>Ga0308171_1000972_pt1 | contig 45669 bp, 69 predicted proteins | sample PhyGR1_FD_202135 | JGI IMG/M metagenome (GOLD analysis project Ga0308171, IMG submission 202135) | Phyllosphere microbial communities from UC Gill Tract Community Farm, Albany, California, United States - DLSLSG.R1 | ecosystem: Host-associated > Plants > Phyllosphere > Unclassified | place: USA... | reverse complement strand
TTTTAAAGTATCTCTAATCGACATATTTAATTTTGTAATAGCTGATATTTGAACATCTTTAAAATTCAATAATGAATTTTTACCGGCAATTATTTCTTTTAAACTGTCAAATTCTTTCTTTGAAAACTCAGTTGTGTTTTTTACAACTTCTTTTCTAAAATGCGTGTTTCCGTTTTTGTCCTTTACCTGCTCTAATTTGCCCGCAATTACTTCTGGCGGCAACTCGCTACATTTTTTCAAAACGAATGTAAAAGAGGCAATAAATATAGCCGCAATAAATACAATTAAAATGTTTTTAGATTTCATTTTCCTCTGTTTTGTTAGTTTCTTCTTTTTCTTTTGGGGTGATTGGTACAGATTTGTCTAAATTTTTCAGAAAATTAAATTCTATTATACCCAAAGCCTTATCCCAAAACACAAAAATGTTAGGCTTGTAACCTCTCATTTCTTTAAAATGTCTCCCTATTGATGAGTATTCATAACCATTCGACATGATCCAAAATGCATTCTGAAATATTAATGCAGTAAACCAAATTGATGGATAATCTATCAACTCCCCGCCAATAGACATTCCCATTAACATAAATGTGAAAATACCTGTAGCTAAATATTTAACGGTTGTATCTATTAATTTATTTGGGTCAAACGGCTCATTTTTAATTTTCATAGATACCCTTTTCCCAAAATTATAATCAATAATAGTAAGTAATGTATAAATTCCCATATGGAACATTTGAAACAAAAACGGGAAAATTAATAGCTTTTTATTTGCATCTTTTACAAGTAAATCAAAAAGGGCTTTTGTACTTACAGTTAAAAAATAACTACTTATAAAAGAAAAAACCAATGAAGCGCCTTTTTTAAAAAAAATAACCTTCATTACAAATATTCCTAACGATTTTGAAAAACCCATCTTGCAAATTTTATTACTGTTAATAATAATATCCCACCTATTAAAATAGGATAAACGATTTCATCATAGATATTCCAATTAATTTTACATCCTATAGCAATTAAATTAATTGTTTGTATCACCAAATATAATACTACTACTATTTTAGTATAAATACATGATTTAAAAAAAATCAATTTAAGTAAATAAGAAAAAGCAAAAACCCAAATAACTAATGTATTTAAAATAGGATAAATTGTTTTCCAGTAATTTTTTAGGTCTTGTAGTTTCCAGCTTATTAACTCAATCCCTGCGACAATAAAAATTACAGACGCTAAAGCAATACCGGCTAAATTGTATTTTATTACTTTTCGTTGTAACTGTCGTATTCTTTGTAATAGTTTATGTGGCATATTATTTTTTTACAAATTTACCTAATTTACAAGTAATTATAAAAAAACCACCCGTTAAGGTGGTTTTAAATTAAACGAATTCTGAACTTATAGAATTACTCATAAATAAATGTCCTTTTGGATTCGGGTGAAGTCCATCAATAAGTAATGTATAATCGTTGTTAACTAACTTATCTAAATCAATTAATCTAACTCCTTTTCTTTTTGCAAGCATTCTAACCGCAAAAGCTAAATCACTTCTTTTTTGATCTGTATAAGCTGTCCCAACGGCTGAAACACTTCTATCAATTGGCATTGGTGTTAGCAATATAGGAACCGCCCCGGCATTTTTAGCCAAATTAATCATATTGCTAATATTTGATACACTTTGCGCAACTGTTATCCCAACCCCTGATGTTTGAGCATCGTTTATACTTGCTTCTATAATTATTATCTGTGGTGAATTTGCAGTAATCAACCCAGGCAATGCAGTATTCATACTTGTTGTATTCTGACCATTAACCCCACCATTTATAACGGTTATTGCTCTACCCAAAACATTTGTTAAGGTTACTTGTAATAGAGTCCTCCAAGCCTTTGTAATATCAATTCCCGATGCTCCATCAGATCCAACACCATTTGTTATGGATGATCCTAACGCTAATATTTTTGTAAAGTCTACAGGTATTTTTGCAAATCCAGTATCAGCCAATACTAATTGTGCTTTACTTTGTACAGAGAAATTCAAAGGTTGTTTGTTATATTCTAAAGGGACAACGCCAAATAATTCCTCCTTATTTCCGTCAAATTCCAACAATCTTATTTGGCAATGCAATTCCGGTGCGTTCTGCGCCAGGACCTCAGAAATATAAGTTTTGCCGTTATCCTCTATTATTTGAGGTGTAGCTACCTGGTCACAATTAAAGGCATTGTAAAACGGCAACTCATCATTAATGTCCAAAAGTTTTCCTTTTTTAACCCATGTTTTTGGCTCAACTTCTGTTGATTCAGCATAAAATAAAGCTGTTGGCGCGTTTCCTGGCAACTCATATGCAGAATGATAAATCATCATCCATCTGTCCCCATTTGATGATTTGAAAATATCACCACCTCCATACATTCCTGTAGCGTTTACTGCTAAAGTTGGAAGCGTTTGAACAACTTGCCATCCTGATTCTATATTTAAAGATCTAACCAGGTATAACGCCCATGTTGGACCACCTCCGGGTTTTCCTTCAACTACTCCATAATAATAATTATTTGATTGTTTTTCCGGGAAAATACCAATGTTTGCAAGGTATGGTATGCCTGTAGGTATAAAATCACCAACAAGGGTGAAATTGAATCCATCCGTACTTTTAAATATTTTACCTCCTGCGTTTGATGCCGTATAATCCATTGCGGCAAATACATAAACAGTATCATTTATTACACCCGCCCAGGAAGCCATGGCCCTGGTTACTCCTGCCTTATTTCTAAGACCTCCTATCACAACATCATTTGTGTACATCATATAACCACCGTCAATCCTGTTTGATGTAGCAACGGCAACTCCTGACTCTATAAAATTAGTAGGGGTTGACTTTGCCGCAGTAAAGTATAGAAAATATTTTCCTTTAAATTTTACAATAGTTTGCTCAGCGGGAACATCGAAATAAGGGTTTCCAACTAAAAAATTATTACTTAATTGATTTCCTATTGATGGATAAAGTTTGTCTTTATGTGATGTAATATCAAAAGGGTTGTAATCTGTTGAGTATTTTGCAGCCCTTTCAGCTGAAATATCACGATCCCAATACACAACACTGTCAACTGGTTTTGAGTCTTGTTGATTCAATGTAAATTCTATTTTGGACGCTTTTTTTCCAACATTTAAAAATCCTATCCTTTGGCCATTTGCATATACATTTAAAAATCTCGCATCCCCTACCACAGCAAAAGCTACTTTTTTATTGCTGTAATCATACGTTATTGAATTTGATTGAGTACCAATTGTTGCACCTATTTTTGTCGGACTAACATTTATAACCACGGTATATGATCCCAGATTTATGGTTGCAACATTTTTATCACTTGTATATAGGTTAGGAAAATTAATCACAAACCCAAATGAAAAATTATAAGAATCAATTGCGAAATTTCCAGTTACTCCACTTGCTGAATAATTTATTTTATTATTTCCTAACGCATCTTTAGTTTCTGGAAGCAAGAAATAAGAAACAACCCCGTAATCCAAATCCCTTAATTTTGGCTTTGAAAGACCTTCGAGGCCATAAAAAACAGACGTTCCCAAAGCTTGATTATTACTGTCCGATCCTGTTAAATCAGCCGTTACTAATTCTTCAAAAGTATTTACTTTTTTAGACTCCTTGTAAACCTCAACGGCAATATTTCCGTTAAATACCTGTCCTGTATTAGCATAGTATGTGCCGCCAGTACCGTCCGCAAAATACAATTCACTTGTTGACGTCTGTGTACTATATCCTATATAATCAGAAACTAAAGCATCAAAACTAACCGGAACATCATTCCATCCGGCAACTAAATTAACATTTGATGCTATTGGAGTAATAACACCGGCTCTTTTATATACTAGGTTGCCTAAACCATTGTTTGCTACTTTTACTCGTATTTTGCTAAGTTTTACATTTTCAGTCAATAATAAGGTATAAATAGAAGATCCTGTACCTGCTGTAATTTTATTAGGCATATTTACAGTAGATAAATCACGCGATATAAGTTCGCTTGTTATATATTCTTTTGCGGCATTATCAAAATTTTCCTCTGAAAAAGCCGTTGTTTTAACAATCCATTTACTAGAAACACCAGGCACATCACCCGCCACCGTTGCCGCGTTTGATTCATATATTTGACCATCTTTAAAAACCTGTACACCAGATACAAATGAAGTTGCTGACCAATCAACCGTTTTAACTCCATTAGTTACAGTAAATGTAAAAATAGTGTTATCAGTATAAGTTATCGTATATGTATCTACTAAACCAACCGTACCTGTTTTTGCTATAGTTTTAATTGACTTAACAGAAATATATTCCTCTGCAACCCAAACACCTGTTTTATTAGTAAATACAACTGTCTTTCCTTCTGTCAAAACATATGATGCAAAATTTGTATATGTTCCCGGTGTTTTAGCTAGATAAAATAAATTTACATCAGTATTGGCCGGGACTGTAGTTGGCACCGCAAAGCCCCCATAAACCGACCCGGTGCCAAATTGGTTGATAACAGCCAATATTGTATTTTGTAATATAGGGCCTGTTATTTCCTTATTACCGTTTTCCTTAATCTGATCTCTGACAGACTGTTTTAAAATTTCATTATTCATTGCCTTAAAATTTATTAGTTACTAAAATCATCATTAAAATCATCATTAAAATCGCCACCATTACCCATAATTACCCCTTTGCCTAATTTCTTCACAACTGTATCTGTTTGAAACTCTATTTCAACATTTGCAATATCTCCTTGCACCTCCCATTTAGGCGTTATTAAAAACGTGTCACAATTGTAAATCCTACCATACCTATCAGTTACCGTTACTATATCACTCATCCTTATAAATCGCATAACATCACAAAGGTATTCCGGTGCCGTTATCATCATTTTATATGTTTTTTCCGAAATTTGTTTTTCTGGGAAAAAAAATCCGTCTCTCGTTTCCCCTTCCTCTTGAAATTCATATTCAGGCTTTCCAACTTCTGGAATAAAGTAAACAGCATTTTTAAATAATGGTTCCTTATATACTATTTGCCCCTGATCAAAAACTAAATTATCCAGATCATACCATTCTATTTTTGTGTAATTATTGATATTCATTACAATTGTAAAAATGTCGGATATCCAGGTGTCAACCCCATCTGATATTTTAGCATAATACTGGCCCGGTGATGTATTTATCGACATTGGTAAAACACCAGGATAAACAATAACATCATACCCAAAGACAGGGAAGGGAACTATCTGTAATCCTGTATCAATTAGAGGCTGTTTTATATCTGCAAATAAAACATCATCTTTAGTGTACAATTTAGCCTCTGTGATAACGTTTGTCCTTGTTGGTCTAATGATCTGGAAAGGTAAAATTTTATCTTTAGGCGTAAACAATGGGTACACTGAATTATACGCGTACCATTTACGGTGGTTTTGCTCATCTATATTTTTATACCATGGCAAAACGCTAATGTTATTATTCTGTGTCATACTTTAATGTTGTTTTAGCACTTCTACTATGCAAATTTAAACTTATCTTATCTATTTGTCCCAATCCTAAGTGAGTATTAACCAATTTCATTGGATCAAAGTCACCATATACAGGAAAACTAAATGTTTGTTTTCTTTTCCTGTCAGTTTCAACAAACCTTTCAATACCATTTATTATAACTTTTTTAGCGGGCAAATCATAAACGTAAAAATTAGGCTGTAAGGTTGAAAACGCTAGCATTCCATTTTGTAAAATAGATGTTACCCCGTTGGCCTGTACTTTAACAAACGGTAATTCATATTCACCGGGAACCGTGAATGAAATAAAACGACCGACCACGTCAGCATTTGAATAAATTCCAACGCTTGCAGCCCCATTAGGGACTAAAACATCAATAGTAATTTCCCCAGATGGAACAAATGGAAATACCGTTGGGATTCCGGTTCCTCCTGAATCATAGAAAAATATAAATGTTGATCCTGTCCCCGAAAGTTGTTCGGCAAATAATTTAATTTTTGCGTTTTGACCAACAAATTCTGGTTTAATCTCATATGTTTGTGATGGACCCCCATTTGCTTCAAAACTATAATCACCATAATCTAATGGTTTGAATCCCTCCCAATCAACCGCTCCCATAAGACAAAAACCATCTTTGCTGATATCATCAGGATTAAGCAATAAATAATCAATATCAGAATTAAAAGAAGATAAATTTATTTCTTCAATCTTTCCAGGCATAACATAACGTGAAACCACCTGTATAGGCAAACCTTCAAATGCATCACTCACATCATCCATCCATTTAAATTGAAACCTTTCAGGCATATCCATTTTATCGAATGTTATTTTTGATGTAGCAAATCCCCAATCTTTACCATTCCTCGGATTTATCATTTTAGTTATGTCATATGATATTACCGGGGTATCATCGTAAGATCCTCCATTCATGAAAAATTTAACATGCTCTATTTTTAATTTACCATCCTCTATATACCAATAACATCTTAAACAATCGCGTAACATATTCATTACTTTACCAAACGTCATTGGTGTTTTTTGTGCCGGGTTTTGATATTGAATATTTAATAAGTTAGTTTTTTGAGACATGAATATTTTAAATGCTCTACCTTCAACCGGATTAGTATCTCCATATAAAAATTGACTGTATTCCGGTGTTCCTTCATGTATTATATCCGGTGCAAATTGTTTTAATAAAACAGATATAACAGAACTAATAGGATATGAATCTTTAAGCAATACAGGTGCCCGGCCTTTAACTTCCAAAAACTCATCCATTATATGAAAAGCAAACCAATAAGATGATGTTTCCCATAAACTACGAGCAACCGGATAAAACTTATCACCAAACAACGAATAAGGCGGTAAAAAATATTTACCTGCTGAATTTTTACCCCATTCAGTTGGGGTGTCTGAAAAATTTTCAGATACACTCACTACATCTATAGCATAACCAATAATTCTATGATAGTTTCTATTATTATCTACTAAATCATCAGATGGTATTGGATATGTATTAACACCGCTAATAGTTGGCACATCTAATAAATAACGAGCATAAATTGGTTTTGTTGAAAATGTTCCAACCGCTTGGCCGGTGCCATGTGGTGTAAATGGATTAAAAATAATAGGATAGTCTTCAATTAATCCAGGAAAAACACTACTATAATATGAGAAAAATAACGGCTGATTATCTGAAATCCTATAAATAACAAGTTCAATAATATACCTATTAGGATCATTTGGGTCCGGTCCTGACGCTATTGTAACTTTGTACCCATTATTACCTATTAATTCGCCAGTATATGGGGCTGTATTTGGGGTTTTAGTTGAATATGTTCCGGCTATATCTGCCGGGGTACCATCTATCTCTATATATAAACTTCGAATAACAGATGTAAATGAAAAATGATATTGATTGACTAATAAATCATAATCAGTTGTAGATTCTCTAACATCCTGCTCCCATGCCATACCTGAAAGAAAACATGAAACAATTTCATCACCAGGTATATAAATTTGAATCAATGGCCTTTTCTGTAAATGTATTGACTGTATTTCAATTGGAAAATCAGCTAAATTTATTTCTTTATCCAAACTTGCCAACGTTAATGTGTAATCATCGACTGGGTCCGGCTGAACCTCTAGATTGCCATCGTCAAAATTAATATCACAATCTGTTTGAAAGAATTTTGATAAATGTTCCGTTTGCCATGTTTGCCCGTAATCATCCGATTTTTCAACTAACAAATTATACTGAGTATCGAAAGGCTGAGACATTATAAAATCAAAATCCTTTTGGTTTGTTACATTTTGGAATGTAATTTTTCCTGATAACTTATTCCTGTAAAATCTTTGATTGTTTTCCAACTCAGTTTCCAGTGCAATATCATCTTTATAATTTGGACGAACACGGGTTTTAACCGTGTTGTCCTCATTTAAGTATATAAAATATCTCAGTATCATTTTTTAATAGTTCTTTTAAGGTTTTTATAAATCTCAATAGTATTTCCGTTTCCGTCTTTTACATATTGTCTTCTGTTTTTAATTGCTCTCACATCATCTTTTATTTGACTAACATCCATATTATCACCTCCAACACTTACTGAAACATTTTTAGCGCCATCATATGCACCTAAATACTTACTTGCAAAAGATCCGTTATTAAATGACTTTATCACATCCGGGATAACATGTCTATATTTACGGGAATTCCTTTTATTTATAACAGCAAAGAATTCACCACCCTCCGCGCGTCTTTTCTTACCATCTGGTGTGCTACCTAAATCAACATCGTTGCCAGATTGATGAGACCCACCGCCTAATAATTCAACGGTACCATCACCGTATGATTCAGACCCAGAACCACCGTCAGATTTCGTCAATGACCTTGCTTTAATTTTAGATGCCGCAAAAGATCCCCACATTAAACCAATAGCCGCTAACGCTAACGCGGTACCATAAATAGGAATTACCGAAAGAGAGGCCCATATATTAGCAGATGCAGTAATTAACGATGAAGTTTGTGTAATAGTGTCTAAAGCCTGCTGTTGTTTAACTGCTTTTTCTTTTTCCTTATTCGCTCTATCTTGATTTTTTTTAGCCTGATCCAATTCTTTTTGAGCGTACAAAACGTTATTCGCGTAACCGTTTGCCCTGGCTTGTAATTCCGCATCTAAAAGTTTTTGTGAACTTTCAACCTCTTTATCAGCTGCCTGCACTGCCTGATCCGCTGCTGCAACTTTAGCCGCTAAAATATTTGATAATTGCCCTAACGCAAAACTAACGCTTTCATTTATAGCATTTTTAGCATCATCATCTAAATTAAGACCTACTAAATCATAAATATCTTTTCCGCCTTTATCACCTGTTTTAATTTCTTGATCTATTTTAGAAATAGTGTTTTTTATTGTCTGCACCTCCTGGTCAGACAATTTATTACCCATGGTTTGATTTAGTTCTAAAATCTTTTGTAAGCGTTTCTTTTCGGCTTCTAGTCTAAATTTAGTTTTACGAGCTTCTGAGTTATACAATAAATCAAATTCAGATTGTTCCAATGCTTGTTGATGATCAAAACGCAATAATGATATTTGTTGAAATTCATCATCTAAAGCCGATTTATTAGCCGCAAACCTGGCTTTTATATCTTCATGGCTTTTTTGTTCTGAAATTGGCTTTGCTGCATTTTGGGCCAATTCCAACTCCCTTTCCTTTTCAAGTAATTGAACCCTTAATAAATATTCAGCCTCAGTGCCTTTTTTAACAGCATCCAAACGTAACTGTATAGCATCCTTCTGTTGATTCAACATAAAAATGTTATGCTCATTATCTAGCTTTTCAAGTTCCTGGCGTTGCTGATTATCCAGATTTAAAATAATTCCAATGATTGCCAATCTACCCTGGGTTGTTAAATCTTTTTCAGTTTTCAATTGAAACTGTAAATCCTGGCTTTGTCTTTGGTAATTATATAATATTTCCTGTCTACGCTTTGCAAACGAATCCCTTTCAAGCGATAAAACAGCATCCTCATATTTTCGTTGTAAATCAAGATTCTTTTTATAGATCGCGTTGGGATCAACTTCTTTTTCTTTATTTTCTTTTACAGGCTTATCGTAATTGGCTATCGCAGCTTTTCCAGTTTTTGCCTTTGTAGGACCTGTATATCCATCAGGTTTGGTTAATACCGGTATTTCAATTGGTTCAATTTTTTTATTTACATCTTTAATGCCTTTCAAAACAGCGTTACCCGTAGCCATAACCACATTTTTTGCTGCTTTTGCTCCATTAATAGCAAAACGTTTCATAGCATCGTTAAAGCCTTTAAAATCAAATACGGCCAAACTCACTAAAGCGTCTCCAACTGCTTTGGCTTGATCAGCCATAAGCCCAAAAACAATTTTTGTGGTTTCCCATAATGCCTGTAAAGATGAAATTATCAACTGAATACCTCCCCTAAGAAGTAAGTTATTATTATATATTTTTATTCCCCAATTGACAATATTAATTAAACCTTTTACAATGGAAATAAGAACGTCATTCGCTAAAATTTTACCTTTAGAAATTAACATTTCAAATGTACCCCCTGTTTGATCAAATATAGCTGATGTTACGTTTGCTAATTCTGCATTGCTTGCCACCAATTCCTGTTGTGTTTTACCAAACTCACCAGATTTCGCAACTACGTTACTAAGATCTAAATCAATATCCTTTAAAGTTTGGATATATTTTAACCCAGCATCCTCACCAGGACCTCCAAATATATCCGCAATCGCAGTACCTACAACCGCGCTACTTTCTGGCAACTCATTTAATTTGGCAGAAACCTGTTGTAACACATCAAATGTTGTTAATGTTCCATCCTGTAACTGTTTCTGTACATCCTTGTAATTAATACCTATACCCTCCAATGCCATTGCGGTGGCCTTGGTCATTTCCCGGATTCTTAAATTACCTTCTTTAATGGTATCAACTCCTTTATCTGAATATATACCCGATTTTGCTGTCTGAGCCGTAATAGCTACGAACTGAGCGGCCGACAATCCCGCCTCCTTAAAGTATGCCGGATATTCTTTCAAAGTGTCTAAAAACTCACCATTTGCATCAGCGCCTGCAACAAATCCATCTTGTACAATTTTAATTGCTTCTGCCTGCGAAATTCCAAACTGTTTTGATAAAGTATTTGAAGCAATCAAAACCTCTTTGAAATCCTTATTATACATATCGGCTGTTGCCTGAACTTCATTTCGTAGTGCTTTTAGATCATTGCCGGATAAATCTGTAAATTGTTTTGTTAGCCTGGTCGCTTCCAACAAACCTTTATTGTAATCAAACCACCATTTGAAAGCAGCAACCCCAGCCGCAACCCCTATTAACGCTAGGAACATAGGATTTTTCAAAAGACCTAATAAAGTACGACCAAAGGCAACAACATTAGTTCCCATATTTTGAAAGAATGCAGCAACTCCACCCTCATTTTGAGTCATTTGAACTAATGATCTACCAAATTCATTATTTAAACCTACTAGCTCACCAATTTGTTCCGGGTAATTACCAACATTTAAAGAGTTGTTTCCGGTTGCAGCTTGCAACCTCTGCATTTCGGCTCTCAATTCCCTTGTTTGTTCCGTCAATTCACGCCCCGCCTGGGTGTTATCACGCTCAGCCCTGGTCATATTATTAAGGTAAATTCTATTTAAAGAATATTGCGCGCTTAATCGGTTATATGATCCCTCAGCCGATTGATTTAATCTAACGGTTAACCTGTTTATTTCGTTGGCTTCTCGTTGTGCCTGTCTTAATTCAGCAATACGTACAGCATTCTCACTTTCTGCGTGATTAAGTTCCCTATATGCACGGCTCAATCTATCAACTTCGGTTGATGATGATCTTATTGAACGCTGTCCGGCCTGGGTTGCGCCAGATACCTGCTGTTGACTCCTGGCTAATTGTATAGCCTCCCTATTGATATCGCGTAACGTTGATGAGTATATTGTGCGTAATTGCTCCAACTGTTGAATCAATTTTTCAATTGAGCCATCCTCTTTAACGAGATCGCTGTATTTTATTGGATTGTTTTCATTTGCTGCCATTCTATTGTTTTTTTGGTTTTAACATTTCTTTCACTCTCTCAAACGAACTATAAAACTCTAAAACAGTAAATTTTTTAGGGTCTAAATGTAAATGTTGTGCAATTAATAAACTCATATCCTCAAAGTTTTTATTATGTTGGATTTCTGCGTTTTCTGACCCATTGAAAACCATAGGATTATTATATGTTATTAAAGAAATAGTAATCAATTCAATCTCTTTTTCAAGTTCTGGCGTTTCACCTTCAATGATAGATTGTAATACTAATAGATTCCTTTTTCGTAATTCATCATAATATTCCTTCACCGTTGAATCCTCAAACAATTTTGGATAATACAATTGCAATTCCTCATCTATTTTTTTTTTGACCGCTTCACTTTGGGCGGTCATTTCATTTTGCGGAACATATGAAAAGTGATCCAGGATCTTTTGCAATCCCTCGGGTGATAAATCTGTTTGCTCTACTCCATCAATAGATTTAACCAGGACGGCAAACGCCAAATGTTTTGGACTTAATTCAGATTGAATAAAATAAATATTCTGTCTTAAATTTTCCAACTCAATAGCCCCTAATTGTGGGTTTTTACTTTTTGAATACGCAATTGCTTTTTCTATGTGACCATCAAAATCCAACAAGTCAGAACCTATACCACCATCAATTAAAAGCATCTTATTGTATTTGTGAAATCTGATCATTGGTAAATCTTCAATTGAATCATAAATTTCCACATCGTGTTTTCCTATTTTAACGTGTTTCATATCATTAAACGGGTTATTGGGGTTGATAAAAATGGAACGGCCATAAACGAAACATCCCCAAAATATATTGAGGGTATTAAGCATATTATTACAGCGGTCCAAAATGATAAACAAAAATCACACTTGAATAAATCAGATATTATTTTACTACCATACATCTGCATCCATGTTACTATTTTCAATTTCTTTAATAGCAAAATAATAAACGATGCGATAAGTGATACAATTAAAACTGTGATTAAAAAATACATCATCGTAATATTTTTAATAATTATTGTAATATTTTTAACAGTCTTCTATTACTGTCATTTCTCCTGTGAATCTAAATCCCGCAAAAGGATGCATTAAGAATTGGTTATCTACCTCATCCAAAGAAAATCCTTTATAAATGTTTTCGGCCAATTCATATACCCTATTTATTTTAAGGCTCCCGAATCTCAAATGAAACCCGCCATTTAAAACCTTTAAAATATCCATCTTTATTTGCTCAGTGTTACGATTGTCAGGGTCATTAAAGATAGTCCGTAAATCAAACCAGAAAATAAGCGAGAAGTCAGTATAAACATTTCCTGTAGTCCCTGGAATAATATCACGTTCCAATACCTGTGGATCTTCTATAAAAAAGAAACTAAAGTTTCCTATCTTCGAATCAGGCGATACCGGTAAATAATTATTACCCTTTAAATAAACGTTAGGCGTATAATGCTTTTTGCCGTTTATCGTTTTAACTAATCTTTGAGCACGGCCAAATGCTTTATTTAACCATGGCAAATTGGCGATTAAGCCGTCTTGAATGTCGCCAATAGTCCTATCAATTAATTTTGGATTATCTATTTTAGGCGCGTTACTTTCCATATATGTATTTTTTAGTTTCTTTTAATAATTCAGGATAAATATATTTCCAAATTACCTCATGTAAATTTTCATTTGTCAACCCTAATATCTGACGGCCATATTTCCTAATTAAAGCCTGTGTTTTTGAATCGGACGCTTTTATTTCAAATTGATCATTACCCGCCTCAATAAATATAGAGTTTGCAAAATCACCTTCATCATGTAAGGTAACCCTATTGTATGGCTGTCCTTTTGCTTTTTTAATCTCAATAGTGTACTCACTGTATGGCGCGTAATCATCAATATGCACTCCTAAACTATTTATACCATGGTCAAACAATTGGTCCTCTGCATTGAGATTCACAATAAATGTTTCATTCTCCAAAATTATTTCCCGGATAAAAACACCTTCTTTCAACTTCGATTCAAAATCTTTAGTTCTGTTTAGTAAGTTTACAATTAAATTAAGTCCCATAAATACAATTTTTAAAGATTATTATATACAAAATAACATTCAAATTATATAGTTCGGTACTTTACACCTCCATTGTTGCAGCTTAAACAATTTTTATCGATTCCTCTAGTATCTAAACTAAGTGCTTTATATGCTTTTTCCAGGTCATAACCTAACCCGCTAGGACGTTCAGCCAGTTTATTACCATCTAATTCATATAGGATTTGCATTTGATTTACATTTGATTGATTTCTATTCACTAATACATCCGGGTTCATAGCCATTGTACGCAATAGGATCATAGCAATTTGCCTTTGAATAACTGTTTGAAACAATTCTTTCTGAGAAATAATAAAATCTGTCAAATCGCATCCGACCGTTAATTCAACATTCATCCCATAGTTTTGAGTATTAGTGTAAATCATGGAATTCAAATTCCAAAGTTCCGGGAATGTTTCAAATGTAGATGGCGCCCCGACTCTGAAAGGCGAAACCCTCATATATTTGGTGATATTCATCCAGTTAGCCATGTCGTTGGCATTACATCCTCCACATGGCGTATTGCTCCAATCACGTCCAACATTTATTGCCTGCATTCCTTCTGGCAATTCATCCTGGTTATAACATAAAAACCAACGTCCACCGGAATTGATTGAATTATTAATGTATGGCAAATAAAATTCATCTAATACATACCATTGAAACGAGCCATTAGGATTTGAAACGTTGATATCTACAGTTTTTATTGGACTTGTTTTCGATGAATGGAAAATATAAAGACGGACCATTCCACCCGTGCCACCTCTCATTTGTAATCCTACCTTATCTAGTTTGGTAGTTACTCCCATTGATTTAGTAGGCTCAATTTCAAATCCAACTAAATTGCTGCTGTTTGGAACCAAATTATTTACACGTCCTGATGTATCAAAAAGTGTTGATCTTTGAAGCAAATTTTTAGTTTCCTCTTTTAATTGCTTGATCTGGATGAAATTTTGAACAACTGATGCAATACCCTTTCTTGTTTCCCTTTCCAGGTAATCAGACAACATATTGTAAACTGCCCAATCCGTATTGGATGCTGTTGGCTCAGATCCTACATTATTTACTTTTGCTATGTATATAACGTTTAGATTTTTAACCTTATCACCTACCAGGTAACTTTTATTGATATTCCATATTTTGTACTGCGTATTCCAATCATCAGGCATAATTGCAGCAACATTATTTAATGTCATTAGCGGGTGCGCTCCCTGGAAATATAATCCGCTTTCCGTCTGAGTTAAAAAAGGGTCTATTTCTGTTGCCGGGTTAATACTTTGTTCCCAACCTACCACATGCAACAAATTATCCTGAATTTCTTTTAGTCTGTACATAGTTGATTTTGTATTAAAAAAGGGATAGGAAACAAAATCCTATCCCTTCGATTATAATAAATTTAAAAAAGTATTACGGTGTAACGGCTTGTGTAAATACCGGACTTGTTTCAGTGTTTACAATTCTAACTGGACGCGCTGCCACGTTAGGGTTAACCGGACTATCAATTGCAAACTTAATGATAGGGTTTGCAATTGTAGTTGGATCGCTATTGTAAGCCACCAAGAAAGCAACATCAATACTAAATCCGTAGAACTCCTTAACAGCACAAGTAAGATCCGCTGTAGACTCACCCGCGATTGCTGACCAATCCCCAACCGCATTGTAATAATGAGATCCAACCGGGATGTTAATGAAAGGCAATGTTACCATACCCCATTCGTGCCCCTGTACTGGACCCGCTGCTCTTGCTGATTCTCTATCAACTCTTGTAAGAATTGCAACGTTTCCATCCTCTACAGCAAATGCAGTTGCAAAATCACCCGCCTCGTTTACTACGTTAGTAGTATAGTGCATAATTTTGTCTGAATATTCAAGACGTTTGTTTACATCGTTAAACTCTGCATGCTGACCTAATTTTCTGATCATTGAGTCAATACCGGCATTTCCAATAAGGTGAATAACACCAGGATATGCGTTTGCTCTCATCATTGGATTAAGATCTCCCAGAATTTCAGTTCTCATATCAAATGGAACCTGGATGACGTTTGCCGTTTTAGTGTAATAAAGTAAGTCTTTATACACCTGTGATTTGTTAGCCTCTAAAGCTGCCACCGCTGCCTTATCTAACGCATCAGCTAAAGCCCTTGTAACCTTCTCAATCTTACGATTCCAGTCATGATTGTAGCTGATATTGTTATTACTATACATAGATGGAACCATGGTAAAACCAACTTGGAATGTTGCATATGTTACAGTAACTAAAGCGGATGTATTTTCAGCATCAGCGATTGTACATGTACGTGTATTTGATACTGTAACCCCTGCATCATAGTTAATAACAGGAATTTGCAAGGTTTTACCCATAGAATTTAACGAGGCATTACGCATTTCAGGTGTAATGATACTACTTGCCGCGTTTGTTTGGTCTATGAAAAAATCAATTGCCCCGTATTCACTTGGGCGTGTCATGTTTTTGTCAAACTCAGGGTTTTCGATTCTTAACGCCTGAACTCTTGTTGCAATTAAACTCATTGTTTTTATTGTATTAAAATTAAAAATTAGGCTTACCTTTTGCCCTGATTATTATGTTGTAAAAATAGCGAGAAAATTTTGCATTCTCGCTATGTTATTTATTGTAAAGGTAATGACGCCACATTGTTATCTTTCCACGCTGCTGTCATTTCCGTTTGATATTGATCAGATCCTAACGTCAATCCTTTGCTCACGAGGCTATCATGTATAATTTTATTTGCTTCAACCTGCGTTTTTGCACTTGAAACAACCATTGCCCCCTGACCATCTTGACCACCGTTAGCACCTGGGTTGGTTCCTGCTCCGGCACCTGGTTTGGTTTCCAGAATACCAAAGGCGGTTAATTCTTTTTTGATTAAAGATTCGGCTGTATATGGGTTTAGCTTATCATCTGGGTTTCTCATAACAGCCCCGGATTCATCTTTGAAAACTAAAACCTTTCCGCCTTGACCATTGTCAATATACTCAGGCTTCATGCCTTTAATCTTTTCAACCGCTTGATTTAACATTACTTTTGTTACACTTTCTGGCAAATCTTGTTTAAATGAAAAACCACTAACAGCAGACGTTAAATCATTTTGCACCCTTACATTAAACAACTCGCTTTCGTGTCCTTTAACAACAGTATCATGTTGCTCTTTTAATGTGTTGTATTGAGTGGTTACGTTTGTTAGATCTGCAATTGCCTGGTTTAATTGCTTCTTTGTTTCTGCATCCCCGGCCCCGTCTGAAATAACCTTTTCCAACCTTACTTTTTCTTTTGTAAGGGTATCAACTTGTGTTTGAAATTCAGTAACCTTTGCCGCGTTTTCTTTCAATCCAGTCGTTGCACGCTCTAAATATAAATAGGTCTTTTCATCCCCGTTACGTGGAATCCCTGTGATTGAAGAAATAGACTCATCCATCTTTCGATAAATCTCACCTGTATGCTTTCCAATTACTGACGCTTCATCATTCGTTGATAAGGTTATGATTGCTGTTAATTGTTCGTCTGTTAATGAGGCTAAAACCTCGTTTGCTTTTAAAAGTTCGTTTGTAAGTGCCATAATTCTAACCCTTTGAATTGTTAAGTAATTAATTATTTTTTATCCTCTTCCTTTGAGGCTTGTTTCTCGGTTTTAACTTCCGTTGGTGTTTGCTTCTCAACTACCTTTGTTGCCACTGGCTTTGACTGTGCCGCTAATGCTGCCGCCACTCCCTCAGCAACTAAAGCACTAATCTTTTCTTGCAATGCTGCATCTTCTGCCTCCTTTGCTGCTTGTGCTGCTGCTGCTTTTTCTTCTGCTGCTTTTTGGGCAGCCTCAGCTTTTTGAGCCTCTAGTTTTTTGCCGTTTTTAGCAATCCATGCTTTAGGATCATGTAACACGATAACATCATATCCTTGTCTTACTAAAGCTTCTTTTCCTCCATTATCTGCAAACCATTTTTGGCCAAACTTCTGGATTCTTGGAATACTCAAGCGAGATCCGTCAACCGAACTAAAATGTTTAATTTCCACGATAGCGTGAAACTGTCCCTCCTCGCCTTCCGGCACAATGTAGTTTTGCGGTGTAACGTCATATTCGTTACTGTTGGGTTTCAGGATTTGGACGTCCTTCTCCCCTTCTGGTGTTTTCACTAGCATAATCTAATAATTTTTGATTAATAATATTTATTTTGTTATTGTAGTCTATTTGAGTTCCAAATTCCAATATATTAGTGTTTTCCCTCTCAAATCTACGGATCAAATTTACGAAATTCAATTTAATATATAATTCGTCATTCGTTATGACTCCACGACTGTTTAAATCCAAAACCTCCTGGCGTGTTAGGTGTCTGTAAGGTTCCAATTCTGCAAGGATTAACATTCGTTGTAACTCTGTTGGATTATGACGGTGTTCCGTTTCCATAATTTGGCGCTGCATTGAATCCAATTCGCTTTCAGATGCTCCATTGTCTTTGGCTGATTGATACCTTTCACGTAATTCCATTGGGTCCTGTACGTAAAACTCAGTACCTAAATTTATCTTTGCTGAAACAAAAACATTTCCATACCTGAGTTTACAAATAGTTTCATCAACAAACTCCTGAGCGCTTTCGAATCCTTTTTTAACCCTATTCAAAATAGTTGATTGGCTTTCAAAGTTTCCAGAAACTTGCTTTTCATTCATTGCATAGTTTGCCATTGCTTCATTGTCAACTCCTACGATAGACGTGATTATTTCGTTTTTTAATCTTGATACCTCATCTACGTTATATTGAAGCGACCCAGAATCAATTGTTAATACCTGAACCGGATTTCTAAGGTCCGGTGAATATCCCCCGTTTCCGTCTGGTTTTGGTATAGGGATCTCAATGAATGATCCTACGCCTGCAATCCTTTTATCTCCACATTTAGGACATGGTTGTAATGCACCATCTAATCCAACATTAAGAACACCAGAACTATTTGCAATAAATCCACCGTCACACGTGTCGCCATTTTCACTTTGATAACTGCAATCCTGCTCATATCCTGAATATATAGGATAAGGTGCGTATAGATCTAAATGGCGTTTTGAAATATGAAAGAACAAAAACCAATCTAAAGATTCTAATTCTTTAGTTAAAGGGCTTGATTTAATGTCTGGGTCTGATAACCTCAACGGCTCATCCCAAAAAAACCTGGCCGGGCAATAACCTAAACCATGTTCGTTTTCAATAATCAATTCACCTACTATTAATTTGCTGCTGTCATACTTATAAACCTGGAAGTGTTCTTTATCAAATACTGCTAATTTATCCTTTCCCTGCTTAAAGATAATATAATCCATTACTCCCGTGGTTGGATCAGCTTGATACGATATCACATTATCAATAGTAAGCCAATAAAAATATGGTTGTGGATATTTATCGAATGGGTCCGGCTCTGATGGCATATCAATAACTAAAACACTATTTATTTCAGTTTTAAAATATTCCCATCCTTTAGTTTGCCATACTGTAGGCTCATCTAATACATTCTGTCTGTAGTATTCCCAATCCTCACGCTGTTCTGAATTTAAGAATTGATAGTTAAAAGCAGGGTTTCGGCCATCGAATACCCTGCTTAATTTATCAAAACAAATTCCTGTAATCTGATTGGTTTTTACAGGGAAACGGAAAAGGCTTTTGAAAGTTCTTAATTTATCCTTTGGGATTAGAGTTCCAACCCACTGCAAGAAGTCTGTAAGCGGTTGGGAATAAAAGGTTGCAACATTTACCTGAGCATGAAATTTAATCCTTTGCTGCTGTTGTATTGCTCTGTTTATCACCGCCTTTTTTGTCGGTGATTTCAGTTCCTCTTTTATTTTCTCTAATTCTAAGGCCATTGTTTTCAAATTTAAATTGTGAATCTTGTGTCAATTTCCAACCGCCATTATTTGACATTTGCAAAAGCTTTTCGGCATGTTCAAACGTAAAGTCCTGGCTTTGTCCGTTGGCCTCTAGTGAGACCATTTGTTTTTTTGCTTCCATAACTTTAAGGTGTTACTACTTTCAAGTCCGTTAAAGGATTGAACGAAGGTTTAACGATTTTTAAATCATCCGAATAGTTAGGCATGAATGTCCATTGAATAGCGTTACTATCTGGTGCCTCCAAACCTCCGTGAGATTTATCACCAATAAATAATGATCTAATTGGAATAGGATAATATGTCCCCGGTGTTGTTTCGTCTCCAATAGCTTCAATCTGACCATTTTCATCAAATAGATAAATTCCTAGTCCGTCTCCTGTAGTTTCACACTGTAATGCTTTAAGCTGCTTTATCACATCCTGTGGGATTCTTCTAAGTGCCCCCGTAAACGGTGTAGGTTCACGGCCAATGATTTCCTCAATACCCCCTAACGTTTCGTTACCACCTCCAAAAGTTCTTGCGGCTCCCGCCTCATTTGTTGGCGCCTGAATGTAAGGCGAAACAACAACCTTTGTTGAATCAGCGGCCGTTAATAAAGCGGTCCATGATGCTAATGTCGTGATAGGTGTAGCAGTAACAAACTTGTTTTTGTCTCCATTGTCTTTGTAAAGCCTTTGGAATGCTACTTTTTGAATTTGTCCGAAAGACTCGAAACACAATACTGTGTCTATGTCTCCTAATGCTGCGCCCCTTGGACATGGGCAACCTCCTGTAATCATAATAAAATGTTTTTAACGTTAAATATTAATTTGATTTTCAATCTGCTAACCCATTGCATGATTGTTAAGTACAAAGATAAATAAAAAAACCTATCATTTGTGATAGGTTGATTTTTACTAATTTCTACGTTTAACGCCTCTATTTTGATTATGATACGGCAATATGTTTCCGTCTGCTATTTCTTTTTCATATATACCGGTCAATCCGTCTTCTGCATCATCATGAGTATTCGCGGGGAAATTACGTAAAAACGTGGTAACGTGGTCATAAAAATCTTTATACGTAGTTTCCCACCCAAATGGCATGATGATATGCTGATTTACCAAAGCTGATGCCGTTACGATTCTGGATTCCTTATTGCCAGATTGATAAAATTGATTTACTAATGATTTAACTTTCTTGGTGATCGTTTTAGCAAATTGAGATCCTCCCGCGTTTGATTCAACCCATGAGCATTGGGACCCATTGCGATTGATCATTGCGGGTACCGTTACTGTGGTTACGTCCGTATTTGCTTCTGTTAGTATAACATCAGTAATTAAAGCAAATAAAAGCGGTTCAAATCGCTTTGTTTTTTCATTAAATACAGTATTGTTTGATTTATATATATCATAACACGCAGAAAATAGACAGTCACTTCCCTCATCAGCTACATCGGTATAACTTCCCGAACGTATGTAAGTTCCATAATCTGATTTTTCTATCCATGTTTTAAAAGGTTGGTACAATCTACCTTCTGCGCTTCCCGCGTCACCCTGGTTTAAGCATTGAAATTGAACCGGATCCAACTCCCTTTCAGAAATAAGCTTTTCTAAAGAGTGTTTTCCCTCCCAAAGTGCTGTATTTGGCTCTCTGTTATCCAATTCGGTTTGCTTATTCTCTTTGATAGCCTGGAAATTAATTCTAATCCAAGCACCCTTTGGTATATTATCCAAATCATCCCATGTTTCAACATCAATAATTTGCTCTTTTTTCTCTATCCTTCCAATTAGGTCTTGGTCATGCCAACGGGTAAACACAATTAACTCCTGGGAATTATTATGAAGCCTTTTTTTAATTACTGTTGTGTACATTTTCCAGGCAGCTTCACGAACAACGGGTGAATTTCCTTCTGCGTAATCTTTGTACAAATCATCCAGTATAGAAACATCAATACTTTTCCCGGTCAATGCTCCACCACGACCCAACACCCTTAACGATCCCTTATGACCTACCATTTCAATCACATCACTATTTCGTAGGTATGTGTTTGACATGGTTACAGCATTCGAGTTGTTTAGGAATGTGTCAGGAAACAATTCTTGGTATTCCCTGGTATCTATGATCTTTTGAATATCCCGGTTGAAGTCACGGGCCAAACTGGCACCATAAGAACATATTGATATTTTAAGGTCAGGATTCAAACCTAACATGAATGCCGGCAGCTTTCTACTTGATCCCTCAGATTTACCATGCTGTGGAGGCATCGTAACAATAAGCTTTTTAATCCTACCATGTGCGAACCTATTTAAAACCTCATAATATACTTTGTGGAAATCCTCTAAAACCAAATCAGGCTGTACGTACCTGGCAAAATTCTGCAACCTTTTCCGGGCCGCTGCCTTTACTAATACTTCCGGGTTTTTCTTTATTGCCTCGTAGGCTTTTAATGTTGCCTCATTCATGATAATTCATTTACATATTCTTCTAAGAACCAAACTAAATCAATAATTGCAATGAATCCTAAATAATCTAGTTCAACATCTTCCAAACTACCATCAAAGTTTAATATCAAATCTCCATGAAAATCAATCTCCATTACCTTTGTAGGTATTTTAAGCGGCAACCCTGATGTATCATCTTTCCACTCAATATAAAAATTATACTTCTCAAAGTTATGCCCCCTTGCCAAGGGTATTAAATACTCACTTAAATATTTTTGCATATCCTCCCTTAAATTTTCGGCTCTCTCTTTTAATTCTTGGTATTTCATTATATTCTTTTTTTAAAGTTACTACATGCTTTATCGAATCTTGGTACGTTAAACTCTTTGAACGGGCACCTTAAACAAATAGGCTTTCCGTTCATATCCATATTGGCTAAATAATCCAAATATTCACCGTGCGAACAATCCACGCATTTATTAAATACAGGGATTTGCTTTTTAGTTGTTGCTTTCTTTGCCATTATCCTGGAAAGGGTTTGAAATCATCCAATGTCATTAAAACGCCTTCCTCTTGTAATATTCGCATTATCTGGAGTTCTTTGATTGTAAGTTCTCTTTTTAATGCAACTCTCATTTCAATTAAATCCGATTCAATAATATAACCGTTTTGAACATTCCAATTTTCATGGATTGACAACGGGGCTTTTTCAAAGTCACCGCAATGTGTTTCAATATTTATTGGTTTATTATTTTCAATAACACCTTTCATATATTTAATATCATTTTTAATTAAACATCTAAGTTCCTCCCATTTTTTTAGTACCCCTATACGATACGACTCATGATTATCCATCGTTTCTATTATTTAAAATATCAATACAATTATTTCTAAACCTACATACCATATCATCAAGTGCAATAACATCATCATCATAAGCCTGTTGAATATCCACAGAACTTAATTCCTCATCATTCTTTCTATCATAGTAAAAGAAATTACTACACATATCATCTATGCCGTTTAATATATGTTCTTTCATATCAACAACCTTTACACATCCATCATCCCATGATATTTTAACATTTGTAGTGTTTCGTCCATCTGAAATATATTCAACTGAATATCCATCCTTTGCCAATTCTGTTAAAACCTCATCTTTAATTGGGTCAAAATACATACAATCAGTTTTACCTTTTTGAATAGCAATTTCGACCTCTCTCATTATTGCCTGGTATTGATTGCTCGTTTCCTGCATATTTATTACGTATGCCTTTTGCCTTGCTTCTGATGCTTTCATGATTGTAGTTTTAATTCTTTGTTAGTTAGTGCAAAATAAAGATTCTGTATTTGATGCACATACTTAATGTGACTTAATAAAGATCCATCCTCTGCATAATCCCCGGCCGAAATACTAATACCTCCTGAATTATTTTCATTGAATGTGAGGCAAAAACATTCCTTCTCATGTAATGAAAATTCACTATTTATATACGATGATTTCTCAAATCCCAATTTAATAAGCCACTCCGGAGTTAATTCGATTCCGTTCACTTCACTAAATTTGAAACATTTTCCATATCCAACATGGATACCACTTTCATAAAATGTTACTACAGTTCCTTTGTCTGTAATGTTTCCTATTCTAAATTCGTTTGCGTTCATGGTAGTTGGTTTAAAGATTTTGCTATTATTTGAATTTTACAATCGTGTATTAACTCATTGGCCGTCATTCCCATATCTTTTAATAGATATTCAAAACTTTCCTTTTCCTCACTATAATCATTATCCCACGGATCACGGTTTCGCTTCATGTCTAAACTTTGAATGATTTCCTTTTCTGTATATTCTTGTATTGTTCCATCTGGGTTATATAAATAACCTAACGCATTGAATGAATCGAAATTATGATCATCTAAAGGGACCAAACAAAAACAACCTAATTTAAATTCAATAACATATTGATTAATGTAAACGATCACCCCGCAAGGCTCAGTATATGATCCGTTGGGAATATTATCCCCCGTATGGGTTTGGTATTCGATTCCAACGCGTTTGGTTTGAACTATGTTCCCGGCTTTTATTTCGATGCCGTTACGGTCACGCAATCCGGTCCTAATGTATTTATTCGCTCTCATTGTTTTATATTATTTAAAGTGCTTTGATTTATTAAACTTAAACAGGCCTATTGGCTCTTTTCTTTTTTCAATCATATCCACTAAACTAAAATGAAATTTACTTTCATTCGGATTAATTGTTTTTGCTAATTCATACACTGTTGGTATTTCATTACATTCCACTTTAGGAATGTTTGTTAATTGGGAGCATCCCACTGGCTTTATTTTCATGATTAATGATTTTTATAGTCTTTAACGATTCCCATCCAAACACCGCTACCTGTGTATACATGAACAAATCCCTTTGGGGGCTCTATAAGTTCAAAAACTTCACAACCTATTAAAAAGGCAATACATTCCAATGTTTTAATTGTTGGGCTTTGGGTGCCGTTCAAATAGTTGTTTAAAGTCTGTTGTGTTTTATCACAATGCTCCGCAACATCCTTAATCGAATGATTGCTTTTCTCAATTTTAGTTCTTAATAATGATTTCATTTTAATTATTTGCCTCAAAGTTAAAACAAGTATCCGAGAAAACAAAGAGAAAATTAAAATTTATTCATCTACCTTTCCTTTATTTTCCATTTCCTGTATATATGCAGCGTTTTGAATAGCATCAACAGCAGCAAATAATATATCATCGGGTACGGCTTTTAAATCATACCTGGTTAACTCATCGTTACGATTAGGACCGCCAACATCCAGTTTGATTGGCGCATCGTAGCCCAATAGTTTAGCCCTACGTTGTTGTATGTTAAGTAATATATCCAGGAAACGAGGGTTTCCCGCGCTTGTTTCGGTCATGTTCTCATCATATCCGTAATGATCTGGCGTTTCAACATCAGCATCCACTTTATTGGCTCTTTTGCTTTTCCTACTTTTAGTACGTTCTTTTCCGGTGCATGACTTTTCCCAGGCCTCCCATGCGGCCATTTCCATTTTATCCAGTTTCTCCAGGTCCTTTTGGATATAATCATCAATATTCTTAAATCGCGTTTTCTTCCAATCGATCATGGCTTTTTGCATGTCCTTGAAAACACCTACGTGAGTAATAGTGTAGGTTAATCCGCGCCTTTTAAGATCATCATTAAGCCTCCGGGCTATTTCCCTATAAGCTGCACCTTTCAGGAATAGATCAGTTTCAAAAGCTAAATCATATTCAATTTGCTCTGGTGTTCTTTTGCATTGTCTTGGTCTTCCCATTGTTAACGGTCTTTAAAGTTTCATTTAAGTATCAAAATTACGCCTTTTTAAAATATATGATCCAATACCTCATCAAAAGGCTTTTAAAGGCAAAAAAACCACTATAAATAAATAGAATGGTTTTATCTTGTTTATCTGTTATGTTTATATTTCTGGTTGGTTAACCGGGTTGTAATGGTTTATTGTGATTGTTTTAACTTCTACTGTATGTTTTACCTCTACAGGTTGGTTGTAAAACTCATTCTCCTGGCTTTCTGTTAGCCCTTCTTGCCAACATACCATGAAATATTTATCATCTATTTTTAAGACTGTATTCATACTTTTTAGCCATCTACGATTATTGCCTTCAATTAAATCATATATGGGGAATTCCGTTGCAAGGTCTCTTAGTTCGGTTTCGGTAAAATCTTTATCACCGTTATACACTCTTTTTAATAGGTTGTCACTGTTTGCTGTTAATGTTTGGTTCATTGTTTTGTTTTTATTGGTTAATTCCTATTTGTTTTAAGCTTAATCCAGCCGTATTCAATCATCTTTTCAATCGAAAGTCCCATGTATTATTGTCCAAAGAACTTTGCTTTATTTTCTAAAGTATTTTCCATAATTGTATTTTGTTTAAAAGAGGGGATTTCTCCCCTCGTGAGTGTTTATCTGCAATTACATGATGAAACCTGAGTAGCCGTGTAAACCGGACCATCTGGATAGTAACCAGATTCTCCACCTGGATAGCTATAATAAGATGTCCATGATACATTGAATAAATATCCACCTGATGAAACGCAAGCATGACCTACGTCAGAAAGATAGTTAGTATGACAATTGATGATGGCGCCACCATTATAAATCCTCCCGGTTACACCCATTTGAACGGCATTAATAGCCTCTTGCTTTTCTCTGCTTGCGTCTTCACCCTTGGCAGCATATTTATTAACAGTTGATTTCTGTACAGGTTCCTGATTTGTTCCAGTTACAGACTCATTTGAACATGATAGTGTGATCATTCCGATCATTAAAGCTAAAATTGCTTTTTTCATAATTTATTAATTTAAGTTGTTTGCCTACTTGACGGCTTCGGCTTTCCGTTTTATGTTTTTTATTCTTCGTCAATCCATAACATAGGATGTCCTTTTTTGAATGATAGAACGTAATCATCAATATTAAAATCTTCACCGTTATCTTCTTTAATCATTTTCAGTTCTTCAATTGTCCCACAATCATCAGAATCATATCTATTAATATAAATTTCATTCTGCACCCTGTAAGGCTCATTTAACCTTGAACAATATTCGTTGTCTGAAATCTGAACTAACACCCTTTCGTGTAAAAACTGAGGCTCTATTCCGTTTGCGAAATCTTTTAATTCTTGCCATGTAATGTTTGCCGGCTTGTCGCCTAATTGATTATTTTTCATTTTTATTACTTGTTATAAATGTTGATCACAGTTCCAAAAATTGTAAGCAAAATTTTCTATTTTTTGCCACCAAACGGGTGATGCTCCTGGCCTTCTGTCTTCTACGTTTCCATCCCTACACCCATCTTTAATCCATTTCATTCCTCCGTTGATTGATTTCATGTTTTCTTTTGAGATTTTTTTTAATCTTTTCATAATGATAGTTAATTATTAATTTTTGCCTACTCTTTAGCTTTTCGGCATCCGCTTTATTTTAATGGAAAACAGTTCGTCCTAGTGGTAATATTTGAACTGTCTTTTTTCATACTTTCACCTATGTAACATACTACACTTACTATTACAGCAATTACTACTAATATAAAAAATACTTTACCGTTCGTATTGTCTTCTTTTATGCTACTCATTTTCGATTGATTCTATGTACTTCATTAAATCAGCGTGATGTACTTGATTGAATTCCGCCCCGTAAAGCTTCTTTCTTTTCGTTATATCACTTAATAACATATTTCCGAACATAACTAAGTCGCTTTTATCAAACGTGCTTTTTTCGTACTCTTTTGGATCTTCAAAAGGACTTTGAACCATAAACAAAACCGGATTGAATTTTTCTTTGAACGTTAGTTGGCTTAACCATATTTTTTTGGTCTCATTGATGATATTAATATCATCCTCAGTTAACGCAAAACATACTACATACCCCAAATGTTCTGGTTGACTTCCTATTACCCCATAATAAGCGGGTAAAGTTTGATATTCTTCTTGATTTTCTGCGAGGTTCACATTTGCCTCAGGGAAACTAAATGCATTCATTATAATTGGATTTTAAATTGTTTCTTAAATTCTTTCTGGTTCATTACACGAAAACAATCATTTTGTAAAACAACGTAATCATTTTCGTTTACGTGCATCCAAACACCGTCTTGATTTGGAAACGAAAAAGTGGAAGACTTTCCGCTAACTTCAATTATTTCTGTTCCACCTCCAACAAACATTGCCAAACGTTGTGAATCATTTCTATCGTATTGAACAGCCTTTACAGTGCTAATAAAATCAAATGCATATTCCTCCAACACTGGGCCAATTTTATAACGATTTTCTGTTGGCCATGATTCAATTGAAAATTCGATTGATGTAATGTTTGTTTTGCCTAGATGAGTTGATAAATACCTTTCTCCGGTACGACCTTTAATTGCCTCTATTATTGCAAAGTGTAATTTTTGAAAGTCTTCAATTTCTGGATCTAAATCCCAATACAGTTGGAACTTTTTCTTTTTTACATCTTTAAAAACCCTTACAGGCGATTTTATTAATCCCTCTATCATTGCGACTAAATCCCAATCATAAGGGGTTAATTCTGGATTTATTTTAGTTTTTTTCATAAGTGATTGTAATGTTAAATTGTTTTTCAATTCTTTTAATTTGTAAATCAAGGTTTTCAGAATCCAATTCCTCCTGGGTTTTTTTTATCCATTCAGCAATGCCTATTTCAAAATCTTTTCCAATATTCTTGCTTAAAATAAGTTTATAATTAAGGTTTTTTAAATAAGGTTCTATTTGTTCAGGATAAAAACGATTAAAAGAATCATATTCGACAACTAAATGTCCCGATTCGTTATTATTAATTTGTGATAATCCCCCAATAATTAAGTCAGTTTGTGTGAATCTTTCCATTTGATTATTTTTAAAACCGGGGTTTCCCCCGGTGATTAGTTTACTTTTGTAAATGTGATACGAAAATTTTATTTGATTGCATTAGTTGCGTTGTATCTTGACATTCTTCCAACATATTAACAATGTCTAATCTTGGAACTTCTTTCAATTTAATGCATAATTTCAAATAGTTTGAAAGTGCCATTGATTGAATAAATGCAACTTTGTACTGTTTGTCTCTCGCTTCTTTTTGCTTTGTGACTTTTTTTAATTTACGGTTCATAATATAAAATTATTTAGTTTCATGGAAATCGCCATGTCGTTGTTTTGATGTAGTAAAGATATAACTATTTTTTAAACTACCAAAAGAAATTGTTATTTATTTTCATCTTTTTTTATAGCTTCTATTTTAACTCCACTTATTGAACCATCAAAATTATATCTGAAAACCCGCTTTGATTCGTAACCTTTAGCAATTCTTAAGACCTTCCAAAAAGTGTTTTTTCGGTCTGATCTATTAAATTTATCACATTGCATATGTGGACCTTTACAAATATTATGCACTCTACAACTTAAACATCTTGATACCATTTCCATTGGCAGTTTATATTTTATAATGTCATTTTGGTTTATTTGAATCCATTTAGTTAGGATCAAAACCATTCCATTATAAATACAACGTTCGCCAATTTTATACTCTTTGCCAGGATCAAACGTTTGAGGTTTCTTGATTCTCATCTTTTGGCCTGTTTACAAAATTCAATAATTCCTTAATATCTTCCACGGTTCCCTGTATTGTTATACGTATCATATTATTACTACTTAAACCAAATTCAATGATTTCGCATTTATATTCATTGTGAATTTTTTGAATTAATGCCGCTTTTTCTGTGCTTAATATTTCTGTTTGTTCCATTGTTTTTTTTCTTTTTAAAAATAAAACCACCGTCAAATAAATAACGGTGGTCAAAAATAAATCATTTGAAAAAAGCTATAAAAATGTCTATCCTTTAGGCATTGACAAATTTAGTACTTTTTCAGATATAATTGAAAACCGATTCCGAAACATAGAATTTTGATTTCTATGTCTAATTTTCTTCTACTTTCTAAATTCGCAAATGAAACCACAACACCTGGAATAATATAAAATTCTTTATACTTCCAAAATGTCCTGGCAAATACTGCAAACCCTAATTTTGATAATGAAAATGTTAATTGTATCATTTATTTTTTATTTGCCATGTTATACCCTTTTCTATCCATTTTGATAACTCTTGGATATTCCATAATGTCACCTTTAGTATAGACTAAATTATAGATACCTAATTGCCCTTTTATTGGATATTCTATCACTGGGCGTGGTTTTCTCATCATCCAACCAAAACCCTTTTTAAAAAGGTGTCTTTTATCTTCTGGTATTAATGTGTTTTCCCAATCTTCTGGGGTAAATTCTGATATTGGTTTTATATCATACAATTCAACAAATCCCAAAGTAACACCGTTTTCAAGACCATATATTATGGGACTGGCTGATGAACATATCAAAAGATCCCCTCTGTATTTTGTTGGTCTTCTACGAACCTCAATTGATTTATAAGCAAATTTACCATCATCTGAATCAATTAAATTATTCGCATAAGGCTGCTTTACTGTCAAAGCCTTGAACCTGTCATGCAAATCCGGGTTATAATCAACGTTCCTATATTGCATATCCTAAAAGTTTAAGAGTTAATAAGCCGATGAAAAACCCTAACAATAGCAAAGATATTATTAAAACAAATAATAGAATTGCTGAACCTATAGCGGTCCATTTGATGTAATTTTTTTCATTCTTTTCCATTAGTCAAAAGTTTAATTTTATGTTTAGTTCTAACTAAAGAATATCCCAACCTTTCGCACATAGGTTTTATATTCAAACATATCTGAGCGTTAAAGCCTGTTATTTTGGTTATGTTGTATTTATCACCGTATACGAATTGGCAAATTGAATCAACACGACATTCTTTATTTTTTCTTTCAATTAGATATTGAAAAATCCGTCCTGACGTTTTAGGCAAAGGTTTGTATTCTTTAAAATCAACTCTTTGGGCCTTTCCGTCTAATCCTTTTATTATTTCATATTTCATAACCTAAATATTAAAATGGTAAATCATCATCATCACTAGAAAAAGGACTTTCATTTGATGTTCTGTTATCCGGTGGTGTTTGGCCTCCCTCTGATTTAGGCGTGAGCATATCAAATGTTGTTGCATGAATCTCCGTAATTTGTCTTTCAACATTGTTAGAGTCGGTATATTTACGATATCTCACAATACCCTCTAAATATAATTTAGATCCTTTTTTTAGATACTTATCTGCAACCTCTGACATTTTGCCATTAACCTGGATATAATGCCATTGGGTTCTATCTGGAATTTGTTGACCGCTTTTTGTTGTAAATCCTTTTTCAGTTGTTGCAAGTGAAAAATTAGTTACCTGTCCCCCGTCTGAAAATGTTTTAGTTTCTGGATCTTTACCCAGATAGCCTAATAATATTATTTTGTTTACACTCATTACTTAAATTTTATCCCCTCAAAAAGGTATTGTTGTTTTTCTGAATATCCCAAGGCCCTATTTAAAGCTTTCCTATCCTCATCAAATACAAAGCTGCAAGTATATGTATTGAATCCGATGGATGATTGATCAACTATTTTAACTAATTTACCAACGATGAGGTATTTATATTTATAATAATCTGATCTTTCAGATATGCCTATAATACGCCTTTCGGCTCCCATTTGTGGCGGTTGGTCCACTTCTTTTTTAATTCCTGAATCTTTAAAATCTTTTTTAATTGAATTCTTTGATATCATTCCAAAAAATGTTGAATCAGCCGTTGATCTCCGAATTGTGTTTTTTTTCATTCGCATATTCTGTTTTTAGAGTTTTTATAATTTTTAAATTACATGGATAGATACGCATTGTTTCTCGTTTTCCGGTTTCCCATTGATTGTGGTGATCCATGCAAAGAATGTTGATATTTCTAACATCGTGAGCCATTTCAGGCGATGATCCCCGGCTCAATATATGGGAAATAAATACAGATGAATAATTACGTAATGGCTTCAAACATTCCTCGCAATAATGTGGTTTATATTGCCACATGTATTTGTAAAATTTTTCATTCGCCTTTGGAATATCACCCTTACTTATTAAAGAATTTCCGAATATTTGATGTTGTATTTGAATCCTTAATTTAATGTCAATCGTAAAAATAGGATTAAAAAGGGGGTTGAACCCCCTTTGCATGATTGTATTAAATTCCTCTGATGTTTCGATATGGAACATTATTCCTCATCTTCATCAATAATAATATCTGAATCCTCCAGGGGATCAACTTCTGAATCTTCATCAATAGCCTGGTCCTCATCCTCAGATTCTAAAGCTAGAAAAACATCATCATCCGAAATACCGTCATTTTCTTCATTTACATCCTCATCAAATAATGTGTGCTCATCTTCTTTTTCATCATCGATAGCGGGCTCATTGTTTGCTCCGAAAAGTTCTAATTGCGCTTTTTTACCATTAAATAAAAACTCGTAAACCTCACTTTCAATTTCATCAACGATGTTTTCTAATTCCTCCTCAAATCCATATGTTTCACTATTGAATTTAATGCGAGGTGTATTTATAGCTGTTTTTTGACCATTACCTACTGTCATTAAACCCGTAATAATTACCGCAATGTTATCATCCTGGCCAGAAAATGAAACGCCACGGGCTTCAATATTATCTAAAACTTTGCTAGTGTAACTATCTCCCAATTCTTTTTGGGCTTTAGTAGCTTTAAATCCAGGCGTTGCCAATAATGACTGGAAAGAAATCAAATGAAACACACGACCTAATACCGGGCGTAAATTATCAAATAATTTTTTCATGTCTGGATGCACATCTTTTGCGCTTTCTACATGAAATTTATTGCTGTAAGCTTGATCACTTACAACCTCAGTTACTTCATAGTGAACAATTAAACCACCGTCACTAACTAATTTAACTTTGGATAATGAGAACTGATTTTTCGTTGGAATAGACATTGTTTTGTTTGACATAATGTTTGTTTTTAATGTTAATATATTATTTAAAAATCGTTTTCTCCTAATAATGGATTTTTATATTGTAAGGCATCTTTTGCCTGTTTAATACTTAGGCCAAATTCTTTTATTCCATCTATAAAATCATCCATCTGCGTTGTATCTGCAACAACAATTGGATTTGGATCATCAAATATAATGGAATCTTTAATAATTGGCTTTGATGAGGTTTTTTTGAAATCTACTTTGGTTTGTTCGGAATAATCTTTTTGATTTAATTAAATTATTCCTAATTTAACTAATTCAGGTAAACATCGTTTCAAAGCGCCTACATCTTCCAATGCGTCATGAGCAACAAATTTTTCACCTGGAAATAATTTATCATAAAGTTCCTCCAGTTTTGGAAATTTACCAGGCGTTCCATTAGCTTTTAAAGCACCTACAAATTTAATTGTCTTCATCATCGTATCTATACGCTTTTCTTTACTTAATGCAGGCTCAGAAACATCATTGTAATATGTTTGACCCATATACTTTAATGTGTTAGCTTTTATCACTGATGTATCAAAATAAATGTTATGGGCGCAAATTAAAGGTGCTGATAATGCATCCAAATAAAATTGCTCCAATACGATTTCAATGTCTTCACCTTTTTCTAATGCCATTTCAGTTGTGATACCGTGTATATTTGTTGCAGCTTCTGGAATTTCCCAACCGTTTGGCCTAATAATATAAAATCTATTTATACCGCCTAAACTCCATGCCAGGGAAACAATGTCCGGGAACTGCATAAAATGTGTTTCGTATTTATGTCCCTTTTCAGGTAATCCGGTTGTTTCAGCATCGAAACATAAAACTTGATCTATTGAGTACATAATTAATATTTTTTGTGTTTATACTTGCTTTCATCATCATTTTGTTTCTCCAAAACCTGCCGATTATCATCAATATAATCCTTTACGTTTTGAGGGCACATGTTTTGATCGTACAACCAAAGTAAATACCAGGCCTGGACCGTTTCCATTTTATCACCTTTATATTTACCTGTAGGCATTAAGCTATCATCTGTTAGAATTTCGTTTTTATTCATAATTGTTTTTCTAATTGTTTTAAAAGTTCGTCTGTAATTATTAAAGCCTCTGTAACTATATTTTCAACTGATCCGCCAAAAGTATGGTTATCATTTCCGTTTGCTCTTAATTCGGTTTGAGAGGATAAAATACCCTGAATAAAAAGCCCGGAAAAATATTCTCTTTTTGTTAATCCTTGGTTTTTTTCATCGTGCCATATTTCAGATAGTAAATGATCTTTATTAGTGTTACTTTGGATTTGTGGATTTATGGATTTATCTCCGTTTTTCTTTTCCATGATTTAAAATTGTTTTGGGTCTTCGATAAACATGCCGTATTCCTCAGCGGCAATCTGTTTTAAATATTCAATGTGATCGACTAATTCAGGGTTAGAAAGTTCGTTTATTTCTTTGATCCTGTGTTCGTACTTTCCGGTCGATGGGTCAATAAATTCCTCCCGCGTAATTGGTGACAAACTGCGTAAAAATAAATCTGTTTGTTCATGGGTCTTTACATCGCCACTTTCGTAAATAGCCTTCTTAAACTGAGGCACTACAGAAAGGAAATAATATCCTTTTATCGCCTCGGATGCATCTTTTTTTAAAACGGTAAATTGGCATATTACTTTGGAACTTTTATTTTTAGCAAAGAACTCGTTTAGTTCTTGCATGTACATTGCCAAATTACCGTTTTTATCTATGCTGCCTATTTGGATTTTTTGATTGATCATTATTTTTCAATATATTCCTCAACTCTCAATTCCTGTTGGCCTCTAACAACATTCTCAATGAATCCCTGGAAGCCTTCTTTTTTAGCAAAGTTTATGATTTCTTGTAACCTGGCCGCGCCTAAACTTTCACCTCTGGCAACTTTGACTATTTTAGCATTTTTATTTACGGCTACAGTTAATTTTAAAGCAACTTCCATAATTTGTGAATCGGAAACTTTACCAGGTACGAACGGGATTCCTTTTAATTCTAATCCATCCTCAGTGAATGTTAATCCCTCAATTGGTAATGATGAGGTAGAAATAATTGTTTCACGTTCTGCCAACAATGCTGCAATATCATCATCATATGTTTTCGCCTTTGCTTCAACGCTTGTTAATTCTTTTTTCTTAGTAACATAGTCAAACACCTTAGTGTGTTTTTCATTATGTTCCTGGGCTTCTTTTAGCTGTTCAGCAATATTTGTTTTTTCTGGGTTATTAGCCTCATAAGCTTCTAACCATTTTTCAGCATTTGTTTTTTTAGTTTCAAAATCCAATCTTTCATTATCAATAAATGCTAATTCTTTTTCGGCTTTTTCTTTTGCCTCTGCAATTTTATCTAAAAGATCTTTTTCAAATTCTTCAAAATCAGTTGCTATTTTTATTTTTCTTTGTGGAATATCTTCCAATTGTTGAATCCTTTGAGCCAATGAAGTGCGAACCGTTTTTGCTTTTTCAATTAGTTGAGCGTTTTCGGATTGCTTTTGCATTAAGGCATCAATTTCAATCTTTTTCGAATAGGTTTTTATATCTTCCTGCTTTAGTCCAACGGCTGCGTTTTTAACTATTGCAGTATATGTTTTTACCTCTGAATTTAGATCCTTTCTAACCTCCTTTTTTTTCTCAACATCTAAATCAATTTCATCGATCCTTTTTTGAATATCATCAGAAAGTAAAGATTTAACAACTTTGATTTGCTTACGTCTACCTTCCACGGTTTCAGACCATCTGGAAAACTCTACAGCATCAAAATCCGTATACCCGAAAATCTTTTGTAGCATACTAACGTTTTCGGACTTCATCCCATCATCAGATTTTATTGAAAGTGTTCCGCGTGGGTTTGCCTTACTAAACTTTAAATCAACTTCATATTCTTTTTGATCATCGCCTATTACCATTTTAGCAAAACCTTTTTCCTCACCATTTTTCAAAACCTCACCCCTTTTGCCATCTAATAAAGTGCCTATTGCATTTAATAAAGTTGACTTTCCAACCTCGTTATCACCTGTTAGGAAATATATTCCCCCGGTAAATTCGGAATTAAATGATTCTATTCCGTTGAAATTTAACAATTCTAGCTTTTTAATGTGCATGATTTATTTTTTTATAGATTATACTTTTCTTTTAATTGATTGAATTTTATAAATGGCCAATTAATCGTTTTAGAACTTGCCATTACCTTGCTATTGAAAATGACCAAATATTTATTTAAGTGATCACTAAAAACAAAACTTAACTCATTTTCATTATCACTAATTGAAAAATTATTATTGTTTTGATTTAGACAAATTTTCATTCCTGATGTTGTCATTGTATTGAATTTTTATTGTTTTGTGGAAAACGCCACATCGTTTTGTTTTGTCAAATATATAACTTTTATTTAAACTACCAAAAGATTTATTATATTTTTATTAAAATAATTTAGATTGTCTTTCTAAATACCGTGCAACCAAATCATCAACCTCAATTTCCAAAGGTTCCAAAGTTTCCTTTATAGCCTGTTTTGATGATTTTCTAAAACGCCTTTGGTTAAATCTCATTTCTTTTACCAGAATAATAAAATCTTTTAAGGTTAACGTTTCTACATCTTTTTTATCATTCTCCATGATCATATTTTTAAAATATTCTTTAAAATTGCTTGAATGACTGGAACACTAATTGTGTTCCCTGCCTGTTTATACAATTGGGTGTCAGAATTAACATTTTTGCATTTATGAAAAAAATCATCTGAATAACCTTGCAAACGGAAACACTCCAAAGGGGTTAATTTTCTAACATTTATACCCTCTGAAATTTTTGGTTCTTGATTTCCACCTCCCATAGTGTGAATAGTTGGTGCAATTCCATTTTTACTATATACTCTGCCTGATTGTTCATGTGTTTTATCCCATTTACCACCTGTTAATTGATACTCTACTTTTGGAAAATCAAATTCAATAACCAGATTATCCTTTTGAACAGTTGACAAACAATTTGATATTCCATTTTCATTAATTTCCAACATTTGTTGGTGCGATTGTCCGGGAACTCTTGCCTTTGGATTGTCTGGATTTCTACCTCTCATTGCTCCAATTATATACTCGCAGTCAGTTGATTGTTTTGAATAATTTGAAGTAATACAATTAGCAATATTTTTATATTCAACATCAGTAAATTTATTTGCTCTTTTGTCTTGTTGTGAAACTAAATAATTTATCATTTTATCACTCAAATAATATTTTTCATCAACTTCCTTTTCTAATACATGTTTCAATCTCAATTTTAATATTTTCTTTTTTGGGAAAATAAAATCATTTGGTAAATCTTCTCTTATTCCTATTAAAAAAACACGTTCTCTATTTTGAGGCAATCCGTAATCTTTTGTGTTCAATACTTGCCAATGTAAGTTGTAATTTAAAGAATCCGGATTTTTAAAAAAATACTCAATACCGTTTTCACTTCTACCTAAAAGATCTTTCCAATTTTGAAATACTCTGCCTCTATCCATACTTAACAAACCTTTTACATTTTCAATAATAAAATATTTAGGTCTTTGATTATCAACATACCTATAAAAATCAAAAAATAACAACCCCCTAGGGTCTAATTCTCCCAATCGTTTACCGGCCAAACTAAACGCCTGGCAAGGAATCCCACCAATAAAAATATCAGAATACAAATTATTATTTTCCCATTTTTGTTTGGTCATGTCGTTAATCATTAGATTAGGCATGAAGTTTTCTAAATATGATTTTCTAGCATATTTATCAATTTCACATGCAAAAGATATTTCATGATCCACACCCAAATTTTTTAATGCCATTTCTGGTGATCCTATACCACTACAAACGGTGCCTATTTTTAACTTTTCCATTTAAAATAATTTATCATGATTTCTTTGAGGTAAATTTTCCATAATCCATTTAACATCATTTCTTAAAGCCCATCGGCCAAAATGCATGATCAATGTCGCATCACAATTATACATAGTTGCTTTTAAGTCTGGATAGTACCGTTGTGCGAGTTCTTTATATCTCTTTTTTCTGGCGGCTTTTTCCTCTTTTTTAAGCCTTATGTTTAATCTACTTTGCCAGGTTATAGGATGCACTAAAATAAAAGGTATATCCATCACCTCTATAGTTGTTTTCAGTTGCTCGAAATTCCTGACTAACTTCTCAATCCCAAATGTTTTTCCTGACGCTGCATCCTCTTTATGAAATTGTACTTTCTCCAGGAAAACTAAAGGGCTTGAAATACCTTTGTAATAATCCAGATATTCCCGTAAATCAGATATATTTTTGGGATTCTTTATTGAAACCTCTTTATTGTTTGGTCTATAAACCGTAATACCTCCTGAGGCTCCCGGATCTATTCCAATGATGCAATCTATTTTTGTATTCATAATTTGTAATTTAAATATTTAGTTACGTCTATGTCTTTTTTAATCATAGCGTCAAAAACTCTTTTTATCTGATTGCTCCGCGCAATTTCCAGGGATGGAAAATCCAATGCTTTAGAATTTGATCCCTCATTTTTTACAACTGATGCTGTGTATCGGTTTACAAATCCTAATGCCGCTTTTCCTAAAAATTCATTTAAGGCCTGCTCCCGTACCTCATCAGTTATTTTTGGTTCCTTGATGAGGTTATGACCTTGGAGCCATTCCCATACAAACATTGATTTTAATCCATCCAATTTTAAAACTCCAGTTTCTTTGTATTCAATAAAACATTGTCTGCAGCTTTCAACCGTTGAATTATAATTTTGCTTTATTTCCTCCTGGTTTGGAACATACTCAATAAGCGGTATATTATCAGATGCCTTGCTTACTACACTGCCTTGTTTCTCTTTGTAAGCCTTAAGAATTTTTGAAAAAAAATCAATGTTAAATTCCTGGTAATGATTCCGGTCCGGTGACCCATCTTTTAATTTTGGCAAAAACTCATCTAAAGTTCCATTTACAGCCAATTCAAATGCCAATGGTATTTCAGACAACGCCAAACCCGAATGATACATTTTCAAATACTTTAAAAGGCGGGCGCAAATGTATTGCCATTCATTCTGATCTGTTGGAATCCTAAAGCCAACATCTTTTGCAATAAACTTAAAAATATTTTTCGTCTCATTTACCAAATCAGTATCATACATTTCAGAAATCAATGTTTTTGTTGAAGCCTGAAAAATATACTTTTCTATTGTGTTGAGGTTTTTTGTAACTTCTGGTATCTCTATCATTTGGCGTCTTTTGTCAATTGCTTTAACACCTGGTTTCCTTAACTCTAAAAAAGTGTTTTCTTTTTTTTGTGGTAAATTTTCCATACTAATAGTTATTATTTAAAAATTTCAACATTGCATCCGAATCGCTTTTTTGATGGCTTTGTTGAAACTCTACTTTTAATTTCAACTTATCTTTTCCAATGTCTCCACGGATAAATGATCTAACCGTCGCAATCCATCCTTTATTGCTACGTAGTGTTTTTTTATCCCTTGTATCGCTCCAATCTAAAACGCTGTGAAAATAGTAAACCAAATCAATTGAGTCGAAATTTGGGCCTTTAAAAAGATTTTCAAAGTTTGAATAATTTGGATTATTCTCATCATCAAAATTAACTAATTTATAAACATCAGAATTTCTAAATAAAAACGTTTTATCCCCTACCTTTTTTCGCGCAACTTTTTTGGGTATTTCTTCACCGTAATCATAATTGATATTTACCTCTATTTCATCTCCAAATAATTCTCCCGTTTTCTCTTCTTTTTTTTCTTGGTCGGTCGATGGGAATTTATTCCCTGAGACAAAAACATTATTAACTGTATTATTATCTAGTTTACTATATGGTATAGGTTCCACCGTTTGGTGGATTCCATTTCCCCGTTTGGTGGAATGCAATTCCCCATTAGTGTAAATGCTTTCCACTCTTTGGTGTAATGCATACCACGTAGTACGATCATATTTATTTTCATTGTAATTTCCTTTAAATAAAATTCCTTTTGAAACTAAATTATTAATTATTCTTTCTATCTGTCTACGTGACCAATAAGGGAACAATTCTTCTAATGCTGAAACTGAGTTATAAGTCCATGTATAACCATCGTAAAAATGTTTTTTATTTGCCTCGTTTTTTTTAATCCAGAAATAAAAATTATGGATTAGAATAGCACTTTCAACATCTAACTTTTTAGCTATTTTAATATTAAAATGATGATCCATTATTAATAAGTTTTAATATTTTTCATTTCGAGGTTTAAAAACTGTAGTTGCTTTGTGATGGTCCAATGTTTCCTGGGTGAAATACTTCATCTTTCCAACCTTTTCAAAAGGTAATTTAAATGTTCTGGTCCTGGCTGCAAAAGTTCCTTCTTTTAATTTTAGATATTCGGCTGCCTCTGGAATACTATATTTACCCTCTAATGAAATTTCAGGCTTTTTATTTACTTTTTCTTTCCTGGAAAAACATGATTCGCCTTGCTGTAAAAAAGTATTTCCAATACAGGTAAGATTGTTTTTTATAAACTCCAGAACATCCTGGGCGTTTTTAATGTCTTTTAATTTCTGAGTTCGTGAACCTGGGTTATTGACTTCTTTTAATTGCTTTTTGTCTGTTTTATTTTTCATGTCATAAAGTTTTAAAAATCATCTGTAGTATCTAGCAAACTATTTACAATTGAAATTTCAGGCATTTCAGGCTCAATTTCAGGCTCTTTTATGCCTTCACGTACAAACACCTCATCAATAACAATTTCATCTGTTTTTGGCAATGTTTCGGTCTTTTTAGTTGCTTTCTTTTTTTTCTGTTTTTTCTCAGTCTTAAAATTATCTTTGATCATCTGGAAAAACTTTCCTTTTTCTTTGATCTCTGATATTATATCCTCATCCCTATTGATTCTAAATTTAACGTAATCTTTTTCACTTATTTCTCTTACTTCGTTTTCATCATCTTCATAAGTTGTTGCAGACATAAAAACTAAATTAGCAGCCTTAAGTTTTGCGCACATTAATTGAGCCTGAATTTGATTATAGTTTTTTTTGAAATTCTTTTTGATCATAGGCAAATAAATTTCTTCTGGAGTATCTTTAAACGGAATAATCAAATCTATATAATCAGTTAAAAATATTGTTTTCAACTCATCAAAATCAACAACTTTTCCATTCTCTATTTTTGCAAAATCAATAGAACTAACAAAAACATCCATTTCCTCAAATTCGACTTTCTTTTGAAATATGTAACCATCCGGCAAATGTTTCAAATAATTAATTTCTAATATTGCGCCCGTTCTTAATGCATCTATAGGACTCGCAAATGAATTCCAATAAGGCCTGTATTCAGCTACAAAACGCCTCAATAAATCCTGATATCCTTTTGTGTCTTTACTCATAGTTAAATATGAGATATCACCGCTACCTATCGTTAATATCATTATAATTTGCCTTTTGTGTTGTACGTATTGTATAGTTCCTTAATCTGCGTTTCTGTTAAATCGCTAACCTCACTAATATTATAATGACTTAACATATTTTGAAGTCTGGTAACATCCTGATTGAAATAATTTTCAATTGCTTTTCTTTTATCTGATACTGTTTTAGGTACCAAAATTTCCTCACTTTTATTCGCGTCTGGATCTGCACCTGTAGCAATTTTATAAGCATTCAAAAGGGCGTACTTTCTTGCATATGTTGATGATTTTCCAAAACCTTTATCGCCATTATCAATACCACGCCCAAAGCTTTCAACCTCTATAAATTGGGTAACATCATCCAAATCCCAAATTTTAACAGTCATTTTAATAGTATCTACATACGTAACACTTTCTACGAGGTCTTTACCCTTTACCGTTCTTACAATTTCTGAATTTACCAGATCTTGTTTTATTGGAATACTTAAAATCCTGTGTTTTGTTTCAGCTTTTTTAACTGCTAATGTTACATCCAAATCACTTACCGCCTTATAAGCATATGACCCGTTTCCAACCTGCATTGTTTTTTCAATGTTACCAATTTCATTTGCTACTAATTGGATTTTCTCTAAAAGATTTAATTTTGTTGCTGCCATTTGATTTATTTTATTTTAAATTTTTTAACTCACTAACTCCTATCGCTATCATAAAGCTGAATAAAACAGCCAAACCCCATTGCCAGGGATTATAAAACCCCGCAATTATACATACTACAGTAAGGAACATAAAGAAATAAATCATTCCTTTAATCCAAAGTCGGTCATGATATTTATTGCTCATCGTTTTCCGTTTCTTCATTAAATCCAAATAAGTAATTTGGTGTACAATCTAATTCTCTACATAAAATTGTGATCCATTCAAATTTAATAGATGATGTCCTACCATTTGATAGGAACGTCATATTAACCTGCTGTGTTGATTCTTTCGAATCTGGCCACAATAACGCGGCAATAACTTTTTTATTTACATTTTTACCGTTTGTTTGCGCTCGCGCAATTGCTTCATTTACTCTTAATACTAACATATTTTTATTTTTAATTATTTACTTGTTTTAAATCCACAACACTGGCATTGTTTCACCTCCCATACTGGTATTTTTTCACCAGTATCTTTATCCTCTCTATACTCACCGTCTACAACCTCCATTTCTCCACCGCATTCAATACAATCACCATCACCCCACAAAATAAGATCCAATATTTCTGCGATTATTGCTGATCTTTTAGGTAAATTAACCGCCTCTAAAACAGAAACAAAATTTAAATAACCTAAAGTTCCATCCATTACCGTTTTTATGGTTTTACCGTAATTATCTGAATCGTTAAATACAAGTTCTTTTTTTTCAAGTTCAGAAATTAAAAGTTCTGTAAAATCATATACTGGCATTTGTGCTAAAATTGACAAATTGTATAATACTTTAGTGTTTTTAATAGTCATGATAATGATATTTTAGTTTCATGGAAATCGCCATGTCGTTGTTTTGTCTTACAAATATATAACTTTTATTTAAATTACCAAAGGTTTTGTTTATATGTTGAAATATTTTTTTGAAATTATTTTTTTTACGTACTTTTGTCAGACGTCAATGTAACGCTCACATTGATTCTAAATATAAAAACCCGCCTTAAAAAAGCGGGTTCTATTTTTTATTAAACTTAGAATCATATTCTTTCATTAGTTGAATCTTTTTCAAATAATCCGTACACGATAACATTTCTTTTTCTGCAAAATATTGTTCTCGTGTTATTTCTTTTACAAAAACTTCACTTAATAAAAATGGCCTTTTGTGTCTGTGTTTTGGATAATCATAATATTTAGGTTTCATTATATCCGCTATTATTGAACCGTTACCCCTCCAACGTCTCCAAACATACTTTGTTTTATTATTCATTTTTCCTTAATTATAAATTTCCTTAAAAAATAATTAGCATCATTATGCCAGGAACCGGACTCGGTTTGTAATTTATTACTCTTTGGATAAATTATAACCTTACCATATATTTCATGAATAAACCAAAACATAAATGTGTTTTTAGCACCTGGATAAACATCATAATCTAATGCTAATAATTGAAGTTCATTTTTCCGGAAACGATTATAACGCAAGTTTCTGGCATTTTGTTCTGATTTACTATACCTTTTCATTTTCTCAACTCGTTTAATATTTGATCCTGTATAAATTGTTTTCGTGGTTCTTTTTCTCCAGATGGCCAACCGTAAATACTAAATATATTTAATTCATCGGTTATGTAATGATCTACTATTTTAATCAAAACTTTTTCCTCTTGCATTGTGAAAATTACTATATACCTTAATTTAAATACAATATTGCAAATTCCAGTTTCAAACAATTCGTCAAAATTTTCCTCTACGATTAACCATAATTCAAGTAAAGGACGTGTATTTGTTTCCATAATATTATTTAATTTTTCTTACTGATAAGCGATCCCAATATTCAAAACATTGCTTTGTATCTTCAAAATAAAAAGATCCAATAAGCATTGTATATAAATCAACGTATTTCATTTCCAATTGCAGTTTAAAATACTTCATTGGGTCCGGTGCGTCTTTCCAAACTCTTAAAACTTCATTTTTGAAATTTACCTTTTGGCTTAAACTTAATTTGCTGTAGAAATATTTGCCTTTTTTCATGATTTTTTATTTAAATATTTTTTTACTATTTGTGATATTTTTTTACCGTCTGAATACTGATCATTGTCAACAACGTGAATAGCACCATATTTTAACGCCTTATTTTTATGTTCTATATAATCCTTATCGTATTGTAGATCGATCATAAATTGAAGCCTTGCGGCCGTCATACCGCCTTTATAATTACTCATGATTATATTGATTGTAAATTAGCTTTTTTAAAAGACTTGAAACAATTTGATTCTGTATCAAAATACGCCTGAACCGTTTCATTTTTCTTTTTATCTGTTCCTTTTAATTCTGGTAATAATTCAGCTTTTAAAGTTCCGTAAGCCTCTCTAATTGATCCGTCAACCTTTTGGAAATAAAACTTTACAATTCCTTTTCTCATTTCAGATTGTAATTTAATGTTTTTCCAAGCCATTTTTAAAGCTTCTGACATACTAAAACCGTTAGTTTTTACGAACTGCCAAGCTAACTGCATCACTGATTTTAAAGTTGTTGTAAACATGATTTTAATGTTTTTAATTTTTAGGAAAACGCCTAATCGCTTTGTTTTGATATGTCAAAGATATAACAATTATTTAAACTACCAAAAGAAATTGTTATTTATTTTACTTTTTAGACAAAAAAAAGATCCAGGCTTTAAACCTGGACCATTTAGATAATTTACATCTCATTTTTTTAGTTAGACAATGTTAGACCTAATTCAGTGTTATATTTTTCCATTGTTTTAAGTCTATTTTTAACTGCTAATTTGAAATCCTCATCATAGGTTTCAAATTCTTTTGTTAAAGTTAATTCTTTTACAACTAGTATTTCTGATTCAATTCTAGTTTTTTCTAACGACATCATAGTGTCAACGAATCCTCCCATCGTTTCTTTAGGTGGTTTTGGCATAATATAAAAATTTATTGTTTTAGTGCATCGTACTTAATAAGTATTTCAGCGATTTTTTTAGATAGTTCTTTTTTGCATTCCGTGTATTTCTGCATATTTAATACACTTGAAATAAAACAAATTTCCCAAAGGGCTGAAACTCCTGACCCTAAATTCAAAATACCTAATCTAGTATGTTGGCTACTAGATTCGATCTTTACGCCTCTGTTAGGTATCCCCAGGATCGTTGAAGTAACGGAACATATTTCCGTGGCCATTTTATAAGACAGAGAGTTTTTATTATTAAAATCGGCTTTATTTACATATACCTCAGTCCCGGTGGCCGTTGGTGGCCCTGCATTAAAATGCAAATCCAAAACTACCGAACCTGACCCAGGTTTAATTCTGCTTTGATAAACTGAATTTGTCTCAAAATCTTTATCATTAATCACCTGGCCTTTTGGCAAACTTTGATTAATAAAATCTCTCATTTCTTTTGTTAGATCCCTTTCAACATAATTTCCGGATACTGCTCCAGGATCTGCATTATGGTGCCCCGCTGATAAATAAATCATAATATTTGATTTTTAAATTATTTACTGATTCTTTTTAAATTAATGTCTACACCTATTTTATAATATGGGTAAACTTTTCCATCCCCAGTAAACCAAATAATTCCAGATCCTAATTTAGGAACAATATTCCCATCTGGCAAAATTTGTAGATTAATTTCTGAGGTAATAAAGTTAACATTATTGCCTATACCCTTTGTAAAGTCTGACGCCCAATTGATACGCAATAAATCCTTTGGATCTTTTACTGGGATTCTCAATACCTGGGAACCGTTTAAGGTAAAGTTTTTATTTTGTGATACCACATCAACATAATTCAAACGCTTTCCTTTTTGTTTTACTGAATAATCCGTAACATAAACATTTAAATCCGTTTCCTGAGTTGCTGTAGTATCTTTTTCATACATTACTATTTTGGTTTTAGTTCCGTCTTTATACGTTTTTTCAAACCTCCAAATTTTGTTATTCAACTCGTCTTTTTCCAATCTTTCAAGTTTTAAAGTATCTCTAATCGACATATTTAATTTTGTAATAGCTGATATTTGAACATCTTTAAAATTCAATAATGAATTTTTACCGGCAATTATTTCTTTTAAACTGTCAAATTCTTTCTTTGAAAAC
>Ga0308171_1000969_pt1 | contig 45764 bp, 53 predicted proteins | sample PhyGR1_FD_202135 | JGI IMG/M metagenome (GOLD analysis project Ga0308171, IMG submission 202135) | Phyllosphere microbial communities from UC Gill Tract Community Farm, Albany, California, United States - DLSLSG.R1 | ecosystem: Host-associated > Plants > Phyllosphere > Unclassified | place: USA... | reverse complement strand
CGATTTTCGTGGAAGGCGCAATGCCCGGGGACGTCTTACAGGTTGATATTCTGGAAGCCACACCCCGCCAAGACTGGGGCTTCTGCGCCATCCTGCCCCTTCTGGGAACATTGCCGGAGGAATTCACGAATTACGAGCGCATGCACATTTCTATCGATCGCGATCGGCAGATGGCGAAATTGCCGTGGGGACTGGAGATTGCCCTTGATCCCTTCTTCGGCATAATGGGTGTTGCGCCGCCAAAGGAATGGGGTCGAATTGGTACCCCGGAACCACGGGCATTTGGCGGTAATATGGACAATAAAGACCTTCGGCCGGGAAGCACCGTTTATTTCCCTGTCTTCAACGAAGGCGCATTGTTCAGCGCCGGTGACGGACACGGATGCCAGGGACACGGTGAGGTTTGCATCACGGCGCTGGAGACGGCACTCAACGGAGTCTTCCGCCTTACCGTGCGCAAGGACATGAAACTGGCTCAGCCCTTCGCCGAGACCCCAGACAAACTCATTTCGATGGGCTTCAACAGCGACCTCGATGAAGCAGCCAAGCAGTCGGTCCGTGAGATGATAAGGCTGATATGCGAGCGTACTAATTTAGATCGGAACCAAGCATACATGCTATGTTCACTGGTAGCTGATCTGCATGTAACTCAGCTTGTTGACATCAACAAAGGCGTACATGCAATCCTCGACAAGAGGCACCTGGTAAACACACTGGCAACTCGCGAAAAATACTCACTTTGATCTCGAAAGTTTAGATTGCCAACCGGGAGCGGTTTGCGGGGATGCTTGTGTTTTGGCAAGACCAATCTTCCAACTACAATCTGCGCACGACCAATTCGATAGTGTGTTCCACACAGAACTGAGCCAGATCAGTTCTGCGTGGAATTGGGGTCGCAGCAATACGCCTCCATTGCGATCACTTTCTTCCATCGGTGAACCACTGATGCAAATGCTTGCTTTGGCTCAGGAAGGTATTCCAGCTCGGGTACCGCAGGCTCACGACACTAGGACCTAGTTTTTTCGTCTACGGTCCCAACGATCATGGTACCAAAGCCACTGATCTGGATATTCCCTGACCCAGAGTTCCACCTTTTCATTTAGAAGCTGGGCGGTTTGCTGGATATCTACCGTGCCCTGCGGATCGCGCGGGATAGTAATTTTTGGCTCAAGCTCCAACCGAAACCGATTGTTTGGCAGACGAATGCAGCGAGCCGGAAGGACATCGCAATCGAATTGACGCACCAGCTTTGCCAGTAGCGGGTTTGTTTGAACGTCCTTGCCGAAGAATTGGGTCGGTAGGCCTTTACGAAACTTCTGATCGACCAGGATTCCAACGCCACCCCCACGCTCTAGTTGGCGAGCGAGCGCGAAAGACGACCCTGCATGGGAAGGAACAAGATTTCCCATCCTCTCCTTTCGAAAATTGATAAGTCTGTCGGCAACATATGGATTGTTTGGAGGACGAAACAAAGAAGTCACGTTGAGACCGAACGTGGCCCCAACGACAGCCAACAGTTCGAAATTGCCCGTGTGAGCGGTGAAGACTATGAATGGGCGCTTATGGTTGTGTAGTTTTGTAAACTCGTCAATCCCAGACACCTCGATCCGCCCTGGCTCAGATCGCTCAGGATCGTAATCGAACAGTTGGTCCAAAAATACATACTCGGCAGCTAACCTGCCTATATGTCCCCAACTCGCTGTCGCAAGCTCCCGTCGTTCTCTTTTCGGCTTTTCCGGATAGGCTATACCAAGATTATGAAGTACGAGCTTGTGGCGTGGGGTCAGGGGCCCGATTACGCGTGCAAAACGATCGGCAAATCTTATCGCTGGATCGGCAGGGAAAAGCTTCAGTAGATTCAGGAACCCGAATGCTATCGTGGCATTGATCCATTGGCGAAGGTCGTCTAGCCGAAAGACGAGCTGCCTCAAGTGTCTTCTTACGCTTTTGCTCATTCGTTCATGCGTTCCGATTATCGGTCTCATCGGTCAAGTCCTTACGAAAAACTCCAGCGCATTCTCTGAGCTTATTCTCCAGCCTGTAGCGACAGGTGAAATGCCATCGGAAGGCTGTTAAGAGAAAAGGCAGAACGGCAGGAGACAAGTATAATGATCAGAGAAGAGATGCTTACCTATTCTCAGGCGGTTTGCGATGGGCTTCGCGAGGACGAAGACGGTGTGAGACGCGAGGTTCTCACTCATGCAGGAAGCAGGTGGTCGCTCGGCGTCATTCACACCCTCGGTGTCTATGGCAGGCTCCGGCACGCAGACATCGGAAAACGAATGCACGGCGTGACACAGCGGATGCTGACGCGAACGCTCCGCCAGCTCGAGAGAGACGGTCTCGTCACGCGCCATGATCTCGTAGAGATGCCGCCCCGGGTTGAGTACGAACTGACCGAACTCGGGATGGGTCTTCTCATCCGCATGGTTCCGCTGTGGACATGGGTCGTGGAGAATTCTGACGAGTTTCGCAAGGCGCGCGAGGATTACGATGCCCGTCCGCCAGAAAAGCCTTCCTGGCAGACATTTTGAGCACAAATGCACCAGGAGGAAAACATGCCAGCATGCCATCTTACGTTGGATGACAGCGTGATGAGGGAGCACTCGCGGAGCAACTATTTTCTTTTTCCACGATACCGGCAGGCACTGTCACTTTCCGCTAAGGTTCGCCCCAATCCAATCCGACACGGTCGTCACTTTGATGCCTTTGCGCACGTTGAACGTGTTGGCTTTGTCCCACGCCATGCCACGCCCGATACCGAAGGCTGCACGGTACTTGCGCATCATGTTCTGGGGGTCGTTTGCCAGTTCTTCCATCAGGACCGGGACCGTCCATTCGGACCGGCTGAAAGGGCGGCTCAATCCTACTTCAAGTTTGTCGGCGAGTTCACCGTAGGTGACGGTATCGCCGGCAAGGAAGACGATCTCGTTTGCGATGGTCGGCTCGTAAAAGACGATTTCAGCGGTCAGAGCGCCAATGTCGTCAGGCGTCGTCACAGTGACAGCCGTATCGTAGCTGCCGAGAGCATTGACTATGTCATTCTGCAGGTCAACGACACCGAATTCCGGTTCGAAGAGATAGCTCATGAACATCCCGGTGGAGATGATGACCCATTCGGTCTTGCTTTGGGAGCGCAACAGTTCCCGCACATCAAGCTGAGCGTCGAAAATGTCCTGCGGGCCGCCTCGACCGATCGCCTCAAAGTCGACGCCGAATTGCCAGGGGAAATAGCGGGGAATTCCCGACTGCAACGCCGCCTTGGCAAGCTTCATCGGCGTATTGATCCCGGCCGCATACCCTGTGCAACCGATCACGGTGTCGTAATTCGAAAACAGAGATGCCAGTTCATCGACTGAGCTCTTCACCAAATCGCCTTCGACGATCTCGATGCCGAGGTCGCGGATTTCGGCGATGTCGCGCTGCTTTGCAGGCACATCTGATTGAACGGCACTGGCGCGGAGAAGAACGCTGATCCTGGCGCCCTCGATGGTCTTGGCGCGACGCGCCAGATTGCGCAGGACGGGCATGCCGAGTTCGCCGGCACCGAGCACGAGAATGTTGCGCGACTTCGTTTGGGAGACTGTTGTGTTCATCGATTTCAATCCTTCAAAAACTCCGTGTTGCCGCTATTTGGCAACTCACGATCATGAAGAAAAGAAGGTACACGGATGATACTGCGGCTGACCGCGGGGCGATCACGCGTTTGGTCTCAGCCCCGCGCAGGTGCGACGACGCGGTGACATTCCCCGAATGCGGGGCGCCACCTTAGAGGGATATGCTGTAAAGATGACGGCGTCGCGATCCGGCGCAGCCGATTACGCAACCCTGGTCACGGACCTCCGCACAGCGTCTCGAAACTTCTGTGCGACCGGGTTTGCGGGAAGTCCATCTCTCTGCTGGGCGGAATACATGCCGAGTTCCCAGACCGGAAAATTTCTGTTCTGGAGGGTGACATCGAGCGCAGCCAGCCGATGATTTGCGATCAATGCGCGAGGTACCATCGCCAGACCGAACCCGCGTTCGACAAACTGGAGGAGCAGTGAGAATTCGTCGACTTCAAACGTTGTCGTTCGGTGGGCCCCCTGGCTTGCGAATATCTGATCGGCGATCTGGCGCAGGCCCCAGCGTGTCGATAAATCGACGAAGGGTTCTTCGCTCATCGCCTCGAACGGAATATCCCGTTCGCCCACCAGGCGGTGGTCTGCCGCGCCGACAATCGTCATCGGCGAGGACACTACCGATAGCACATCGAGTCCGCTGTGGTTCACGCTGTAGGACGGCATGAAGGCGACGTCGACCGATCCTCGACGCAATTCGAGGCTCAGTTCGCTTGGCCGCGTTTCGCGTACGCTGATCTCGACGTTAGGGTGGGCCGTCCGAAATTCGTGCAATAGCCGCGGGATGTCGAGGCTCGGAGCAAGACTTTGAACCATGGACACGACGATGCGGCCCGATGCCCCGCTCTGAACCTCACCAATGGACCGCTTCGCAGCCCGCATGGCCGCAAGTACGCGGCGGGCTTCCGGGAGGAAGACCTGGCCAGCGGGACTGAGCCCCACCCGGCGGGTGTTTCTGATGAACAGAGAAGCACCCATCTCCTCCTCGAGGGACCGGATTGCCGATGAGAGACCGGACTGTACGATCCCGCACCTCTCGGCGGCCTTCGTAAAGTGTTGTTCTTCGGCGGCTGCGACGAACAGTTCGATCTGACGAATTTCCATACGCGTCCAGATTAATCTCTAAGAGAGATGAGAACTATCCAATTTATTCGTTGGAGTCAATTATACTAGTCGAGTATGGGGATGCGACGGAAACTGAGGATCCTTGAATGTCATCCATTGATAAAGGCGTCGCGCCGGTGCGGTCATCATCGACCTTTCTCGAGGGATCGAGAGCGCCTCTGGTCCGTATGTGGCTAAGCATCCTGCTCGTCCTTTTCTCGGCCTTTAATCTACGTCCGTTGCTAACCAGCGTCGCGCCATTGCTCCGAGACATCCAGGCGGACCTTTCTCTGTCAAACTTCTGGGTGAGCGTCCTTATGACCGTGCCTGTCATCTGCCTCGGGGTGTTTGGACCGCTGGCAGCTCCTTTGTCGAGGCGCTTCGGGCTCGAGTGCGTTCTTGTGATGGCTGTGGTCGCCGCTCTGGCAGGCACCATCCTGCGCTCGTTCGGGCTGGTGCCACTCTATATGGGAACTATCCTGATAGGAGCAGGCATCTCGCTTCTGGGCATCTTGACGCCGGTTCTCATCAAGAGAGACTTTCCTTCGAAGGTGGGTCCGATGATGGGCCTTTTTGCAATGATGTTGGGCCTTGGCGCGGCGGCATCGACGGCATTGGCAGTGCCCATTAGCCAGGCCCTGGGCGGGCGTTGGGAGGCGGGCCTTTCTTTCTGGATGGTACCGCTTGTCCCGACTGCCCTGATCGTTCTGGGGCGGATGGCACTCGGCGAAAAAGGCGGGCGATCGGTCGTTCAGGCAAAGGTTCGTATCATGCATGACCCCGTGTCTTGGCAGCTCATGGGTTTCTTCGCGCTTTTTGCGTCTCTGGCGTATGCCCTTATCAGCTGGGGTCCTTCGATGTTGTTATCCCGAGGACTGGATTCAAAGAGCAGCGGCTTTATCATGTCGATCTACTTTCTGGCCCAGATGCCGAGCGGACTTCTCGTCCCGATTATTGCGGGAAAGTTGCGCGACCAACGCCTCATCACCGCTGCGATGATTATTCTCGGAACGGTGGGTGCCATGGGCCTCTTGCTGGCCCCCACATGGTCGCTCAGTGGCGTTGCCCTCTTGGTTGGGATCGGCCAGGGCGGTGGCTTCGCGATCGCTCTTACGCTCATCGTACTTCGCGCCGGAACCCCGCAAGTCGCAGCAAGGCTCTCCAGCGTCGTTCAAAGCGTTGGTTACGTCGTCGGCGGTCTCGTCGGCCCTTTCGCGGTGGGAATGCTCCATGACATGACAGGGGGTTGGTCAGTTATCGTTATATTCTTCGCCGTCGTGGGCGCTGCCTCGCTGGTTTTGGGATGGCGAGCCAGTCGGAACAGAACGATATTGTCATCCTGATCGGCGATCGCGCCGATTGGCTCGCCTCAAACACAAGCCACGTAGCAATGATAGAAAGGCACAGGACAGTGGTAACCGTCTCAACCAAGGAGTGGGCGGATAAAGGCTGAGCGAAGAGCTCGGTGGTCTTCCTGCTAAACTTTCCGTGGGGCGCTTCCCACGCATAACGCAAGGTCGAATACAATGTCAGCATTATTTTCTACGTTTCAACTGAAGGACGTCAGCCTTCGTAACCGTATCGCCGTCGCTTCGATGTGTCAGTACCAGGCGCAGGATGGCATCGTTAACGATTGGCATTTTACGCATTACAGCAGCCTGGGACGCGGCGGATCAGGTCTCGTTATCGTTGAGGCGACTGCAGTCTCACCAGAGGGGCGTATCACGCCGGGCTGTACCGGACTTTGGAAAGATGAGCAGACCGAAGGCATGGCGAAAGTCGCAGCTTTGATCAAGGCTGCAGGTGCTGTGCCAGGCATCCAGATCGGGCAGGCCGCAAGGCAAGTGCCAATCTTCCCTGGGAAGGCGACGATCATATCCCAACAGGCGATCCGCGTGGATGGGAGACCATTGCACCATCTTCCATTGCCTTTGGCGGCGGCCTTTCGAAGGTGCCTAAAGAGATGTCGCTTTCCGACATCGACCGCGTAAAGAGTGATTTCATTGCCTCTGCACGACGCGCATTGGAGGCCGGGTTCGAGTGGCTTGAACTTCACTTCGCGCACGGGTACCTCGCCTCCAGCTTTTTCTCGGCCTACGCCAACCAGCGAACTGACGCCTATGGTGGTGATCAGGCCGGAAGAAACCGTTTCCTGATCGAGACACTGGCTGCCGTTCGAGACGTTTGGCCAGAGAACCTGCCGCTGACCGCACGCTTCGGGATCGTTGAGTTCGACGGTCACGACGAAGAAATGCTCTGCCAGTCGATTGATCTGGTGAAGCAGTTCAAGGATGGCGGTCTTGATCTCCTCAGCACGAGCATGGGCTTCTCCGCGCCCGTCGGTAAAGTGCCGTGGGCGCCAGCATTCCTCGTTCCATTCGCTTCACGTATTCGTTCGGAAACCGGCATTGCTGTCGGCTCTGCTTGGCTTCTCGATGCACCTGCGGACGCCGAGAAGGCCATAGCCGAGAACGAGGTTGACGTGGTTATGATGGCGCGTGCCATGCTGGCAAATCCGCATTATCCATATCAGCTCGCGATTGTGCTTGGAGAAGAGAAGCCAGCCTGGGCGCTTCCAGCGCCCTATGCACATTGGCTCACGCGCTACCGGTCCAATAGCAACGGCGCTCTTTGAATTTGGCGCTGGCCTAGCTTCACCATAACGCTAGACCGTCCAGGAACTCCCAGACGGTCACCACCGTCGCTAATCACGCGAGGCCAAGGCCGTAGCCACTACCCGTCTCGCAAGCGGGCGATGCAAAGTACCAATTTCGGTCTTCGGCAAATCGATCAACCTAGTGCAAGGTTTTGCATTCCATTGCCGGGTCCAGAATTCGATCCCTCTCAGGGCCTCCAGTTGCGACGGTCTGATGAATTTCTAATTTCACGAAAAGCAGCTGTCCTTCACTTGTGAGAACTGGATTGCTCACATCGGTATAGAAACAGGACGTAACGATGTTGGGTGTTGGAGGATATGCATCTCTACACCATAAATTGCGTGTAGCGCGTCGGTGGTGAGGATATCACCCGGTGGACCACTGGCGATGATCCAGCCAGACTGAAGCGCGATGATGTGGTCGCAGAATAGGGCGGCGGCGCTCGGTGTCAACCTGGATCGATGGCGCCATCTCTGTGCCTCTATGCAAGCCGTCTCGGTACGACCATCGCGGCGCTGGCGCGCGAGGCTGAAATACCGCCGGTCGCATGATTCCAGCCAGCCCTATGAGAGGAAGGACGCGACCCGACTCTCATGAGGATCGGATCCAAAGGACGAGCACGGGCTCACGGCAAGAGAACAGCATAGATTTTTACCCGGGCATAATTGACGTGGTAATTTTATCCGGGTATTAAGCGCGCTTCTATCAACGGGAATGCGTTATGTTCGATCCTGCTGCTAAGCCCTGCACGGCGTTTGCTGGGCAAAGATTGCTTCTGAGCGGCCCCTTGCCCGAGGTGGCTTTGGCAGTAAAGCGCTCCCCGAGTGTGGCCGACATGGTCCTCGTCTTCGATGATGCGACGGGGCGCCTGATTGACCTCGACCTGGAGGGAAGCGATGCGGAAGTTCTTGAACGGTTATCGCAACCTCCGAAGGCCTACGCAGGACGCCACCGTCCCAAAATTGACATCACGCCCGGCTCGACGGGCTCGGAGGAAATGCATAGCCAGAAAACGCGTGGTCGGCCAAAGCTCGGCGTTGTCGCCCGCGAGGTAACCTTGCTACCCCGACAGTGGCAGTGGCTGGGGGAGCAGCCGGGTGGTGCGTCGGCAACACTGAGGCGTCTGGTCGAAGGGGCGCGGAAAGGGGCGAGCGCGCGCCGACGGGCAACCCAAGAAGCCGCCTACCACTTCATGCAGGCGATCGCCGGCGATCTGCCCGGCTACGAAGAAGCGACCCGGGCCCTCTTCGCAGACGATCGACCAGCACTGGAAGAACGCATCGCTGCATGGCCTGAAGACATTCGCACCTATGCGCTGCGTCTCGCGTTCAACGCTGGGGGCGGCCAAAGCGCTTAATCAGCTTTTCAAAGGAACGCCGATGACGAAAACCGAAACTATTTCCTACCTGGAACCGACACAGGAAGCCGGCCGCACGTTCGTACAGCGCGATCTTGCCGGCCCCGTCGTCATGCTTAACCTACTGCGCTTCAGGGATATCGCCGATTATTCGGACTACCCCGATTTGGCACCTGCCAAGCCGATCAGCGGCGCTGAGGCTTTCGATCGCTATATTGAGCATACACTGCCCATTTTGCGGAAGACCGGCGGCGATATCCTGTTTCTTGGCCAAGGCGGCCCCTTCCTGATCGGCCCCGGCGACGAACGCTGGGATATGGCGATGCTGATCAGGCAAGCCAGTGCCGCGTCCTTCCTCTCCTTCGCCAGCCATAAGGGCTACCTCGCTGGACTTAGTCACCGCACTGCGGCGGTGATGGATTCTCGACTTCTGCCATTGTCCGAAATGGCGCTACCCGCCGCAGGAGCGAGGCCATGAATATTGCAAAGGCCAATGGCATCGAGCTCGCTTGGGACAGTTTCGGCCATGCCGATGCGGAACCGATCCTGCTGATTTCGGGGCTCGGAACGCAGATGATCCGCTGGTCCGAGCCCTTCTGTAAGGGGTTGGCCGCCAGAGGCTATCGCGTGATCCGATTAGACAACCGGGATGCAGGCTGCTCGACGCATTTCCGCACTTCGCCCGTCCCGGATTTCGGCGCGCTCGCAGCTGCCCTGATGGCCGGGCGCAGACCCGACGTGCCTTATACGCTTTACGACATGGCGGTGGATGCGATCGGCCTCCTTGATGCGCTGGGGATTGCCAAGGCTCATGTCGTTGGACGCTCGATGGGGGGCATGATCGCGCAGGTCCTCGCGAGCGATCATGCCGATCGGGTCCTTTCCCTGACGTCGATCATGTCGAGCACCGGAAATCCGGCCCTGCCGCAGGCGGAAGCCGATGTCATGGCGATGATGATGCGCCCCGCGCCTGATCCTATGATCGATCCAGAAGGCTTTCTGGCGGTGCGTCTCGCGTTTGCGCGCAGGATTGCCGGGACGGGTTTCCCATTCGACGAGCCAACGCATCGCGCCATTCTCCTTGACGAAGTACAGCGTAGCTACGATCCGGGCGGCACCGCGCGGCAGATCGCTGCCATGGCGGTGGCCGGAGACCGGCGAGCACGTCTTGCAAACATCACGGTACCGACACTCGTCATCCACGGAACGGATGACCCATTGATTCCGCCCGCCTGCGGTCAGGATACGGCGCTCTCGATACCAAATGCGGTTTATCTGCCGATCGATGGCATGGGACATGATTTGCCGCGCGAAGTTGAAGAACGGATCATCGACGCGATTCGCAACGTGATGGGAGGCCAATCATAGCCAAAAAGAATTTGACGGCGTTGCAGGGCCAGAGGGTGACGCCGTTCGTCACCCTTCCATTCCTTGTTCCGGCCGAGTTTACGAAGTCACAACCGGGCCGACGATTGCTTGGCCAAACGTTTCGCAGACGGACTGGACGTCGTTGAGGTCGTGCGGCACCGGTAGAGCGTCCATGGCCTGGAAAAAGCGATGATGGCGTGCGGGTGTCGATATCAACATCATGCGCGCCACGCCTCCCATCGCGGAGAAGCTATGCGTGACGCCTTTGGCGACGAAGAGTCGATCTCCCGCCTTCACCTGGATCTTCTGTACGTCGATCAGGAACAGCAAGTGTCCTTCGCTGATGCAGAAGACCTTGTCCTCCTCAAACGAAATGTGCGCCGGTGCACCCTGGTCCGGTTGGACCGTCATCGCCATGACGGTCATGGGAGCAGCTTCGCCACCGAGCAGGATTTCGGCATCGATACCGGAGAAGCGCGCGGTGGCGTGAGATAAGAGTATGCCGCTTGAAAGCGCGGCGAGATGAGGGGTGAGGTCCATGATGTGGTCTCCTTCTGATCGGAACCCACCATAGCTGATCAGGAGATGCACGATTATCTAGCAATTACTGCCATCATTATCTATTATTCTGGACAATGATGAAGCTTGATCCGATCCAGACCTTTGTCGAGGTGGTTCGTGCTGGCGGGTTTACCGTAGCGGCGCGGCACACGGGGACGCCGCGTTCGACGGTGAGCCTTCAGGTCAGGATGCTAGAAGAAACGTTAGGGGTTCGGTTGCTCAAGCGCTCGACCCGTTCATTTGCCCTGACTGACGAGGGACAGCGCCTCTATGAAAAGGCATCGAGTGCGGTGGACGATCTTGTCCGGGCGCTTGATGACCTGCGAGTGGAAGATGGCGTACTGGGCGGTCTGATCAGGTTGACCGTTCCGGCGGATTTTCCAACGGCGTTACTGGCGAGCGCGATCACCAGCTTCACCCAAGCCCATCCGGCGGTTCGGTTCCAAATCATGTCGACAAACGCAGTGCTCGACCTTGTGCGGGACAACATCGACATCGCGGTCAGAGTCGGGGCGAACCCTGCCCAGACTGCAATCGAACGCCGGTTGCTCGACATCGAATGGGCATTCTATGCCAGCATATCGTGGCTGGGGCGAAAGGGGCGGCCGGAAAATATCAGCGAATTGGAGGATTTCATTTCACCGCAACCAGTCTTGCGCGGCTACCTGGAAAAGCATGTGCTGGGTGGTGTTTGCCTACCTGCCGGTGCGATCGAGGTCGATAGCCATGCAATGGCCCGGGATCTGATGTTGAATGGCTTTGGTGTCGCTCTATTGCCGCAAGGTTTGTGTCAGGATGCCGTGATGACCGGCAGCGCCGAACCGCTCTTCCCGCAGGCCGGGCTCCGCCCGACGCGGCTCAATCTAACGTTTCCAAATCGAGCGGACATGGTGCCAAGGGTGCGCGTTTTCGCGGACCACATATACGCTCACTTCCAGGGAGAGCCTTCCGTCGGGCATCGGCGTTCATCACAACGCGGGAATGGTCATTTGAGGTCAATCAATCATAAAAGTCCGGTGCAAGCCTGAATTGCGACCATATCTCCGGATCATGACCCGGGACAAGAGTTGCTCCCACCTGCTCGGCGAGGGCGCGCAATTTACGCACCGACCGCACGGTATCCACGGCGGAGGCGAGAAACCCAGGCAGCGCCTTCTCGTGCCAGTGATCCATCGTATACACCGCGTCGGCGGCCAGCAGGATGGAGCCATTGTGGGGTAGGGTCACGAGAATGGATTGGTGACCGAGAGTATGTCCCGGGGTGAAAACTATCTGAAGGACGCCGTCGCCGAACAGGTCATAATAATCGGACGCGTCGCCTTCCAGGAATTGCCAACTCAGACCGGGGCGGTCGAAGTCCTTGCGCGCATACGCACCGGCGGCGAACCAATCGGGCGTGAAGGCATACTCATATTCCCGTCGCTGAACGATGTGTTTTGCGCGGGGAAAGCGTCCAATTGCGCCGGTGTGATCCGAATGAAGGTGAGAAAGCACGACAAAGCTGACGTCCTCAGGCAATAACCCGAGCGTCGCCAATTGCGCGACGCAACCCTGGCTTTCGGCCATGACGGGTTTGTAGGAATCGACGGAAGCGCCCCAGTAGCCGCGCGGATCGGCCAGTCCCTCGGCCGCCAGGCCGCCGTCTATGACGACGTTGCCCTTGGGATGAACGAGGAGAAACCAGGGGACCGGTATTTCGTAATCGGCGCCGTTGCCCCGGTTCATCTTGATATCGTGCACCTTGCATTGCTGAGTGCCCGACTGAAACATGTAAAGCTTGATGTTGCTCATGAGCCTGTCACGCCGTGATCGGTTGAAGTTGCGGAGCGCAATTTGCACGATGGATGGCCCGATCGGTAGGCAGCTCAATCCGCTTTCATTTATCGGATGATCCGATAAAATATCGATCATGGATTATCTGGCGGCAATGCGGGTTTATGTGCGGGTAGTAGAGCGCGGCAGTATGTCTGCAGCCGCTCGCGATCTCGGTATAGGCCAGCCGGCCGTGAGCGAGCGGATCGAGCGACTCGAGGCCGATTTCGGCACACGCCTGTTGCGGCGGAACACGCGCACGATCTCCGTGACGGATGTCGGCGCGGTGTTCTATGAACGGTGCAAGATCGCCATTGAAGCTGCCGATGATGCACTCGCCAGCGTGCAGGAAGGTATGCCGTTACGCGGCACATTGAGGATCGCGGCGCCCTATGGGTTGGGGGAGGTCGTGTTGCCCTCCATTCTGCTCGAGCTTCGCAATCGTCATCCCGAACTTAAGGTGGATCTGGTACTCAATGACCGGATCGTCGATCCGACCACCGAGGGGGTGGATATCTCGCTCCGGCTGGGCGATCCCGGCGAGGGCAACTTCGTGGCACGTAAGCTGGGCCATGTTTCCCGCGTTGTAGTTGCTTCACCCGGATATCTTGAGCGTTATGGCGCGCCGATGACGCCGGCGGAGCTTATCCGCCACCCCTTCGCGCGCGTGTCTGGTCTGTTCAACAATGGCCGTCTTCCCTTGCAAACGGCTGATGGGAGACTGACGTCGGCGCCGGTCGACATCGTCATGACCATGAGCAACTGGCGGCCTTTGCACGCCATACTGCTCGACGGCGGGGCAATTGGTGTCTTGCAGGAGCCCGTTTGCTCCGATGACCTCGCCGCCGGGCGCCTCAGGCGCATCCTGCCGGACTTCGGGTTGCCCGGCTTTGACCTTCATCTTCTTTATTCGACGACCCGACCGATCCCATCTCGAGTCCGGACGCTTGCGACCCTGTTCGAGCGTGAACTCCCAAGCCTGATCGAGTCTAGCCGTCTTGCACCGCATACGCATTCGGAAAGGAAGTAAGAATGGCATTCCCACAAGCGGCACTGACTTTGATCGGCGACACGTCAAAGCCGCATCGCCTGACACTGCGCCCACGCCGTCCGTCCGACGCTGACGCCTTGTTTTTAACGATGGCCGATCCAGACATGATGCGGTGGTGGTCTCGCGCACCCTTTGAGCATGTCGAGGACCTGCGGGAGTATTTCGCCAACGACGATCAATCGAACTGGCGCTCATGGGCGATTGTACGAACAGGTGAAGAGCTTGCCGTTGGCTTCGTGGCGGCAGGCCAGAAACGCGAAGGTGTGTCCGAGATCGGCTATCTGCTTGCGCGCGAAGCACAGAGGCATGGGTATGCGCGCGAAGCTGTCACCATGCTGATCGACCAATTATTCGTCGAAGGACAATGGCGCATTTTCGCCGATACCGATCCGGACAACCAGCCGTCGATCGCGCTGTTGACGAGACTCAGCTTCACGCTGGAGGGGCGCCTGCGGGCCGAATGGCAGACGCATATCGGCGTTCGGGACTCTCTGATTTACGGGCTTCTCGCGGAGGAATGGTCATCCCGGACTGCGGGATAGTCCGCGCCCTGACTTTGGCCGGAACGGACTGCAGAGGACTCTGCGCGTTCGGATCCCCGTGAGAGCCGCCAGGTCATTAACGCGTCGGCGCCGCGCCCTGGCCGCACGCCGAGATGATCCCTCTCGACTGGCCCACTCGTTTCCCGATTGACGGTAATCAACTTGACGCCTTGGCCCGTTCGCCTGTCCATAAAGTCGAGGGGCGGTCCTTCGAGGTTGGACAGGTTCCACTGGTCGCCGATCTGCACCATTGCCTGCATGAGGAGGCCGAGATCGCGACCTCTTCCGGTCGGCTGATATTCGAACCGCTCGGGCCGTGTCTGATACCGCCGTCGCTCGACGAGCCCGTTTTCCTCCAGCAGTTTCAGCCGGTCCGACAGGGTGGCGTTGGTGACACCACTTGATTGGCGCAGGTCGTCATAACGGCGAATGCCGAGCAGTAGGTCCCGCATGATGAGCATACCCCACCGATCCCCGATCGCGCCCATCACGGCGGCGATCGAGCAAGCCATTCCCTCGAACCCTTTCGACCGCATCGTTTTCGCTCGCCTCTACTTGCTTCGGATGCGCCAGCGATAGCATGTTGTAACTCTGATGATAAGAGCTTGACTAACTCTTATTATGAGAGTTATCTGCGACCGTTATCTAGGGGGTAGTTGATGGTCGAGACTGAAAATTCACAGCAAGGAACTGCAATCGTCACTGGCGCGTCCTCCGGCATCGGTGCCGTCTATGCCGCCGCCGGCCAAATACGGCAAGGCCGGGATTTACGATCGTAGATATGGAAAAAATGTTGGACGACATATGAAAGATGCCTCCGAATTCGTTGCAACAATACCTCCCCATAACCTCCCACGATATCGCCTTCTGACCGGCAAAGATGACGCGACTTTCTGTCACCGTATTTCAGAGGCGCTGGATCTTGGCTTCCAACTGCACGGCTCTCCCGCCGCTACGTTCAACGGACAAGATGTCATTGTTGCGCAAGCTGTCATTTGGCCGCGCGCCGGCTAACTTTGATGGTTGTACAGGCGTCAATGGCAATGCAATATAATCTGTGATCGGGCGATGTCCGAGCCTGCGCTATCAGTCCTTCCGGTCATGACGAAGATTCCCATGGAGCAGCAAAGCTCATACAGAGCACTCATCAGAACTCCCGGCTTGATGCCTCTCATCTGTGCTGCAACCTTGTCTCGTCTGGCCGGGCGTATGTTCATCCTTACGTTGGTGCTGTTTGTACTCGCGCGGTTCTCTTCACCGGCACTGGCCGGCTGGCTGACGTTCGCGGCAATCGTTCCGGGTTTGCTGGTTAGTCCGGTCGCGGGCGTTCTACTCGACCGCGTAGGTCCGACGATCGCGGTCAGGATCGACATGATTGCCAGCGCAACATTCATTGGCGCTATCTGCATCGTTGGCTGGCTCGATTGGGCAACGCCGCCAGTTCTGCTTTTCCTGGTAATCCTGTTCTCTCTGGCCGGCCCGTTGGGCGCGGCGGGTACGCGAACGCTGTTGCCTCGCCTGGTGCCCTCCCATGTGCTCGATCGTGCGAATGCGCTCGATACAGCGATCTATGCCGTCGTCGATGTCGTCGGGCCCGCGATGGCCGGCATTGTCGCCGCTTGGCTCGGGCCTGAAAGCGCGATGTCGGTGATCTCCTTCTCTTACGCCGCTGCCGCCATCTGCCTGTCCTTTGTACCGCTCCTTCCCGGATTGGCGTCCAGACAGATTTCGTTCATGCAACAGACAGTGGAAGGTATTCAGATCGTCGCCAGACAACCGACGCTTAGGGGTCTCGCCATCTCCTATTCGATGTACCAGGTCACCTGGGGCGTGCTCTATGTTGTGGTTCCAGTTTTCGTCGCCAGCCATTATGACGCCTCGGTTGGTAGCTCGGTGACAGGCTTCCTGTGGGCTGCGATGGGGATTGCTGGCGGAATTGGCGCACTTCTTGCAGGACACCTGCGAACGACCGGTCGCGAGCGTCACATTATGGCGATCGGAATGGTCATTACGGCCTTGGCGGCATGGCCGGTGGCTGCAAAGTTTGGTTTTGGCGGACTTGCCATCGGCCTTATGCTTGCCGGCGTCATGTCCGGTCCGATCGATGTTGCTCTTCTGACGCTTCGCCAGCGTCGAACCGATCCGCAACAGCTCGGCCGCGTCATGTCGATTTCGATGAGCCTGAATCTGGCCGGTTTCCCTCTCGGTTCCGCCTTGGCCGGCATGGTAATTACGTCGTCCTTGTCCGCAACTTTCGTTCTGGCAGGCATCGCCTCTATCGTTGCGGCTATCGCAACGATATCGATCCCCTCCGATATAAAATCGGTTGCCTGACTATGCACTTGGTTAGCGAGAAACGGCGTTGGCTCTCAGTCGCGGCGCCGGTCATCAGTCCCGGAGACGGTCGAGACGGGCATACCTAACAGGTCGCGCTGAGTGCTGCGCCTTGCCATGTTTCGCAATGCTACTTATTATATCCATAAGTTCCATTTTTATGGAATAATAAGGATGATTTTGGCGACATGTCTGAAGAGTTTTATACTGTCGGTCAGGCGGCGGAACGTTTGACACTGCACCCGAAAACCGTGCTCCGGCTTATCCGTGAAGGACGCCTGCAAGGGACGAAAATCGGTAAGTCCTATCGAATTCTACGATCCAAACTGGATGAATTCGCCGGCGCGGCGCGGGCTCCGCAGCAGCCGATCACGGCACGAGTATCCTGTGTTGTTGATGTGCCGAATGTCTCCCCCGAACTGTCGCGTCGCCTGACAGTAACCATTCAGGCAATGCTGCTTCCTCAGGAGCGCAGCCCCGACCGCGTTCAATTCAATTCCGTCTATGATGCGGAGTTGCGGCATTTGAAGCTGATTATGATCGGCTCCGCTTCCGATACTTCCAATCTCTTGAGGAGCCTGGACAGGCAACTGGAGGCAGTCAGGTGACGACGGAGATATCGAATATGTCGAAACTCGACACCGTGCTCGTCGATCAATATCGGAACGTTCTTGGTCAATGGCCGGTTGCTGCCGATCACCTCTGGGTCGATACACGGGAGGGCACTACTTTTATCGTCGCCTCTGGTCCCAGGGATGCGCCGCCGCTCGTCCTCCTGCATGGAGCGCTGACCAATTCGGCGATCTGGATGTTCGATGCCGAACTCTGGTCGCAGTCGTTTCGTGTCTATGCCGTCGACGTGATCGGGGAGCCAGGGCTGAGTACAGCTAAACAGCTTCCCTTGGAAGGCGGTAGGTACGCGACGTGGCTCGACGACGTGCTTGCCGGGCTGGATTTGGAAAGCGCCGCCTTTGTCGGCGTTTCTTTCGGAGGGTGGCTTGCTCTGGATTATGCCGTCCGCCGGCCGTCTCGTGTCGATCGTCTCGCGTTGCTTTGTCCGGCAGGAATCGGTCGCCAGAAGCCATTCTTCCTAAAAGCCTTGCCGCTTCTGTTGCTCGGCTCCTGGGGAAAGGCCAAGGTTCGCGCTATGGTCATGGGCCCGCAGCCGCAAACATTGGCCGACAGGGCGCGACCTTTGATGGATCTCGTCTCCAGCATTCATTCGAAAGTCCGCCCACGGTCGATTACGATTCCGCTCGTCTCAGATGCAGATCTCAGGAGCCTGAAGATGCCGGCCCTCATCATTGTTGGGGGACGGGATGCTCTTATCCATTCAAGCGAGACCAGGCGGCGGGTGGAGAGCACTATGCCGAACGCGCAACTTCATTATCTGGAACAGGCCTTTCATCACCTCCCCAATCAGCGGGAAACCATCTTCAATTTTCTTCGAGGCAAGTAAATCGGACGCATTCCATGAGCGACGTCATTACAATCCTGGGCAATTTACGCGTATTGTCGTGCGACCCGAACGGTCAGCACATTTCTACAGAGGCTGATGTCAACAGCCTCATCGGAACCGCCTTTGGCGAAAGGGCCGATCTGGTAGCACTACCCGCAGTGCGATTGGCGCAGAATTTCTTCGATCTCCAAACGGGATTTGCGGGGCTCCTCGTTCAGAAATTCGTCAATTACCAACTTCGCCTGGCAGTCCTCGGCGACATTTCAAGTGCATGCGCGCGAAGCAGAGCGCTGAAGGACTTCGTGTATGAATCAAATCAGGGATCGTCGTGCTGGTTTCTGGGCGATCTGGAGGACTTGGGCAGGAAGTCGGTCTGACGTTCCTAAACACCGAACGAGCGTGAACACCTTCTGTCACGCATGTGGAGTTTGCGGTGCTCATTCCTCATAGGCGACGTGGTAATTTCCCCCCGCTCGCTCGATGCGCGCGAAACCGAGCTCACCAAGATGCATCCCGGCGATCAGAAGCCGTTCCGAACTGACAATATCCAGCAGCCTCGATCGTGTCGCTGCGGCGAGATGCGTATCCTGATCGAACGCGATCGACACGTCCGGCCGTGGGATCTGGATGTCTGGGAAATGGACAATGTCACCCCAGACCAACAGGTTCTGGCCACAGGACTCAAGACGATAGCCGGTATGTCCTGCCGTATGACCAGGGAGCGGAACCGCCGTCATTCCGGGAAGCACGTCGCCGGTCTCGAACGTGCGCAACCTGCCACGATAAGCGGCAAACGCCTGACGTGCGAAGATGAAGTTGCCGTGGGCACGCTCGGGCGCGCGGCTCAGATTACCGTCATCCTGCCAGAACGCGACTTCTTGCCGATGGGCGATGAGCTCGGCATTGGGGAATGCGGCTTCGCCTGTGGGGTCGAGCAGTCCACCGACATGGTCTGGATGGGCGTGCGTCAACAGGATGGCGTCAATAGCAGCAGGCTGGATGCCCGCCTGGGCGAGGTTGTCCTTCAGCCGGCCGCCCCATTGTTTGAAACCGCCCGCGCCGGCATCGATCAGGACCGTGCGACCGCCTCCGCGCACCAGATAGCAGTTGATGTGGATAGCGGTGTGATCCCGTATCCCCGCATTCTCCTGCATTTGAGAGGCATCGTCTGCATCGATATTCGAGAGGAGGCCGAAACTGGCGTGGAGATAGCCGTCACTGATGGCTGTGAGGGTCAGGTCGCCAACCGTCTGGCTGGGAAAATCGGTCATCGTCATGGTTCTTCTCTGGCGTGAGTTCAGTTGCGTGCGTGGATGCTCGACGCTTCGTAGCCGAAGCAGCGAATGCGCGCGGTCAGATCGGTGCTGCACTGAATGACGTCGTCCAATTCCTTCATGAACCGGTCCATCACGGCCGCTGTCCGGAACGGTTCGAGGCGGTATTGGATCTCGACAAAGGCCGGATGCCCCCGGCCATGCCGAACGGCGACAAAAATGATATGCACATTCTCCAAGGCCGCCCGAAGGATGCCGGTGCAGAGCGCTGTGCATCGCTCCGTGAGCGCCACGAGCATCTCCTCCGGCGGCATCCTGTCTTGCGAGATGTAGAGGGTGACATTCGGCATCGGCGTTCACCGCGCGCTTGCAGAGGCGACGTCATCGCCGTTCGTCAATTGCGGCGTCATCGGCGCATAGACGTGAACATCGTCCGGCAGATGTCCGATATCTCCGATCATGTCGCGACCCGCTTTCGCGAGCCAGCGCTGTTCCGGGAACTTCTCCATGGCGACCGCGCGCATCGCAAAAGGCGTCAGGCCCAATTCGCGCAGCGGCTGAGGGCCTGTTGTGCTCAGCACCAGATATTCGGTTTCGGCGACGGCCGGGGCGCGTTCGATGCCCTCGTACAGGTTCCGGTGCCAATCGGTGATGTGTTGCTGCCAACGGGCGAAGTTGCCGCCGCCCTTCCGGCTATATTCTTCGCCGGTCAGAATATCGAGGCCGTCGATCGAATGGAGAGCGAGGTAGACGGGACAGCCGCCGCTCAACGCTTTGAAACGTTGTGAGGTGTGAAAGCCGCTGACAGAAATCAGGGCGGGCAGCTTGTCCAGGCTGTAAAACGCGTTCCATTCCGCTTCGCTGTGCGGATCAGCAAAGCTGCATTCAACCGTATAGATCATCATATCGCCTCCGGCCGGCCGCGCAGCGCTTCCGGCTTCGTTTTTCATTGATATTTTGTCATGGTAAGAGGCAGGCGATCCATTTCATATCGATATCGAGTCACCCTTCAATGATCTAATATCAAGCCGAGGGCGATGAACGCCGATCAAACCTGCGGAGTCCACCGATGCGCCGTAAAATTCCCAGCAATTCCGCTCTCATGGCGTTCGAGGCATCGGCGCGTCATGGCAGCTTCGCGCGTGCGGCGGACGAGTTGGCACTGACCGAAGGTGCCATCAGTCGCCAGATCGGCCGGCTGGAAGCTTTCCTCGGCGTGACGCTGTTCGAACGCGTCGGCAATCGCGTCAGGCTTCTGCCGAGCGGGGAACGGTATGCAGCCCAGGTTCGCGAGTCTCTCAACCGACTGGAACGTGACAGCCAGTATCTGATGGGGCAGCCCAAGGATGGCGCCAGCATCGATATCGCGACAATTCCGACTTTCGCCACGCGATGGCTCATTCCCCGCCTTGGAGGATTTCAGGAGCGCCACCCGAACATCATCGTGCATCTCGCCGAACGAATGGAACCATTCGTGCTCGCCGGAAGCGGCTTCGACGCCGCGATCCATTTCGAGCATCCCGCGTGGACTGGTATGAGAACGCATCGGTTGCTGCACGAGACGCTGGTGCCTGTCTGCCATCCGGCCCTTCTCGACAAAGCCGCAGACGCGGCGTCGCTCGACCGCCTGCCACGTCTGCACCGTCGCCAGAACCCGGATGCCTGGCAGCGTTATGCGCAGGAAACCGGAATCACGCTGACCAATCCCACGATCGGCCCATGCTATGACCTCCACATCATGCTGATTGAGGCCGCACTTGCGGGACTTGGCGTCGCGCTGGTGCCGCGCCTCTATGTCGAGACGGAATTGGCGGAAGGTCGTCTGATCGCGCCGTGGCCCGAAGGGCAGTCGATCTCCAAGACCTTTAGCCTGATCCTCCCAGAGCCGATCCGGTTGAGTGACGGTCCAATACAGGCATTTGCGGATTGGCTGCTTTCGGAAGTGCACGCTCTGCCCCGCACCAGCTAAGATGCTGGCTTGCTCGATCGACAGCTGCCTTTCCGCCGCCGTTGGCGGCTGTTGCGATTATGCGCTTCTCGTAATGATGCTCGCGACTTCAGCCAAAACTGCTTCCTGATCAAGCACGGAGCCGCGCGCCCTGCCGAGATAAGCAGCGACGACGATGGGAGGGCGATTGGGTGGAAAGACCACCCCGATATCGTTGGTCGCTATTCCCTCCCAAGTCCCCGGCTTGTTCGCGATCCGCCACCCCACCGGAAAACCAGCCCGCAGGCGTTGTGTGGCCGCATCTCTGGACGCCATCATCCACTCGGTCAAGTGTGCCCGCGACGTCGGCGACAAAGCGGAGCCGAGTACGATGCGTTGCAGTGTGCCCACCATCGCGCGCGGCGAAGTCGTGTCGTGCGTTTCTCCGGACTTGACGATATTGAGAGCCAGTTCGGTCTTGTCGATACGGGTCGTTTGATCACCTATTGAGCGCAGATAGGCGGTCAATGCAGAAGGTCCGCCGAAGCTGGCCATCAGCAGATTTGCCGCGGTGCTGTCGCTGACAATTGCTGCCGCTTCGCAGAGCTGCTCGACTGTCATGCCGTCAGCAAGGTGCGGTTTAGTCGCCTTGAAAGGCATGACCAGATCCTTTTCGCCGAAGAAGACTCTTCGGTCCAGCTTCTCTTCTCCGCGGTCAACGCGTGCGAGCGTGAACGCGATAGCCAGAGCCTTGAACGTGCTGCACAGAGCGAAGCGTTCATCGAGACGGTTCCCGTTACCTGACCGGTCGCGGTGTCCAGGACCGCCACGCCAAGATGACCACCACTACGGATTTCGAGTTCCCGGAGCCGGTCTTCGACGATGCTTCGGCCGTTATCTGCGCGCGCGCCATGCCCTAGCAACCAAGGCAATGCAATGAGTGGGGTCAGAAATGTAGTCCGTCGTGTGAACATCCGAGTCATTTTGCCTTTGCTTCCGTCATATCTTCAAGTTGCTATCTGTATCGACCCCGTGCGTCAGGTTAATCATCGGAACCGATACTGTTTTTTTAGACCTTTTTTTGAAAAGACTGTGGGCGTTTGCGTGCATTATTCAGTATACCCACGTGGATTGCAGTCTGCGACTTGCTTCGCGCCGCGCGTTAGTGGCCCGCCAGGGCGTGACTTCAAAGAACTTCAGGTTATGAAATAAAAAAATGTCAGTCATTCACCGTACTTCAGGTGGATGAGCGGATAAGGTTTTCCTTGCCCGTCGAGCGGAGAACGACCGATTTGCCTGAAGCCCATTTTTTCATAGAAGCCGACCGCCTGACTGTTCTGCTCATTGACGTCGGTTGTCATTTTAGGATGAAGTGTAAGGCCGTAGCGTACCAGTGCGGCACCGATTCCAGCTCCTCGACATGCGGGATCGACAAACAGCGCCTCCATATGGCCATTGTCGATCAGCATGAAGGCTAGCGGATAGTCATTGGCATCCACGGCAAGCCAAAGCGGCGCTTGGGGCAGAAAGCCACGCACCATCTCTTCGATGGACAGGCGATCCACCGGCGAGAGAAAGTCATGTGTTGCATCAACTGCGCCACGCCAAATTTCCACTACGCGATCGCCCTCGTTGGGCCGGGAGCGTCTAATTGTAGTCATTGTCCCTTCCTCATTCATTTGCCGGAAGCAAGGGAGCTCCGCAGAGGCATTGCTCCGTCAGGCATGCCAATCAGCTCGCTGGACCACAACCCTATAGCCATCGGGGTCTTCAAAGGTCCGGCCTGAGCGATCCCAATAGGGGTTGAACGCCGGGACGGCTCTGAACCCGGCTCCTTCCATTCTTTCGACAGCAACTTGCCATTCTCCAGCGTCCGGAAGGTAGAACACGAGGAGATTGTCTCGTGTCGGCGCCCGACCTGCGGTATGTCCATGCGCCTTCGTGAACTCAAAATGATAAGGTGCGCCTGCATGTCCGAGCATCACGCCGTCGAAACCATCGTGGTCCTCAAATCGATACAAGATTTCCAGCCCGAGGCCGTCTCCATAAAAACGAATAAGCGCTTCTGTATCGTCGGTGGGACGGGCGACGCGTAGCTTGGGGAGAGCCATTAGAAGTTTCCAATAATGCCGGCCGGCGACCGGAACAGAAGGCACGCTGCAGCCGTGATTGACAAAAGCCATCTGTGAGGCGACGACGGCTACGCTGCTCGCTACTTTCCGATTTTCGGTCTTCCGGATCAAGTTCGGGACGACACTTCGAGAGCATCGTGGCCACTGCCAATACTGAATGCTATTTCCTGCCCGAACGACAATTCAAGCGTGTTGCCATCCGGGTCAGAGATATACGTCCAGAGGCCGACCGGCGGCCCATCATTGCGCGGGGCAGACCGCAGGATGCCGCGGCGCTCAGCTTCGGCCGCACGGCGCGCGACATCTTCCGGCTTGGCACACGCAATGCCTATGTGACCGAATGGTCCGAGTGGCGTATCATTCAACTTCGTAGATGCAACGAGGACAAGCGCGAACGGGCGCGAGCCATCCGCCATCCACGCGACCTCTTCGATATCGCCGCCTGCGTTTCGGCGGTGAATTACCTGAAGATCGGCAAATTCCTGATAGAAGGCGATGCTCTTATCGAGATCGCGCACGACCAGCGCTACGTGGGACAACCCTAGATCTGTTTCGGGCGACCGGATCATGTTCAATTCTCCTTTTCCCTCAATTTGCATCATTGACAGATCGAATGGAAATCGAAGATCGATATAAGAATCATGCAGGATACGAATAATTTCCATCCATCCGATTTGGGTTTGCTGCCGTTCCTCGAGGCGCTGATCGAGGAGCGACATGTCTCGCGCGCAGCATTGCGGCTCAACCGTTCGCAGCCGGCGGTCAGCCACGCTCTGGCAAGGTTAAGGACCATCTTCAACGATCCGCTGCTGGTGAGAGGCGAAGGCGGCCTGCAGCCAACAGCGCGGGCGCTTCAACTCGCTGAGCCACTGGGTGAGGCCCTTGCGCTGATGCGCTCCATGGTCGATCAGCCGCCCTTCAACGCGGAGCAGTGCCACCGCCATTTTCGTCTTTCTCTGTCGGACTATGGAGCGGCAATCCTCCTGCCCACCCTCGTATCGCGACTTCGAAAGTCGGCACCGTTGGTGGACCTTTCGATCGTATCATACGGCAGGGAACGCGCGCTTGCCGCGCTGATAGACGGGGAGATTGATCTGGCGGTTGGGGTATATCCCAGCCTCAAGCAGGCTAGGCACGCCGACCTCAGAAGTGCATCGCTGTTTGAAGAGACGTTCGCTTGCCTGTTCGATGAATCGAGCGGGTGTGGCCCGTTTTCTTTCGATGATTATCTCGCTCGTCCTCATGTGCGCGTTAGTGTTGCGTTGCAAGACGACAGTGAGGTGGACGACGCGCTTGCACGTCTTGGTTACAAGCGCCGCATCGCAGTTCAGCTTCCACATTGGTCGGCCGCACCCAACCTTGTCAGGGGAAGCGATCTCGTGCTGACCGCAGCGAAGCGTAGCATTGACCATCTGGGAAAGGGAGGCCTCCAGTGCAGAGAACTGCCGTTCCAGCTGAGCAGCTTTCCATTCGTCCAGACATGGCATCGGCGTCGCGAAAAGGATGCCCCGCATAGATGGCTCCGAGAGGAAATCGCCACGATAGCCGGTGCCAAGGGGCAGAGGTAGATATCCGGGCAGTCGTCGAGCCACCGTGAGGCTTGGCAGCAGGGACGTGCGTGGCACCGTTCACCGTGTCGGCAGTTGGTCAGCCACGCCTTGATTTTCGATCGTAGCCTTGAGGATGTGCGCGAGATCCTGAGCGGCTTCTGGTAGATGGTCCTGCTTCAACATCCGCAACTCAAGTGGCGGCAGTGCCGGCAAGCAATTGTCCAGCCGGCGTATTCCGGGCGGCACGCCATGGGCTGTACGCACGGTGACGCCCAATCCAAACCGTAAGGCCGCCCAAACACCGGGCAGGCTTGGCGTGGTCAGGGAAAGGCGCCATAGGATGCCAGCCTCATCAAGCGAGCTAAGTGCAGCCTGCCGGAACAGGCAGGGATGATCAAAGAGCACAAGCGGAAGAGTGCCAGAGACATCGCGAGGCGGTTCACTGTCTTTGTCTTTGGAAAGCCACAACATCGGCATCGTCGCCAGGAGTTCCCCGGTTCCAGGACGATCCATGCCTGCGAAAGCGAGAGCAAGATCGAGGCGCCCGGACTTTACTTCGTGTTCGAGCGCGTAGTTTCTGCCTGCACGAACCGCGACATGAACGTTCGGTCGGTTTTGGGAGAAGGTCGCGAGAGCACTGGGCATGACGTCCTCGAAGAAATCCTGTGGCAGGCCCAGGCGGATGGTTGGCGGTGCCACCGATGCACCCAACGCCATGGCTGCCTCATCATGCATGGCTACGATCCGACGCGCGTAACTGAGGAGAGTGTCGCCTGCTTCCGTTGGCACTAATCCGCGACCGCGCCGGTGGAACAGGGCATGACCAGCCTGCTCTTCGAGGCGCTTCAGCTGCATACTGACAGCTGACTGCGATCTGCCGAGATGTAGAGCGGCGCGCGCGAAACTCCCGAGGTCGGTGCCCACGATCATCGTACGTAGCGCTTCAATGTCGAACTGTGGCACCATCTACCCGATTCCGTGAAGTTGTAATTCAACCTTATCAAATTTTCGAATTTGTTGGGATGGATTAATCTCCTGAGAAAACAGGAGACACAAGATGAATAAGTCGACGTCGATCGGGTTCATTGGGCTAGGCACAATGGGATTGCCGATGGCTTTAAATCTCGTCCGAGCGGGAACGAAACTGATCGTGTGGAACCGTTCTGCTGAGCGTTGCGGGCCGCTGGTGGAAGTCGGCGCGATCGCGGCACCCAGCGCTGCCGAAGTATTTGAAAGATCCGAGACGGTTATCCTGATGCTTGCCGACGAGGCTGCCACCGACGCCGTGCTTGGCCGCGGATTACCCGATTTTACCCAACGTGTGGCCGGACGCCGGATCGTCGCGATGGGCACGGTGCGCCCCGGCTACTCATTTGCGTTGGCAAACGAGATCAAGAAGGCCGGCGGGCGCTATGTAGAGGCACCAGTCTCGGGGTCGCGCAAGCCTGCGGAGGCCGGTGAACTTGTGGGGATGCTGGCGGGCGAGAAAGAGGACCTAGCCGAGATACGGCCTCTACTCGAACCGCTTTGTCGGGAAGTCTTCGATTGTGGCCCGGCACCCAACGCTCTGCGCATGAAGCTCGCGGTTAACGTGTTTCTGATCACCATGGTGACCGGGCTCGCCGAGGCGGCGCATTTTGCCGAGCGGCACGGTCTCGATCTGAACCGTTTCATCAATATTCTTGACGCCGGCCCGATGGCGAGCGACGTGTCGCGGATCAAGGCTGCGAAGGTGATACGTCGAGATTTCGAGCGTCAGGCAGGGATTTCCGACGTTCTGAAGAACAGCCGCCTCGTCATTGAAGCCGCCCGGGAGGCAGCCATAGCCTCGCCTCAGATGGACGCCTGCTTCACGCTCTACGCAGAGACGGAAGCCTTGGGCCTTGGCGGCGACGATATGATCGCTGTGGTCCGAGCAATCGAAGAGCGAACCGCCGCACTCCGGTAGATATCAGTGCCGAAAGTTAGGCGTAGTGATACGACCGTGACGCAAAAGTCGGACCGGACGCAGAAGAAGGGAACAAGCAACCCGACTCTACCGGAAATCACCAATGGCTATGAAATCCAGCTACACCACTCCCTGGGACACGATCCGCAGGTCACGTTGACCGCGTTTGAAACCTATGCGCCAGGGAAAATTGTCGAGCCGCGAGCGGGCTCGTGAAGTGCGATACTGGTAGCCAGAACCTCGGGAATGGTAAAGCCACAATTTTTGCGCCCCGACGAGAAGGCAGACGGTTGTCAACGCACGAAGGCAAGAGGTTGCTGAGTGTGGGGATGGGGCATAACGGTCATGGCAACCCCGTAGATGGATTGCAGGTTCTCCGCATTCATAATGTCATCAGGGCGCCCGCGCGCGACCAGTTTGCCTGAATGCAAGGCGATGATTTCGTCACAGAATCGGCCAGCCATGTTAACGTCATGCAGAACGACGATCACGCCTAAGCCCTTGTCCTTCGTCAGGCGGTGGACAAGCGACAACACTTCCACTTGATGGCCGACGTCGAGAGCCGAAATAGGCTCGTCGAGCAGCAGGCATTCTGCGTCCTGTGCGACGAGCATCGCCAGCCAGACGCGCTGCCGTTCGCCGCCCGAAAGAGTGTCGACGAGGCGATCCGCCAATGGTACCGCGTCAGTCAGCGCCATTGCCTCTTGAACCTTCTCCCGGTCCAGGCTGCTGAAGCGGCCAAGCGCTCCATGCCAGGGATAGCGGCCGAGTGCTACCAGTTCCTTCACCAGCATTCCGTTCGCTGCCGGTGTTTGCTGCGGCAGATAGGCCACCTTTCTCGCGAACGCCCGGTCGCTCCAATCGCCAAGGGCTTTGCCTTCGAAGCGAATCGTTCCTGACGACGCCGATTGCTGGCGGGCCAGGAGCTTGAGAAGGGTCGACTTCCCGGACCCATTATGACCGATCAGGCCGATCACACGACGGGCAGGAAGCGTGAGCGTGAGTGGTTGCAGCAACATGCGACCCGGAATGACAAATGAGACATCTTCCAATTCGAACAAAGGCGTGGCCGCTGCTTCCGATATTGCTCTCATCATGCTTCCTTCTCTGCCAATGTATGCTCTGCGACGCGATCCTCGACGATATGCCCGTTTGCCATTCGCACGATCCGATCGGCGACGTGGAAGTAGCGATCGTCGTAGAAGATGACGATCAGCGTCCTGCCCTGCTTGGTCATCTCGGGTAGCAGCTCCTCGTAGAATATTCGACGGAAGTCAGGGTCCTGGTCAGCGGCCCATTCGTCTGTGACTATGATGGGGCGATGCTCCAGCCATGCCTGGACGAGGGCGAGGCGCTTGCGTTGGCCGGACGAGAGATCCGTAGTCGTGAAGCGGTCGCGGTCGAGGGTCACCTTGTGGGCAATGCCCAGTCGTGCCAGATGCCGTCCCGCCTCTTCCGGCAGGGCGCCATAGGCGAGATCGTCGAAGAGATAGTAATCGGAAAAGATGGTCGAGAAGAGCTGGCGATAGTGGTCCCGGTTCTCCGGTGTCACGACAACGCCGTCCAGCAGGATCGCGCCCTCTTGCGGCACGTAGAGGCCAAGCAACAGCTTGATCAGCGTCGTCTTGCCGGAGCCGTTGTCGCCGACGATGAACAGCAATTCGCCGACATGGATGGTGAGGTCCACTGGCCCAAGCACGAAGGGCGGGACATCGTTCCCGGCCGGAAACGCGTATCTGACACCACGGAGCTCAATCGAGCGAATGGCGAGGCCGCTCGTGCCTGAGCCTAACTCCGGCGAGAGAGGAATATTCGGCTCGCGCTGGTCAAGTTCGGCCGAGAGTGCAGCGATTCGGCTAAAGGAAATCCGTGCCTGATCGAAGACTGGCAGGGCGCCGGCAATCTGCTCCATCGGTCCTTTCACATAAAGCAGCACGATGACCGCGCCGCTGATGACGGTGGTGTCGATGCCGGGCTGGTTCCGGGCGGTCAGTAGCAGACCGATCATGACAAAGAAGACTGCGGAGCCGGACGCGTCGGCGATCCAGTGCAGTCCCATGGCGCGGCTTTTGAGTTCGGCAATGCGATCGGCAGCCCCCGTCAGCAACACGTCGAAGACCCGCTCCCGCCGCGGCCGACTGATCTTGAGCTCCTTCGCACCGTCGGTGATGGCTCGATACTGTTTGTGCAACTCGTCCTGAGCGACGCGCACCCCTTGATAATCACGAATCCAGACGCGCTTGGAGATCACGTTGATGGCAAGGCCTTCCGCCAATGAGGCTATCGCCAGCAGGAAGACGGCCGTCGACAGGGTAAGGAGATAGACGAAGCCGCCGACGGTGATAGCGAACGCAATAGCATAGCCGGAGAAATTGAAGGTGAAGGCTGAGACGGTGTCGACATCGCCGGTCAGGACCGACATCAAGCGGTAGGACCGATGCGCCTCAAGAGAGGCGATCGGGGCTTGCAGAATCCGAGCCGATATATCCTTGCGCAGAGCAGCGATGATCTTCTGGCCGAGAATGCTGTTGATCGCGCCGGAAATCGTAGTGCCACCCACGCTCAGGGCGCAAAGGTCGGCGAAACGAGCAAGTAGAGGAACCGTGAAGCCGTCAGCGTCATGCAGACTGGAATTGATCGTCGCCAGCAGCCAGGCACTCGCCAAACCGCTGAGAATGCCGATCGCCGTCGCGAAAGCCACAAGTGGCCAGAATGGCCGCAGTAGCCCCAAGGCTACCCAGAATAATTTCTCTTGCCTCGACTGTCCCGCTTCACCCAGTGGAAAGGCTTTCGGCATCTTTTCTAACATCGATCGGATCGCACTTCATTTTAAGAGAATGCTTTTCTGGCTCTACTGCCTGCGGGGCCACTGGCGATCGCGGCGCGGGACAGTTCATTTTCTATGCTCTGGCTGGGCTGCATATGAGCCATAGTATGTAAGGCATGCCGATGAGTGTCGCGACGAGCCCGACAGGGAGCTGGCGCGGCACGAAGGCAACGCGTCCTACGAAATCTGAAATTGTCATCAATGCAACGGCGAATAAGCAGGCGGCAAATATCTGTGTTGACGTTCGTCTGGCGCCAGACATTTTGGCCATATGCGGGGCGATCAGGCCGACGAAACTCAAGGGACCTGCGGCAAGGACGGATACGGCGACCAGGATGGAAGAGAAGACCAGCAGGGTCACGTTTGGCCGGACGGAGCCAAGGCCGAGTGAGCGCGTGAAGTCTCGCCCTAATGGCATCATGTCCAACCAACGGCAGAAGAATGGGACGAAGATCAAGGCCAGAATAGCAGCGGCTACGGCAATGGATGCATCAAGAGGCGTCGCCATATAGGTCGAGCCGCTGAGGAGGCCTATCAATCCATACATTCTCGGATCGCCGGTGGACAGCAGCACGGTAATGACCGCGCTGAAAAAGGTCGCCAGCGAAATTCCTATGACGAATATCCTGTCCGGGGCAAATCCGCTCTTTCGCGAAAACAGCAGCATCAGCAGCAAGACGGCGAAGCTTCCGAGGGCCGCAGCACAGAGATGGACCCAATGGGGTGCTGCCGGGAAAAAGATGGCAACCATCACGATCGCGAAAGCCGAGCCGCTTGTGACGCCTAGCAGTTCGGGACTTGCCATCGGGTTAGCGGTCAACCGTTGGACGATGACGCCGCTGATCGCGAGCATCATGCCGGCCGCAACAGCAACGATCAGGCGCGGGCCGCGCCAGTGCAGGGTGGCATCCAGCGTCGAGAGGCCGCCGATGTTCCAGCCATCGAAGCCTCGTCCCAGAAATAAAGAACCAGAGGCCAGAACCAGGGCGGCCGCCAGTATGATGATCCACCACAGGCCCCGCATTCCAATGAACTTCGTGCCACCTTCGATGGCCGGCACCTGGTTTGAATGGCTGGATCGAGCCGAGATGAGGAGAAGCAGAGGTGCCCCGACAAATGCCATCGCCGCACCGGCTGATATCTCCGACGGTGTCGGGACCATCTGGAATAGGCCATCGGCATCCCAAAGCAGCAAGGCGCCGAGAGGCGGGGCGAGCAGCAACTGATCCTTTACGCTTGAGAAACCGTATCGTCTGACCAGTTCAGGAGCAGCAAGTCCGACGAACCCGATAATTCCGACGGTGCTGACACAAACCGCCGTTATCCAGATGCCAATAATCATGCAGATCAGGCGCAGGCTCGTGGGTGAGACACCGAGGTTTCGCGCCGCTTCGTCCGACACCGTAAGGATAGACAGGGGCCTGGCGAAGAGAAGCGCGGCGACGGCGACCCCAGCCACATTCGGCAGGAGTAACGTTACGGCGCTCCAATCCTGCATTGCAAGCGATCCGCTGCCCCAGATGAACAGTTGGATCAGACCGCCATGGTACATGATGAGGAGGGTATTGACTGCACCGGCATAAAGATTGACCAGCAGCCCCGACAGAAGGATCGTCTGTGGAGACAATCGTGATCGCCAGGCCAATGCAAGGACCGCAGCGCCGGCGATCAGGCCGCCTAATGCAGCTACCAGCGTACGGCTGGCGTCAACGAAGACAGGGGCCCAGATATTGGCCATGGACAAGGCAAGAAAGGCGCCGGCCGATATCCCGAGCGTGGTTGAATCCGCGATAGGATTGCGCAGGACGATCTGGAACAGGATGGCGGCGATCGTCAGGCCTGAACCGACAAGAAGGGTGACGACAAATCGCGGAAAGACGCTGTAGTGCAGCAAAAGATCCGCCATTTGTGTTGGATCAGGCCGCACCAGAGCATTCCACCAGGTCATAGGATTTGCCGACACGGCTCCCATGGATCTTATGCCAAGGGCGATGGCGACAACGAAGGCGCAAAAGAACAGAGTTGTCAGCGGAAAGCCGCGGCGCGTTCCGGTTGTCTTGTTAGAGGCTTGCATGATCGGGGTCTTTTGGTAATGCGGCCGCGACGAGCCGGGCGAAGCGGATCGTCGCCGGGAGTCCACCGTCTTCCAGCGTCGGTGATAGCCAGAAGACCCGTTCGTCTCGCACAGCCGGAAGTGATTGCCAAAAAATTCCGGCGGCACTGTTTGCGGGGACAGCGTTATTTCCGCCCTGTGGGAAAAGAAGAATCGCCGCATCGGGCCTGCGTGACAGCTCCTCGATGCCGACGACGGCTCTTCCATTGAGCATGGATTTGCCCTCTGCCGCATTCCTCAGTGAGAGCCGTTTCAGCACGGCATCATATAGGCTTCCTGCACCAAAGATCGTCAGATGGCGCTCATCGGCAAATGTGCCGACGAAGAAGGGCTTATCTTGCCATCCTTTCGTTGCTTCTTTCGAGGCCGCAAGCGTTTGGTCCGTCCGGGCGACCAGAGCTGCCGCAGCCTCTTTGAGATCCAGCTTTTCGGCCAATTGAACCGTCGCGCTGACGGCGGCCCGTATGGGATCAGGGTCTCCCCTATAAAGGTCGACAACGATTGTCGGTGCGATGCGTTGTAGCGATCCGGCCGTATAGTTCAGAGCGCTCGGAATAACGATGATATCGGGCGCCAGCTCGTCGAGGATTTCGAAGTTCGGCGTGAACAGAAGACCGACGTCGACGACACCGGCAGGGACGGGGGGCTCAACCGTCGTGATCCTGTAGTAGTCGATTGACGGAAGGCCAACGACGTTCGCTCCCAATGTGAGGGCCGTCGCCGTCAGAGCCCAGTCAAACGTGACGATCCTCTGACGGCGGTTGTTGCTCTGTCCGAGGGCTGGCAGGCCCGAGAGATGGACCATCGCTACCGCCAGGAGGGCCCGGCGGGAGAGTGCACCGATGCGATACACGCCGCCCGCCGTCACCACGTCACCTTGAGGTCTGCCATCACGCTTCGCGGTTCGCCATAGATTCCGAAGAAGCTTGTCGGCAGTCGGTCGAAGTAGACGCGATCGAAAATGTTCTTTCCGGTCAGGGTGAACTGTGCGTGGTCGTTGATCTTATAACCGATCTGCGCATCGAAAGTCGCGTAGCCCCCTTGCGAGATCGGCCCGCGCTGGGTCGTGCTGACGATGCGGGCACCACCGCCAATGCTAAAGCCTTCAAGGTGACCGCTATCGAAGGTGTATTTGTTCCACAGCTTGAACGAATGCTTGGGTTCTTCGGGATCGAGGACATCGCCGGCCGACGTCGGATCCTCCAGATATTTCGTCTGCAGGTATGTGTATCCCGCCATGACGTTCCAGTTGTCCGTCACTTCACCTGAAACTGTGAACTCGATGCCTCGGCTCTGGGCCTTGCCGGCAGATACATAATAGAGTGGCGCGGCTGGATCGGTCACCGCTCTGTGATTGTCACGGATATCGAAGGCCGCCAGCGTCGCCGTCAGCGCACCATCGAAGAACTCGCCCTTGACGCCAACTTCGTATTGCCGGCCGGTGCGGGGATCCACGCCCCGCCCGGACGACGTGAGCTGCGACTGTGGGGTGAAGATATGGGCGTAGCTTGCGTAAACCGAGAACTGCTTGGTCAAATCATAGACGACGCCGACATAAGGCGAGAACTTGCCGCGCACAGAAGGGGCATCGGTCCAGTCCGTTGTCGTTGGCAGAGTAGACCGCGACTTGCTGTCGTACCAGCTCTCCCGGCCTCCGAGAATAAGCGTCAGGGGATCGGCGAGGCTTAATCGCGTTTGGCCATAGAGGCCCCACTGTTGAGATTCTGTCAGGCTGCCGGAGGTATAGGGTAGGTCGATCTCCGGGATGGAACTGGTATCATAGATGTTAACCAGGCCGATGCTCGCGCCACCGCTTTTATAGTCATTGCTTGTGTGCGCGTAGTTTGCTCCGATGAGGAGCTTATGGCTGCGGCCGAACAGATCATAGGAACCCGTGAGGTTCGTATCCAGGCCGAACCACTTTTGGGTGAGGTCGCCGGACTGGAGCGTGTAGTTGATCATGTTGGTGGCGGGATTGACGACCCCAGCCATATAACCGTATTTGCTGTCACCCCCGAACTGCCGATAGAGCATGGTTGTGTTCCACACCCAATCATCATCGAAATGGTGTTCGACATTCGCATAGCCTTCGGCGATGTTCTGATTGTTGTAACTCCAATCAGTTCCGAAGAACGCCGAGCGCGGGACGTCGAGAAATTTTCCATTGGAGTACACGGCTTGCCCGTAGTCGAACGGCGCGAGCTTCTGGCGCTGGTAGGCACCGGAGACCGTAATGGTCGTGTCGGGCGTCACGTCTAAAGCCAGGTTGCCATAGGCTGTCCCATGCCACTCCTTGCCATTGTCATAAAAGAAGTCGCGATCCTGCCCCGTGATGATCAGACGACCCCTGGCCGTTTTGTCGGCGTTGAGCGGACCTGTGACATCGACGGTACTGCGGTAGAAGTTCCAGGACCCGATCTGGGTGTCGGCAGTCAGGGAGTAAACGTCTGAGGCCGGGCGGCGCACGAAATTCGCGGTGCCAGCGGGACCGCCGCCGGCGCCCTGAAGCAGGCCGGCTGGGCCTTTCAAGACTTCGACGCGGTCATAGATGGATGAGTCGAATTGTGGGAGATATTGGATCCCGCCCGTTACCGGCATGCCGTCATACTGCGCGTCGAGCGGGTAGCCCCGGCTCTGGAAATAATACGTTCCGTCACCGTAATTGACGTCGGTAACACCTGGCGTCTGCCGCAAGATTTCGTTGACCGAATTGAGGTTCTGATCCTCGATCTGCTTTCGGGTGATGACGGAGACGGAGTTCGGTATTTCGCGCACCGGAACCGCGATCTTGCCCGCAACCGTCACGGCGGACGCGTTATAAGAATTGGTTCCCTCGGTCGTTGCGCCGGCCGCCTGTAGGACGATGGGTTGAAGGGTCGTTGCGCCCTCGCTGCCAGGAGCAGCCCCGGCATCCGTTTGTGTGCCGGAAATCGTGACGACGTTCGACGATGAGAACGTATATTTTAGACTGGTCCCCGCAAGAATGCGCGACAGAGCTTCCTGCGCTGTCATCGTGCCATCGACCGCTGGTGCCGTCGTCCTGTCCACATCCGCCGTCTGATAGGCAAGTTGGAGGCCGGCTTGTGCCGCTAATTGCCCGAGTGCCCGATTGATCGGCTGTGCCGGAATGTGAAATTCATGCAGCCGCGATGTGGTGGCTTGTGCGTTGGCGGTCGTGCCGGCGATGGCAGTAGCGCCGACCAGCGTTAGCAAGGGCGCGATTGCGCCGATGCTTGAAACCACGCGTCCACACCGTGTCTGCCGACGCCGGCCAGCAGTCTTCTTAAACGTCCCCATTCGCCCCTCGAAATTACTCGGTAAACATCTTTCAAAGCTAAAGACGCGCGAGGGGTGGAAACACCTAAAGAGAAAAATGCGAATTTTTTGTCGCCGTCACGAAAGCACGATGACGACGCCGGGGATGCGGTGGACGGAAAGTCTGCGTGCTGCAGCGAGCGCGTGCAGGGCTGCAATCGGTTCGCTGGTGGAGAACGCCGCACTGATGGGTGTGTTGTCTCGCTTGGCAGACGCTATGATGACGCGTTCCGGCAGATAGCGGGAGACCTCCCGGACGGCCCGCTCAAATGGCTTCCCGTCGAAAACGAGTCGTCCCTTCTGCCAGGCGAGGAGGGTGTCTAGATCGACGCGAGTTGGAGGCGATGGCTGTTGGTTTTCCAGATAGCTTGTCTGCTCGCTCTGCGAAACCACTACACTTTGAAGAGGGTATTCATCCGCCCGTGGGTCTGCGATCGGCGCCGCAACTCTGACCTCTCCTGCCTGGGTCGTGACAGTGGTCAGCCCATCAAGAGCCTCGACCGTGAATATCGACTGTACGGTTTCGCTCACACCCATCAGGGAGCCCACCCTGAAGGGTCGTGACTGTTCCGGACGCACGGAGAACTGCGCCTCCCCCTGAATAAGGCGGACCAGCCTGTAATCAGCAGTGAAATCGACGGCCAGGGCCGTGTCCGTGTTCAAAAGCGCTGTAGAGCCATCGGGAAGTTGGACTTGCTTCTGTTCCCCGGCGCCTGTCCTGAGGTCGGCCTCGAGCCAGGTTGCCAAGCGCGGCTAGGCCACGATGCCGGCGGCTGCAGCAGCAAGGCCGCCGGTGATCAGCGTCCGCCGTCCCACCTTTATCCCAGGTTTGCCTACCGTAGCTCTTCCGTCAGCCAAAAAATCGAGGCTCTGCCAGAAGCGACGTTCGGTCTCGAATGCTTCGCGATTCTCCGAACAGTCTTCAAGCCAAGCCTGAAACCGCGTGAGATCCTGATTGTCGGCTGCGCCGGAGGAAAGCTTAACCAGCCAGTCGCGAGCTTCATCGTGATGGCGCCCTTTTCTGGCGGAGCGGTCAGTGCGAGACTGCAAGGCGATCAAGCTCCCTGATCATAAGACGGTTGAGACCGGCCGATGCCTATACGGCAGTTGGGAAAGTTACAACTGATCCTGGATCGCCGCCAGCCGATCCAGGGTCTTCCGGATGTGATAGTAGACAGCTTCTTCCGAAATACCGAGTTCCTCGGCGATCCGGCGATGGGAGATGCCATCGATGCGATTGCGCAAGAATATCTGTCGTGTGCGTTCGGGCAAAGAATTCAGTTCGGCCTGAACTGCGCGAATGAGATCTTTTGCGATCGTTTCTCGCTCAGGGGTTACCAGATCGGCCTTCGACCAGAGGACTTCCTTGATTTCTGCGGCGATCTCGGACCGTCGCTTCTCCTTCCGGAGATGGCCAATCGCCGTATTAACGGCCGCCTGTGTGATGTAGGCAGTTTGATTTTCGATGTTTCGTTCACTGAGCGTCGACAGTTTCATCCACGTGTCGTGAAGCACGTCCTCAGCCGCAGCACGTGATCCCAATTGCTGCTTCATTCTTGCTTCCAGCATCGGCCGAAGCGAAAGAAACGCGCTCAGAAAGTTCGAAGTCATGAGCACTCGCGCCGTTTCAGAGCGCCAGTGTTTCGCTCTTTTCACATAACTTGTATTCAATACTCATGTTATGCGAGAAGCTCAAGAGTGATAGTTGGCTCAGGCCTCGTCTCAAGCAGCGCGGTGGCCATTCAAGTTGGATTAAGACCTAACCGATCATGGCAGCGAGCCTACACTCATGGGCGGCTGGAGTAACGGTCAAGCCGAAGGGCAAATCAACCGCCCACAAGCAAAATCCGCCGTCGGCTTCTCCGCTTCTCGAGATAGGCTCCGGTGCGCCCTGCAATGAAAATGTAATTTATAAACAGACGCTTAGGTTGTGGTCCAGAGCGGATCCTAGGTTCGCATCCGTTCAAGGCGATGACTTTCCGCTTCAGGATGGCTTTAGCGCACTCCGTCATGACTGTCGTCATCTAGTAACTGATTGCCGCCATTCGGCGCGAAGCTGCCCGTCGAGTACATCGAGTACGCCGCTTGGAGATAACGCCAATCCGGTTGCTTGGTGGAGACGAACGGCGATAAGCCTTGGTAACCTGGCGCTGAATATAGGACCCCCTGCCGGCGTAACACCTAGCAGGGAAGTTTCTTATGTAGGCGGCATGATAGCTTTTCTGCCGTTGAGAGTGCGGGCGCGGTGTAGGAAACCTGCAGTATGCGGCTGTCTTCGATCGGAAGGGCGCTACCTCATGCGCCCCGATCGTCACTGAACGACACTACGACCTTGCCGAGCGGCTTTTCCGTCGCATAGGCGAGCACTGCTTCAACAGCCTTCTCGAACGGGAATACAGAAGCGACTTCCGCGGTAAAGTTGCCGTTCGCGGCAGCTTCCGCCACGTCCGGCATGCCGCCATATCCGCCGTCCATGTCGAGTACGAAATGGAGTTCGATATCGTTACGCCGGAGGTCCTGCTGCGTCGCTGGGGGGAACATGATCGTCACCATCTTGCCGCCGGGCCTCAAGCTCTTCGCCGCATCCGCGATGCGGTCTGGAAACAGCGCAAGGTTGAACACGACATCGACGTTGGACGGGTAAGCAGCCGGATCGTGCGGGATCACGGCGTTAGCCCCGAGGCGTAGGACCAGTTCGCGACCTGCCTCCGAGCGAGCCGTTGCGGTGGTATTCACCCCCGACCTGGACAAAAGAGGAATGAGTGAAGTGCCGGTCCCGCCAGTTGCGCCAATCACCAGTGCTGTCTGGCCGCGCTTCATCGCAGCGATCTTCATGATTGCACGCGCCGTCATGCCGGAAATGGCCAACGCGGCAGCGTGTTCGGCCGTCACCGATGCCGGGCGATGTGCCAGAAGCAAGGTGTCTGCCTCGAACACGGCGTATTCGGCCAAGGCCCCGGTGCTGACCGATGGACGCGTTGGCGAGGCTACGGCGCGCAGCTGGCGCGGCAGCGCCTGTCCGAACACTTCGTCCCCTACATGGTAGTTCGATACACCTGCACCAACGGCGGTGACCGTGCCGGCAAAGTCGTTACCTGGGACGTACGGAAATTCGACTGGGAGCATGTCCCTGTACTCACCAGTAATAACGCGCAGATCGGTGGGGTTAATCGTCGTCGCCTTGATGCGGACCTGAATTTGTCCAGGGCCAGCGTTTGGTACGGGCAGGTCAATGATGCGTAAGTTTTCGGGAGGGCCGTAACCAATCGCTGCTAATGCTTTCATGTCGAAACTCCTGTGATATTGAATGAGGCGCATCCTGTTATCGGACTAGCAGCATCCAGATATCAAATTGATATCTACTTTCAATTACGCACTTTCATGATACTAGATATGGCTTGCCCTATCTGTTCGGGCTTAAAAGCGTGATAGGAGGCAGATTGATGAACACCTCAGCCGATTTGGAGAGCCTCGCGGCTCTGGCCCTGACGGACCTGCCTCGCATCCGTCCCGTCCTTGGTAAGATCACCGATAAATGGGCTGTTATGATCCTGACGGTGCTGTGCCCTAAGGCGGCCCGGTTCAATGAAATCAAGCGGCGCTTGGAAGGCATCACGCACAAGGCTCTCGCTGATGCGCTCAAACGTTTGGAGCGGAATGGCTTAGTGACGCGCACGGTCCTGGCCACCACGCCTGTCGCGGTCGAATATCGGATCACGCAGCTCGGTCTTTCGCTGCGCGAACCCTTTGAAGCCTTATGCCAATGGGCAGCCGCACATGGTGATGAGGTCGAGCAGGCAGCGAGCCTGTACGACAAGGCAAAGGCAAGACAAGCATACTAAGCAGTGTGGAAGATTTTCCACGTGTTTGGTTCTGCGATCACCAAATCAGTTTTCGAATGGTTCATGGGTTGCCCACAACCATCCCTTACGTCACTTTGCTCTGGCGGAAGATCGCGCTCGGCGCCACCCGACTGGCAATTTTCATGACGCGGCTCTGACCTGGACAGATCTCGTCCCGCCCGGCCCCGATCCCGCCGATCGCCGCCCGGATGATGGAATCAACTGGCATCCCCTTGGCACCGCTCGTCTTCATCTTAAACTCGTCGCTGTAGAGCGGCGTCTCAGTTAGCGGAGGAACCAATTCCACCACCTTGATCGCTGTCTCGCTCAACTGCGCCCGCAAGCAACGCGTATAGCACGAACCGTCGCTTCCGCTGCGGAGTAGATCGCCGACGCCGGAAGTGGAACGAATGCGAGCTCAGAAACTGAAATTAACAATGAGGCCGCTAGGCTGGCGTAGCAGATGCAGTATAAAGCGCTGAACGATATGGATCACGCCGGAGACATTGATGTCGCTTTCGCGGGTGACGTCTTCCCGCGACCGCAATTCGTCCAGCCTGAGTGCTCAAATAAGCTGCGCTTCAGGCTATATCCGCAGCAAGACGCCAGGCATCGTGACCTCAATGTCAGATCTGCTCTCCAAGGTGCTTCCGCACCCATCTCGCTTCTTCCGAGGCCGTCCGCCCAAAATGACGCCTGAAATCCCGGCTGAACTGCGCCGGGCTGACATAGCCTACTGAAGCCGCCACCGCCGCGATCGTCCCGCTCTGGCGGGCGATCATGAGTCTCGCCTCATGGAGCCGCATCGCTTTCACGTACTGGATCGGGCTCGAGCCCGTCATATTCTTGAAGTGGACGTGGTAGGAAGGAATACTCATTCCCGCATATCGAGCCAGATCCGCGACAGCAATTTCGGAGCCGAAGTTGTCTCGCAACCACGCCACGCTCTCAATGATCTTTCCGGACGTCCCTTTGCGCCGAAGCGCCGCAATCACCGCTCCGCCTTGCGGACCGAGCATCACGCGGTAGTGCAATTCGCGCAGGATAGAAGTGCCGAGCACCGCGACGTCGACCGGGCTGCCGAGCGCCTTGAGTAAGCGCAGCAAGACGTCTTCCATGTCGCTGTCCATTTTGCTTGAGAACAGCCCTTTCGGCTCGGTCGTTACAGGGCCAGTGTGTTGTTCGAGCTGAAAAGCAATCTCGGCCGCCATTTGCATGTCGAATTGGAGGTAGACCGCCAGCAGTGGCCGCAGAGAACTGGCGGTAGATGTCATCCGGAAGGGAACAGGTACTGAAACGGCAAGATAGTGGTCCTCATCGTAAAGATAGATCTCCCCATCGAGAATGCCGTGTTTGCTTCCTTGCAATACGAAGACTGCCCCCGGTCGATAAAGAACCGGAATGTCGTTGAGCACCGCTTCCGTACGGAGGATACGGACGCTCTCGAGTGCAGTTTGATTGTATCCGAGACGAGGCGCAAGTTGCCCGGCAAAGGTAACAAGCTGCTCGCGCGTAGAGTGAGTTTTGTTGACATGCATAGGATTTGGCAAATCTCTGAGAGGATCCGCAATCGAACCAACCTCTCTCCTAGAATATCTGTCACATGCAAGATTGATCAAGGAGATTCAGAGATGTCGAGCAAAACCTTCTTCATCACCGGAGCCAATTCCGGTTTCGGCCTCGCCATTGCTACGGCCGCGATCCAGGCGGGCCACACGGTCATCGGGACCGTCCGCTCGCAAGTCTCGCGAGACAAGTTGTTGGAAACACTTCCCACGCTCCATGCCGTTCTCGCGGACGTCACCGAATTCGATAGCATTCCGGATGTTGTTCAGCAGGCGGAAGAGGAATACGGTCCAGTCGACGTCCTGATCAACAATGCAGGATATGGTCACGAGGGTGTGCTCGAGGAATCGCCAATCGAGGAGATGCGCCGACAGTTCGACGTGAACGTGTTCGGCGCAGTTGCGGTGGCAAAGGCATTTCTTCCAAGATTCCGTAAGCGCCGCTCTGGCTTCATCGTGAACGTCACATCGATGGGCGGGATGATCACCATGCCTGGCATCGCGTACTATTGCGGTAGCAAGTTCGCCCTTCAGGGCATCTCCGAGGTCATGCGCTCGGAAATGGCGCCGTTCGGAGTTCACGTGACAACGCTTTGCCCTGGCTCGTTCCGAACAGACTGGGCCGGGCGTTCCATGGTCCGCACAGACAGGTCGATTGCGGATTACGACAGCCTTTTTGATCCGATCCGCGAGGCGCGCCAGGCCGTCAGCGGAAAGCAACTTGGCGATCCGCAAAAATTAGCTGCGGCGGTCCTCACATTGGTCGCGTCGGAAAATCCTCCTCCACAACTTTTGCTCGGGAGCGATGCTCTCAAACATGTGACGGCTCGGATCGATCGTCTACAGCAGGAAATCGACGCTTGGAAAGCCCTGACGGTTTCAACCGACGGGTGACGTTGAGAACCCAACAACTGAGCCAATGATTTTCTTGCCTGGGCTCACCGGCAATCCTTCCTCCACACGACGACATTTTGGCCTCCGCCCGCGCCCTGATCATCAGCGGAGGCCATGATGTTTTTAGCTGTGCCGACATCTCGGATGGTTTACACTCGCAAAATTGGGATCGACCACCATTTCCCAAGCAAGGTCGATATGGTGGGCGAGCTGGAGAGCTAAATCGCTGAAGATGGCGAGACGAGCGTCGTGGGTGAGAGTTATAGTATTCGAAGCTCATCGGCCAATCTTCCCAACTCGGTCCGATGCTGTCAGCCTCCATCTGAACGGATCGGCGCCACGTCAGATAAGCGCCGCCGTGGCTCTGAAACCAGTGGCTTCTTCCATCGAACGGTGCAGGAGCGCGGGCGTCGAGACCCCCTGGAAATCATTTCGTGGCGTATAAGGGGCTTCGAGCTTTCTGGCTTCTTCCTCCGTCAGTGTGACCTGAAGCGCCGCTATGGCGTCGTCGATGTGCACGGCCTTCAACGCCCCTACGATCGGAGCCGCGACAGTCCTGTTCCGGCGTAACCACGCAAACGAAACCGCAGCGACGCTCACGCCCTTCGCGGCAGCGATTTCGTTGACGGTTTCGATTATCGACCGGTCGCTTTCCGAAGTAACTGCGCTCTGGGCAGCCCCTGCTGGTTCGGTCTGAGTGCGTTCTGTCGTCTGCCCCCATGGGCGGGCAAGTTTGCCCCGCGCCAGAGGGCTGTAGATTATTGTCGCGACGCCCTCGTCCGCACAAAGAGGGATCATCTCGCGCTCTTCCTCGCGCGCCACGAGGTTGTAGTTGTGCTGCATGGTGATGAAGCGGGCCCAGCCATTTTTCTTTTGGATGTGGAGCGCCTTGGAAAACTCCCAGGCTTTCATCGATGACGCTCCAATATAGCGAACCTTCCCCGCTTTCACGACGTCGTGCAGAGCCTCAAGCGTTTCCTCCCAAGGCACCTGCTGGTCGCGGCGGTGGATTTGGTACAGGTCTATGTAGTCCGTTCCGAGCCGGCGTAAGCTGTGATCGATCTCAGCCATTATAGCCTTGCGGGAAAGCCCGACGGCGTTTGGACCATTGCGCATGCCGGCCGATACTTTGGTGGCAACAACGACGGCGTCGCGGTTGACGAAGTCTTTGATAGCACGACCCAGGAATTCCTCGCTTGTCCCTAACGAATAAAGATTGGCGGTGTCAAAGAAGTTGATGCCTGCTTCGAGTGCGTGCCGGATCAGCGTACGACTCGCGTTCTCATCGAGAGACCAGGCCGGATGACCCTTCGCAGGGTTGCCGAAACCCATGCAACCGATGCAGATTGGCGATATGTCGAGACCGGATGTGCCGAGCTTGATATATTGCATCGTTATCTCCTTTACTGTAAACGGACATATGTCCACTTCGATAATTCATACCGGACAATTGTCCGTTTCGTCAAGGTGTGTGAAATGCAAGACAGTCTGCGCTCCGATGCGCGTGATAACCGTGAGCGGATTTTGCTAATTGCTCGTGACGCATTGGCCGCTGACCCTACTGCCTCCATGCATTCCATCGCCAAAGCGGCGGGCGTGGGACAAGGCACGTTGTACAGGCATTATCCAACGCGTGAGGCTCTGCTCGTAGCCGTGTACCGCGATGGGATAGACGCGCTGATCTCGCTTGCGGCAAGCATGCCGCGCAAGATGGGGCCGCTGCAGGCTTTACAGGCATGGTGCGGGCAGTTTTTGGAATATGGTCGGAAGAAGCGGGGAGTGGCCAACGCAATGCGGGCGGCGATGTCCCCCAAGGATTTCGACGAGACGTACTGGCCGATGGTTGCCGCGGTGCGTTCTCTTATGGGCTTGTGCATCGATGCTGGCGTGGTCAAGCAGCCGATCGATGCGGAAGATTTTCTGCAATACCTTGCATTACTTTTGAACTTGCCAGAGACCGAGGAAGGAATCGAGCGGCAGAAGCGACTCCTTGAACTGGCGCTCCGTGGAATCGGCGCAACTATTTGATCAATAAGGCGAGCCGTTCAAACCCGAATGATCGCGGCTCTAGACTCTCTCCACTCAGTTTGCAGATCATCTCGTGCGAGGCGGCCCCCCCCGACTGTCAGCCTCGGCTCCCAACACAAGTCAGTTGGAGGCTTGCCTAGCAAAACGATGGGCACCTCAGAGGTTGTCGAGTTATCTCATCAACAGTCCAGCGCAGCGAGCGCGTTATCCTGCGAGAGGAATTGATTCCCTCCTCGGATCAGGGTCCTTTCTGCCCGCCCTCAGTTTTGCCCAAGTATCATCCGTGTACCTTCTTTTCTTCATGCTCCGCTCTTGCCAAGTAGTGGCGACACTGAATTCTTGAAGGAAAAAACGATGAATCAGACAGCTTCGAACGTGAAGTCACGGAATATCCTGGTGCTGGGTGCTGGAGAACTCGGCATGCCGGTCCTGCGCAATCTGGCGCGTCGCGCAAAGGACATCGACGACGCGAAGATCAGCGTTCTGTTGCGGGCGAGCGCCGTAGAGTCTGCTTCGCCCGCCAAGCAGCGCGATGTTGCTGAAATCCGGGATTTGGGGATCGAGATCGTCTTGGGCGATCTGTCAATCGGCATCGTAACGGGACCCCATATCGGCTCCCAAAAGGGACCCCTGCCTCTGGTTGCATAGGGTCAGCGCGCGTAGGCCCGGAGCTCTCCATTTAGCGCAGGGGCCTGCGGGCGCGGGTTGTTTGTCTTTTCGGCTTTAGCTTTGAGAGCGGTTTTTGAAGCGCCAGGATTCGTTCCCGGTTTCCACGATCTCGCAATGGTGGGTGAGCCTGTCGAGCAGAGCGGCGGTCATCTTGGCGTCGCCGAATACGGCCGGCCACTCGCCGAAGGCCAGGTTTGTCGTGACGATGATCGATGTCCGCTCGTAGAGGCGGCTGATGAGGTGGAAGAGAAGCTGGCCGCCGGCCTGGGCGAACGGGAGATAGCCCAGTTCGTCCATGATGACGAAGTCGAGTCTGGTGATGAAGTCGGCAAGCCGCCCCTGCTTTCCGCTACGTGCCTCCGTCTCGAGCCGATTGACGAGGTCGACGACGTTGAAGAAGCGGCCGCGTGCGCCGTTGCGGATTAGGGCGCGTGCGAGCGCGATGGACAAATGGGACTTCCCCGTGCCGGTTCCGCCGACCAGAACGATATTGTGCTGCTCGGCGAGGAAGGCTCCTGTCGCAAGCTGGCGCACGAGCCCTTCGTTGACCGGCGTGTCGGTGAAGTCGAAGTCGTCGATGTCCTTGGCCAGCGGCAGCTTGGCGACGGTGATCTGGTATTTGATGGAACGCGCCTGCTTCTCGGCGATCTCCGACTGAAGCAGGTCGCCGACGATCTTCGGCGGCTCATGCTGGCGCTTGATGCCGGCGGCCATGATTTCGTCATAGGCGCTGCGCATGCCATAGAGCTTCAGCGAGCCCATCATGTCGAGGATGTGAGAATGTTCCATATCAGCTTGCCCTCCTGAGGCTGTCGTAACGGGCGCAGTCGGCCAGAGGCTCAAGGGTCAGGCGAAGCGCATCGGGGATGGAAAGGATGGCGGCCGGCTGCGGGTCACGCTTGCGGGCCAGGATGTTGATGATGACGGCGGCGGAGAAGACGCCGTGGTCGAGCGCCTCCTGGCAAGCCGCCTCGACGGCGGGAAGACCATCGATGCCGACACATTCGAGGATCGACACCATCTGCCGATCGCCGTCATGCATGGCCTTGAGCTTTCGGCGCACCTTCTCCATGGCAGCCGGCAGAACCCAGTCGTGGAACGAAGCACCATTCCTCAACGCACCCGGCTTGCGGGCCAGGACCGGCACGTAGTGCCATGGGTTATAGACCGTCTCCCCACGGCCGAAGTGGCGCTCGTGCTGGCCGATCTCGACGCCGTTTTGCCGGATCACGATACGATCGGCATAAGCATGGATCTCGGCCGGGCGGCCGACAGCAGTCGACAGCACCGAGTATTTGTTGTTGTCGAAACGAACCAGGCAGGTTTTGCCGATCGAGACTTGAGCGGCGTGGAAGCCGTCGAACCTTCCCGGATAAGCAACAAGCTGTGATCGTTCTTGCTCGAACACCTCCCAGATCGTGCGCTGCGGCTGGTCGACATGCTTATGGGCAAGGGCGTAGCTGATGCACTTGTCCAGCAGCCAGCCGTTCATCTCGTCGTAGGATTTGAAGCGCAGCCGCGGTGTGAAGAAGCGCTCACGCACCAGATTGACCTGGTTCTCGACCTGACCCTTCTCCCAGCCGGACGCCGGCGTGCAGGCCACCGGCTCGACAAGGAAATGGCTGCACATCTGAAGGAAGCGGCGATTGTAGTGCCGGTCCTTGCCCACGAAGACCGTCTCCACCGCCGTCTTCATGTTATGGGATGGACGCCTCCCTCCGAACCTTCAGAATGAAAGGCTAACCAAAGGAGGAAGTCATGACATTCGAATTGCTCGCAATCGATCTTGGAAAGTCGTCGTTTCATCTGCACAGC
>Ga0308171_1000968_pt1 | contig 45816 bp, 31 predicted proteins | sample PhyGR1_FD_202135 | JGI IMG/M metagenome (GOLD analysis project Ga0308171, IMG submission 202135) | Phyllosphere microbial communities from UC Gill Tract Community Farm, Albany, California, United States - DLSLSG.R1 | ecosystem: Host-associated > Plants > Phyllosphere > Unclassified | place: USA... | reverse complement strand
ACTCGCGCCCCGCCGTCGCCGCGTTGCCGCTGACGCTGCTGACGCCCGCCTGCACCACCGCGTCGCCGTCCTTCAGCCCCGCCAGGTCCGCGGCCGGCACCGTCAGGCTCCAGTTGCCGTCGGCGTCCACCTCGGTGCGGTACGTCCTGCCGCCGAACGTCACGGTCACCGGCTGACCGGCCTCCACGTTCGCCGTCGCGCCCGACAGCACCAGGTCCTGGCCCTTCTCCGCCGCGTTCAGCACGTTGTCCGCCGTCACGCTGCCGACGGTGATCGCCACCGCCGCCAGGTCCACGGTCACGCCGTGGCTGATGCTCACCGGGTTGCCGGCGCTGCTTTCGCCCGCCGCCGTCACGGTCAGGCTGCCCGCCGGCCAGCCGCCGACGTCCGCCGCCGGCACCGCCGCGCTCCAGCTGCCGTCCGCCAGCACCGTCGCCGGGTACTCCGCCCCGTTGATGGTCACGGTCAGGTTGCTGCCCGCCGCCAGCCCGCTGCTGCTGCCGGTGACGATCAGGTTCTGGCCGTGCTCGATGACGTTGATCACGTCGTCGCCCGCCACCGTGTCGATGCGCAGCCCCGGAAGGTTGGCGTCGACGGTGACGTCGCGCGTTGCGCTACCGCTGTTGCCCGCGACGTTGGTGACGCTGGCGCCGATCGTCAGCCCGCCGTTGCCCAGCGCCGTCAGCACGTCGCTGCCCAGCTCAAGGCTCCAGCTCAGGTCAGCGTTGACGGTGGTGGTGTACTCGCGGCCGCCGACGGTCACGGTCACCGTGTCGCCCTCCGCCGCGTTGGTTACCCGACCGCTCAGGATCTGGCCCGCCGCCAGCTCGGCGGCGTTAATCACGTCGTCACCGGCCACGGCATTGATGATCACGCCCGGCAGGACGGATTCGACATTGATGGTGTGCGTCGTACTGGCACTGTTACCTACACTATTGGTGGCCGATGCGCTGACGTCATACAACGCTTCGCCCAGCGAGCTAACCTGATCTGCAGGAACAGTGGTGCTCCAGTTACCTTCGGCATCCACCTCAGCGCTGTAAGCTTTGCCATTCAGTACCACTGTAACGACAGTCCCGCTAACCAGCCCGGTGGCGCTACCACTGATGACCAGATCCTGGGTTTTTTCAGCGTTATTGATCAGATCGTCGCCGGAAATAGTATCGATAGTCAGCACTGGCGTGCTCAGGTTGACCGCCACGTCGTGCGTGGTGCTGCCGCTGTTGCCCGCCTTGTCCGTCAGCGCCGCCGTGATGGTGTAAGCGCCTGCATTCAGTGCGCCCACGTCCGCCGCCGGCACGCCCACGCTCCAGTTGCCCGCCGCGTCCAGCACCGTGGTGTACGACTTCTCGCCGACCGTCACCGTCACCACGTCACCCGCCGCCGCCCCGCTCACCGAGCCGGAGACGATCAGCGCCTGCCCGTGCTCCGCCGCGTTGATCACGTCGTCGCCCGCCACGGTGTTGATGCGCAGCTCCGGCACGGTGGTGTCCACCAGCACGCTGCTGCCCGCGCCTGCCGGGTTGCCCGCCTTGTCCGCCACGCTCGCCGTCACGCCGGCAACACCGTCGGCGATGCCCGCCAGGTCCGCCGCCGGCACGTCCAGCGTCCAGCTGCCGTCCGCCAGCACCTCAGTGCTGTACTCCCGCCCGTTAAAGGTCACGGTGACGGTCTGCCCCGCCTCCGCCGTGCTGGTGCCGCTCAGGGTCAGGTCGCGCCCCGCCTCCGCCGCGTTCAGCACGTTGTTTTCACTGATAACGCCGATGGTCAGCGACGGCGCCGTGGCGTCCACGCTGTAGCCCTGCTGCGCCGCCGCCGCGTTGCCGCTGACGCTGCTGACGCTCGCCTGCACCACCGCGTCGCCGTCCTTCAGCCCCGCCAGGTCCGCGGCCGGCACCGTCAGGCTCCAGTTGCCGTCGGCGTCCACCTCGGTGCGGTACGTCCTGCCGCCGAACGTCACGGTCACCGGCTGACCGGCCTCCACGTTCGCCGTCGCGCCCGACAGCACCAGGTCCTGGCCCTTCTCCGCCGCGTTAAGCACGTTGTCCGCCGTCACGCTGCCGACGGTGATCGCCACCGCCGCCAGGTCCACGGTCACGCCGTGGCTGATGCTCACCGGGTTGCCGGCGGCGCTTTCGCCCGCCGCCGTCACGGTGACGCTGCCCGCGGCCCAGCCGCCGACGTCCGCCGCCGGCACCGCCGCGCTCCAGCTGCCGTCCGCCAGCACCGTCGCCGGGTACTCCGCCCCGTTGATGGTCACGGTCAGGCTGCTGCCCGCCGCCAGCCCGCTGCTGCTGCCGGTGACGATCAGGTTCTGGCCGTGCTCGATGACGTTGATCACGTCGTCGCCCGCCACCGTGTCGACGCGCAGCCCCGGCAGGTTGGCGTCAATCACAAAATCAAGCGACGCCGAGCCGCTGTTGCCCACGCCGTTGGTCACGCTGACGCCCGCGGTCAGCGCGCCGTTGCCCAGCGCCGTCAGCACCCCGGCCGGCAGCTCAACCGACCAGCTCAGGTCGTCGTTGACGGTGGTGGTGTACTCCCGGCCGCCGACGGTCACGGTCACGTTGTCGCCCGCGGCGGCGTTGGTTACCCGCCCGCTCAGGGTCTGGCCGGACGCCACTTCCGCGGCGTTAACCACGTTGTCGCCCGCCAGCGTGTTGATGGTGACCACCGGCAGCGCGCTGTCGACGCGCACGTCGTGCGTGGCGCTGGCGCTGTTGCCGATGGCGTCGGTGACGGCGGCGCTGACGGTGTAGTTGGCCTCGCCCAGCGCGCCCACCGCCGATGCCGGCACGGTCACGCTCCAGCTGCCGTCCGCGCCGGTGGTGGTGTTGTAGTTAATGCCGTTCAGGGTCACCGTGACCTGGGTGCCCTCCGGCTGGTTGCTGCTGCCGGAAAGCTGCAGGTCGGCCCCTTTCTCGGTGGCGTTGATCACGTCGTCGCCGGAAATAGTGTCGACAGCCAGCTCCGGCGCGCTCAGGTTGACCTCCACGCCGTGCGTGGTGCTGCCGCTGTTGCCCGCCTTGTCCGTCAGCGCCGCCGTGATGGTGTAATTACCGGCATTCAGTGCGCCCACGTCCGCCGCCGGCACGCCCACGCTCCAGTTGCCCGCCGCGTCCAGCACCGTGGTGTACGACTTCTCGCCGACCGTCACCGTCACCACGTCACCCGCCGCCGCCCCGCTCACCGAGCCGGAGACGATCAGCGCCTGCCCGTGCTCCGCCGCGTTGATCACGTCGTCGCCCGCCACGGTGTTGATGCGCAGCTCCGGCACGGTGGTGTCCACCAGCACGCTGCTGCCCGCGCCTGCCGGGTTGCCCGCCTTGTCCGCCACGCTCGCCGTCACGCCGGCAACACCGTCGGCGATGCCCGCCAGGTCCGCCGCCGGCACGTCCAGCGTCCAGCTGCCGTCCGCCAGCACCTCAGTGCTGTACTCCCGCCCGTTAAAGGTCACGGTGACGGTCTGCCCCGCCTCCGCCGTGCTGGTCCCGCTCAGGGTCAGGTCGCGCCCCGCCTCCGCCGCGTTCAGAATGTTGTTTTCACTGATAACGCCGATGGTCAGCGACGGCGCCGTGGCGTCCACGCTGTAGCCCTGCTGCGCCGCCGCCGCGTTGCCGCTGACGCTGCTGACGCTCGCCTGCACCACCGCGTCGCCGTCCTTCAGCCCCGCCAGGTCCGCGGCCGGCACCGTCAGGCTCCAGTTGCCGTCGGCGTCCACCTCGGTGCGGTACGTCCTGCCGCCGAACGTCACGGTCACCGGCTGACCGGCCTCCACGTTCGCCGTCGCGCCCGACAGCACCAGGTCCTGGCCCTTCTCCGCCGCGTTAAGCACGTTGTCCGCCGTCACGCTGCCGACGGTGATCGCCACCGCCGCCAGGTCCACGGTCACGCCGTGGCTGATGCTCACCGGGTTGCCGGCGCTGCTCTCGCCCGCCACCGTCACGGTGACGCTGCCCGCGGCCCAGCCGCCGACGTCCGCCGCCGGCACCGCCGCGCTCCAGCTGCCGTCCGCCAGCACCGTCGCCGGGTACTCCGCCCCGTTGATGGTCACGGTCAGGTTGCTGCCCGCCGCCAGCCCGCTGCTGCTGCCGGTGACGATCAGGTTCTGGCCGTGCTCGATGACGTTGATCACGTCGTCGCCCGCCACCGTGTCGACGCGCAGCCCCGGCAGGTTGGCGTCAATCACAAAATCAAGCGACGCCGAGCCGCTGTTGCCCACGCCGTTGGTCACGCTGACGCCCGCGGTCAGCGCGCCGTTGCCCAGCGCCGTCAGCACCCCGGCCGGCAGCTCAACCGACCAGCTCAGGTCGTCGTTGACGGTGGTGGTGTACTCCCGGCCGCCGACGGTCACGGTCACGTTGTCGCCCGCGGCGGCGTTGGTTACCCGCCCGCTCAGGGTCTGGCCGGACGCCACTTCCGCGGCGTTAACCACGTTGTCGCCCGCCAGCGTGTTGATGGTGACCACCGGCAGCGCGCTGTCGACGCGCACGTCGTGCGTGGCGCTGGCGCTGTTGCCGATGGCGTCGGTGACGGCGGCGCTGACGGTGTAGTTGGCCTCGCCCAGCGCGCCCACCGCCGATGCCGGCACGGTCACGCTCCAGCTGCCGTCCGCGCCGGTGGTGGTGTTGTAGTTAATGCCGTTCAGGGTCACCGTGACCTGGGTGCCCTCCGGCTGGTTGCTGCTGCCGGAAAGCTGCAGGTCGGCCCCTTTCTCGGTGGCGTTGATCACGTCGTCGCCGGAAATAGTGTCGACAGCCAGCTCCGGCGCGCTCAGGTTGACCTCCACGCCGTGCGTGGTGCTGCCGCTGTTGCCCGCCTTGTCCGTCAGCGCCGCCGTGATGGTGTAATTACCGGCATTCAGTGCGCCCACGTCCGCCGCCGGCACGCCCACGCTCCAGTTGCCCGCCGCGTCCAGCACCGTGGTGTACGACTTCTCGCCGACCGTCACCGTCACCACGTCACCCGCCGCCGCCCCGCTCACCGAGCCGGAGACGATCAGCGCCTGCCCGTGCTCCGCCGCGTTGATCACGTCGTCGCCCGCCACGGTGTTGATGCGCAGCTCCGGCACGGTGGTATCCACCAGCACGCTGCTGCCCGCGCCAGCCGGGTTCCCCGCCTTGTCCGCCACGCTCGCCGTCACGCCGGCAACACCGTCGGCGATGCCCGCCAGGTCCGCCGCCGGCACGTCCAGCGTCCAGCTGCCGTTTGCCAGCACCTCAGTGCTGTACTCCCGCCCGTTAAAGGTCACGGTGACGGTCTGCCCCGCCTCCGCCGTGCTGGTCCCGCTCAGGGTCAGGTCGCGCCCCGCCTCCGCCGCGTTCAGAATGTTGTTTTCACTGATAACGCCGATGGTCAGCGACGGCGCCGTGGCGTCCACGCTGTAGCCCTGCTGCGCCGCCGCCGCGTTGCCGCTGACGCTGCTGACGCTCGCCTGCACCACCGCGTCGCCGTCCTTCAGCCCCGCCAGGTCCGCGGCCGGCACCGTCAGGCTCCAGTTGCCGTCGGCGTCCACCTCGGTGCGGTACGTCCTGCCGCCGAACGTCACGGTCACCGGCTGACCGGCCTCCACGTTCGCCGTCGCGCCCGACAGCACCAGGTCCTGGCCCTTCTCCGCCGCGTTCAGCACGTTGTCCGCCGTCACGCTGCCGACGGTGATCGCCACCGCCGCCAGGTCCACGGTCACGCCGTGGCTGATGCTCACCGGGTTGCCGGCGGCGCTTTCGCCCGCCACCGTCACGGTGACGCTGCCCGCGGCCCAGCCGCCGACGTCCGCCGCCGGCACCGCCGCGCTCCAGCTGCCGTCCGCCAGCACCGTCGCCGGGTACTCCGCCCCGTTGATGGTCACGGTCAGGCTGCTGCCCGCCGCCAGCCCGCTGCTGCTGCCGGTGACGATCAGGTTCTGGCCGTGCTCGATGACGTTGATCACGTCGTCGCCCGCCACCGTGTCGACGCGCAGCCCCGGCAGGTTGGCGTCAATCACAAAATCAAGCGACGCCGAGCCGCTGTTGCCCACGCCGTTGGTCACGCTGACGCCCGCGGTCAGCGCGCCGTTGCCCAGCGCCGTCAGCACGTCGCTGCCCAGCTCAAGGCTCCAGCTCAGGTCGTCGTTGACGGTGGTGGTGTACTCCCGGCCGCCGACGGTCACGGTCACCGTGTCGCCCGCGGCCGCGTTGGTTACCCGCCCGCTCAGGGTCTGGCCGGACGCCACTTCCGCGGCGTTAACCACGTTGTCGCCCGCCAGCGTGTTGATGGTGACCACCGGCAGCGCGCTGTCGACGCGCACGTCGTGCGTATCTGAAGCGCTATTGCCAATCGCGTCGGTGACGGCGGCGCTGACGGTGTAGTTGGCCTCGCCCAGCGCGCCTACCGCAGCTGGAGGTACGATCAGGCTCCAGCTGCCGTCCGCCGCGGTGGTGGTGGTGTAATTAATGCCGTTCAGGGTCACCGTTACCTGGGTACCCTCCGGCTGGTTGCTGCTGCCGGAAAGCTGCAGGCCAGACACTTTTTCGACGGCGTTGATCACATCGTCGACAGCCAGCGTATTGATGCTAATTTCCGGCGTTGCCGTATTGACTGTCACATCCAGCACATTGCTTCCGGTGTTACCAGCCTGATCAGTAACAGAAACGCTAATGCTCAAGCTGCCGTCTGCCAGCCCCTGAATAACCGATGCAGGAAGCCCCAGACTCCAGTTGCCGTTGGCATCAACCACAGTGGTGTATTGCTGATTATTGAGGGTAACGGTGACAATATCGCCCGCTGCTGCGCCGGTCACGGAGCCGGTCAGTACCTGCGCCTGGCCGTGTGCAGCCTGGTTAATAGTATTGGTGCTGGTGACAAAATCATTGATTGTGACCTGAGGAATGGTTGCATCAACCAGCCCGGCACGATCGGCACTGCTGTTATTGCCGGCGACATCGCTAACGCTGGCAGTAACAGTAACGATACCGTCATTCAGCTCAGCGACATCCGCAGCCGGAACACTCAGCTGCCAGGTGCCGTCATTCTGCACGGTGGTTTCATACTGTTTACCGTTAAGCATAACGGTTACAGGCTGACCGGCCTCGGCATTAGATGTTCCGCTAAGGACCAGATCCTGTTGCGCTTCAGCAGCATTGATGACGTTGTCTGAGGCGATACTATCAATCGTCAGGGTCGGTGCCTGAGTATCCACCGTCACTACGCGTGAAGTATCAGCGCTATTACCGTTAACATTGGTCACACTGACGTCAATCTGTGCGCGTCCATCGGTCAGATTTTCCATTGCACTGGCCGGCAGCGTAAGGCTCCATGAGCCATCTTCTTCTACCTGAGCCGTAAAGGTCTGACCGGCAAATTTCACCACCACCGTCTGTCCGGCTTCAACACCTTGTGTCTGTCCAGAGAGCGTCAGATCGCTGCCTTTTTCTGCAGCATTAAGCATGTCGTCGCTGGATACGGTATCGAGAGTGACGGCGACAGCGTTAAGATCAAGCACAACAGGATGCTCAACGCTCACCGTATTGCCCCAGTTATCTTCTGCGCTGGCGGTCACAACAATTTGACCTTCCGGCCAGTTTTGCAAGTCTGCCGCAGGCACCCCAATCTGCCAGCTGCCATTGCTGGTCACTACCGTTTGGTAGTCAATACCGTTAATCGATACAGTAACCTGCGAGCCCGCTGCCAGATGGCTGCTGGAGCCGGTAACGGTGAGGTCCTGGCGCTGCTCAATGGCGTTAATGACGTCATCACCAGAAATGGTGTTTACACGCAGCCCTGGCAGCTCCGCGTTGATGTTGATGTCGCGCTCACCGCTTCCGGTATTGCCATTAGTATTGGTTACCGAAGCGCTGAAGGTCAGGTTACCATCACCGAATGACTGTAGGTCACTCGCCGGAATCGTCACGCTCCAGGTCAGATCACTGCCAACCTCTGCGCTGTAGTTTTTGCCCCCGACAATAATCGAGACGATATCGCCGGCGCTGGCGCCTGTTACACGGCCACTTAACGTCTGGTCAACCGCGACTTCGGCGTTGTTCACCAGGTTATCGCCGGCAAATGTGTTAATGAATACCTGTGGTAACGCGGTATCCACCAGCAGATTTCCCTCTGCGGAACCTGAATTACCCACGCTGTCTGTACCGCTGACGGTGACCTTGTATATGGTGTTCGCAAGGTTCAGCACGTCGGTAACCGGAACCTGTAAAGACCAGACGCCACCTTCTACCGTGGTCTGATAAGTCACATTATTCAGGGTGACAGTGACATTACTGCCGTCAGCCAGATTACTGGTGCCGCTCAGCGTCAGAGGTTGCAACGCTTCCTGAGCATTGAGCACGTTATCCTGGCTTATCGTATCCAGGGTGAATTCAGGAGGTGCACCACTCAAGGTGACGTTGTGAGTAGCATTACCGGTGTTGCCGGCTGCATCGGTAACCGATACCGACAGGGTGTGATTGCCTTCACCTAACGCGCTGATGGCAGAAGCCGTTACGCCTACGCTCCAGCTACCATTAGCCTGCACAACGCCAGTGTAGGTTTGTCCATTAAGCGTAACCGTAACGACATCACCCGCCGCCGCGCCAGCAGCCTGGCCGGAAATGATCTGTGCCTGACCCTGCTCGCTGGTATTAAGCACATCATCGCCCGCCACGGTATTCACGGTGACGACAGGTGCTGCGGTATCCACCGCGAAATTGGCCGTGCTGGAACTGGTGTTGCCGGCTTTATCGCTGACGCTGGCCGTCAGGGTGTGATCGCCTTCAGCCAGGTTTTTTACCTCGCTGGCACTGAGGGTGAGTGACCAGGTGCCATCACTGCCTACGGTCGCCGTGTGGGTCTGACCGTTCAACGTTACGGTTACCGTCTGGCCGGCTTCAGCATTGGTTTTTCCGCTGAGGACCACCGGCTGACCCTGCTCAGCCGCATTGATAATATTATCCTGCGCAACAGTGTCTACTGAGAGCGTTGGCGCACGGGTATCGACATTCAGCGTCTGATTAGCGGTGACGTTATTGCCCGCAGCATCTTTACCGCTTACCGCCACCGTCCAGGTGCCATCAGTCAGCGCAGCTGCATCGGCCACCGGTACATTCACGCTCCACGCACCGTTAGCCCCCACTTCCGCAGAGTAGGTTTTACCGTTCAGCGTTACGCTAAGTGCAGTGCCCTGTGCCAGGTTGGTACTGGCGCCAGAAAGGGTGAAGCCAGCCGATTGCTCGCTGGCATTGATCACGTTATCACCGGCAATCGTACCAGGCGTCACCGTCGCCTCAGCAGTTGAGACGGTTAACGTGATATTGCCCGCAGAAGTGGTTTTGCTGCCATCGATCTGCACTACCGACCAGCTATGCTCACCGTCGGTTTGCACCGGCAGTTTGACTGTCCAGCTGCCGTTGCTGCCTACCATGGTGCTGGCAATGGTGTTACCGCTGCTGTCTTTAATCTGAATCGTTGCGCCGGGCTGGCCGGTACCGTTGAAAGTCGGGGTGCTGTCATCAGTCACATCCCCCGCGCTCAGTAAGCCTTGCTTATCGCCCTGCTTATCGCTCACCAAAAAGGTCGGCGTCGCGCTTTCGACTTCCTGAGTATTGTCGATAACTTCGGTTCTGGTGTCGCCACTGCCGCCATTCGCCAGCAGCGCGCCAATGGCTCCGCCGCCGAGGGCTGCACCGGCAATCCATCCCCATGGCGCATCACTCAGCAGGCTGCCCTGCTCAAGCAATGGCTCAATGCTGCTAATGGGCGTGGCCTGTGCGGTTAACTCTGTAGCAGCCAGTCCGGCGCTTTCACCGGTGTCGGCAAACGTGATATGCGTCAGTTCTTGCTGATCATTGAAAACCAGCTCAGAGTGGGTTTTCCCCTCAGCATCTTCAACGAAGTAATTATTACAACGGATGACGCTGCCATCCTTCATGTAGATCAGCAGGTCTTTACCCTGGCGGACGTAGCGTGCGACATCCTGGGCTGATCCGTTGATTTCGATTACGCTGGGTGCTGAAACGGCAACGGATAAATTTCCTTCGCCGGTAATTACCGTTTTTTCGGCTGAATTACGAATAATTACATTAATATTCTTTACTGAACTCATATTGTTTTCCTTCCAGGTGTGAAGTGCCTGTGAGTATTCCGCTAAAAAGGATGTAGCGATCCCTGAGAAAATTTCCCATCGTTACAAGAATTATTTCAGCAGCCGCAGCCGCTATGTGTTTCCTAACTAAGATTGGGTAGTTTTGCTGCTGCGTTTTTTTCAATTCCTAACGCTGGCAGTAAGTTATCTATTGCTGTTGCATAATTAATTGCTGCGCTCCAGCTGTCATATTCAGCCATTATTTTTGATAATGTTGCTTGCCATACGTCCTGTTCGACGCTCAGCAGGTCATTGATGCTTCTTTTGCTAAGTGTATATTCATTTTTATAAACCTCACGGGTGCGTAAGGCGTTTTCCAGCTGCATCTTGCCGGCATCCATTCTGCCGCGCGCGCCTGACCAGTCGGCCATTGCAACCGATGCTTTTTGCAGCACGTCAAAGCGAGCCTGGTCAACCTGAGAAGAAGCCATCGCCCTTGCGCCTTCGGCCTGCCGAACCCGGGCAGAAACCGCACCGCCCTGATACAGCGGAGCATCAATATTGAGCTGGATCTGGTCATCCCAGTAGGCCCGGTTATCAGATTCATAACGCGTGCGTCCACCTCTGAGACTTAGCGTCGGCCAGTGCTCAGATCGGGCTTTATCAACGCCATACTCGGTCGACGTTTCCATGGTTTGTGCCGCAAGGATAGAAGGGATTAGCGAATAGTCGATACTGTCGAGCGACGCCTGCCTCACCTCCAGCGAAGCTGGCAATGGGGACAACTGACCGGCATCAATGCCGGTCAATACTGACAGTTTTGCTCTGGCGCTTAGCAGCGCGGCCTTGTATTGCTCAAGCGTCGCCTGCATACCGGAAACACGAGTCTGGGTTTGCAGTTCATCTGAGGTCGAGCTCAGGCCAGCATCCGCCCGGAGCCGCGCCATGCGCTGAACATTCTGCAACGCTATGATATTCTCCTGTGCCGCCTGGGTCAGTTCGGTAAACCGCCTGACTTCAACATAACTCAACGCGGTTTTTTCAGCGACATCGGACAAGGTGGCCATCAGCTGATAGCGATAGCTTTCAGTCTGAGCCGTTGACTGATTAATGGCGCTATTGGTTTTACCAAAATCATAAAGCAACTGAGTGAGGCTTAGCCCCCAGGAGGCGGAATTGCTCAGCGAGCCGCTGGAGTCAGTGGTTTGACTGTGCCCCGCGCTGCCACTGAGCCCAATTTGCGGCATCCATCCACTACGAGCCTCGTCAATCTGAGCCTGTCCAATACCCATTTGTGCAGCCTGCTGGCTAACAGAAGGATCGCGGTCAAATGCGAAGAGAATACTCTCTTTAAGTGAGGCAGAAGCCACTCTGGCGGTACCTGGTGGGCCGCTATAGGCCGAAGCAACAGTGCTAAAAGTGAAGCCTGAGATTAAGATAAATGCTGCTAACAGTGGAGGTGTAATTAATTTCCGCAAGAATGTTCTCCTTCCCTTATAAGCCCCCTAAGGATGATCTAAGAAATTGAGCCGCAGATAACCTCCGCAGGCTTGCTGAGTCTCTTCGTTTCTGATTAACGAAAAATCCCAACATGGTTAATTCCTTTTAACGCATCGCTAAACCCATGCTGTAACGCACTGTAATAACAAAGGAAGAAGTTATCCAAATAATCCTAATAGGAATTAGCTTAATCGCAAATGTTATTTTCCGCAGAGCATACCAAATTGTCCGAAATTGGACTATACCCCCAATGTTAAAGCGGTGTTAACAAAGAGAAAATTTCTGTGGTTTCCAGACAATTCAAAGAAATAATCATTTTTGAGCTTCTCGGAAAAATCTTGTTTATTTAGTGGGTTAAGCAGTATAGCTGAGTGGACATTTTTGCGTTAATTTCTCGAGAAATCTAACACAAAGATTTTCAAACAATTGTCAATTTTCGAACTACGCACGATATTTGCTTGACAAAAATAACTTTATTAACGTCTCGGGCAGTACAACAACCTTAGCAAAGCAAACAAAATAGAATATAATTCCTTTAATAAAATCATAATTAGAACATTAATCTATCTGTTAAATTTTTGTCAGAATATTCGCAAGATAATTTTCGCGATCTCAGATTTTTCCATTATTTTATAAAATTACCACCATGGACTGTTGAAAAATCTTTTGAGATTACTCTTGAGAAAATTGCGTATTTTTGATCCGTTACGGGCTGTAAAGTGGAATTAAACCGACTGGTTCGGAGATATTCCTGGCAAGACACAGAGCTGTCAACCAGGCCTAACTGCAAGATATTTAAGACTTTTTAGGAAGGGAATTCTTAGTAATACAGAATAACATCCTTAGGAAAAGCTTAAGAAATCGCCTTGCGGATGATTCTGACGAATATGTCCCGCTTGCGGTATAAAATCAGCGTGACAATAAAACCATCATTAAAACCCCACAATCGGTGACGGATTATCAACGACTGCGGGATAGTTAACGCCGGCGATTAATCGAGATCGGCACCGTTAGAGGCTATAACCTGCTGATACCAGCTGAATGACTTCTTCTTATAGCGGTTACCGCTTCCTTCAATATTGTCGTCCAGTTCAACGTAAATAAATCCGTAGCGCTTGGACATCTCTCCGGTCGACATACTGACCAGGTCAATACATCCCCACGGCGTATATCCCATCAGCTCAACCCCATCGTCAATGGCATCGGCCATCGCTTCGATATGTTTACGCAGATAGTTGATACGGTAATCATCAGCGATGTAATGATTTTCATCCGGTTTGTCGACAGCGCCGAGTCCATTTTCAACAATAAACAGCGGCTTCTGGTAGCGGTCATATAGCTGATTAAGCGCGATACGCAGGCCAACCGGATCAATTTCCCAGCCCCACTCGCTGGCTTCAAGGAATGGATTACGCACCCCGCCCAACAGGTTACCTTGCGCACCATCCGCATCCGGGTTAGTGTCATTAACCGTGGTTGACATATAGTAGCTGAACCCAATGTAGTCGACGGTATAGTCAGCAATCAGCGCCAGATCGCCCGGCTCGATCGCCAGTTCCACGCCCAGCTTTTTCCACAGGCTTTTGGCGTAGTAAGGATATTTGCCACCGGCCTGAACATCAGCGCAATAGAGGTTAAAAGCCTGCTGGGATTGAAATGCCGTTAACTGATTAATCGGATTACAGTCATAAGCATAGGTAGTCGCATACAGGATCATGCAACCCATCTGAATTTGCGGATTTACCTCGCGAGCGATTTTCACTGCGGTACTGCTGGCAACAAACTGATTATGCCAGGCCTGAAATTTTGCCTGTGGCTCAAGCGCGCCAGTATTAACGATTAGCCCCTGACTCATAATCGGGAAATGGGCTGCGCTATTGATTTCGTTAAAGGTCATCCAGTATTTGACCTTACGACCAAATCGCTCAATCACCGTGCGGGCGAAACGCTCGAAAAATGCCACCAGCGCACGGTTTTTCCAGCCACCGTACTCCACTGCCAGCTTAAGCGGCATCTCATAATGGGAAAGAGTGATAACCGGTTCAATGCCGTGGGCAAGACACTCATCAATCACCTGCTGATAATGAGCGAGGCCCGCTTCATTTGGCGACTCTTCCACGCCATTCGGATAAATGCGTGTCCAGGCGATCGAAAAGCGATAACACTTAAAGCCCATCTCAGCAAACAGTGCAATGTCCTGTTTGAAGCGATGATAGTGATCAATGCCTTTATGGTTTGGATAAGTGAACCGTTGCGAGTTCAGTGAAAAATCGAACTCCGGAGAAGAGACGATCGCTAACCGTTGTTTACCGCCTGGAATGGCATCAACTATCGATGGCCCTTTGCCATCTTCGTCCCACGCCCCTTCAACCTGATTTGCCGCGGTGGCACCACCCCATAAAAAACCTTGCGGAAACTTATCTCTCATTAACCACACTCCTGTTGTAAACAACTAAAGATCAACGGCACCTGCAGCACTATGACTGCTGAGCACTCAGGCTTTTTTCGAGTGTATGTGAAAATGGCACGACGCAACAGTGATTGGCAGGCAGAACAGTCATATCTCTGATTTACATCAATTGTTTACATCCGTATCCTTTTCCTGATCGGATAAAGACATTATGTATTATTGAGTTTGTACTTATTAATTTAAAATTAATAATATTACATTTAATTATTAACAACATTAAACTTTATCATTTTTTGATCTGTAACTTAATTTTTAATAGTTATTTATCCCGAAATAGGGTTAAGCTGTTGTTCAGCTGGACAGAGAAGCTCTCCACATATCAGGTTCAATCATGAAGACGATTTATCTACCGCTTTTCATTGCCATCGTGTTCGAAGTAATTGGCACGACGTTGATGAAATTCGCTGAAGGATTTACAAAACCCGGTTACACCGTGGCTACACTGGCCTGTTACGGCGTGGCCTTTTACTGCCTGTCATTAACTCTGCAACATATTCCGACCGGTATTGCCTACGCTATTTGGTCTGGCGTCGGCATCGTGCTGATTTCGTTAGCAGCCTGGGTGCTTAATGGTCAGAAGCTTGATCTGGCAGCAATTATCGGCCTTGCGTTTATTATTGTTGGCGTCATCATCGTAAACGTATTTTCTAAAGCGGTCCCACATTAAGTCTAATGCAAAAAATCTGCTGGTGATTTATTCATGCAAAACATGACCCTTTTCAATCTACCGTAAGATAGTCCTCTCTGAAAATTAAATTTATGCAACGGGCTTTGCATCTCAACTTTTTGTTGCATTAACATTTTATTTATAACACAGGAAAAGGGGTCAATAACATTATCAATATATCTCATCTCATTTGATAAACGTTGTATTCATGCTACCATTTTTGAATATTAATAATTAGTTAAGTACTTATCATGTCATTAAAAAAAGAGAGCATCATGGATGTTGCTACCGATCTCTTCAATAGAGAAGGCTATCAGTCGGTCGGTGTTGATAAAATCGCCGCCGAAGCCGGGGTCTCGAAGCTAACGCTTTACCGGCACTTTCCTTCTAAGGAGCGCCTGATTAATGAAGTTCTGCGTAAACGCAAAGATGATTTCTTGCAGGACATTTCAGCTGTTATTCGACATCAGCCAACCACCAAAGAGCAGCTTTTCTCTTTTTTTTGTTATTATCATGACTGGTTCAAGCATGAAGATTTTCACGGCTGTATGTTTACTCATTCGCTGTCAGAATTTGGTCGCAAATCGACAACGGTATTGGAAATTAATCAGGAAATAAAACGGCATCTTATGCAGATACTTTTGACAATTTTATCTCCCTTAGTCAAAGGCGAAAGAGCACATCGTATAGCCTATGTTTTTATTATTCTGATTGATGGTTCTATTACTGCAGAACTGACATGGCGCGATCAAAATGAATACTCACCTGCACTGGCGGCATGGTCAACGGCCAAAACAATTCTTGAATCTGAAGGCATTCATTTTTGATAACCTTGACGTAGTCTGCCATGAAAGTTTAACACATCACCCTCTTACATCCGATGCTATGCTTCATTTTGGTTCTAAAAAGTCAATATTCATCAACTGATATGGCGTTTTTTTATAAACCTTTTAATTATTAAGACTCCAGTCACCTGACAAGTCATAAACCTGATAAACCTTCCATAATTATCAGCAAGCTTTTAGCATTACCCATACAGACCGAGCGGTATTACTTTGAATACAAACATGTGATTCAGAACAGGGTTTTTCTTAATTGTAATAAAATTGCCGCAAACCAAATCAATAGCATAGATTAAATATAAACAATAATTTAATATTTTTATTGAAAAACAGATCTGTTTACTTTAGTTTCTTTTTAACAGGAGCTTCAGGATTCAAATCTATGGAAAGTATAGTCAGCCATAAACCCACAGTTATCTCCGGGAAATTTTTACCTGCAGCTTTAGATGAATATATATGTACGCTGCTGGGAACCATGCATCTGGATGCTATTTTCAGTCACTACCCTTCTCTTGTCGCCCAACTGACCGAAGCGGTAGAAACTGAACTCAATTTAGCCTATGGCGTCAGCAATGCCGACAACAGCCGTAAGATTGTACAAAAAACATTATTCTGGCTTTATCAGACCGCGCTGGTCGACCCACTGGCGCCGGAGAGTAAAAATCAACACAATGCGGTGATGGTCACGCTGCGAACCATGATTGAAAAAAGTTGGCTGGCTTATGAGATGCAAAATTGTTTCATGCCTGGATTGCCATTGACGGTTTCACCCGATTCATTTTCCCAACATTTACAGCAGCTATGGCTCAATCATCGCGCGGCTGAACATCCGCTCTATGACTATCTGCAGCATCAGGCGTCAAAAACACAGCTCAGCTATTTCTTTAAATGTGATAGTGCGCTTAACCTGCTGTTTTTCGACCTGATTGCGATGGCGATGGTCGGCGCGCGTCAGGATACACGCAGTGAATTAAGCCGGAATATGTGGGATGAGTCGGGCATGGGGAGCGATTACTTCACGCACGTGAATCTGTATAAAGCACTGTTGACTGAAAACCAAATTCCTCTACCGGAGGATAATTATGTGCACCTGTTAAGCTGGCAAGGGCTGAGCGGCTATAACTTATTTTTGCTGGGCGGTATAAACCGTGAGCATTACTTCAAGCTGGTAGGTGCACTGGCGATGACCGAGTTGCTTGATCCCAGCCATTACCAGAAATTAGTTTGTGGCAGTAAACGGCTGGGGATGAGCGATCAGCAGCTGCATTACTATACCGAGCATATCGATGTCGATGTTATTCACGCCAATGGCTGGTTGCAAAACGTTATCACCCCCATCGTCGCTCTTACGCCGGCAGCGATGACAGAAATATGGATTGGTGCCAATCTGCGGCTCAGTAGCATTGATAAGTATTATGACTACCTGCTTGAAAAAATTATAAAAATAAATTAGCTGACGAAAGAAATATTTTTCGCACAGCAATATCGTTGACGGCTCTGTCAATTTCTGCCGCATTAACGAAGCTTACTCTTGATATCAGGCGAAATATGCGGTTCCGGAACGTTCTCAGGATGGACGCCGGAAGGTTTTAATGCATAAATGGCAGCACCACAAAATATGCCAGTGCTTCAACTGGAAGTGAGAGCTTCCCTCTCTTTCTGGCTTAATCTGTCGTTTAACCTGAACTGAAGACTCAGAATTCCGGGCCTGCGGTTCAGGCCCACCTTCGCCTGTAACACAACAACTGAGAATGGACTCATGAATATTCAGGGATGCTCCCACTCAAGTAATTTAAACAGAGTTATGAAAAACAGGGATATTTATCCGGATCGGCTCAGTCCACAGATAAATTCCGTTTCCCCTTTATCACCAGTAAGTAAGAATCTGAATTGCCTCAGAAGCTTAAATACTTCGTTGCGCAAATCCTTGTTAAAAATTGCTGGGTGCAATCGCCACTGGAGCGCCATTCCATTGCAGGGTAGCGATGCCTTTGCCGTTGAAGCAATGCTCTGCTCACTGCTGACCGCCACTGACCATCTGTTAATCGTCGAGAATGGCAATTATAGTGGCCGCATGGCAGAGATTTGTCATATTCATCATATCCGTCATTCAATAATGCATTTTGATCCCACGCGAGGCATTGAACTTAACCAGGTTGCCCTGGCGCTGGAAAACGATCGCTCGATTACGCATATCGCCGCGGCACATTTTGAAAAACTGTACGGGGTGAAAAATGACATCGACGGCCTGGCCCAACTGGCAGAGATGCACGGTTGTCGCCTGATGGTAGATGCGATCACTACTTTTGGCCTGCTCCCCCTCAACTACGCGGCGCCAGCTTTGGCCGCCGTCGCACTCTCCTCCAGTAACTGCCTGCATGCGCCACCAGGCATTGCCTTTGTACTGGTATGCAAAAGTGAACTGGCAGAGCGAACGCCACCACGCACTTTTAGCCTCGATCTCAAAGCGCAAAATCGCGCACTGGAGCAACATGGCCACTGGCGTATTTCCCCCTCTCTGTCGATGATGCAGGCACTGCACCAGGCGATGGAGCACTACCTGCAACAGGGGGGGCGCGAAGCGCGCTATCAGTTGTATTGTCAGCGAATGATTTATCTGTTGAAAGGTATGGCAGCGCTGGGATTCAGACCCTGCATTGAGCCGCAGTACTGTGCGCCATTGCTGGTTACGCTGGCCGCACAGGATGACCAGCACTTCGATATCGACAAGCTTAATGAATACTTACGCCAGCGGCAGCTGGTAATGCGCGTTACGCCAGGTGAGGCTGCGGGATCATTACGCATTGGTGTGATCGGTGAACTCAGTCTCAGCGATATCGATAGCCTGTTAAACGTCTTTCGCGATCTGGACTGGGCGGAGCGAATCGATAATCTGAGTGAGTTGCCGTCAGGCTAAGCTGGCCCGATTATAACCGGGCGTTGCCGCTAACCCTGCGCCCCTGAAAGGAGATCAATTATGCGCCTTGCATGTCTGATGGCAGGAACCGGACGCCGTCTGATGCCGTTAACGACGCTACATCATAAAAGCTGCCTGGCGCTGGATAAGCGCAGAATAATTGATTATCAGCTCAGCACCTTTGAGCAAGCGGGCATTGGTCATAAAACCTTTGTTGTCGGCCATGGTGCGGCGGAGCTTTCCCGAGTGCTGTTTGAGTCGCTGCAAAACAGCCACTTTACGTTATTAAACAATCCGCTTTATCACTCCTTTAATCTCGACTGGAGTGCCTGGCTGGCGCTGCATCAGGATGACGGACCGGTTATCTATTACGAAGGCGACCTGCTGGTATCCTCCTCGTTGCTGAAGGAGGTAAACAGCCATCCGGACGAGATTTGTGTCGCGATGGATTCATCCTGCCAGAATGCTGATGATAATGCCCTGAGACTCAGCGCGCAGCAACACGGTCCCTGCGGGGGGTTTATTACCCTGGTAAAATTGGGAAGTGCCGCGCGCCAGTTTGTGGTTGAGCAACTGGCAATGCAGCCCTACGAGGGCGAAATCCAACTGTATAAGATTTTGCAGCGCGCTTTTATGCTGTTTTCCACCACTTATATTGAAGCAGCAGGCCGCCCGTGGATCAGAATCGATAATCTGCAGCAACTGCAACGCGCCAGCCAACTGGCAGAAAAGATTGTAAACTCATAAGCCACAGATTATCTCGCTGCTGATGGCGCTGTTCAGCTTGCCGCTGACTCTGCATTTATTTGCTGGCGAAGCAGGGAAATAACCTGTCCATTACTGGCTGGCAGAAATTGCCGGATTTTAGCGCTATAATCCGCGCAAATCAGCATAATAAGGAAGTCAGAATGGTTACCAATACCGCGGTCAAACTTCGACCGCTGGAGCGCGAAGATCTTCATTTTGTTCATCAACTGGATAACAACGCCAGCGTGATGCGCTACTGGTTTGAAGAGCCGTATGAAGCTTTTGTCGAGCTGTCAGATCTGTATGACAAGCATATTCACGATCAGAGTGAACGCCGCTTTGTGGTGGAACATAACGCCGTGAAAGTCGGACTGGTTGAGCTGGTTGAGATTAACCATATTCATCGTCGCGCAGAATTTCAGATTATCATCGATCCTACACATCAGGGTAAAGGCTTAGCCAGTCAGGCGGCGAAGCTGGCGATGGATTACGGCTTTTCGGTGCTTAACCTCTACAAACTCTATCTGATTGTTGATAAAGAGAACAAAAAAGCGATTCATATCTACACAAAGCTGGGATTTGAGATTGAAGGAGAACTGATCCACGAGTTCTTTATTAATGGTGAATACCGCAACACCATTCGCATGTGCATTTTCCAGCATCAGTATCTGGAAAAATATAAACCTCATGGTGCAATGGTTAAGCCAACCGCGCAATAAGCCAGCCGGAATAATACCTCAAATAACAGTAAGTTGCAGGGCGGCGCTCTCGCCGCCCGTACCAGTGATTAACCCTTTGTGTCATCAAACCCTCAACTTCGGGCACCAACCGGATTCATAATTGGCTGCACGCCTTGCGGCTCAATGTAGTACATGCCGCCATGAAAAGGATCAACCAGCAACCAGCCGATAAAGCCGCCAAGCGGAATATTACCGAGGCTGTACCAATGGCTGATCTGCTGTTTTAACGCCAGTGTTTGCGGCACATAGCCCGGCGCTTCCAGCATCACCTGATACTTTTTTTTGCCGAAATAGCTGCCGTTGGACTTCTGCAGAATCACGGTTTGTGGCGTGATACCCTGCGCCACTGCGCGTCCTGTTTCATCCTGTACCACGAAGCTGACGCCCTGTGGGCGCGAATCTATCACTACCGCCTGAGTTTCATTACCCACTATTGTGGCGCAGCCACTTAACATTCCCAGCGAGACCAGTGCCAGCAGAATCGATTTCATCATACTTCCTGCGTCAATAAATCATGCAGACAGTCTAAACGCCAGGCGCGGGCTTTTCATTAATCACGCCCGGCAGAGCCAGGCGTAATAACGCAAATTTTCAGTGGGTTATCTCTTATGGCAGCATTTTACGATGGCAGCGATATCCGCTGGTGTGGTGCGGCAACAGCCGCCTATCAGCTTCGCGCCTGCCGCATGCCACTGCGGTAATTTGTCACTTAATGAACAGCCGTCTGCGTCGTTGCTCCAGGTTTTACTGCTGGCATCGTAGTGTTCACCGGAATTGGGATAAACCACCAGCGGTGCCGTCGTCAGCGCGTTCAGGGTCGTTAGCGCGGCAGTTACACTCTCCAGTGCAATACAGTTGATGCCCATAGCCACCACTTGCGGAGTAGTCGCCAATAGCGCCACCACTTCGGATAGCGGCGTACCGTCACTGAGATGCTCGCTGTCACGCAGCGTGAAAGAGAACCAGGCTGGCGTTGCCGGAAACTCTTGTAATAATTCTGCCAGCGCCTTAATTTCAGCAAATGACGGCAGCGTCTCACAGGCCAGCAGATCCACCCCGGCGGCCACCAGCGCCGCCATGCGCGGCCGGTGAAACGCCATCATCTCAACGTGTGGCAGCTGATAATCACCGCGGTATTCAGAGCCGTCGGCCAGATAAGCGCCATAGGGGCCGACCGAACCGGCAATCAATAATTTTCCGCTTTGCGGATGCAGAGCCAGATAGTCAGTACGCGCCCGTGCGGCCAGCTCTACGCTACGTGCTATCAACGCCTGCGACTGCGCGGCATCCAGCCCGCGCGTAGCAAAACCCTGCGGCGTCGCCTGGTAGCTGGCGGTGATTGCGCATTGCGCCCCGGCGCTAAAATAATCGTAGTGAACCTGATAAATAAGCTCAGGATTTTCCATCAGCACTTTAGCCGACCACAGACTGTCGGTTAAATCACAGCCGCGCGCTTCCAGCTCAGTAGCCAGCGCGCCATCAAGCACCAGGGTCGTGCTGTGCTCGAGGATTTCGGCAACGGGATTGTTAAGCGACATGTTCGGTTTCCTTAGCAAGCTCACGCTTTTTCAGCAATTGAGTGAAATAGTATGCGCCATAGCAGATGGCGACGAATGGCAGGCCACACCATAAAGCAATACGCTGTTCAGGATCGAATGCCAGGCCAACACAGGCCAGCAGGCAGAGTGAAAAACCAACCACTGGCGTCAGCGGGAACCAGGGTGCGCGATATTTCAGATCGGACAGCGGTAGCCCTGAACGCAGATGATGACGACGGAAAGCGTAATGCGAAGCGCAAATACTCAGCCAGACGGCAACCACGGCAAAACCTGAAATCGCCGACAGCGCAACAAACACCGTATCCGGCGCGATTACGCTGGAGAACAGTGCCAGCAAGCCGCCAAGCATACTGACTGAAATCGCCACCAGCGGAATGCCGCGTTTAGTCATGCGGGAAAAACAGCGCGGCAGCGTGCGTTCATTAGACAACGACCACAGCATACGACCTGACGCATACAGCCCCGAGTTCGCCGCCGACAGGATCGCCGTCAGAATCACAAAGTTAAAAATATCGGCCGCATAGGGAATACCAATTTTTTCAAATACCAGTACGAACGGACTTTTAACAATGCCAGCCTGATCCATGGGGATCAACGCCGCCAGCACGAATACGGTACCGATAAAGAAAATCACCAGCCGTGCCACGGTGGTACGGATCGCCATCGGCACCACTTTATGCGGATTTTCGGTTTCACCGGCGGCGATGCCGATAAGCTCAGTACCAGAAAAGGCAAAGTTGACCGCCACCATGGTCATCAGGATCGGCAGCCCACCGTGCGGCAGCCAGCCAGAAGAGGTCAGATTGTGCAGGAAAGGTGCGCTGGAGCCATCTTTCATCGGAATAAAGCCAAACATCGCGCCAGCACCGAGAATGATAAATGCCAGGATGGTGACCACTTTGATAATCGAGAACCAGAATTCCCCTTCGGCAAAGAAGCGTGACGACACCACATTCAGCAAAAAGATAATCGCGCAGAACAGCAGGCACCAAACCCAAACCGGGGTTTGCGGAAACCAGTACTGCATACAGAAGCCGGCGGCAGTCAGGCTGGAACCCAGTGCCACCGTCCACGTCAGCCAGTAGAGCCAGGCGACGGTATAGCCGGTGGCCGGGCTGAGATAACGGGCGGCATAAACGTGAAAAGCGCCGGTTTCCGGCATCGCCACCGACAGTTCACCGAGGCACAGCATCACCAGATAAACCACCAGCGCACCAATCGTGTAGGCCAGCAGAGTGCCGGCTGCGCCGGTGGTAGAGATAATATAACCGGTATTAAAAAACAGTCCGGTGCCGATTACACCGCCCAGTGACAGCATCACCAGGTGGCGTGCTTTCATGGTGCGTTTAAACTGACCGGAAGGGGGATTTTCTTGAGTTGACTGCATCGTGTATAACCATATGGACGTCTAAACTGCTATATGGAAAATTGTTATACAGGGCGTGTCGACAGAATGCAACGTTGCAAACGGTAAGCTATTACGGCAGGCGGGAAAGTACTTCCCCAGCAGACAGCTTTATCCATTGGGGAACAATGCTTAATTAAACAGACAGTCCAGATAGCGCTCCAGCGCCGCACGCGAACTGAAACCGTGTGGAATGCCGTAGTGATCCTGTGCATCGCCAACCAGATACATTGGAAACTGCACATAGTGGTCACAGGTTTTAATTTCCGAGGCCGGCTCAGCAATGCTCTGGCTTTTCTCTTTCAGCGTTGGGTGAATAATCAATGCGGTACGACCCATGCGCGCTTCGCGATTGACGTAGACATAGTTTTCACCCCGACGATAACCGTAGGTTTTGGGCGTTACCGCATCCATCTCGAATCCGGCTTTCTCCAGTACGCGTGCCACCTCATCAGGTCGTAAATACATGCTCGATCCTCTTAGTCTTACAAAGCACCGCAACCTTACCTCAGGCCAGGCGCTCAGGGCTTTCGGAATTATCCATAAAGGCGACAATACCGGGTCAAAACCACTGCGCAGATTAATGATGGTCTACACTGAGTATTAGTTATTAACGCGAAGGGAGCGAAAAATGTTTAACAGAACGACGAAAAATAATGATACCGATATCAATCAGGACGTTTCTTTGCTGGCTGATACACTTGATGATCTGCTGAAATCTTACGGCAGCAAAACAAAGGAAGAGGTCGACTCCGCGCGCGGTAAAGCTGAATCACTGTTAAAAGAGACGCGCGCTAAGCTGAACGGTCGTAATCGCGTTACTCAGGCGGCGAAAGATGCCGGCGAACATGTTGATGATTATGTCCATGATAAACCATGGCACGGCGTGGGCATCGGTGCTGCGGTCGGTATTGTGATCGGTGCATTGCTGGCTTCCCGCCGCTAACAGCTCTGTTCCCCCTGTTCTGTCCCTGCCCTCGGGCGGGGATTTTTTTTGCCAAAATTGATAAAAAAATATTCTCGTCGCAAAAAGCCCGCGTTATCAGGCTTTAGCCATCCTGCACATCAGCTTTGGCAAAAACACTATATATAGTCAGGTTGATTTCATTAACCACTACATCTAGTATTAGCCACATCAGTTCACCACTACAGCTGGTGGCACAATCTACGCGAATCGACAGTAAAACGATTCATATCAGGCGATATCTCTCACTGCTGAGGTAAATACGAATCATGCGCATTATTATTTACACTAAAGATAACTGTGTCCAGTGCAACGCGACAAAAAATGCCATGGATAAAAAAGGCATCGGTTATCAGCTGGTCAATCTCGATAGCGAACCGGAAGCAGTGGAAACCCTGAAATCGCTCGGATACCGCCAGGTACCGGTGGTGATGGCAGCCGACCAACACTGGAGCGGCTTTCGTCCGGACAAAATTTCCGCGCTGAGCCAGATGACTCAAGGCTAAAAATATGTTCCCACTGGTCTATTTCTCCAGCCAGTCGGAAAACACGCACCGTTTTATCAGCCGTTTGGGCTTGCCGGCGCGGCGAATTCCACTGGATGGAGCACAACACTTACAGGTTGATCGCCCCTATATTCTGGTGGTGCCAAGCTACGGCGGTGGCACCGCTCGCGGGGCCGTCCCCAAACAGGTGATTCAATTTCTTAATGATGAAGCCAATCGCCGCCTGATCCGCGGCGTGATTGCAGCCGGGAACCGTAACTTTGGTACCGCGTTCTGCATGGCGGGCGACATCATTGCGCAAAAATGTCAGGTTCCTTATCTCTATCGCTTTGAGTTGCTGGGGACCGCCGACGATATTGCTAACGTAAAATCGGGAGTAACCCAATTTTGGCAACAACAGACAGCACCGTTATAAAACCCGCCGCCACCGCGCTCGACTATCACGCGCTGAACGCGATGCTTAACCTTTATGATGCCGACGGTAATATCCAGTTTGAGAAAGACCACGAAGCAACGCGCCAGTTTTATCTGCAGCATGTGATTCCTGGCAGCGTAGCTTTCGATTCGCTGGCCGAACGCCTGCAATTTCTGGTGGCGGAAGGTTATTACGAAGCCGAAGTGCTGAACGCCTGGCGCTTTGAGTTTGTCGCTGAACTGTTTGCCCAGGCTTATCAACGTCGCTTCCGCTTCCGGACGTTTCTCGGTGCCTATAAGTTCTATACCAGCTACGCGCTGAAGACTTTTGATGGCAAACGCTATCTGGAAAACTTTGAAGATCGCGTCTGTATGGTGGCGCTGACGCTGTCACGCGGTGATGAGCAGCTGGCAACGTCGCTGATGGAAGAGATGCTGAGCGGACGTTTTCAGCCAGCCACCCCCACCTTTCTCAACTGCGGCAAACAGCAGCGCGGTGAGCTGGTTTCCTGCTTCCTGCTGCGTATCGAAGATAATATGGAGTCGATTGGCCGTTCGGTTAATTCGGCGCTGCAATTGTCGAAACGCGGCGGCGGCGTGGCGTTTCTGCTGTCGAATCTGCGCGAAGCCGGTGCGCCGATCAAGCGTATTGAAAATCAGTCATCCGGCGTTATTCCGGTAATGAAAATGCTGGAAGATGCTTTCTCCTACGCCAATCAGCTGGGTGCACGCCAGGGCGCAGGCGCGGTTTATCTGCATGCGCACCATCCGGATATTCTGCGTTTTCTTGATACCAAACGTGAAAATGCCGATGAAAAAATTCGCATCAAAACCCTGTCACTTGGGGTGGTAATTCCGGATATCACTTTCCAGCTGGCAAAAACCAATCAGCCGATGGCGCTGTTCTCACCGTATGACGTTGAGCGTCTGTACGGCCTGCCATTTGCTGATATCAGCGTCAGTGAAAAATACCACGAGATGCTGGCTGACGAGCGTATTCGTAAGACCTTTATTAATCCGCGTGAGTTTTTCCAGACGCTGGCGGAAATTCAGTTTGAATCCGGCTATCCCTACATCATGTATGAAGACACGGTGAATCGCGCTAATCCAATTAAGGGGCGGATTAATATGAGCAACCTGTGTTCTGAAATTTTGCAGGTGAATACGCCGACCGACTATCACGACGATCTCAGCTATCGTCAGATCGGTAAAGATATCTCCTGCAATCTCGGATCGCTGAATATTGCCCATGCGATGGACTCGGAGGATTTTGCCCGTACGGTGGAAATCGCCATTCGCGGCCTGACGGCAGTGTCAGAGATGAGTAATATTGCTTCAGTACCCTCGATTGCCGCAGGGAATGCCCAATCACACGCTATCGGCCTTGGTCAGATGAATCTGCATGGCTATCTGGCGCGTGAAGGTATGCTGTACGGTTCAGAAGAAGCGCTGGATTTCACCAATATCTACTTCTATTGCGTAACGTATCACGCGCTGCGCACGTCGAATCAACTGGCACGTGAGCGTCAGCAAAGCTTCGCCGGATTTAGCGAGTCACGCTATGCCAGCGGCGAATATTTTGATCGGTATGTCGATCAAAGTTGGCAGCCGCGCACCGCCCGCATTGCTGCACTGTTTGCGGCGGCGGGTATCACACTGCCGACCCAGCAAGACTGGCGCACGCTGAAAGCGGCAGTAATGAGCAGCGGATTGTATAACCAGAATCTGCAAGCAATTCCGCCGACCGGTTCGATCTCATATATCAATCACGCCACCTCCAGTATCCACCCTATCGTTTCGCGTATTGAGATTCGCAAAGAGGGTAAAACCGGCCGCGTCTATTACCCGGCGCCGTTTATGAACAACCACAACCAGTCGCTGTATCAGGATGCCTACGACATCGGGCCAGAGGCAATTATTAATACCTATGCCGAAGCCACGCAACATGTCGATCAGGGGCTGTCGTTAACCCTGTTCTTCCGTGATACCGCCACCACCCGCGATATTAATAAAGCGCAGATTTACGCCTGGAAGAAAGGGATTAAAACGCTCTACTACATCCGCCTGCGTCAAATGGCGCTGGAAGGTACCGAAGTTCAGGGCTGCGTCTCCTGTTCCCTGTAAGCCGCACTTTTCACCGTTAAAGATGAAATCATGAACACATTAAAACGCGTACAAGCCATTAACTGGAACCAGATTCAGGATGATAAAGATCTGGAAGTGTGGAACCGTCTGACCGCTAACTTCTGGCTACCGGAAAAATTGCCGTTATCCAATGATTTGCCGTCATGGAACAGTCTGAATGCGCAGGAGCAACAGTTGACTATCCGGGTATTTACCGGCCTGACACTGCTCGACACCATTCAAAATGTGCTGGGCGCACCGGCACTGATGGCCGACGCACTGACGCCGCACGAAGAAGCGGTGATGTCGAATATCAGCTTTATGGAAGCCGTGCATGCCCGCTCGTACAGTTCGATTTTCTCGACGCTGTGCCACACCAGCGATGTCGATGCCGCCTATCAGTGGAGCGAAGAGAATCCGCCATTGCAGCGTAAGGCCGAGATTATTCTTGAGCACTATCACAATGACGATCCGCTGAAGAAAAAAATCGCCAGCGTCTTCCTGGAATCCTTCCTGTTCTATTCCGGCTTCTATTTGCCAATGTACTGGTCCAGTCGCGGCAAGCTGACCAATACCGCTGACCTGATTCGCCTGATCATTCGTGATGAAGCGGTACACGGTTATTACATCGGCTATAAGTATCAGAAAGCGCTGGAAAAGGTCGATGATGCGCGTCGTGAAGAGCTGCAACAATTTGCCTATGATCTGCTGATGGCGCTGTATGAGAATGAACTGGCCTATACCGAAGCGCTGTATGACGACGTTGGCTGGAGTGAGGAGGTCAAAGCTTTCCTGCACTACAACGCCAATAAAGCGCTGATGAATCTGGGTTATGATGCACTGTTCCCGGCGGAAATGGCCGAAGTGAACCCGGCGATCCTCTCGGCGCTGTCGCCCAATGCCGATGAAAACCATGATTTCTTCTCCGGCTCCGGCTCTTCCTATGTGATGGGCAAAGCGGTCGATACTGAGGACGATGACTGGAACTTCTGACCGTTACAACGAGGGTGCTGCTCAGGCACCCTGTATTTCAAATTAATTCCACTTAATTCCCAAGATTTCAACCAGCAAGCCAGACTATTTACTTATAATAAATTCGTCACATTCTGCATATTTGATTAAATATCCACTTCGCTAAACGTCACTATTTTCATCCATCCCAGGTAAATTCCGATGAAAATATCAGACTATTTTTAACTTTTTTCATTAGCCGCAATCCCTTATGTGCCCTGACATTATCAGAGATCATCGTCTCATCAAATTCCCCTGCTCGCCCGCGAAGGGTTGTCAGATACTCTCAGTGTGTTAGGGTATATGCCGCTTTTATTTAACCAGGATATAACAAGAAAAATAAGATAATTAATCAACTAACGGGAACTTAATTACCGCATGGCAATTAAATTAGAAGTTAAGAATTTATATAAAGTATTTGGGGAAAATCCCGAGCGTGCGTTTAAGCACATCGAGAAAGGCATCAGCAAAGAGGCACTACTGGAGAAAACCGGCCTCTCTCTCGGGGTAAAAGACGCCAGTCTGGCCATTGAAGAAGGCGAGATATTTGTCATCATGGGGTTATCCGGCTCAGGAAAATCCACCATGGTTCGCCTTCTCAATCGTCTGATAGAACCGACTCGCGGCCAGGTCATAATTGATGGTGTCGACATCGCGAAAATATCTGAAAGCGACCTGCGTCAGGTACGCCGAAATAAAATCAGTATGGTATTCCAGTCATTTGCTCTGATGCCGCATATGACGGTATTAAATAATGCAGCATTTGGTATGGAATTAGCCGGCGTGCCATTGCAGGAACGTCAGGAAAAAGCACTCGACGCGCTGCGTCAGGTCGGGTTGGATAATTACGCTCATGCTTATCCTGATGAACTTTCTGGCGGTATGCGTCAGCGTGTTGGATTAGCCCGTGCGCTGGCAATTAACCCGGATATTTTACTGATGGATGAAGCCTTCTCGGCACTCGATCCATTAATCCGTACTGAAATGCAGGACGAGCTGGTCAAACTACAGTCAAAACATCAGCGCACCATTGTGTTTATCTCCCATGACCTTGATGAAGCAATGCGCATCGGCGATCGCATCGCCATTATGCAGGGCGGTGAAGTGGTACAGGTCGGCACCCCGGACGAAATTCTGAATAATCCCGCCAATGACTACGTGCGCACCTTCTTCCGCGGGGTTGATATCAGCCATGTGTTCAGCGCCAAAGATATTGCCCGCCGCAGCGCTGGCGCGTTGATTCGTAAAGCGCCGGGCCTCGGCCCTCGCTCCGCCATCAAACTGTTGCAGGATGCCGACCGCGAATACGGTTACGTGCTGGAGCGACAAAAGTTTGTCGGTATCGTCTCTGTCGACTCGCTGAAAGTCGCGCTGGCCGCTGGCGAAGGGCTGGATTCGGCCCTGCTGACCTCACCTGCCGCAGTGCCGGGTGATACCTCACTGAATGAACTGCTGTCGCATGTGGCGCAGGCACCTTGTGCCGTGCCGATCGTCGGCGAAGACCATCAGTATATCGGCATCATTTCCAAGGGCACGTTACTACAGGCATTAGATCGCGAGGGGGCAAACAATGAGTAATCAAACGGCAAATCCGTGGGAAACCGCACCCGCGCAGACTGATACCGCACCGACAACTGACGGCAGCAGTGCCGCCTCAGCCAGCGATCCCTGGTCCACTCCTGCCGATACCAGCAGTGCGTCTGCGGATGCGGCGTCCACCAGCGGTGGTAGCGATGCCTGGGGTTCACCGGCGTCTGCCGGCGGTCACGATGCGGCTGCCAGCAGCAGCGACTGGCTGAGTAGCGCGCCTGCGCCACAAGCGGAGCACTTCAATATCCTCGATCCCTTTCATAAGACCCTGATCCCGCTGGATAGCTGGGTCACAGAAGGTATTGACTGGGTAGTCTCGCATTTCCGTCCGCTGTTCCAGGGCATTCGCGTACCGGTAGATTATATCCTCAGCGCCTTCCAGCAGTTGCTACTGGGGATGCCAGCGCCGGTGGCAATCATCGTCTTTGCGCTGATTGCCTGGCAGCTTTCCAGCTTCGGCATGGGTATCGCCACGCTGGTTTCACTGATTGCCATTGGAGCGATTGGCGCCTGGTCGCAGGCGATGGTGACGCTGGCGCTGGTACTCACCGCCTTGCTGTTCTGTATTGTCATCGGGTTGCCGCTTGGCATCTGGCTGGCGCGTAGCGAGCGGGCAGCGAAAATTATTCGGCCACTGCTGGATGCCATGCAAACCACGCCGGCGTTTGTCTACCTGGTGCCGATTGTGATGCTGTTTGGTATCGGTAATGTGCCAGGCGTGGTGGTCACCATCATCTTTGCCCTGCCGCCAATTGTGCGCCTGACGATTCTCGGCATTAAGCAAGTACCGGCCGATTTAATCGAAGCCGCCGAATCCTTTGGCGCTAATCCGCGCCAGATGCTGTTTAAAGTTCAGCTGCCGCTGGCAATGCCAACCATTATGGCCGGGGTTAACCAGACGCTGATGCTGGCACTGTCGATGGTGGTTATCGCCTCAATGATCGCTGTAGGAGGTCTGGGACAGATGGTACTGCGCGGCATTGGCCGTCTGGATATGGGCCTCGCAACCGTCGGTGGCGTCGGCATCGTGATCCTGGCGATCATCCTCGATCGCCTGACACAGTCACTGGGCCGCGACAGCCGCAGCCGTGGCAGTCGCCGCTGGTACACCACCGGCCCGGTTGGCCTGCTGACTCGTCCGTTTATCAAGAAATGATTTTCCGGCGGTGCGTCAGTGGCACCGCCGGAAAATACCGCAATAACATCACTAATAAGGAATCACTATGCGCAAGACAGCAATTTTGGCAGCCGCCTTAACCACTCTGGCCGCGACACAGGTTTCCGCAGCAGACCTGCCGGGTAAAGGCATTACGGTTAAGCCAGTACAGAGCACCATTTCCGAAGAGAGTTTTCAGACGCTGCTGGTCAGTCGAGCGCTGGAAAAACTGGGCTACACCGTGGACAGCACCAGTGAAGTTGATTACAACGTTGGCTACACCTCCATTGCCTCTGGCGATGCCACTTTTACTGCCGTTAACTGGCAACCGCTGCATGACGATATGTACAAAGCGGCAGGCGGTGACAAAAAGTTTTATCGCGAGGGTAATTACGTTGAAGGCGCGGCTCAGGGCTATCTGATCGATAAAAAAACTGCCGAGAAGTATCACATTACGCGTATCGACCAGTTGAAAGATCCGAAGATCGCCAAACTGTTTGATACCAATGGTGATGGCAAAGCTGACCTGACCGGTTGTACCCCAGGCTGGGGCTGTGAGGCGGTGATCAATCATCAGATGCCGGCCTTCGGTCTAAGTAAGACGGTCGAAGCCAATATGGGTAACTATTCTGCGATGATCGCAGACGTGATGGCGCGCTTTAAGCAGGGCAAACCGGTTATCTACTATACCTGGACACCCTACTGGTTAAGCGACGTACTGGTTCCGGGTAAAGATGTCGTCTGGTTGCAGGTGCCGTTCTCTTCTCTGCCGGGTGAACAGAAAGATCTTGATACTAAATTACCGAATGGTGCCAATTATGGCTTCCCGGTCAACAGCATGCATATCGTGGCGAATAAACAGTGGGCTGAGAAAAACCCTGCTGCCGCCAAATTGTTTGCTGAAATGAAGCTGCCTATCGCCGATATCAATGCGCAGAATGCGCGCATGCATGACGGCGAAGCGTCTGAAAGCGATATCAACCGTCATGTTGATGGCTGGATTAAAGCTCACCAGGCGCAGTTTGATAAGTGGGTTGCTGACGCAGCCGCTGCGGCAAAATCCTGATTAAACAGGCAACAACGCCCATTGTTAAACATTACACCAGCAGCCTCAGGGCTGCTTTTTTGTCTGTGACTGGTTTGGCCTGTTAATCATCGCAACAATGAAATAGTTTTTTAGGTTACTATTAGCGTATTCCACTTATCAATGCTGTTAACTGCTTATGAAATCCGCACCACAGGGGCTAAGCCCTGCGCTTGTCGCTTTAATGTCAGTTGCGACAGGCCTTTCTGTTGCCTGTAACTATTATGTTCAACCCCTGTTGGAAACTATCGCCCGCAGTTTTGATTTATCCGTAAATCAGGCCGGCTTTATCGTTACCACTGCCCAGCTGGGCTATGCCGCCGGTTTACTGCTGCTGGTTCCACTTGGCGATATGCTGGAACGGCGCGGCTTAATTGTGGTGATGAGCCTGCTGGCCGCCGGCGGCATGGTGATTACCGCGCTGTCATCGTCCCTCAAGATGATGCTGGCAGGCACGATATTAACCGGGCTATTTTCAGTGGTGGCGCAAATCCTGGTGCCTCTGGCCGCCACGCTGGCCGCGCCGGAAAAACGCGGTAAAGTGATCGGCACCGTGATGAGTGGCCTGCTGCTGGGTATCTTGCTGGCGCGAACCGTTGCCGGTGGCTTAGCGCAACTTGGCGGCTGGCGCACCGTTTACTGGGTTGCCAGTATTTTGATGGCGCTGATGGCGCTGGCACTGTGGCGTTATTTGCCGCGCTATCGTCAGTCGGTTCCACTTAACTATCCGCAGCTGCTACGTTCGATTTTCAAACTGTATGGCGCCAGCCGGGTGCTGCGAACCCGCGCGATGGTTGGCTGTCTGTCCTTTGCCAACTTTAGCGTGCTGTGGACATCAATGGCTTTTTTGCTGGCCTCACCGCCCTACAACTACTCGGAAGGCATGATTGGGCTGCTCGGCCTGGTCGGCGCGGCAGGAGCACTGGCTGCACGGCAGGCCGGAAGCCTGGCGGATAAGGGAAAAGCGCGCATCACCACTACGGCAGGATTACTGATCATGCTGGCGTCATGGGGTATCACCGCAGTTGGTGCTCACTCACTTCTGGCGCTGATCGTGGGAATTATTCTGCTCGATCTTGCGGTACAAGGCGTGCACATTACCAACCAGAGCGTGATTTATCGTCGAATGCCGGAAGCGCGTAACCGTCTGACTTCCGGCTACATGACCAGCTACTTTATCGGCGGTGCCGTTGGTTCACTGGTCTCCGCCAGCGCCTTTCAGTACGCGGGCTGGTATGGCGTCTGCGCGGCAGGCGTCGTCATGACGCTGCTGAATCTGCTCTGCTGGTGGAGCGGCTACCGTCATGAAAATGACAGTAATTAGCCTGCATATAGTAAATTGAGTAATTTTCAGATTGTGCAGGGGTATTAAGCCCTTGCCCTCTCTGGTATTGTTTAACGTTACTTATTCAGGACGGTTATTTTTACGCATGCAATTATTAAGCAATCGGAAAGCAATGCTCTGCGGAGACGTGTCTGACACGCCACCGGCAGCTTGCGACGGCTTGCCGCATGCTGATATCACCCGCCATTCTGTTCCTGCCGTATCGACCTGCCGTCCAGTTCTGCCTCTTCGCAGCAAAGTCGTAGATGGCCAAATTTCTGCCCAACAGCACCGGATTTTTCACGCTGTTGTCCGCCCTGGGTTAAGGAGTGACCTGGAAATTATTGATGGTGATTCTGTGAACCTGAAAAGGTTACCACCGGCAAAGTGCCTGCACTTATTAAATCACCATCGTTACTATACCAGTTGCAACTAGTGAGGTTCCCCCAAGATGGAAAGTTCGTTTACTCCCATTGAACAGATGCTAAATTTTCGCGCTAATCGCCAGAAAGATTTTCCTTTGCAGGAAATTATGCTGACGCGTCTGTGCATGCATATGCAAAGCAAATTGCTGGATAACCGCAATAAAATGCTGAAAGCTCAAGGGATTAACGAGACGCTGTTTATGGCGTTGATTACGCTCGATGCACAGGAAAATCACAGCATTCAACCATCTGAGCTGAGTTCTGCACTTGGCTCATCACGCACCAACGCCACGCGCATTGCCGACGAACTGGAAAAGCGTGGCTGGATTGAGCGCCGTGAAAGTGACAACGACCGCCGCTGCCTGTATCTGCATCTTACCGAAAAAGGGAATGAATTCCTGCGCCAGCTGCTGCCACCGCAGCATCAGAGCCTGCAACATCTGTGGTCTTCGCTGAGCACGTCTGAAAAGAGCCAGCTGGAAGGGATTACGCGTAAATTGCTGAACCGTCTCGACCAAATGGACGAAGAACAAGTTATCGCTTCTCTTTCCCGATAATAGCAATTACTGCGACACAATCACGCCAATAAACCGCTATTTTAACCGCCCATTTACCCATGCCAGCGCTAATCCCGCTGGCATTTTAGGCTCGGGACTTTGCGTGCATGGATGTGCGTAACCCCGTAATACGTGAAAAACGTGGAGAACACCATGAGTGCAAATGCGGAGCTGCAATCACCGCAGCAGCCAGCTAATAAAAAGAAAAAGCGTAAAACAGCGCTGCTGATTCTGGCTGTCGTGGTTATTGTGATTGGTATCGCTTATCTGACTTACTGGTTCCTGGTGTTACGCCACTATCAGGAAACCGATGACGCGTATGTCGCCGGTAACCAGGTTCAGGTGATGGCGCAAGTTTCCGGCAGCGTCAATACGGTGTGGTTTGATAATACCGACTTTGTGAAAAAAGGGGATGTGTTGATCACGCTGGATAAAACCGATGCCGAGCAAGCGTTTGAAAAAGCGCAGACCGCATTGGCCACCAGCGTTCGCCAGACTCATCAGCTGATGATTAACGGTAAGCAGTATCAGGCAACCATTGAACTGCAAAAAACGGCGCTGGCACAGGCTGAATCAGACCTGAGACGCCGTGAGCCGTTAGGAAGTGCTAACTTAATTGGCCGTGAGGAACTGCAACACGCACGCAATGCCGTCGCCTCTGCTAAAGCTCAGCTCGACGTGGCGGTGCAGCAGTACAATGCCAATCAGGCGGTAGTCATGAACACCTCGCTGGAAAACCAGCCGGCAGTGAAACAGAGCGCGGCAGCATTGCGCGACGCATGGCTGGCGTTACAGCGCACCGAAATCGTCAGCCCGATGGACGGTTTTGTCTCCCGTCGCAGTGTGCAGGTCGGTTCGCAGATCAGTACTTCTACCCCTCTATTAGCGGTGGTTCCGGCGAACAACCTGTGGGTCGACGCCAACTTTAAAGAGACGCAGCTCGCCAAAGTACGCATCGGCCAACCGGCGACGGTAGTCAGCGATATCTACGGTGATGACGTGGTGTATCACGGTAAAGTTGTTGGTCTCGATATGGGAACCGGTAGCGCCTTCTCACTGCTGCCCGCCCAGAATGCCACCGGTAACTGGATCAAAGTGGTTCAGCGACTGCCGGTGCGTATCGAACTCGATCCGCAGCAGGTCGCGCAGCATCCGCTGCGTATTGGCCTGTCGACGCTGGTGAAAGTTGATACCCAGAATACCGACGGTAGGGTGCTGGCTGACAACGTGCGCAAGACTCCGGCATATGAAAGTAATGCTCTGGCACTGGATTTAGCGCCAGCTAACCAGTTGATTGCCGATATTATTCGTGCCAATGCGGGTTAAGAAAGCGGGAGTCTGTTATGGCACAAAAACCGCTTGAGGGAGCCCAGCTGGTTCTGATGACCATCGCCTTGTCACTGGCGACGTTTATGCAGGTTCTGGACTCCACCATCGCTAACGTGGCAATCCCAACGATTGCCGGTAATCTTGGTGCCTCTAACTCTCAGGGCACCTGGGTGATCACCTCGTTTGGCGTCGCCAACGCTATCTCGATTCCGATCACCGGCTGGCTGGCGAAACGGGTCGGTGAGGTCAAACTGTTCCTGTGGTCTACCGCTGCTTTTGCGGTAGCCTCATGGCTGTGTGGAATGGCAGACAGCCTCGGCATGCTGATCTTTTTCCGCGTAATTCAGGGCGTTGTTGCCGGCCCGCTGATTCCGCTGTCCCAGAGCTTATTGTTAAGTAACTATCCGCCCGCCAAGCGCAGCATTGCCCTGTCACTTTGGGCGATGACAGTGATTGTTGCGCCAATCTGCGGCCCGATACTCGGCGGCTGGATTAGCGATAACTATCACTGGGGCTGGATCTTCTTTATCAACGTGCCGATTGGTGCGGTGGTGGTGATGCTGGCACTGCAAACGCTGCGCAGCCGCGAAACCAAAACCGAAATCAGACCGATTGATACCGTCGGGCTGGTACTACTGGTGTTGGGAGTCGGCTGCCTGCAGGTCATGCTCGATCAGGGTAAAGAGCTGGACTGGTTTAGCTCGACGGAGATAATCATCCTCGCAGTGGTGGCGGTGATCTCGCTGGTGGCATTGCTGGTATGGGAGTTGACCGACGATAACCCGATAGTCGATCTGTCGCTGTTTAAATCACGCAATTTTACTATCGGTTGTCTGTCGATCAGCCTGGCTTATATGCTGTATTTCGGCTCAATAGTCCTGCTGCCGCAGCTATTGCAGGAGGTCTACGGCTATACCGCCACCTGGGCAGGTCTGGCATCGGCATCGGTGGGAATTATTCCGGTGATTTTGTCGCCGATTATTGGTCGTTTTGCCCATAAGCTCGATATGCGCCGGCTGGTTACCTTCAGCTTTATTATGTATGCCGTCTGCTTCTACTGGCGCGCTTACACCTTCGAGCCGGGTATGGATTTTGGCGCGTCCGCGTGGCCGCAGTTTATTCAGGGTTTTGCGGTAGCCTGCTTCTTTATGCCACTGACTACCATTACCCTTTCAGGCTTACCGCCTGAGCGGCTGGCGGCAGCATCGAGCTTGTCGAACTTTACCCGAACTCTTGCCGGTTCGATTGGCACCTCGATCACCACCACCTTGTGGACTAACCGCGAGTCGATGCACCACAGTTATCTGACCGAGTCGATTAATCCTTATAACCTCAACTCGCAGGAGACCTACCGGCAACTGGAACAGCTCGGCATGACGCAGCAGCAGGCTTCCGCCTGGATCGCGCAGCAGATTACCAATCAGGGGCTGATTATTTCTGCTAATGAAATCTTCTGGGCTTCAGCGGGCGTGTTTTTGATTCTGCTGGTGCTGGTGTGGTTTGCCCGTCCGCCGTTTGGTTCCGGCAGCGGCGGCGGCGGCGCGCACTGATTTTCAGCTATAAAAAAACGGGCGAAAGCCCGTTTTTTATTGGTCATGCAAGCCCAAAATGGCCAGCCAGATAGTCAATTAGCTATTCTGACGCCACCATTCTGCTAACAGCACGCCCGTCGCAACGGAAACGTTCAGGCTTTCCACCTTCCCGGTTCCGCCAATCGACACGCTGAGATCGCCCTGCTGCCATGCGCTGTCTGACAGGCCATCACGCTCCTGTCCCAATACCAGTACCACTTTGGCTGGCAGCTGTGCTTTCGCCAGCGGCGTACCTTTATGGCTGGAAGTGGTGACAATGGTGTAACCCGCTTTACGGAATGCATCCAGACCGGCAACAAAGCTCTCGCCGCTGATTGCCTGCACATGCTCCGCACCACCTTCGGCGGTACGAACAGCCGCACCGGACTCCAGCAATGACGCGTCATCCACCAGCAATCCTTTAGCACCAAAGTGGGCGCAGCTGCGCATAATGCCACCGAGGTTATGCGGATTGCCGATATCTTCCAGCGCCAGCACACAATCTTTTTCGCCAGCGGTAGATAACCACTCGCTCACCGGCATACCAGAGCGCTTCTTAATCAGGAAGCAAACACCACCGTGGTGTTCAGTGCCAGATGCTTTTGCCAGTTCCGCTTCGTCTACCACATGGTAGGCTTTACGGTTGGCTGCCATCCAGCGCAATGCTTCACGAAAACGTGGCGTAACTTCCTGAACAAACCACGCACGCACGATGCATTCAGGACGGCTTTGAAACAGCGCCTGACAGGCATTTTCGCCATACACGCGGGTTTCTTCCATGCGCTGACGGCGCAGCTGCTCTGGATCGATATAACTTTTCCCGCTGATACCACCGTGATCGGGCTTATTATCATCTGCTGGAGCACGTGAAACCGTGCGCCATGGCGAGTCACTATGACCGCTATCGCGCCCGCCGCGGGGCTTATCATCAGCATTTCGGGAAGGACGACGATTGCCATCCTGACGAGATGCGGCCGGACGGCCACCTTTACCGGTACGTGGATTACCGCTGCCACGCTTTTCATTCTCGTCATCACCGCGGACATACATCACTTTGACTTTGCCGCTTTTACCTTTAAATTCGTCGTTCATCTTTTCCTCCACCTGGCTGAGCGCGAAGCGCGCAGATTACCTGATGTGACCACGCTAAGCTATTAACTTCCACCAAAAGCTATTAACTATTATACCCATTGAGTATTCCACGTTGTTGATGTGACCAGCCCGATCGATAATTAGCCTAAGAAATGTGAAGAGCGGTAAGTAAACGCTCACCAATAACCAAATTTTAGAGGTGAACAATGAATACGGTTTGTGCATCATGCCAGGCAACGAATCGCGTTCCGGAAGAGCGTATCACTGATAATGCCAAATGCGGTCGTTGCGGTAGCGAGTTATTCGACGGTGAAGTGATTAACGCCACCACTGAGACTTTTGATAAATATCTGCAGGACGACCTGCCGGTAGTGGTCGATTTTTGGGCGCCGTGGTGTGGCCCTTGCGTAAACTTCGCGCCGGTTTATGAAGATGTGGCGGCAGAACGCAGTGGCAAAGTCCGCTTCATAAAAGTGAATACCGAAGCGCAGCCTGAGCTGAGCGCACGCTTTCGCATCCGCAGTATTCCCACCATTATGCTGTTTAAGCAGGGCCAGATGGTCGATATGCTGAATGGCGCAATGCCTAAAGCGCCATTCTCTGCATGGCTGGATGAATCACTCTGATTTAAGCACCATCACGGGCGGTGTAAAAACCGCCCTACGTTTGTCGATGGTTTTCGGCTAATATGGGGTTTTCCTCAGATATCACCTTATGATCGAAAACGCCGTCCTTCGTTTACGCGCTGAGCGTCTCGCCCGCGCCACTCGCCCTTTTCTCGCTCGTGGAAACCGCACTATCCGCTGCCAGCGTTGCCTGCTGCCGCAGAAAAACTGCCTGTGCGCGACCATCTCGCCTCAACCTGCACGTAGTCGTTTCTGTCTGGTGATGTTCGACACCGAGCCAATGAAACCCAGCAATACCGGTCGGCTGATTGCCGATATTCTGCCGGATACCGAGGCTTTTGGCTGGTCGCGCACCGAGCCCGATCCGGCGCTGCTCGCCGCGGTACAGAACCCGGACGTACAGCCGATGGTGGTGTTTCCCGAGTCTTATGCTGATGCCGGACGTCCAATACTCAACGCCCCGCCGCTAACTGGAAAACCGCCGCTGTTTATTATGCTGGATGGCACCTGGACCGAAGCGCGAAAAATGTTTCGTAAAAGCCCCTGGCTCGACCGCCTGCCGGTGATGTCGCTGACGCTGACTACCCCCTCCAATTATACGCTGCGGGAAGCGCACGGCGCCGGACAACACTGCACCGCAGAAGTCGCTGCCGAATTATTAGCACAGGCCGGTGACAACGCCGCTTCCCAGGCGCTGGCCGATCACTTCAACTTGTTCCGCCAACGTTATCTGGCAGGAAAACCTCATCATCCAATCCATCTCACGGCAGAAGCGATCGAAAACGTTTAGAATCAGGCTAATCAATTTCTTCGGGAGCAGGAAATGAGCCAACGTGGGCTGGAAGCGCTGTTACGTCCAAAATCGATTGCGGTAATCGGCGCATCAATAAAACCGCAGCGTGCCGGTTACCTGATGATGCGCAATCTGCTCAATGGCAACTTCAGCGGCCCGATTCTGCCGGTTACGCCACAATATAAAGCAGTGTGCGGCGTGCTCGCCTGGCCCGATATCGCCAGCCTGCCGCTGGCACCCGACCTGGCGATTATCTGTACCAACGCCAGCCGTAATCTCAGTTTATTGCAACAACTGGGAGAACGCGGCTGCAAAGCCTGCATTATTCTCTCCGCTCCTGAAAGCCAGCTTACTGCGTTGAAAGCCTGTGCCAGCCAGTGGCAAATCCGCTTGCTTGGGCCTAACAGCCTTGGATTGCTGGCCCCCTGGCAGGGGCTGAATGCCAGTTTTTCCCCGGTACCGATTGAGAAAGGGAAGCTGGCATTTATTTCGCAGTCGGCAGCGGTATCCAACACCATTCTTGACTGGGCGCAACAGCGCCAGCTGGGCTTCTCCTGGTTTATCGCGCTGGGTGACAGCCTGGATATTGATGCCGATGACCTGCTCGACTTCCTCGCTCGCGACGGTAAAACCAGCGCCATCTTGCTGTATCTTGAACATCTGAGCGACGCACGCCGCTTTGTCTCGGCAGCGCGCAGCGCCTCTCGTAATAAACCTATCCTGGTGATCAAAAGTGGTCGTAGCGCGCAGGCGCAGCTGCTGTTAAAAACCCATCCGGGACTCGATGCTGCCTGGGATGCCGCGATTCAGCGTGCCGGATTACTGCGCGTGCAGGATACCCATGAGTTATTTTCAGCGGTCGAAACCCTGAGCCATATGCGCCCGCTTCGTGGCGAACGCCTGATGATCGTCAGTAACGGCGCGGCTCCTGCCGCGCTGGCACTTGATGCACTTGATGCGCGTAAAGGTAAGCTGGCCCAGCTTAGCGACAGCACGCTCGCTACTTTGGCTGCCGCGCTGCCGGAAGGCATCACGCCTGGTAATCCGCTCGATCTAAAAGATGATGCCGCGCCCGAGCACTATCAGCACACCCTAAACTTGTTGCTGGACAGCCATGATTTTGATGCTCTGATGGTTGTCCATGCCCCGAGTGCGGTGGCTCCAGCCACCGTGACAGCGCAGCGGTTGATTGACGGCATCAAACAGCATTCACGCGGCAATGCCGTCACTATACTGACGAACTGGTGCGGTGAGCACTCATCAATGCAAGCCCGACGTGCATTCAGCGATGCCGGGATTCCCACTTACCGCACCCCGGAAGGCACCATTACCGCCTTTATGCATATGGTGGAATACCGACGCAACCAGAAGCAGCTGCGCGAGACCCCGGCACTCCCGCCGAATTTGCAGCAGGATACTGCTTATGCCCATCAGCTTATTCAGCAGGCGCTAAACGCCGGTCCGACTACACTGGATACCCATGAAGTTCAGTCGATACTGCAAGCCTATGGGCTGAGTACTTTGCCGACCTGGATTGCGAATGACAGTGTCGAAGCGGTGCATATCGCCGGGCAAATTGGCTATCCGGTAGCATTGAAGCTGCGTTCGCCTGATATCCCGCATAAATCAGAAGTTCAGGGCGTAATGCTCTATCTGCGGACCGCCAGTGAAGTTCAACAGGCCGCCGATGCAATTATTGACCGCGTGAAACAGGCCTGGCCGCAAGCACGCATTCATGGTCTGCAGGTACAAAGCATGGCCAATCGCGCAGGCGCACAGGAGTTACGCATAGTGGTCGAGCAGGATCCGCTGTTTGGCCCGATTATCCTGCTGGGTGAAGGCGGCATCGCGTGGCATGCCGATCGCCAGGCAGTGGTCGCACTACCGCCGCTGAATATGACGCTGGCACGCTACCTGGTCATTCAGGCCATCAACAGCGGCAAAATTCGCGGGCGCAGCGCATTGCGTCCACTGGATATCGCCGGTATCAGTCAGGTGCTGGTGCAGGTATCCAACCTGATAGTCGATTGCCCTGATATCCATAAACTTGATATTCATCCGCTACTGGCAGCCGGCGATGAATTCACCCTGCTCGATGTGACAATGCAGCTGGTACCCTTTACCGGTGATGCCGAAGCTCGCCTGGCGATTCGCCCTTATCCGCATGCGCTGGAAGAGCTGGTCGAGATGAAAAATGGCCAGCGTTGTCTGTTTCGCCCGATCCTGCCGGAAGATGAACCCCTGCTACGGCGCTTTATTGCCCTGGTAACCAAAGAGGATCTTTACTACCGTTACTTTAGTGAGATCAACGAGTTCACCCACGATGACTTAGCCAACATGACGCAGATCGACTACGATCGTGAAATGGCGATCGTCGCGATACGTCAGCATCAGGGCGAGAATGAGATTATTGGCGTTACGCGGGCAATCTCCGATGCGGACAATACTGACGCCGAGTTCTCGGTACTGGTGCGTTCCGATCTCAAGGGGCTGGGGCTCGGACGTCGTCTGCTGGAAAAAATGATCGCCTACACTCGCGAACATGGCCTGATGCAGCTGAACGGCATTACCATGCCGGGTAATCGCGGAATGATTTCGCTGGCACGCAAGCTGGGATTCTCCGTCGATGTGCAGCTGGAAGATGGAATTGTCAGCCTGGCTTTACCACTCACGCCAGCAATATCCGAACCTTGTAGAGAAAGGTAAAATTAACGCCTTCCGCTGCGGTTGATGGTAATATTGTTGGTTACAGCCATGATTTAATGGCAAAAGGCCACTCAATGAATAGAGAAGAAGCGCACTGTGATGTTGTCTAAATTTAAGCGCAATAAACACCAACAACACCTTGCTCAACTGCCAAAACTGTCCCAGTCAGTTGCTGATGTAACAACGCTATTTTCGCCGGCAGATTTTCGTGAAACATTGCTGGAAAAAATTGCGGCTGCAACGCGTCGCATCTGCATTGTGGCGCTCTATCTGGAAAATGACGATGGCGGTCGCGGCGTTATGTCAGCGCTCTATGCTGCGAAACGCGCACGCCCGGAGCTTGAGATAAGCGTACTGGTTGACTGGCATCGTGCACAGCGCGGGCGAATTGGTGCGGCAGCAGCGGCGACTAATGCCGACTGGTACTGTGAGATGGCCGATCAGAATCCCGATATTGCCATTCCGGTTTATGGCATTCCGGTCAATACCCGCGAAGCGCTTGGCGTGCTGCACCTCAAAGGGTTTATCATTGACGATACTCTGCTGTATAGCGGTGCCAGTATCAACGACGTCTATCTGCATCAGCACGACAAATATCGCTATGACCGCTATCAGCTAATCCGCAATGCCCGGCTGACAGATACCATGCTGGCCTGGATCGACAATAATCTTAAAGCGGCAGATGCGGTTCATCGCCTCGACCAGCACGAGCGTCCTAAAAGCCCGGAAATTAAAAATGAGACTCGCCAGTTCCGCCAGGACCTGCGTGGTTATGACTATCATTTTACCGGTGATGCCAACAATGAACAGCTGGCGGTCACGCCATTAGTAGGCCTCGGCAAGCGTAGTCTGCTGAACAAGACCATCTACCATCTGATGCCGTGCGCCGAGCAGAAACTGACGCTCTGCACCCCTTACTTCAATCTGCCAGCGCTGCTGGTGCGCAACATTATTTATCTGCTGCGCCAGGGGAAAGAAGTGGAAATCATAATCGGTGATAAGACCGCTAACGATTTTTACATCCCGGAAGATCAGCCATTTAAGATTATCGGCGCGTTGCCTTATCTGTATGAAATCAATTTGCGTCGTTTCCTGAGTCGGCTGCAATACTATGTGACCAGTGGCCAGCTGACGGTCAGACTGTGGAAAGATGGTGAAAACAGCTATCATTTGAAAGGTATGTGGGTGGATGACGAATGGATGCTGATTACCGGAAATAACCTCAATCCGCGCGCATGGCGACTGGATCTGGAAAACGCAGTGTTGATCCACGATCCGCTGCAGCAGCTGGCAGAACAGCGAGAACGCGAACTGGCGTTAATCCGCACGCATACGACGGTAGTCAAACACTTCCGCGATCTGGACAGTATTGCGGAATATCCGGTTAAAGTGCGGAAGCTGATTCGCCGCTTACGCCGCATTCGTATCGATCGGCTAATTAGCCGGATCCTCTGATTAATGCTGTAAGCCCCGCGATCTGACGGGGCTTTTTATTGGGCTGATGATGATTAAATATCTGATTATCGCCGTTATTTTCTGTTCAGGCTGTAGCCATATGGCGCAGGACCAGTGGACCGGTAAAGATAAAGCTCAGCACTTTATCGCTTCGGCAGTGCTCTCTGCCGCCGGTAATGAGTATGGGCAGAAACAGCACTGGAGCGATACACGCAGCAATACCTTTGGCCTGATGTTCGCCATCAGTCTTGGAGCCGCTAAAGAGTTATATGACAGCCGCGCAACAGGAACCGGCTGGAGCTGGAAGGATTTTGCCTGGGATGTAGCCGGTGCTGCCACCGGCTATGCATTATGGAATCTCGGACAATAATCAGAGCTTGATGCCCTTTCCTCTGCGATGCAGCATCAGCGACACTAAAAATGCTACCGCACCCATAACCGACACATACCAGAAGAAACTGGTTTCATTACCTGCCGCTTTCAGTGACAGCGCAACATATTCCGCCGATCCACCAAAGATAGCATTCGCCACCGCATAGGACAGACCCACACCCAGTGCGCGCACTTCCGGTGGAAACATCTCAGCCTTCAGAATACCACTGATGGAGGTGTAGAAGCTGGTGATTAACAGCGCGAGCATGACCAGCGCAAAGGCAATCCATGTGCTGTTAACACTTTGTAGTACCGTCAGAATTGGCACCGTAAGCAGCGCCGCAAAACCACCGAAGATCAGCATGGAGCTACGGCGTCCGATTTTATCCGATAAGGCGCCAATCAGCGGCTGCACTAACATAAAGACAAATAGCGCTGCCGTCATTAATCCGCTGGCGGTCTTCGCATCCATCCCGGAAGTATTCACCAGGTATTTCTGCATATAGGTGGTAAAGGTATAAAAGCTTAGTGAGCCGCCCGCTGTGAATCCCAGTACCATAATAAAGGCGCGGCGATGCTTCCACAGGCCGCGCAGGCTGCCAGCGTCTTTATGTGCACGCGTTTTATCATCGGAGGTTTCATTAAGCGAACGACGCAGATACAGCGCGACAATCGCCAATGCCGCGCCTATCGCAAACGGGATACGCCAGCCCCAACTACGAAGATCTTCGTCTGAAAGAATGTGTTGCAGAACAACCACCGTTAGCAGGGCCATCAGCTGACCACCAATCAGCGTGACATACTGAAATGAGGCATAGAAACCTTTACGCCCTTCCACCGCCACTTCACTCATATAGGTGGCACTGGTGCCGTACTCGCCACCGACTGAAAGCCCCTGAAACAGTCGCGCCAGCAGCAGCAGTATCGGTGCCCAAATTCCCAATGTGGCGTAACCCGGTAAACAGGCAATTACCAGAGATCCAAAGCACATCATGCAAACCGATATCAGCATTGAGGTTTTACGCCCATGCTTGTCGGCAATATAACCAAATAACCAACCGCCAATTGGGCGCATCAGAAAGCCGGCGGCAAATACTCCTGCGGTTTGCACTAACTGAGTGGTGGTATCCCCTGCCGGGAAGAAAATATGCGCAAAATAGAGTGAGCAGAATGAATAAACATAGAAATCGAACCACTCGACCAGGTTCCCCGATGAAGCGCCAACAATCGCCCAGATACGTTTTTTCGTCTGCTCTGCCGATTCCGGCTGCTTTTCCTGCCCTGTTGCTACCTCAGCCATTTAATCACCCTCTTATTTTCCTTGCTGATCTTCAGCGCCAAAGGGTTCAGTAAAGCATTACAACGATTGTTAAGTAAATGTTTTGTATTTTTAGCTGAAGTTTTGTGAAGCAGGCGGGGTTTCCGGAAGAAAATTACTGAAGGGCTTTAAACGCAAAAAACCCCCAGCTTACGCTGGGGGTTATCGCAATTTGATGCCTGGCAGTTCCCTACTCTCGCATGGGGAGACCCCACACTACCATCGGCGCTACGGCGTTTCACTTCTGAGTTCGGCATGGGGTCAGGTGGGACCACCGCGCTAAAGCCGCCAGGCAAATTCTTTGTGCGTGAAACGAATCTTTTGCGCTTAACCAGCACAAAATCCTTCGTTTCTGCAAATTCTTTAATCCGTATGAACAAGCTGAATATTGATGGTTCTCTCACTTCACAACCACCAAAAACACTTCTGGCGTTGTAAGGTTAAGCCTCACGGGTCATTAGTACCGGTTAGCTCAACGCATCGCTGCGCTTACACACCCGG
>Ga0308171_1000966_pt1 | contig 45980 bp, 45 predicted proteins | sample PhyGR1_FD_202135 | JGI IMG/M metagenome (GOLD analysis project Ga0308171, IMG submission 202135) | Phyllosphere microbial communities from UC Gill Tract Community Farm, Albany, California, United States - DLSLSG.R1 | ecosystem: Host-associated > Plants > Phyllosphere > Unclassified | place: USA... | reverse complement strand
CCGCGACCACTGCGCCTCATCCAGTTCGTAACGCTTCACGCCCATCGCTGACCTCCGCCAAAGCGGAGACCTATGAATCACGCATCAGGCCGCCCGTGAATCCCTGAATGTCGATTGGACCTAGTCCCCGAGGCAGACCTTCTGGCGCACCCTTCCTACATATCCGCTTTCGAAGGTTGTCACAGAGGAGCGCAGGTCGTACTGCGACGCATTCTTACAACGAATGCGAGGCCATGATGCGCCCTTCCCTGTTCGGCCTCCTGGCGTCCGCCTCCTGTATGACCTTGATCAGCGCCTCACCGGCCTGGGCGCAACAAGAAGAACCGACAACTCTGTCCGACATCGTCGTCACGGGGTCCCAGGTTTCCCTGGCCCCGGCCTATGCCGGCGGTCAGGTGGCCACAGGGGGACGGGTCGGCCTGTTCGGGGCGCTGGACACCATGGACACGCCCTTCTCCTCGACCAGCTTCACCGAGGAACTGGTTCGCAACCAGCAGGCCCGCAGCGTCGCTGACGTCCTTCAGAACGATCCGGCGGTCCGCGTCTCCAAGGGCTTTGGCAACTTCCAGGAACTCTACATCATTCGGGGCTTCCCGGTCTTCTCGGATGACATGACCTACAACGGTCTCTATGGCGTGCTGCCGCGCCAGTATGTGGCGGCGGAGCTGCTGGAGCGGGTCGAGGTCTTTCGGGGGGCGACCGCCTTCCTGAACGGCGCTGCGCCCGGCGGCAGCGGCGTGGGCGGCGCGGTCAACCTTGTGCCCAAGCGCGCGCGCAACGCGCCCCTGATTCGTCTGACCGCCGGGTGGGAAGGCGGCGACGAAATCTACGCCGCCGCCGATGTTTCGCGTCGCTTTGGCGAGGACGACGCCTGGGGCGTGCGTCTGAACCTGGCCAGCCGCGCGGGCGAAGGCTCGATCGAGGGCGAAGGTCGCGCCATGACGGTCCTGGGCCTCGGCCTGGATCGACGCGGCGACCGCGCCCGCTTCTCCGCCGATCTGGGATGGCAGGACAACCGCATCGACGCGCCGCGTCCGCAGGTCACGCCCGCCGGCGCCATTCCGACGCCCCCGTCCGCCGACAAGAATTTCGCCCAGCCCTGGACCTATACCGACGAAACCCAGTTGTTCGGCGCCCTGCGCGGTGAGTTGGACCTGACCGACGCCGTCACGATTTGGGCCGCCATGGGCGGACGCGACGGCAAGGAGCGTAACAGCCTGGCCAATCCGACAGCGCAAGCGGACGGAAGCCTGAGCAGCAATCGTTTCGACAACGGACGGCGCGATCAGGTCTTCTCGGCCGACATCGGCGTGCGCGCCGACTTCGACACCGGCCCCGTGGGACACAGGCTGGTCGCCTCGGCCGCCCAGGTTCAAACGCGGGAGAGCAACTCCTACGCCTTCTCCGACTTTGGGGGCTTCGCCAGCGACCTCTACAATCCTGTCGACGTGACTGCGCCGCCCGCGACTGCGCTCGTCGCCGGGTCGCTGAGCGATCCGACTGTCGTGGCGCGAGTGAAGACGACCAGCTTCGCCGTCGCTGACATGCTGTCCTTCCTGGACGGCCGAGTCCTGGCCACGCTCGGCGTGCGCTATCAGGAAATCGACACCCGTTCCTACGACTACAACACCACGGCCCGCACGGGCGGCTACGCCAGCGACGCCGTCACGCCCGTCTTCGCCCTGGTCTACAAGCCCAGCGACAAGGTCTCGCTGTACGCCAACTATTCCGAAGCCCTGCTGCCTGGAAAGATCGCGCCGGGCGTGATCAACAACCTGCCGGTCGCAAACGCGGGCGAGGTGCTGGAGCCCTTCCGCGCCGAACAGGCCGAAGTCGGCGTCAAATACGACGGCGGCGCCTTCGGCGGCACGTTCAGCGCCTTCAGCACCACCTTGCCGAGCGAGTTTTTCGACCCTGCCGACCGCCTCTATTCCGCTGGCGGCGAGCAGGAGAACCGGGGCGTCGAACTGACGGTCTTCGGCGAGCCCGTCATGGGCCTGCGGCTGCTCGGCGGCGCGACCTGGCTGGACGCCGATATCAAGCGTGCGCTAAATGCGTCGCTGGACGGCAAGTCGCCCATCGGCGTGCCCGAGTTCCAGGCCAACCTGAACGTCGAGTGGGATGTCCCCGCCCTCGCCGGCCTGACGCTGGAAGGCCGCGCCGTCCACACCGGCGCCCAGCCCGCCAGCGCCGACAATGCAATCGAGTTGGATTCCTGGACGCGGTTCGACGCCGGGGTGCGCTATGCCTTCGAAGCGGGCGGTCAGCCCCTGACCCTGCGGGCGCGGATCGAGAACCTGGCCGATGAGGATCAATGGGTTGCAGTCGGCGGCTATCCGGGCTCGAACTACCTGACGCTCGGCGCGCCCCGCACCCTGCGACTGTCGATCTCCACGGAGTTCTGAACCGCATGCGGACGCGGACCATCCGCGCCTGGTCCTGGGTGCACAAGTGGTCGAGCCTGATCTCGACCGTCTTCCTGCTGATGCTCTGCATCACAGGCCTGCCCCTGGTCTTCACGCACGAGATCGAGGAGGTCCTGCTGCATCAGCAGTGGGAGCCCGGGCGTCAGGATGGCGAACGGCTGAGCCTGGATCAGGTTCTGGAGGTCGCCCTGTCGCGCTATCCCGGCGACGTCGCGGCCTTCATGAGCTTCGACGAAGATCGTCCAGTCGTGAACGTCACCAGCGTCGCGCCGGACGGCCCGGCCGGCGTCTATAATTTCCAGCCGATCGACCAGACCAGCGGCGAGACCGCGCCGCCCGTCTCGGGCCATCCGGTGATGGAGTTCCTGCTCCAACTGCACACGGACCTGTTTTTGGGTCTGCCCGGCATGCTGTTCCTGGGCGCCATGGGCGTGATGCTGGTGGTCGCCCTGGTCTCGGGCGTGGTGCTTTACGCCCCCTTCATGCGGCGGCTGCCGTTCGGCGCCGTACGGGCGTCAAAGTCGGCGCGCACGCGCTGGCTGGACTATCACAACCTGCTGGGCGCCGTGACCCTGGCCTGGGTGCTGGTCGTCGGCGTGACGGGCGTGGTCAACACCCTGGCGACGCCGATCATCGCCTTCTGGAAAGACACCGCCCTCAAGGAACTGACCGTCGCCTATGACACCCCTGTAGCCGTCGGCGAACGCGCCTCGCTCGACGCCGCGGTGAAACGCGCTCAGGCCGCCCTGCCCGGTATGAAGCTGCAGTTCGTGGCCTTCCCCGGTTCCGACTATTCCACGGCTCACCACTATGCCGTCTTCTTCCACGGCGACACGCCGCTGACGACGCACATGACGACGCCCGCCCTGATCGACGCCCGCACCGGGGAGTTGGCGGCCGTGGCCCCCATGCCCTGGTATGTGAAGACCCTGTCGCTGTCCCAGCCGCTGCATTTCGGCGACTATGGCGGGCTGGGGCTGAAAATCCTGTGGGCGGTGCTGGACATCGCCATGATCGTCATCCTGATCTCAGGCCTCTACCTCTGGCTCGCCAGGCGGAAGAAGAAGGCATGAGCCGCAAGGACCTGGGCCTTCTGGCCATATTCGGCGCGCCGATCATCCTCTTCGCACTGAGCCTGATCGGGCTGATCGGCGCTCTATTGGAGGATGGCCAGTGGGACGGGCTCGGGGCCGCCCTCCTGGGAACGCCCCTCCTCGTCCTGGCGTGGGCTTTGATCCGTCGGAGACGGTAGAGGCCTCGCTGGTCTATGCGGCCCGATACCAATCGAGCCTCGGCATCGGTGGAGAGGGCATAGGGCTCAAGCAGGGCTGGCGCAGTGCTCCCACCTCGCAATCAACGTTTTGCGCCGTGACCTCAGAGACATCGGTCAACGAAAGCGCCTATCCCGTAGGAGATTAGTTCGGCGCAGCTGGATATTCAGGGCCGATAATCTCAAGGCCGTCCCAGGCAAGATGTTCACGGTCACGGCAAAGGTCCCTTTCTGCGCCGTGCCTGTCGGCCGCCTAAGACTTCATGGCAGCGATCCAAAAGGCGCAATATCACGAGAGCCCTCGACGGTCAGTTCCAGCCCCGCGCCTGGGGCCAGGCGGTTCGTCCCCAGGTTTGGCTGACCACCCCCGACCCAGATCGTCGCCGGACCCGCAGGGACCGAACGACTGCCGTCCACAGCCACGACGCTCAGAGCTCGGGGGAGGATGTCGAACTCTATATCGCGCGCTTCGCCCGCCTTCAGAGCAATCCGCTGGAAAGCGGCGAGGCTTTGCCTGGGCGCGCCATCCGCGTCCGGCCGGGCGACATAGAGTTGAACCACCTCTTCACCGTCACGATCTCCGGCATTGGCCACCCGCACGCGCAGTCGGGCGGTGTCTCCTGCGGCGATGCGGGTCCGGTCCAGCCGCGCCTGCTCGTAACGGAAACGCGTATAGCTGAGCCCGTAACCGAACGGATAAAGGGGCGTCCCCTGGAAATAGCGATAGGTCCGCCCCGTCATGCCGTAGTCGGTGAACGGCGGCAGGTCCTCTGCGCTGCGATAAAACGTCAGGGGCAAGCGTCCTGACGGACTGAAGTCGCCGGCGATCAGTTCCGCCACCGCCTGACCGCCGTCGCCGCCGGGATACCAGGCCTCGATGATGGCCGGAATGTTCGCATCGGCCCAGTTCACGCTCATGGCCGAGCCATTGATCAGCACCAGGACGACCGGCTTGCCCGTCGCATGCAGCGCCTCAAGCAGCTTTTGTTGAGGCGCGGGCAGATCCAGGCTGGTCCGATCTCCACCGGCGAAGCCGGGCGCCTGGACCGACATCTCCTCGCCCTCGTACTTCGAGGTCAGGCCGGCGGCGAAGACCACCAGATCCGCGCCGCGCGCGGCGATCAGGGCGGGCTCGAAGCCGACGCCGGGTCGGCTCCACTGCAGACGATGCGTCGCACGCACGCCGATCTGCTGGGCCTCGATGCGGATCTTGTGAACCTTGTCATCCGACAGCATGACCGGACTGTCCGAGGTCGGCCAGGCGCCGTCCCACATGTCCGCCACCAGCGCGTCATCGATATAGACCCGATAGCCGGCGTCTCCCGTGTAACGGAACCGGTATTCCCCCGCCTCGGGCGCCTTGATGTAACCGCTCCAGCGCGTCGAGGCGTTGCGCTGCTCCCGGTCGGGCCAGCCCCAGCGGATCATGACATTGGCGTCGGTGCGGGTGGTCAGAGATCCGGTCAGTTCAGGCGTTTCGAACGCCTCGGCGGACAGGCCCGGCTCGATGCAGGCGGCGTCCCGGCAGAAGGCGGCGTCGGGAATGTCCTCCAGCGGCGGGGCCACCCAGCCCGTGCCCTCGACGTAGGTCGTCTCCGCATCGGGGAAGCGGGCCCGCAGTCCGGCGAGGATGGTCGAGGGGTTCGACGGCGTGCCGTTGTAGTTGCCGACGAGGGCCTCGACGGTGTCGGCGTTGGGGCCGATCACGGCGATCCGACGCGGCGCCCGGGCCAGGGGCAGCAGGCCGTCGTTCTTCAGCAGGACCAGAGACTTGCGCGCCGTCTCCAGCGCCAGGGCGCGATGCTCTGGCGTGTCGAAGTCCTTCGCGCCGATGTGCGCGTAGGGGCCAGGCGCCGTCAGGTCCATCGTGCCCAGCCGGTAGCGCGCGGTGAACAGCCGCACCACGGCGCGATCCAGCTCGGCCTCGGTGAGCAGCCCCAGTTCGACAGCCTTGACCGTTGTCTCGGGCCTGAAGGTCGCGTTGAAACGGAAGTCGCAGATCAGGTCCGTCCCCGCCTTGATGGCCAGGGCCACCGCCTCCTCCGGCGTCTTCACCGTAGCGTGCGAGGTCGGCAGATAGATGTCGGCCACGGCGGCGCAGTCCGAGACCACATGGCCGTCAAAGCCCCAGTCGGTCCGCAGCCGCCGCTGCAGATAGTCCTCGCTGGCGCACGCCGGCACGCCGTCGATGGCGTTGTAGGCGCACATCAGCGCCTGAGGCTTGGCTTCGGTCACGGCGGCGTGGAAGGCGGGCAGATAGGTGTCCGTCACATCGTGCGGCGACGGATGGATGTCGTCGCTGTGCCGCGTCGCCTCCGGACCGCTGTGGACGGCGAAATGTTTGACGGCTGCGATCGTCTTGGGATGAAGCGCGTCGTCGCCTTGAAGGCCTCGGATATAGGCGACGCCGAACCGGCCGGTCAGATACGGATCCTCGCCCCAGGTCTCCTGCCCTCGCCCCCATCGAGGATCGCGGAAGATGTTGATGTTGGGCGACCAGACGGTCAAGCCGCGATACTGGGTCGAGCTTCCGTCCGCGCCGCGCGTGTCGATGTATTTAGCGCGGAACTCGGTGGCGACCGTGTCGGCGACGCGTTCGATCAGTTCGGGATCCCAGGTGGCGGCCATGCCGATGACCTGAGGAAAGACCGTCGCGATGTCGGCGCGGGCGACGCCGTGCAGCCCTTCGTTCCACCAGTTGTAGGCGGGCACTTGCAGGCGCGGGATGGCCGGGGCGCCATGCTGTATTTGGGACGCCTTCTCCTCGAGAGTCATGCGGGCGACAAGGTCTGTCGCGCGCGCCTCGGCGCCAACCTCCTCGACCAGCACCGGCTTCGCCGTCGTTTGGGGTCGGGTCAGGGCGCTGGCCCCATCAGGGAACCCGGCTCCCAGAGCAGCCGCAATCGCAAGCGCGGGCATCATCCTGAAATCGCAGCCCAGAGATTCAGCCTTGCGCGACCCATCACCAATTCGGCGACGACCTAGTCTCTGTGCCATCTCTCAACCTCTGTGATCAGAGTCCGCCAAGGGGATCAACACCGCCCAGGCCCCTTGCCTCATTTAGTATTATTATATTTCTTTTCCTGCAAGATTGGCATTTCAGTCCTTCACCCCATTGCAGGCATGGGCGGAGAGTGCTCGCCAGACACCAGCACGACGGATATCTGCTCGCAGCTAGCCATCCGCGAGAGGCGCTTAGCCAGCAACGGGGCATGTCCTCAGCTGCCCTCGGCTATGCCCCCGGCGGCCGCTGGGAACGCATTCTGCGCCCGATCCGCAGCCGCCCCCTAACCCGAGCCGAGATCTTCGACGCCCTGCGCACCGATCAGACAGTGCTGCGCGTCGAGCGCCGCAAGGTTCACTTCGCCCTGTCCGAGATGATGCGCCGCGACCTGATCGCCTGGACGCCGTTGGGCTTCGTCGCCATGGCTCAAGGGGCATTGGAGTTGGAGGGAGGCGAGGCCAGCTTTCTGAGCGCGAGCCATAGCGAGACGCCCTTAAGCGCCACACCCATCCAACCATTGATGAAGTTCAACAGTTCAGTTTCCACGGTCGATTCTCCTGTGTCGTCACGGGAGCTTCCGGGAAGATCTGGAACCGCAACGCGGTCTCCTAAAGAACGTCACGACCTGTCGGCGTCGACCATCATTTGTTGTCAGGCCCGCCCCGCACAACAAGAGATGCTGGCCTGACTATGGCCCACGCCCCTCGCCTTCTCGGCGCCGAACAGGCTTGCGCCTACCTCGGCCTCAAGAGCCGCGACGGGCTCAACAGCGTCCCCGTGCGCCCTGTGCGCATCGGCGCCCGGGTCCTGTGGGACGTGCGCGCCATCGACGCTTGGCTTGACCAACTGGCCGGACTGAGTCCCTCTGCGGACTTGGCCGCTCAACCGTCCTCGCCTGCCGGCGACGACGATCCCGACGCGGCGCTGGCAGCGTGGATGCAAGAGAATGGAACCCCGGGTGAAACTTCCGGGCGCGCATAGGAACCTGCGGCGCCGGGGCGGGCGCGTCATAAGCTACTGGCAGGCGTGGCGCGGCGGCCCGGCTATCGGCAAGTTCACGGCTGCGAACGAGGCCGAGCTGATCAAGGCCGAGGCTGCCGCCGCTGGCCAAGGCCCGCCGCTCGCGCGTGTAATTTGGGTGCTTGCCGTCGGACGCTGGCCAAGGGCGGGCGGAAAACTGCTGATGAACGTCAGGCAGCATATAAAGGCCCCTTCCATTCGCACTCACCTCTCGTCCGCCAGCCTTCCAACCCACCAAACGACCATCGCGGCAGAGGCTCTCAAGCCGCTCCCACGTCAACATATTTGTGTACGACGGTGTCTTTAACAAGTGTGACTCTGCGAATCCAGCACACAATTGCATAGCGGCGCTACCTGACGCGGGTCTAGTCTGGCATCATGCCCGCCAGCCCGAAACGAGAACACCCAGTGTAAAAAGCTTGTAAACACGGCCTCACACCCCGGAAGAAAGGGTGCCTTATACACAGAAATGTAAGGGCTTTTTGGAGCGGCCGGCGGGAATCGAACCCGCGACATTCAGCTTGGGAAGCTGACGTTCTACCTCTGAACTACGGCCGCGCTGCGGGCGGACCATAGAGCGCGGGGCGGAAAAGAAAAGGCCCGGCGCGGGGCCGGGCCGGGGGAAGGTCCGCCGTCGCGGGCTGTCAGTCGCCAACCCGCTCGACGCGAACACCGCGCTGTTCAAGCTGCGCCTGCAGGCTGTCAGCGCCCGCCAGGTGCCCTGCGCCGACCGAGATGAAGGCCGTGCCCGAGCCGGCCAACAGGGTCTGGACCTGATCGGCCCAGTCCTGGTTCCGACGCGTCAGCATGACGGCGTACATCTCGGGCGATTCCGCCTTCATCTCCTGGCCGATCAGGCGGTCCAGGCCCTCGACGTCGCCGGTGGACCAGGCGTTGACCATGCGCCCGAGAAAGGCGTCGGCCTGGTCGAACTCCTTGAGGCCTGAGCGCAGCATGGCCAGTTGGGCCTCTTCGGACATGTCGGCGATGAAGCCGATCTGTTGGGGCGCGGTCTCGAAGCCCTTGATCGGCTTGCCCGTCGCGGCGGCGCGCGCATGCAGGACCTGGTCGCCGCCGTTGGCCGCGACATATCCCGCCTTCTGGATGGAGGCGAGCGCCAGTTGCAGGCTGGCCAGCCAGGGTCGCAGCGGATCCAGTTGCTGCGCCGTCGCCCCTACGGTGCGGGCGGCGGCGTCAAGATCAACGCGCTCTTCGGCGGTGAGCAGGCTGGACAGGGGACGTTCCGGCGAAAGACCCTTGGCCTGGATCAACGGCAAGACGCCGTCCTGATTGTTGAGGTCGGCGATCTCGAACCAGAACTCGTCCGCGTTGGCGAAAGCCTGATCCACGCGGGCCGTACCCCAGGGCGTGTCGGGCTTGAGCACATGGACCGTGCCAAAGAGGTAGATGGTGGAGTCCGCATCGCGCACCACCCACAGGCCCGGACCTGAGCCCGCGGGCGCGGCGGTGACGGCGACCGGCTCCGCAACGGGCGCCTGAGCCAGCGCCGACGGAGCCAGAAGAAGGGTCGACAGGGCGGCGCCGGCCGCGAGCGTCGAGAGAAGGCAGGCGGGCGGGCGGGCGAAACGCATGACAGGCATCCTTGCAATGCGGAGGAAAGACGACAGCGGCGACGGCTAGTCTTCGTCCGAAAAAATAGACTCGATCGGCATCTGGAACAGCCGCGCGATCTTGAAGGCCAATGGCAGGGAGGGGTCGTAGCGACCGGTCTCCAGCGCGTTGACGGTCTGGCGCGAGACGCCGAGTTCGGTGGCCAGGTGGGCCTGGCTCCAGTCGCGCTCGGCGCGCAGGACCTTGAGACGGTTATTCATGCCGCGTCCCTCAACGCCGCCCCAGCCACCACCAGGCCCAGGCGACGCCATAGCCGATCAGCATCAGCGTCAGCATGGCGAAGGCGCCGGTGGCCGCATAGGCGGCGGGGTCGCTGCGCTCGGAATACCAGGCCGGGATATTGATCGTCGCCGCCTGAGGCAGGGAGGCCAGAATAACGAAGACGCCCCCCACCGCCATGCCGCTGGAGCCGCCCCAGAACCAGGCCCATTTGTGGGCCTCCTGAGCCGCCTCGTCGATCGAGCGCATCCACTTCAGGCTGATCCACATGGCGATCAACATGCTGAAACCTGCGAAGACGCAGATTACCGTCAGGGCGACGGGACTGGCCAGAACGTCCGCATCGCTGGCGCTCAGATAGCCGATCACGCCGCCCGTGACGAAGATCGCCGCCAGGAACAAGACCAGCGCGACCGCTGACTGGAGAATGAGTTTACGCTTGCCGGCCACGACGCCCTCCGAGTTGACAAGGATGTTTTACATCACAGAACGCCATCGTCAAGCGAGGTTGTCAGATCGGCCCTCGCCTACTCCGCCGGGGCGTTCAGCAGTTCAGGGCGGCTGAGGGTGCGCGGCGACTGTTCGACGGCGGGCAGGTCGGGCAGTTCCTTGCCCTCGTGGTCGACCTGCAGGTCCTCGAAGCGGCGGGCCGAGACCATGACCTGGCTCTCCAGCGAGCCGACGAACTGGTTGTACTTGCCCACGGCGGTTTCCAGAGCCCGGCCGACCGAGGCGGCGTGGCCGCCCATGACCGAGAGGCGCTTGTAAAGCTCCTTGCCCAGCTTGGCGACGTCCTCGGCGTTCTTGGCCTGCTCCTCGGCGCGCCAGCCGTAGGCGACAGCCTTGCACAGGGCGAACAGGGTGGTGGGCGTGACGATGACGACGCGCGAGGCCATGGCCTGGGTCATCAGGTCGGGCTCGTGATCCAGGGCGGCGGACAGGAAGGCGTCGCCGGGCACGAACATGGCGACGAAGTCGGGGCTGGGCTTGAACTGGTCCTGATAGGCCTTGGACGACAGCTGGCGGACGTGGGTCTTCATGCTGGCGGCGGTGCGGGCCGACATGGCGCGCCCTTGCGCTTCCTCGTCGCCGTCCGCCTCGTCGGCGAAGGCCAGGGAGACCTTGGCGTCGATGACGAACATGCCGCCGCCCGGCAGCTTGACGATAAAGTCCGGGCGCTGCTGACGGCCTTCCTCGTTGGCCGAGGAGTTCTGCTCCTCGAAATCGAAACGCCCCGTCATGCCGGCGGCCTCCAGCACGTTGCGGCAGGTCTGCTCGCCCCAGCGGCCGCGACGGCCGGTGTTGCCCTTGAGCGCTTCGGTCAGGCGGCGCGCCTCGTCGCGGGTGGCGGTCGAAGCGGTCATCAGGGCGGCCAGTTGCTCCTTCAGACCGCCGGTGTCCTCGGCGCGGGTCTTCTCCAGGGCGGCGACGTGTTCCTGGAACTTGGCCAGGGTTTCCGAGACGGGCTTGAGCTGGGCCTCCATCCGTTCGCGGGCGACGCGGTCCTGGGCCTGGAAGGTCTCGGTGGCGCGGGCCACCAGCCTGGTCGCCACGGCCTCGGCCGACTGCGAGGCCTGGGCCTTGAGGAACTCGGCCATGGAATCGCGGCTCTCCTCCATCAGCTCCAGCCGGGCGTCGGCGGCGTCGAGCGCGCTCTTGGCCTTCTGCCAGCCCATGAAGGCCCAGAAGAAGCCGGCGACAGCGGCCACGGCGACGACCACTAGGATGAGTTCGAGCGTGTTCATGCTCCGTTCCTAGCCGGAGTCGGGGGTTGATAATAGTCACCCTCTCCCGATGGGAGAGGGCTTGAGCGCACGAGAGCGTCAGCGATCGTCCTTGCGCGAAAGGGTGAGGGTTCGCGGGTGAAGTCGGTCGAAGGCCGCTGCGCGACGGCTTGCGCCGACTGACAGAGACGGCCCTCACCCTTTCGCCTGGCGGATCGCCTTCGGCTCTCCGAGGCTCAAGCCCTCTCCCGCCGGGAGAGGGAAGGTTAAGCCGGGCGACGCGCGCGCAGGGCCTGGATGATGGTGCCGTCGTCCAGCCAGTCCAGCTCGCCGCCGACGGGGACGCCGCGGGCCAGCGAGGTGACTTCGACCCCCGCCGCCGTCAGGCGTTCGGCCAGGTAATGCGCCGTGGTCTGGCCGTCGACGGTGGCGGGCAGGGCCAGGACGACCTCGCGCGCTTCGCCGCCCCCCATCTCGCCTCCTCTGACGCGGCCGATCAGTTCGGCGATGCGCAGCTGTTCGGGACCGACGCCGTCCAGAGCCGACAGCAGCCCGCCCAGCACGTGATACTTGCCGCGAAAGGCGCCCGACCTCTCCATGGCCCACAGGGCGCCGGCCTCCTCGACCACGCAGATCAGGGCGTTGTCGCGAGTGTTGTCGGAACAGATGGAGCAGGGATCGCGCGTGTCGGGCGCGGCGCAGATCGAGCAGTTGACGACCTTCTCGGCGGTTTCAGCCAAGGACGCCGCCAGCGGGACCAGCAGTTGCTCGCGCCGCTTCAGCAGGGCCAGGGCCGCGCGCCGGGCCGAGCGCGGGCCCATCCCCGGCAGCTTGGCCAGCAGACTGATCAGCCGTTCGATTTCCGGCCCGGCGGAAGCGGCCATCAGAAGCCTCCCCCACCCGTCATCCTCGGAACTGCCTCAATCCTCCCCTGCGAAGCGGGGGAGGGGGACCATGCGGAGCATGGTGGAGGGGGCGAGATCGGGCCATGCGGTTCAGCGTCGGACGCAGGGCGGCCGGACACAGACTTGACGTCGAGCGCGTTTCCGCCCCCTCCACCGCCTGCGGCGGTCCCCCTCCCCCGTAAACGGGGGAGGATCGGGTTCGCGCGGATCGCCGCCATCAGAAGAGTTTCGGCATCCCCGGAATGTTCATCCCGGCCATGGGGCCGGCGGCCTCGCGCATCAGGGCGCTGTTGACCTCGTCCAGCTTGCGCTTGGCGTCGGCGTGGGCGGCGACGATCAGGTCGGCCAGGATCTCGCCCTCGCCCGGCGCCATCAGGCTGTCGTCGATCTTCACCGCGGTGATCTCGCCAGGGCCTTTCAGGGCGATGGAGACAAGGCCGCCGCCCGAGGTGCCCTCGGCGGTGGTTTCGGCCATCTTGGCCTGGGCGTCCTGCAGCTTTTGCTGCATCGCCTGGGCCTGTTGCATCAGGGCGTTGAGGTCTTTCATCCCCCCTAGATAGGGCGATCCGAGCCGCGGCTCCAGACCCTCGTTCAGAAGATTGGCCGACATTAGCAACAAGTTTTGTAGCCAATCGTCTTGACGCCGATGCAGAGCGGGCCATATTGGCAACACAAGTAGTTACCAATCCTGTTCAGGAGCTTTCCGCATGGCTTTCGACACCCTTTCCACCCGCGACGTTCCGGTCTCCGACGCCGTTCTGGCCCAGTTGTTCACCGAGGCGCGCAGCCGGAACGGCTGGAGCGACCGGCCCGTGTCCGACGACCTGATCCGCAAGCTCTACGACCTGACCAAGTTCGGCCCGACCGCGTTCAACATGACTCCGGCGCGTCTCGTCTTCGTCACCTCGTCCGAGGCCAAGGCCCGTCTGATTCCGCATATGGCCGAGGGGAACCGCGCCAAGACTCTGGCCGCCCCGGTCAACCTGATCATCGGCCAGGACATCGATTTCCACGACACCCTGCCCAGACTGCTGCCGCACGCGCCGGGCGTCCGCGACTGGTTCCTGGACGAGGCAGGCCGTCGTGAAGCCGCCTTCCGCAACGCCTCGCTGCAAGGCGGCTATCTGACCATCGCCGCCCGCGCCCTGGGTCTGGATGTCGGTCCGATGTCGGGCTTCGACGCCGCGGGCGTGAAGGCCGACTTCTTCCCCGACAGCAAGGTCGAGCCGAACTTCATCATGAACCTGGGCTACGGCACGGACGAGAACCTGTTCCCGCGCTCGCCCCGCCTCGCCTTCGAGGAAGCCGCGCAGATTCTGTAAGCCTCCCCCGTCATCCCGGACGGCGTGAAGCGCCGATCCGGGACCGCCCAAGACGCCGTGTTTCCTGCGGTCCCAGATAGCCCTGCGGGCTTCCGGGATGACGGCTAATCCTCTTCGCCGGCCTCGTCGTCTTCCGGGATGGCGGGCATTTCGATCGCCGGGGCCAGGGTCTTGATGTCCTTGATCTCGGCGCCGGGGAAGGCCTGCATGATGGAGACGACGAAGGGGTCCGCCTCCACCGCCGCACGGCGGGCGGAACGGGCCTTTTTCTCGACCTCGATCAGGGTCTCGCCGCCGCCCTGACCATTGGCGGCGATCAGCCAGGTGCGGCCGGTCCATTCCTTGAGCCGCCCCGCCAGCCGCCGCGCCAGATCGTGCGGCGAGCCCGGCGCGGGCTCATAGACGATGGCGCCTGGCTTGAACGACACCGGCTTCACATAGCGTTCCACGTCCATCTGCAGCGTGATTTCCCGCTTCTCGCCGATCAGGGCGACGACGGCCTCGAAGGTCTGCGGGTCGGGCAGGGCCGGCTGGACCATGGGCCGCGCCGCCAGCATGGCCGAGGCGCCGCCGCCTCCTCCAGAGCCGCCGCCACGAGGCCCGCCCGCGCCGCCGCCCGGCAGGGTCCCGCCCGACTGGATGGCCTTCAGCGCCTCTTCCGGTCCCGGCAGGTCAGCGGCGTAGGCCAGGCGAACGATGGCCATTTCCACGGCGTCGGCGGGGTTCGGCGCGCGCCGCACCTCGTCCAGCGCCTTGAGCAGCATCTGCCAGGTGCGCGAAAGAGTCCCGGCCGAGATGGCGGCGCCGAGCGCCGTCAGCTTCTGCGCCTGATCATTGGGCAGACGGGTGGCGTTGGGGCCGAGCATCTTGGCCACCGAGGCCGCGTGGCAATGCTCCAGCAGGTCGTTGGTCACCTGCACCGGATCGGCGCCAAAGCCGTAAAGCGTGCGGAAGTTTTCCAGCGCCTCGGGCGTGCGCCCGGCCATGATGGATTCGAACAGGGCGATGGTCTGGGTCCGGTCGGCCAGACCCAGCATGTCGCGCACGGTGGCGGTCTGGACCGTCTGGCCGTGTTCGGCCTGGACCAGGGCCTGATCCAGCAGGCTGAGGCCGTCACGCACAGAGCCCTCGGCCGCGCGAGAGATGAGGGCCAGGGCCTCCTGCTCGATCTTCATGCCTTCGCGGTCGGCGATGCGCGACAGATGCTCGACCAGGATCTCGGGCTCGACGCGGCGCAGGTCGAAACGCTGGCAGCGGCTGAGGATGGTCACCGGCACCTTGCGGATCTCGGTGGTGGCGAAGATGAATTTGGCGTGGGGCGGCGGCTCTTCCAGCGTCTTCAGCAGGGCGTTGAACGCCTGCGTCGACAGCATGTGGACCTCGTCGAGGACATAGACCTTGTAGCGGGCCTCGACCGGCGCGTAGCGGACGCTTTCCAGGATGTCGCGGATGTCGTTGACGCCGGTGTGCGAGGCGGCGTCCATCTCCATGACGTCCATGTGCTGGCCGGCCATGATGGAGGCGTCGTGGCGACCGTGGCCCGTCAGGCTCAACGACGGCTTGTCGATGACGTCGGTTTCGTTGTTCAGGGCGCGGGCCAAGAGGCGGGCGGTCGTCGTCTTGCCGACGCCCCGCACCCCGGTCAGCATGAAGGCGTGGGCGATGCGGCCGGTGGCGAAGGCGTTGGTCAGGGTCCTGACCATGGCCTCCTGCCCGATCAGGTCCTCGAAGGTGCGCGGGCGGTATTTGCGCGCCAGAACCTTGTAGGCGCCGTCGTCGGCGGGTTCGTCGGCGAAGGGTTGGGCCTTGGCGGGCGTCGGGACGGGCGCGGCGACCGGGGCCGCCACAGGCTCGGGCCCAGCCGGGGGCGCGCCGAACATGTCGTCGGTGTTCTCGTCCCGCTCGGGAACGTCCTCCTCCCAGGGAGGGCCATCAAGATCAGGATCGACGTCGCTCATGATCCTGTCTTAGCGCGGGCAAGCCTGCAGCGCATCCTCCGCTTGACCGATATGCACCGTCAATCGAGACGAGCCGAAACTCGCCGTCTGAAAGCCGGCAGCTTGACCATAGGCCTGGGTCCCGGATCAGCGGCGCGCAAGCGCGCCTTGTCCGGGATGACGGCAGGTGAGGAGACGATCAGAGATCGGTGGGCAGACGGCCGCCGTTGTCGCGGATCTTCTGAATCACCTGGGCGTGCAGCCAGATGTTCATGGAGGCGCTGTCGGATTTGTCGCCGGTATAGCCCAGCTCATCGGCCAGCTCCTTGCGCTCGGCCAGCGAGGATTCCAGCCCGACCAGCTTCATCAGATCGACGATGGAGGTGCGCCAGTTCAGCTTCTGCGCCTTCTGGTCGTTCATGAAGTCGAGGATGCCGGCGACATCGACCTCGGGCGCCGGTTGCGGCGCAGTCGCGGCGGCGGCCGTCACCTGGGGCTGGACAGGCGTCGCGGTCGGGGCAGGCGCAGCCGGTGCGGCGGGGGCCGCCTCTTCCTTCTTCTTCTTGAAGATGCCGCCAAGGATGGACCCGAGAATGCTCATGCGCCTGCTCCTGAAAGGGTGAAGACCTTTCAGCGGGCCAGAGCGATTCCGGTTCCGTGAAGCTTGCGAGACGCCGCCAAGAGCCCTGCTGAAAAACAGAGTCCAATTCGTCTGAATCGTCTGAAATGGCGCTTAACCGAGAGCGCCAAACCTGCGCTCAAGCAGCGAGCGACCGCGTCGCAAGCGTAGCGCAAAAAGGAGGTAGAGACCGCGACCCGAAGGTGAATTCGTTGTGGCTGCTGCCTTCCGGCCCTGACCAGGTTGGCGAAGCCTTCGCCCGCGATCTCCGAGGAGGGATATGACGGTTGGCGACGCGGGAATCAAGACCCCTCCCCGCGTCGTCTTGTCGGGGGTATGAAGCGCCATGCCCTATCGCAACGTCTTCTCCGGCAATCCGCTCGACCGCTCCGGCGACCTTCGCAACGACGCCGCCTGGCTGGGCGAGCAGGAGGCCAATCCCGAGGCCCTGGCCATGGTGCTGTGGGAGGGGCGGCCCCTGGTCGAGGACCACGAGGGCGGTCAGAGGCTGGTCTGGCTGGCGCTGAGCCACGGGCGCGACCTGGTCCCGGACCGTGACGTCTTCCTGGGCCTGTGGAAGGGAGCGCCGGTCTTCGCCATCGAGTTCGAGGGTTCCATCGACCCGACCAGCGGTCCCGCCGGCGGCCTGGGCCAGTTCATCGAGATGCGCGCGGCCGCCGCCGCCCTGCCGGAAGCCGATGTCGCCATCGCCGGGACGGCCAAGAGCCTGTTCGACTGGCGCCGGCGTCACGGCTTCTGCGCGGCCTGCGGCAAGGCGACGGATCAGGCCTCGGGCGGCTGGCGACGCGTCTGTGCGGCCTGCGGGGTCGAGCATTTCCCGCGCGTCGATCCGGTCGTCATCATGCTGCCGGTCTATAAGGGGGGCGCCGAACCCCGCTGCCTGCTGGGCCGTCAGGCCGCCTGGCCCGAGGGCCGGATGTCGGCCCTGGCCGGTTTCATGGAGCCCGGCGAATCCATCGAGGAGGCCTGCGCCCGCGAGGTGATGGAGGAGGCGGGGCTGACCGTGTCGGGCGTTGTCTATCATTCGAGCCAGCCCTGGCCCTTCCCGGCCCAGCTGATGATCGGCCTGATCGCCGAGGTCACGACCGAGGACGCAGCCCCCGACCAGACCGAGCTGGAGGCCGTGGCCTGGCTGACGCGAGGAGAAGCGCGGGCGGTGCTGGCGGGCACGCACGGGTCGATCCATGCGCCGCCGCCGTTTGCGATCGCGCGGCGGCTGCTGGAGACATGGGCGGAGGGCGAGTAGCCGCGACTCCTCGGCTTTCCTCCCCACTTGTGGGGAGGGGGACCGCGAAGCGGTGGAGGGGGCGACGCAACCTCTGGCTTTCTGTCGCCTCCCCGGACAGGGCAGCGCCGCCCCCTCCGTCTCGGCCGCTATTGCGTCCGATCCACCTCCCCATTCGCTGCGCGAACAGGGAGGAAAGAAGTCAGACCAGCGCCCGCGCCGCCTCCAGGTCCGCCGGATTGTCCACAGACAGCGGGGCGTCGTCGATGACCGAGGCCCAGATCTGCAGGCCCATTTCCAGGGCGCGAAGCTGCTCCAGCTTTTCGCGCTTCTCCAGCGGCGACGGGGGGGCGGCGCAGAAGCGCATCAGGGCGTCGCGGCGATAGCCGTAGATGCCGACGTGGCGCCAGACGGGGCCGTCGCCGTAGAGGGTCGAACGGGTGAAGTAGAGGGCGCGGCCGCTGGTCTGGCCTTCCGGCAAGGCCAGGACGGCTTTCACCACATCGGGGTTGGCGCGGTCCGAGACGTCGGCCTCGGCCGCGACCAGGGTGGCGATGTCGCAGGTTGATTCGCGGCCCAGAAGCTCGGCGCAGGCGCGGGCCAGATCGGGCGAGGCGAAGGGCATGTCGCCCTGGATGTTGATGACGATGTCATGGGCGGCGTCGGGGTCGACCGCCTCGACCGCCGCACGGATGCGGTCCGAACCGCTGGGCAGGTCAGGATCGGTCAGGACGGCCAGCCCGCCGGCCGCCTCTACAACCTCGACGATCTCGGGATCGCCCGCCGCCACGGCGACGCGGAAACCGGACAGGGCCGCCTGTTCCCAGGCCCGCACGATCATGTGCTTGCCGCCGATATCGGCCAGCGGCTTGCCAGGCAAACGGGTCGCCGCCATGCGAGCGGGTATCAATATCAGCGGATTCATCGACTTGACGACGTCCAGAGACGCCCGGAAGCGGCCGGGCCGGTTGCGAAGGTCGCGCTAGCGTGTAAGAGACGCCGACGCAAGAATATGCCTGAGGCCGCTTCGCGGTTGGGGGGCTCATTAGAGACGGGAAGCGACGACGCGCATGAGCGGCGATCTGAAGTGGAACAAGATTATGGGCGCGTGCCTAGGCACCGCCTTTGTGATCCTGGTGGTCCAGCAGGTTTCGGGCATGGTGTATCACACCAAGCAGCCCGAAAAGATGGGCTATTTCGTGGATGCGCCGGACGAAGCCGCGGGCGCCGAACCGGCCGCCCTGCCGATCGACTGGGGCACGGTCCTGCCGACCGCCGACCTGGCCGCCGGTGAAGCCGCCTTCGCGCGCTGCCAGGCCTGCCACACCGCCAATACCGGCGGCGCGGACGGCATCGGCCCCAACCTGTTCGGCGTCATCGGCGGTCCCGCCATGCACCGCGCAGGCTTCGCCTATTCGGACGCCATGGCCAAGCACAAGGCCGAGGCGCCGACCTGGGGCTATGACGAGATCGACCACTTCCTGACCGCGCCGGGCCGCTACATCCCCGGCACCAAGATGTCCTTCGCCGGCATCCGCGACGAGAAGACCCGCATCAACCTGATCGCCTGGCTGCGGACGCAGGGTTCGGGCGGCTTCGGCATCCCGGCGCCGGATCCCGCCCGCCAGCCCGGCGCGGCCGCCGCCCCGGCTGCTGACGGCGCGGCTCCGGTCGCTGAAGGCGCCGCCGCCACGGAGGTCGCTCCGGCCGCCGAGGGTACGGCTCCGGCCACGACGCAAGCGACCCCGGCCGCGCCGCCGGCCGCGACCAGCGCCCCGACGGCCTAGGCGTCAGACATTCGAGACGACGGAAAGGCGGCCTTCGGGCCGCCTTTTCTGCGTTTGGACCTCTGATCCTCCCCCGTGAAACGGGGGAGGGGGACCGCGTAGCGGTGGAGGGGGCGGCTACAGCTGCAACCTTCGACAGCTTGGAAGCGCCCCGCGCCCACCGTGATCCGGCGCGCTTGCTCTCGCCCCCTCCACCATACTGCGTATGGTCCCCCTCCCCCGCTGCGCAGGGGAGGATTGAGAATTTAGATCCGCCGGAACACGGCCGTGGCGAAGCCTTCGCCGGTCAGTCGGGCCTCGACCTCGGCCAGGGTCTCGATGACCACGCCGCCGTGGGCGCCGGTCGCATGGATGACCTGATCGGCGTCGACCATGATGGCCGAATGACCGGTCCAGTCGTGGTCCTGGTTCGGCGCCATCCAGACGACCAGATCGCCGCGCTGGGCGGCGTCTCGCGCAACGGGACGCCCCAGATCGGCCTGGGCGTCGGAGCGGCGCGGGCCGGGCAGGCCGCAGGCCAGAAGCGCCTGTTGCACCAGACCCGAACAGTCGGTCTCGAACGAGGAGCGGGCGCCCAGCGCATGGGGGCGGCCCAGCAGGCGTTCGGCCACGGCGACGGGCTCCCGCTCGAAGTCGCCGACAGGTTGAAGGTCTGCGTCGCTGAGCCCCTCGCCCGTCTCGCCCACCAGGGCGTTCAGCGGCAAGACGGCGGTGACGGAGGCGACGCGGCGGGCAGGCAGGGGCGCGTCCGGGGACAGAAGATCGAGGGCGACCCAGCCGACGACGCCGTCGCGACGCGCGCGGCCCCAGGCTCGGTGGTTCTGACGATGCAGGACGTCGAAGGCCTCGCCGTGCAGCAGCTGGTCGACGCGTTCGTCCGTGTCGGAATGAATATCCGCGACCGGAACCCGGCAATGCATGGGCTCGGTGGGGCGATAGGCCTCGGCCCGCATCAGGCCTTCCAGCGCCTGTTCGGCCAGCACGATCCGGTCTCCGTCCCGAAGGATCAGAGGCGGGCCGGGCGGAATAAGGGCCAGAAGGTCGGACAATCGAGGACTCGGCGGCGGTTCACGCGGGTGAACCGCCATATGTAAACGCCGAAGCCAAATCGGGCGTTAACAGCCTTGGCTATTTGGCGAATCGGTCACGCAGATAGCGGTAGCAGGCGCGCAAGCCTTGCGCCTCGCCGCCTTCCGGGTGGCCGGGACGGGCGCGCGGATTCCAGGCGAAGATGTCCATGTGGGCCCAGGCCCCCGTCGTCGGCGCGAACTTCTGCAGGAACAGCGCCGCCGTCACCGATCCGGCCTGGGCCCAGGCGGCGGAATCATTCTTCAGGTCGGCGATCTCGCTGTCCAGCGAAGCGCGATAGCCGGCCCACAGCGGCATCCGCCACAGGGGGTCGCCCACGGCGCGGCCGGCGCTGAGGATGCCCTCGGCCAGGGCCTCGTCGTCGGTGTAGAGCGGCGGCAGGTCGGGGCCGAGCGCCATGCGCGCCGCCCCGGTCAGGGTGGCGAAATCCAGCGTCAGGTGGGGATTGTGCTCGCTCGCACGGGTCAGGACGTCGGCCAAAATCAGGCGGCCTTCTGCGTCGGTATTGCCGATCTCGATGGTCAGACCCTTTCGGCTGTTCAGAATGTCGCCGGGGCGGAAGGCGTCGGCGGATACTGCGTTCTCGACGGCGGCGACCAGGACCACCAGACGCACCGGCAGGTCGGCCTGCATGATCAGCCGTCCGAGCGCGAGCGCATGGGCCGAGCCGCCCATGTCCTTCTTCATGTTGCGCATGCCGGCGGCGGGCTTCAGGTCCAGACCGCCAGTATCGAACACCACCCCCTTGCCGACCAGGGCCACCAGAGGCAGGTCGGCCTGATCCAGCTTCCAGCCGATCTCCAGCACGCGCGGCGCTCGGTGCGGGGCGGCGGCGCGGCCGACGGCGTGGACGGCGGGGTAGTTTTCCTCCAGCAGGGCCTCGCCGGTCGTGACGGTCAGGGTCGCGCCCGAGCCTTGCGCGATCTCGCGGGCGATGGTCTCGATCTGCAAAGGCCCCATGTCGGCGGCCGGGGTGTCGACCATTTCGCGCGCCAGGGCGGCGGCGGCGGCGATGTTCAGGGTTTCGGTCAGGTCCAGACCGGCGGGGGCGGCCAGACGGGCGCGTCCGCGCTCGGGCCGGGCCTTGTAGCGGTCGAACAGATAGCCGCCGAGGGCGAAGGCCAGCGCCGCCTGCTGGGCCGCCTCGCCCTCGACGCCGTCGAGGCGCCAGTCGCCGGCGGGCAAGCGCGTCGGCAGGGAACGGGCCGTCATGGGCTCGAACGTCTCCCCCGCGCCGAACAGGGCCTCGGCCGCCGCGCCGTCGTCGCCGGGGACGATCAGCAGCTGGCCCGCCTTGCCGGTGAAGCCGTTGGCCTCGGCCCAGGCGGCCGACTTGCCGGTCAAGGCCTGGCCTTGCGCGATCACGCGCACCGGGCGCGCGCTGTGGGAAGCGGCGATCAGCAGGTCGGAGTGTGCGACGGACATGGGGCGAGCCTTTCCGGCCCTTAAAGGCCGATTAACCAAACCTTGACCCGGAGGGGCGACGCTGAGGCCGCAGGAAACCGTCCGGACCCTCTCCATGTCGCGCACCGCCGCCGCCGCCGCAACCATGACGCTGGCACTTGTAAGCCTGTCGGGCGTCGCCATGGCGCAGACGCCGGCGCCCGCCGCCGTCCAGGCGCCCCAGCCCGCCGCCGCTGCGACACGCGCCAGCTATGACCGCGCTGACGCCCTCAGCCGCTCGGTCTTCTGGTCGCAGGAACAGCAGATCAATCCGATGGACCCCGTCGCCGGGGTCAAGACGGCCCAGGCCCTGCGCGAACTGGGCCAGTTCGATCAGGCGGCCGAGACGGCGCAGGGCGTCCTGACCGTCCAGCCGGCCAATGTCGAGGCCATGCTGGAGGTCGGCCGCGCCCACATCGCGCGCGGGCAGGCCTTCTACGGCATCGCCGCGCTGGAACAGGCGAGGGCCGCCGCGCCGCGCGACTGGCGGCCGCTGTCGCTGCTGGGCGTCGCCTATCAGCAGGTGCGTCGTCCGGACGACGCCAAGGCCGCATGGACCGAGGCCCTGCGCCTGTCGCCGGACAATCCCGACGTCCTGACCAACGCCGCCATCGCCCGCATGGGCGAGGGCGACGCGCCCTCCGCCGAAATCCTGCTGCGCCGCGCCGCCGCCCAACCGGGCGCGACGCTGAAGGTGCGTCAGAACCTGGCCCTGTCGTTGGGCCTTCAGGGCAAGACCGCCGAGGCCGAACAGATCTTGCGCCGCGACCTGCCGCCCGAGGTGGCCGACCGCAATCTGCGCTGGCTGGCCGAGCGGACGGCGGCGGCTTCGGCTGCGGCCGCCGTTCCGGTCGCCGAGACCGCCGGATCGGCGCGCACCTGGTCCTCGGTTCAGGGCGGCTGAGGACAAACGCCGCGCCTCTCCCTCCCCTTCATGGGGAGGGTGGTCGCGTAGCGACCGGGTGGGGAGGGCCTGGTGATTCAGGGGCGCGGCGGTTTTCTTGCCTTGCCGCCCCCACCCGGCTTCGCCTTCCGGCTCAGCCACCCTCCCCCAAGTGGGAGGGAGAGGCGCAGCGCCCTTCTCTCTTGCGCCTATCAGCCCTATCTTCTCCCCATGATCGACGACCTCTACAGCGCGCGCATCCTGTCGCTGGCGGCCAACCTGCCGCACAGCGGGCGCCTGGCTGCGCCGCAAGGCAGCGCCGAGCGCGTGGCCAAGCTGTGCGGGTCGAAAGCATCGGTGGACGTGACGCTGGACGATCAGGGCCGGATCATCGACTTCGCCCAGGCGGTGAAGGCCTGCGCCCTGGGTCAGGCGGCGGCGGGCGTGGTGGGCGAGAGCATCCTCGGCGCCTCGGCGTCGGAGGTCGCCGAGGCTAGAGACGCCATGCTGGCCATGCTGAAATCGGGCGGCGACGGCCCCGAGGGCCGCTTCGAGGGCTTGCGGGTGCTGAAGCAGGTCGCCGACTATCCGGCGCGCCACGCCTCGACCATGGTGGCGCTGGAAGCCACGCTCGACGCCGTGAACCAGGCGCTGGAAAAGCACCACAGCGATACGCGAACTCGCCTCGCCGGCGCGGCCTGAGGCGTCGTCCGGTTGATCCCCCTGCGATGAAGAGGGATAAGCGGCGCGAACCCGAAACAGAGCCCCCGGCGAAGGGACAGATGTCTCTCTACGAACGCAGCGTCCGCGCGGCCCATCGGGGCTACAAGGTGACGCTGTCCCCCTTCTTCGGCCAGTCGTGCCGGTTTCTGCCGACCTGTTCGGACTATGGGCGCGACGCCCTGCTGCAACACGGTCCGGTTCGGGGGGGATGGCTCACCGTGCGCCGTCTCTGTAAATGCCATCCCTTCGGCGGTTCGGGCTATGATCCCGTGCCGCCCGCCAAGATCGAAAAAGAACGACCGTCATGATCGAACTCAAATTCCCCGACGGCGCCGTGCGTCAGTATCCGGCCGGCTCGACGGGCCGCGACGTGGCCGCCGCCATCTCGCCCTCGCTGGCCAAGAAGGCGGCCCTGGTCGTCTGGAACGGCGAGCAGCGCGACCTGGACCGCGTCATCGACGGCGACGGCGACTTCCGCCTGCTGATGCGCGACGATCCCGAGGCGCTGGAGACCATCCGCCACGACGCCGCCCACGTTCTGGCGCAGGCCGTGCAGGAGCTCTTCCCCGGCACCCAGGTCACCATCGGCCCGGCCATCGAGGACGGCTTCTATTACGACTTCGCCCGCGACGAGCCATTCTCGACCGACGACTTCGCCAAGATCGAAAAGAAGATGGGCGAGATCATCGACCGGGGCGCCCCGCTGGAGCGTCAGGTCTGGGACCGCGACACGGCGATCAAGCATTTCGAGTCGGTGGGCGAGACCTACAAGGCCGAGCTGATCCGCGACCTGCCGGGGACGGAGACCATCACCGTCTACAAGCAGGGCGAATGGGCTGACCTGTGCCGGGGGCCGCACTTCCCGACCACCAAGTTCGTCGGCAAGGCCTTCAAGCTGACCAAGCTGGCCGGCGCCTACTGGCGCGGTGATTCCAGCCGCGCCCAGTTGCAGCGCATCTACGGCACCGCCTGGGCGACCAAGGAGGATCTGGACGCCTATCTGCTGCGTCTGGAAGAGGCCGAGAAGCGCGACCACCGCAAGGTCGGCAAGGCCATGGAGCTCTTCCACATGCAGGAAGAGGGCCGGGGCATGGTCTTCTGGCACCCCAAGGGTTGGGTTCTGTGGCGCGTGCTGGAGGCCTATATGCGCCGCCGCCTGGACGCCGCCGGATACGTCGAGGTCAAGACGCCCCAGGTTCTGGACCGCAAGTTCTGGGAACAGAGCGGTCACTGGGACAAGTATCGCCCCAATATGTTCGTCTGCGAGACGGTCGAAGGCGAGGAACTGAGCCTCAAGCCGATGAACTGCCCGGGCCACGTGCAGATCTTCGACCAGGGCCAGCGGTCGTACCGCGAACTGCCCCTGCGCATGGCCGAGTTCGGCGCCTGCCACCGCTATGAGCCGTCCGGTTCGCTGCACGGCCTGATGCGAGTGCGCGGCTTCACCCAGGACGACGCCCACATCTTCTGCCGCGAGGACCAGATCGTCGAGGAGACGTCCGAGTTCATCAAGCTGGCCCGCAGCGTCCACGCCGACCTGGGCATGGAGACCGCCTATATCAGCCTGGGCACCCGGCCCGAAAACCGCGCCGGCTCGGATGAGTTCTGGGACAAGGCCGAGGCCCTGATGGCCGAGTCCGCCCGCGCCGCCGGCACCGAGCCGGTCGTCACCGAGGGCGACGGCGCCTTCTATGCGCCCAAGCTGGACTTCATCGTCAAGGACGCCATCGGCCGCGAATGGACCTGCGGCACCATCCAGCTGGACTACGTCCTGCCGGAACGCCTGAATGCGACCTACATCGCCGAGGACGGCCAGAAGCACCGCCCGGTCATGCTGCACCGCGCGATCCTGGGCAGCTTCGAGCGCTTCATCGGCATCATGATCGAGAACTACGCCGGGGCCTTCCCGCTGTGGCTGGCGCCGACCCAGGCGGTGGTGGCCACCATCACCTCGGACGCCGACGGCTACGCCGAAGAAGTGGCGGCCAGGTTCCGCGCGGCGGGCCTGCGGGTCGAGACCGACCTGCGCAACGAGAAGATCAACTACAAGATCCGCGAACACTCGGTCGGCAAGGTGCCCGCCATCGCCGTCGTCGGCCGCAAGGAGGCCGAGGAAGGCAAGGTCGCCATCCGCCGCCTGGGCTCGCAGGCCCAAACGATCGTCACCATCGAGGAAGCCATCGCCCTGCTGACGGACGAGGCGACCCCGCCCGACCTGAAGCGCCTGCGCGACGGCGTCGAGGCCTGAACATGAGAACGCCCGGTCGAAAGGCCGGGGCGTTTTTCTTTGGCGCAATATCCCTCCCTCTCCCGGCGGGAGAGGGCTTGAGCCTCCAAGAGCGTAGCGATTGGGCAGGCGAAAGGGTGAGGGGCTGAGGCGTCATTCGGCGTCAGCCGTCAGCCGTAGCGCGGCGGCTCACGCCGAAGGCTGCTGAACGACCCTCATCCGACCCTTCGGGCCACCTTCTCCCATCGGGAGAAGGGATGGTGATGCGGCCCCTACCTCTCGCTCACTGCGCCGTCATGCCGCCGTCGATCTTGAACTCGGCGCCGGTGACGAACTTCGACTCGTCCGAGGCCAGATAGAGGACGCAGTAGGCCACGTCGTCGGGCTCGCCGATGCGCTTCAAGGGGATGCCGCGCGCCAGCTTCTCGTGCGCCGTCGTCTCGTCGCCGCCGGCCATGGCGACGAAGGGGTCGAGGATGGGCGTCTTGATGAAGACCGGGTGGACCGAGTTGGCGCGCACGTTCCAGCCGGCCCGGGCAGCCTCCAGCGCCACCGTCTTGGTGTAGAGCCAGACCGCCGCCTTGGTGGCGTTGTAGGCGCCCATGCCGGGCGCCGCCGCCAGTCCCGCGATCGACGAGATGTTGACGATGGAGCCCGCGCCCGAGGCCCGCAGGTGCGGCATGGCGTGCTTGCAGCCCAGCATGACGGACTCGATATTGACCGCCTGAACCAGCCGCCAATTCTCCAGCGTGTCCTGCTCGGCCCAGGCCAGGCGGCCGCCGATGCCGGCGTTGTTCACCAGGATGGACAGGCCGCCCATGTCCTCGGCGGCGGCGGCGGCGACGCGGACCCAGTCGTCCTCGCGCGTCACGTCGTGCTCGTAGGCGAAGGCGGAGCCCGGATGGTCGGCGTTGATGGCCTCGGCCAGAGCCCGCGCCCCGTTCAGGTCGCGGTCGGAGACGGCGACTTTCGCGCCTTCCTTCACGAGCATCCGCGCCATGGCCTGACCCAGACCGCCCGCCGCCCCGGTGATCAGGGCGGCCTTGCCGGCGACGCGGCCCGGACGGGGGGCGCTCACTCCACCAGGCCTTTTACGGCGTCGTCGATGAAGCGGGCCATGGCGACGTCCTTGTCGGTCACGCCGCCCGCGTCGTGGGTGGTCAGCAGCACCTCGACGCGGTTGTAGACGTTCGACCATTCGGGATGGTGGTCCGCCTTGTCCGCCAGCAGGGCCACGCGAGTCATGAAGCCGAAGGCGGCGTTGAAGTCCTTGAACCGCAAGGACCGCGCGATGGCCGGGCGCGGGTCGTCGGCGCGGCGCCAGTCGGGCAGGCCCTGAAGCACGGCGTTGACGTCGAGGGCGGTCATGGGCGTCTCCTTGATTTTCCTCAGGCGTATCGTGCGCCTGAGGGGGCGACAAGCCGTGACGCCGCGTCAACGCGCTGGCTTCTCCTCCCCCTCCCCCGCTGCGCAGGGGAGGATTGGCGTTGAGCCGCCACAAGAACGCTTCCCCGGATGACGCCGCGCGCAGGAGGGGTTACACCCCCTGTCATGACCCAGGCCGATCCCTCATCCCCCTCCGGCAAGACCTCCTCCTTCGGCTTCCGCGACGTGGACGCGAAGGAAAAGGTGCAGATGGTGCGCGGCGTCTTCGATTCCGTCGCGTCCAACTATGACCTGATGAACGACCTGATGAGCGCGGGCGTGCACCGCCTGTGGAAGGACGCCACGGCGGCCAAGCTGAACGCCCGACCCGGCGAGGTCATCCTGGACATGGCCGGGGGCACCGGCGACATGGCGCGGCGCTACTCGAAGATGGCGCGGGCGGCCCAGGCGCGGCGCGGCGGCGAGGACGCCACCGTCATCGTCATGGACTACAACGCCGAGATGATCCTGAACGGGGTGGCCAAGGGCGGCGAGCCCGAGATGGCCTGGGGCGTCGGCGACGCCATGAACCTGCCCTTCCCCGACGCCTGTCTGGACGCCTATTCGATCAGCTTCGGCATCCGCAACGTGTCGGACGTGGCGGGCGCCCTGAAGGAGGCGCGCCGCGCGCTGAAGCCAGGCGGGCGCTTCATCTGCCTGGAGTTCTCGCGGCCCACGACCGAGGCCCTGCGCCGCGCCTATGACGCCTGGTCCTTCCACGCCATTCCGCGCATCGGCGAATGGGTCGCCAAGGATCGTGACTCCTATCAGTATCTGGTCGAGAGCATCCGTCGCTTCCCCGATCAGGCCACCTTCAAGCGGATGATCGAAGACGCCGGTTTCAGCCGCGTCAGCGTCACCAACCTGTCGGGCGGGATCGCGGCCATCCACCACGGGTGGGCGATCTGAGCCGGCTGTCCGTCAAGACCCCGCCGCCTGCGCCGACGCCGGAACCCGTCCGCGATCCGCTGGGCGCGAGCTTACGTCTGATCGGCTGGGGCTGGGTGCTGGCGCGCCACGACGCCCTGATTCCGCGCGAGGCGACCCACCTGCTGCCCGTCTGGGCGCGGCCCTTTGCGCGGCTGGTGCAGATGACGGCCAGCCGCAAGCACCGCGCCGGACGGCCCGGCCAGCGCGTGGGTCAGGCCTTCGAGCACCTCGGCCCCGTGGCCATCAAGCTGGGTCAGGTTCTGGCCACCCGCGCCGACATCTTCGGCATCCAGTTCGCCCAGGACCTGGGTCGGCTGAAGGACAAGCTGCCGCCCTTTCCGCTGTCCGACGCCCGCGCCGAGATCGAGCGCTCGCTGGGCCGTCCGGTCGAGAGCCTGTACCGCGACCTGGGCGAGCCGGTCGCCGCCGCGTCCCTGGCCCAGGCGCATCCCGCCTGGCTGGCCGACGGCCGCAAGGTGGCGGTCAAGGTGCTGCGCCCCGGCGTCGAGCGCCGCGTGGCGCGCGGTCTGGACGCCATGCGTCTGGGCGCCAAGCTGGTGCAGAAGTTCGTCGAGCCGGCCCGACGGCTGGAGCCGCAGGCGTTTGTCGAGATCATCGCCCGCGCCCTGTCGCTGGAGCTGGACATGCGGCTGGAGGCGGCCGCCGCCTCAGAACTGGCCGAGGTCATGGCCAAGGACGGCTATATGTCCGCCCCCGCCATCGTCTGGGACGGGGTGGGCAAGCGGGTGCTGACGCTGGAGTGGGCGCCCGGCCTACCCATGACCGATCCGGCGCTGGAGACCCTGCCCGGCCTCGACAAGGACGCCCTGGCCGACAAGGTGGTGCGCGCCTTCCTGATCCAGGCGCTGGACCACGGCGTCTTCCACGCCGACCTGCACGAGGGCAATCTGTTCGCCGACGCCCCGGCGCAGCTGACGGCCATCGACTTCGGCATCGTCGGGCGTCTGGGTCCGGCCGAGCGCCGCTACCTGGCCGAGATCCTGTGGGGCTTCATCAGCCGCGACTACGACCGCATCAGCCGCGTCCATTTCGAGGCCGGCTACGTCCCGCCGCACCACTCGGTCGACACCTTCGCCCAGGCCCTGCGCGCGGTCGGCGAGCCGGTCATCGGACGCCAGGCCAGCCAGGTGTCGATGGGCCGCCTGCTGGGCCAGCTTTTCGAGATCACCGCCCTGTTCGACATGCATATGCGGCCGGAACTGGTGCTGCTGCAAAAGACCATGGTCTCGGTCGAGGGCGTGGCGCGGCGCCTCAACCCCGACCACGACCTTTGGGAAGCGGCCAAGCCCGTGGTCGAGCGCTGGATCAAGCGCGAACTGGGCCCGCAGACCCAGATCAGGCAGACGGTGGAAGAGGCCGTCGCCACGCTGAAGGCCCTGTCGCAGCTGGCGCAGAACCCGCCGCAATCTCAGACGTTGGTGATCGAGAAGGCCGGAACCCGGCCCTGGGTGGTCGCCGCCGTCACCGTCGCCGTCTGTGCGTCGGTCGCCGCCTTGGTCCTGACACTCTGGCCGATGATCGTCGCCTGACGTTTCTTCGGAGCCCGCGCCTATGAAAACCCCGATCCTTGTCGCCGTCGTCATGGGCGCAGGCCTGCTCACCCTGCCCGCCGCGGCCCAGACGGCGGCGGCCACGCTCCCCAACGCCTTTGGCCAACCGGCCCCCGCGCCGGCGCAAGGCCCGGCGGCGCCCGCAGCGCCAGCGGCTGCCGAGGCCCCCGACATCGCCCGTTCGGAAGCCGCGCTGCGCGCCGTGATCGCCTCGCTGCAATCCAACGAGATCGACTATTCGGTTTTCAGCGCCAGCCTGGCCGAGCAGATCCGCAGCCGCGCCGCCGAGTTCGCGCCGCGCGTCCAGCAACTGGGCGCGATCCAGACCGTCGACTATCGCGGCCAGCAGGAGGGCGCCGAGCTGTTTCGCGTGGTGTTCGCGAAACAGGCGACCGACTGGGTCATCGCCTTCGACGCCGAAGACCAGATCGCCGCCCTGCTCTACCGCCCCGCCCAGGCCGACTAGGCGCTAATCCAGCGAGGGCTTGCCGCGTCCGCTCTTGATGGTCGAGCGCGTGGACTTGCCCTTCAGACGCCGCTCCTTGGACGCCCGCGTCGGTCGGGTGGGCACGCGGTAGACCGGCCTGACCGAAGCCTCAGCCACCATCTCGTCCAGCCGCGCGACGGCGTCGGCCCGGTTGCGTTCCTGGGTGCGAAAGCGGACGGCGGTGATGACGATGACGCCGTCCAGCGTCAGGCGGCTGCCCGCCAGCTTCATCAGGCGTTCCTTGACGGGATCGGCCAGGCTGGGCGAGTTCTTGACGTCAAAGCGCATCTGGACCGAGGTCGAGACCTTGTTGACGTTCTGGCCGCCGGGCCCGCCGGAGCGGAAGAAGCGGAACTCCAGTTCATCCTCCGGAATGCGGCTCACGGACTGACCTTCCGTGCACGGACGACCGCCGTGTCCAGGGCCTGAAGGAAGCGCGAACGGTCGGCGGTCGAGAAGGGCGGCGGGCCGCTGGTGGCCACGCCCATGGAGCGCAGATGCTCGCCCACCAGCCGTCCGGCCAGGGCCGAACCGATGGAGTCGGGGGTAAAGGGCTGGCCGTTCGACTTCAGCGCCTGGGCCCCGGACTTCAGACAGCGGTCGGCCAGGGGAATGTCGGCGGTGATGACGATGTCGCCGGTGACAGCGCGCTCGGCGATCCAGTCGTCGGCCACGTCGGGGCCGGCGTCGACCACCACCTGTTCGATCAGCGGCTCGCGCGGGACGTTGATCCAGGCGTTGGACACCACGAAGACCTTGAGGCCGTAGCGGCGGCCTACGCGATAGACCTCCTCCTTCACGGGGCAGGCGTCGGCGTCGATGTAGAGGGCGGTGGGCATGGGCGTCTTATGGCCCTTCTCCCCTTGTGGGAGAAGGTGGCTCGCGCAGCGAGACGGATGAGGGGTCTCGCCTGCCCTCACTTCATACTCAAAAAGAAAGCGCCGCGACCTTTCGATCGCGGCGCTGACACCCCTCATCCGAGCGCCTTCGGCGCCCACCTTCTCCCACAAGGGGAGAAGGGGATATTACTGCGGATAGGCGACCGGCATGGCCCCTTCGCCGCCGGTGCGATAGCGGTCGCGCAGCAGCAGGTTGCGGGCTTGCAGCGGCTGCTCCACCCCGTCGATGAAGACGGCGGAGGGCTGGCTCAGCGGCTCCAGCGGGTCGCCGGACCAGACCACGACGTCGCCCGCCGCGCCCGGCTTCAGCTCGCCGAACTGGCCGTCGAAGCCGAAGATGCGGGCCGGGTTGACCGTGATCGCCTGGATGGCCGCCGCAAAGGGCAGGCCGTGCGAGACCGCGTTGCCGGCGTTGTAGCGGATGTCGCGGGCGCGGTGGGTCGAGCCCTCGTTGCCCTTGATGGCGATGACCACGCCCGCCGCGTTCAGCGCCGCCGCGTTCTGCATCCGCGCCGCCCGCATTTCGAAATTGCCGGGCAGGTTGGTGATCGGGTGCAGCAGGACCGGGACCTTGGCGGCGGCGATCTCCTCGGCCACCAGCCAGCCTTCGGCGGCGCCGTCGAGGATGACCTTGACGCCTTCTTCGCGGGCCAGACGCAGGACCTGCTGGATGTCCGCAGCGCGGTTGACGCTGACGATCAGCGGCATTGAGCCGTTGGCCACTGGGATCAGGGCCTCCAGATCGGCGCGCGACAGCGACAGGTCGCGCAGCGCGGCCCGGTCATAGGCGGCCTTGTTCCTGGCATAGAGGCGGACCTCGGCCAGGGTCTCCTTGAACAGGACGAACTCGGCCCCGCGCGCGCCGCCGGCCACGCCCTTGCCGGCCTCGCCGAAGGGGGCGACCATGGCCACGCGCGGCTTCACCAGAATGTCGGCGCCGCCCAGCTTGATCACAGCCGCCTGGCCGGCGAACAGGCCCGGCGACTGGAAGCCGCCGTGACCGGCCCCGGCGAAGTCGCTGTCGTCGTGACTGTGGCCGCCGCCCGAGCCCGCGTGCTGGGGCGTGACCACGGCGCGGGTGACGCCGCCGAGGCGGGCGACCGGCAGGGTGAAGGACCAGGGGTCCAGGCCGTATGACAGGTCGAAGGCGGCGCTGAGGGTGTTGGCGTTGTTCGACAGGTCGTTGGAGCCGCGCACCGAGCCGACTTCCGAACCGCCGAGGCCGGAATCGACGGCGACGAAGCCGGGCGTCACGACCTGACCGCGCGCGTCGATGGTGCGCAGGCCCGCCGGGGCCGCGCCGGTTCCGACCGAGACGATGCGGCCGTTGCGCACGACCACGGTGCCGTTCTCGATCACCGAGGTTCCGGTCAGGACGCGGCCGCCGGTGATGGCGACGTCCTGGGCCGCTGCGGGACCGACGAGGGCGAGCGCCGCGACAGCGCCCGCAAGAAGGGTTTGGATACGCATGGTTCAGCGAGCTCCCTGGGCGACGCCGGCGGCGGACTGGCCGAAGCCGGGCTGACCCAGTTCGAAATCGGATACGGGCTGGAAGGCGGGGTTGGTGCGGTCGAAGGCCAGGCCGCCGTCGATGAAGACCTGATCGGCTCGGGCGTAGATCGAGAAGGGATCGGCGCTCCAGATGACCACGTCGGCGCGTTTGCCGGGCTCCAGCGAGCCCGTCTCCTTGTCGATGCCGATGGAGCGGGCGGCGTTCAGGGTGATCCAGCTGATGGCGTGTTCTTCGGAGATATTCATCCCGGCGCGGCGCCCCGCCGACAGGGCCGCGGCGACTTCCTGGTTGAGGCGCTGGGTCAGCTCGGCGTCGTCGGAGTGGATGACGGCGCAGGAGCCCTCGGGCGCGTCGGTGAGGGCGGCGTTCTCCTCGATGCCGTCCAGGGCCTCCATCTTGAAGCCCCACCAGCCGGTCCACATGGCGGCGCAGACGCCTTCACGGGCCAGCAGGGGCGCGATCTTGTAGGCCTCGACCGCGTGGTGGAAGGTGGTGACCTTGTAGCCGAACTCCTTGGCCACATCGAGCATGACCGCCATCTCGTCGGCGCGATAGCAGTGGTTCTGGACCAGGATCGAGCCGTCCAGAACGCCCGCCAGGGTTTCCAGCTGCAGGTTGCGGGTCGGGGGCGTGCCCTGACCGTCGTCGCGCCACTTGTCCCACTTGGCCTTGTAGTCACGGGCCGCGATGAAGGCGGCGCGGTAGCCGGCGACATTGCCCATGCCGGTGGCCGGCGAGGTGTTGCGGCCGCCATAGACGCGGCTGGGGTTCTCGCCGCAGGCCATCTTCAGGCCGTAGGGCGCATTGGGGAACTTCATCCCCTGCATGGTGACGGAGGGGATGTTGCGCACCGTCACGCCGCGACCGCCGAACAGGTTGGCCGAGCCGGGCAGGATCTGGAGCGTCGTCACCCCGCCGGCGCGGGCGGTGTTGAAGCCGGGGTCCTGGGGCCAGATCGAGTGTTCGGCCCAGACCTGGGCCGTGTTCGGATTGGTGGCCTCGTTGCCGTCGCTCATGCCCTGAACGCCGGGCGAGGGATAGACGCCGAGGTGGCTGTGGATGTCGATGACGCCGGGCGTGACGTAGCGGCCGCGCGCATCGACCACCTTGTGGCCGCTCGGCACCGGCGTGTTCGCCCCGCCGACGGCGGCGATGCGGCCGTCGGTGATCACCACCACGCCGCCGTCGATCTTCTGACCCGCGCCGGTCAGGACCGTGGCCCCGACGAGGGCCAGGTTCTCGCGCGGCAGACCGCGATAGGTCGAGGGATAGGGGTCGGTGTTGGCCCAGCCGTCCAGGCCGGGAGCCATGGTGCGGTCCTTGGACGCCGAAGCGGTCGAGGCCGTCTCGGTCCTGGGCTTGGCGTCGCCGGTGGTGGCGCAGGCCGACAGGGCCAGGGCGCCGAGCGCGCAGGTGAGGACAGCGAGGCTCGGGCCCCGCAGACGGTTAAGCAACATGGGCGAGACCCCCTCGCGCCCGCAGACAGCGGGCAGACAATGGGACGGCATACAAAGGAGGTTCAGCCTCGCCGTAAAGGGGAAATGTCAGAAGCCGGACAAGCGGTCGCGGACCTCGGCCTCGGTCAGGCCCTCGACCTCGATCATCTTGAGCCGCGACTGGCCGCCGCGGGCCAGGGTCACGTCGCGCCTGGCCACGCCCAGGACCTTGGCCAGAAAGGCCGTCAGGGCGGCGTTGGCCTCGCCCTCGACCGGCTGGGCGCGCACGCGGACCTTGAGCACCGGGCGGCCGTCACGGTCGACGTCCCAGCCGTCGATGCGGTCGGCGGCGGCGCAGGGCGTCAGCCTGATGGCGAGGCGGGCGGTCATGGGGGCTTATTTCGCCTGATCCGTCATCCCGGCCCAGCGGTGCAAGCTCTCCCTCCCCGTTCGGGGAGGGTGGTCGATGCGAAGCGAAGACCGGGTGGGGAGGGCGAGGCGATACCGAGGCGCGGCTGACTTGCCTGGCCGCCCCCACCCGGCGCTGCGCGCCACCCTCCCCCAAGGGGGAGGGAGACAGCCAATTGAAAACGCGCCGGACGGTTTCCCATCCGGCGCGCTTCAGGTTCAGTCTGCGGCGCCGATCAGCCCAGGGCGGCCATCAGTTCCGGCACGATGGTCTTGTAGTCGCCGACGATGCCGTAGTCCGCGACCTGGAAGATCGGGGCGTCGGCGTCCTTGTTGATGGCGACGATGACCTTGGAGTCCTTCATGCCGGCCAGGTGCTGGATGGCGCCCGAGATGCCGATGGCGATGTAGAGGGCCGGAGCCACGACCTTGCCGGTCTGGCCGACCTGATAGTCGTTGGGGGCGTAGCCCGCGTCGACGGCGGCGCGGCTGGCGCCGATGGCGGCGCCCAGCTTGTCGGCCAGGGGCTCCATGACGGCGTGGAACTCGTCGGCCGAACCCAGGGCGCGACCGCCGGAGACGATGATCTTGGCGGCGCCCAGTTCGGGGCGGTCCGACTTGACCATTTCCTCGGAGACGAAGGCGGTCCTGGGCGCTTCACCGGCGGCGACGTTCTCGACCGAGGCCGAACCGCCTTCACCGGCGGCGGCGAAGGCCGTCGGACGCACAGTGATGACCTTCTTGGCGTCGGCGGACTGGACGGTTTCCAGGGCGTTGCCGGCGTAGATCGGACGCACGAAGGTATCGGCCGAGACGACCTCGACGATGTCCGAGATCGGCGCCGTGTCCAGCTTGGCGGCGATGCGCGGGGCGAAATTCTTGCCGTCGGTGTTGGCCGGGGTCAGGATGGCGTCGTAGCCAGCGGCCAGCGGCAGGACGGTGGCCTCGACAGCCTCGGCCAGACCGTGAGCGACGGCGTCGCCCTCGGCCAGCAGGACCTTGCGCACGCCCGAGATTTTCGCGGCGGCGTCAGCCACGGCCTGGGCGTTCTTGCCGAGGACCAGAACGTCCACGTCCGACGACAGGGCCAGAGCCGCCGTCACCGTCTTGTGGGTGGTGTCGCGAACAGCCGAACCGTCGTGGTCGGCGATGACGAGAACGGCCATTTACAGGACCCCCGCGGACTTGAGCTTGGAAACCAGTTCGGCCGCATCGGCGACCTTGACGCCCGCCGAGCGGGTCGGCGGGGTCGTGACCTTCAGAACCTTGAGGCGATCCGCGGTATCGACGCCGTAGTCGGCGACCGCCTTGACCGCGATCTCCTTCTTCTTGGCCTTCATGATGTTGGGCAGGGAGGCGTAGCGCGGCGTGTTCAGACGCAGGTCGACCGAGACCACCGCCGGCAGTTCCGCCGCCACGGTCTGCAGCCCGCCGTCGACTTCACGGGTGACCACAGCCTTGCCGCCGTCGATGACCAGCTTTCCGGCGAAGGTGGCTTGCGGCCAGTCCAGCAGGGCGGCCAGCATCTGACCCACGGCGTTGTTGTCGCCGTCGATCGACTGCTTGCCCAGCAGGACCAGGTCCGGCTTCTCTTCGTCGACGACCGCCTTCAGCAGCTTGGCGACGGCCAGCGGCTCCAGGTCGGCGTCCGACTGGATCAGGATGCCGCGATCAGCGCCCATGGCCAGGGCCGTGCGGATGGTTTCCTGGGCCTGGGTCACGCCGATGGAGACGACGACGATTTCCGTCGCCGTGCCTGCGGCATGGTGTTCCTTGCCCTCTTTCAGACGCACGGCCTCTTCGACGGCGATTTCGTCGAAGGGGTTCATGCTCATCTTGACGTTGGCGAGATCGACGCCAGTCTGGTCCGCCTTGACGCGGGCCTTGACGTTGCTGTCGATCACCCGTTTCACCGGGACGAGTACCTTCATGAGCCTATCCACTTGGTCATCGAAATATGGCCCGAGGGATTGGACCGGGGAAACCGGCCTGTCAACGTAACGCTACGTGAACTGCGGTCGTGTCGCGGGCGTAATTTTCATCTATGAGACCCGTATGAAACGCTTCCTGACGATCCGCCGCCTCAGCGTCCTCTTCTTCGGCATCTTCGGCCTGATGATCGCCGGCGTCTTCGTGTTCCAGCGCTTCTGGATGGAGCCGGGCGAACGCTGCGAGGCCCAGGGCAAGTGGTACGACATGGAAAGCCGCATCTGCGCCCAGCCCATCTCGATCGCCGAAATCACAGGTCGTCCCATCGGCGTCACCCGCGCCGAGGCCTCGGCCGAGAAGAACAAGGAGCTGGTGGTCATCGAAACCCAGCTGACCGCCGAGAAGCGCGCCCGCGCCGCCGCCACCGAGGCCGAACGGGTGCGGGTCGAGGCCTTGCAGCAGCGGTAAACCCCGATCCTCCCCTGCGCAGCGGGGGAGGGGAACCATGCGCAGCATGGTGGAGGGGGGCGAGATCAGGCGCCTGCTTCTGAACGCACCAGGCAGCGCGAAGAAATCCAAGTCGGAGGCTGTGGCCGCCCCCTCCACCACTTCGTGGTCCCCCTCCCCCGTGAACGGGGGAGGATTTAGGTCGCGTTCGCAGCCGTTTCAGCGCGTCGCGCCGGGCTTCCACAGGATGTCGGCGGCGCCGTTGGCGTTGGCGCGGCGGGCGGCGACGAAGAGGTGGTCCGACAGCCGGTTCAGATAGCGGACCGCTTCCGTGTTCACCGCCTCGCCCGACTCCATCAGACGAATGGCGTCGCGTTCGGCCCGGCGGCAGACGGTGCGGGCCAGATGCAGGTGGGCCGACAGGGGCGAGCCGCCCGAAAGGATGAAGCTATCGAGCGACTTCAGGCTCTCGTTCATCCAGTCGATTTCGCTCTCGATGCGCTCGACCTGAGAGGCGATGATGCGCAGCGCCTCCCATTTCGGCGCCGGGTCCAGCGGCGTGGCCAGATCGGCGCCCAGGTCGAACAGCTCGTTCTGGATGCGGCCCAGCATGGCGTCGATGCGGTCGTTCTGGCCGCTGTTCAGGCGGGCCACGCCGATCACGGCGTTCAGTTCGTCGACCGTGCCATAGGCCTCGACCCGCAGATCGGTCTTGGACACCGGCGCGCCTGAGGCCAGGCGGGTCTGACCGCCGTCGCCGGTGCGGGTGTAGATCTTGTTCAGCGTGACCATGGTCCTAGCCCCCGTGCGTGGATTTCCACCACATGCCGCCCATCAGCAACAGGACCGCCACCGCCTGCAAGACGACGCGCAGCCGCATCAGCTTGTTGGAATTGGTGCGGGCGAAATCACCGCCGCGATACAGGGTATAGACCCCGAAGCCGAGCGTAATGGTCACGGCGGCGATGGCGATGAGGATCAGGATGTCGAAGATTTCCATGATCGCCTTCTAGGCCCGCTGCCGCCCGCGCGCCAGCGCCCGGCCTAGAGACTGCAGTTGCGACGTATTCGCACACCCCCATTGTCAGGTTCGGCGACCTGCTGTTGAGAGGCGCTCGCAACTAACCGGGGCTATTCATGTCTTCCTTCGCCGTCTCTCGTCGCTCGACCCTGCTGGCCGCCTCGGCGCTGGCCTCCCTGTCGCTGGGTCAGGCCGCATTGGCGGACGACCAGACCCAGACGACGACCGTCGACGACGTCGTCGTCACCGCCGCCGGTTTCGAACAGAAGCTCACCGACGCCCCGGCCAGCATCAGCGTCATCACCCAGGAAGAGCTGAAACGTCGCCCCTACATCACCCTGCTGGACGCCGTGCGGGACCTGGAAGGCGTGGACGTCGGCGAGACGCGCGACAAGACGGGTCAGGGCACCATCTCCATGCGCGGCATGGGTTCGGACTACACCCTGATCCTGGTGAACGGCCGTCGTCAGAACAACCACGGCAACATCTATCCCAACGACTTCGGCGGAAACCAATTCAACCACATCCCGCCGATGGACGCGATCGAGCGCATCGAGGTGATCCGCGGGCCTGCCTCGACCCTCTACGGCGCCGAAGCCATGGGCGGCGTGATCAACATCATCACCAAGCGCACGCTGGACCGGTGGTCGGGCTCGGCGACCGTGGGGCGCACCTTTGAAGAAAACGACGCCTATGGCGACGACGCCACCGCCGACCTGTACGCCACGGGCCCGCTGATCCGCGGCCTGCTGAACCTTGGCGTGCGCGCCAGCTGGTACGACCGCAGCGCCTCCAACCCGGTGTTCGCTCCGGTCACCGACCCCGCAGGCGATGTCCACAACCGCTCGCTGGGCTTCGGAGGCGGCGGCAAGACGGTGGACAACACCAACACCACGGCGGGCTTCAGTCTGATCTTCACCCCGACCAGCGCCCAGACGCTGACCTTCGACTACGACATGTCGAAGCAGGAATATAACAACCAGATCCGCACCAACGACGCGGGCGATCCCGAGTATCCGGTCGGCACGGTCGACAACATCGCCAGCATCTGGACCGCCGGCAACTTCTGTCTCGGCGCCACCGGGGCCAATGCGGCGGCCTGCGGCCGCAACGGCGGCGTCTGGTCGCGCCGCGCCAACCCGCGTGTCGGGTACAGCCCGACGCAGGAGTTCACCCGCGACAGCTGGGCCCTGACCCACGAAGGCCGCTGGAGCTTCGGCAACAGCCGCGTGTCGCTGTCGCATGTCGCCACCAATAATGAAGGCCGCACCATGCCCTTCACGGTGGCCGAACGGGCTCAGTTGCTGGCCATGTTCGACGGCACGGGCCAGTACGCCGGCCTGAGCACCGCCGATCGTCGGGCCCTGGCGGAGACCACCTTCCTGCCGCGCCCCAAACGCACGCTGGAAAGCGCCCAGTACACCCTCGACGCGCAGATCGACCTGCCCTTCCAGCTCGCCGGCGACCATATCGCTGTCCTGGGCGGCCAGGTCATCCGCGGGGAGCTGACGGACGGCGTCTTCGGCATGGAGAGCGGCGCCCCGGGCCAGAAGCAGGACCACAACATGTTCTCGCTGTTCGCCGAGGACACCTGGCAGGCGACGACGGCCTTCGCCGTCACCGCAGGCCTGCGCTACGACGATCATGAACTGTTCGGCAGCCAGTTCAGCCCTCGCCTGTACGGCGTCTACAACGTCAACGACCAGTGGACCGTAAAGGGCGGGGTCAGCACCGGCTTCAAGACCCCGCAGACCACCCAGCTCTATGACGGCGTGACCGGCTTCGGCGGCCAGGGCACCTCGCCCATGTTCGGCAACCCCGACCTGAAGCCGGAAACCAGCGTCAGCACCGAACTGGCGGTCTACTGGCGCCACCCGGACCGGCACAACTTCAACGCGACCGTCTTCAACAACGTCTTTGACGACAAGATCGCCAACCAGCCCTGCGGCGTGGGCGCCGACCTGCCCTGCGCCTCCAGCGGCGAGTTCGCCGACATCGGCTATGGCAGCAGCAGCCGCGCGACCAACATCGACGAGGTCGTCATCCGCGGCGTGGAAGTCGCCGGCCGCTGGCAGGCGCTCGACCACTTCAGCCTGCGCGGCAACTACACCTTCACCGACAGCGAGCAGAAGAGCGGCCAGAACGCCGGTCGCCCCCTGGGCAACAGCGCGCGCCACATGGCCAACGCCTCGGCGGAATGGCAGGCGACTGACAAGCTCAACTTCCTGCTGTCGAGCGAGCTGCGGTCCAAGCGCTATCGCAGCTACGACGTCGCCAGCGACAAGGAGCTCTTCTACAAGAGCTACGCCGTCCTCCACCTGGCGGCGTCCTATGAAGTGAACAGCTGGCTGACCGTCAACGGGCGCGTCAACAACCTGCTGGATCAGGACTTCACCACCTACGACACGGCCTTCTACGACCTGGACGGCGACGACCGGTACCAGACCACCGGCGAGGTCGTGTACCTCGACCACTACAACAACAAGGACAAGGCGCGCAGCTTCTGGGTCAGCGTCAACGCCCGCTTCTGATCCTTCTCGACCCATGTTGAACAGGGCCGCCGCGCCTGGGGCGGCCCTGTTGGCGTACAGCTAAGCCGTTAGTCATCTTTGCCGGTCAGTATGGCCGGCATGACTGATCGCGCCGTCCGCAATCTGGAACATCTGCGCCGCACCGCGTCGACGGCGCGGGTGTTGAACCTGCTCAAGGTCTTCGACGAGCACGGCGAGACCGACGACTGGGCCGAGCGGCCCATGTTCCGCACCCCGGCGTTGAATACGTCGCTGATCATCAAGCACCGCCTGCGTCGCAACGAGACGGATTCCTTCCCGGGTCGCCGACAGGTGGCGACCAAGGTGGTGGTGCCGATCGACAGCACCGACCTGAAAACCGGGGGCCGCTTTGTCTTCGTCAACCAGATCGGCTTCGAGCGCGCCATGCAGGAGGCGTTCGGGATTCAAGCCGACCATCCCGACCTGAAGACCCTGCGGCTGATGGACCAGCTGCCGTCGCTGGACCCCTTCCTGCTGCGCGAGCAGCTGCGACGCGGCGAGGTGGACGCGGCACCCTGTTATTTCGCCCTCAGCGAGGCCGACCTGGAGCGGATGCTGACCTTCGTCCAGAGCGAGATCGAGCCCCTGGTCACGCTCAGCATGGGCGGCGGAATCGCGGCGGTAGGCTCGACCGCCCGCATGGCCTCGAAGATCCTGTCCAACGCCCCCGGCGACCGGCTGGAGGCGCTGCGCGCCACCCTGAGGCTGGAGCCGGAGCAGTATCAGGAGGGCGTCTTCTGCTGGAAGGGCTTCCTCTACTACAAGTGGACCCTGGCCAGCCTTATGAACGATATCGTGGTCGTCGCCGACGAGGTGGGCACGGTGACGCCGGTCGGCCCCAGCGACCGCGCCGCCAAGGAGTATATTGATCGGGGGCGTTCCGTCCTGCGCGGCCGCATCATGAAGACCTGCGAAGAGGTCAGCCGGACCCTGCGCTATTACGACGACGCCTATGCGAGCCTGACCCGCGACGGCAAACCCATCGCCTTCCGCGACTTCCTGCTGGAGGCGCCGGCCCTGTTCGCCCGCCTGGGCGATCAGCTGGGCGCGGTGCAGCACATCGTCAGCTTCTGGCGTTTCCGCTTCGGGCCCAAGGCGCCGCCGGTCGGCGTCGACGAACTGATCGACATCTTCATGGATTTCGAGACCGGCCTGATGGGCCGCGAGGCTGACGCCTACGATCCACGCGACGCGGCTTAAGCAATCCTCCCCTGCGCAGCGGGGGAGGGGGACCATGCGCAGCATGGTGGAGGGGGCGAGGTCAGGGCGCCGCATTTTGACGTCGAGCGCTGGATGGCGTGAAGGAAGTCAACCCTTGCGGCTGAGGCCGCCCCCTCCACCGCTTCGCGGTCCCCCTCCCCCGTAAACGGGGGAGGATCTAGTCCGCCTCCCCTTCGACCAAACAAAAACCCCGCGCTGTCGCCAGCGCGGGGTTTCTGCATCCAGACCTTCAGCAGGTCCTAGTAGCGGTAGTGTTCCGGCTTGAACGGACCCTCGGTCGGGACCGAGATGTAGTCGGCCTGTTCCTGGGTCAGCGTGGTCAGCTTGGCGCCCAGCTTGGCCAGGTGGAGGAAGGCGACCTTCTCATCCAGATGCTTGGGCAGGGTGTAGACCTGGTTCTGATAGGACTTGGCGTTGGTCCACAGCTCGATCTGGGCCAGGGTCTGGTTGGTGAAGGAGGCAGACATCACGAACGAGGGGTGGCCCGTGGCGTTGCCCAGGTTCACCAGACGGCCTTCCGACAGCAGGATGATCTTCTTGCCGTCCGGGAACTCGATGTGGTGGACCTGCGGCTTGATCTCGTCCCACTTGAAGTTCTTCAGGCCGGCGACCTGAATTTCCGAGTCGAAGTGGCCGATGTTGCAGACGATGGCGTTGTTGCGCATCGCACGCATGTGCTCGACGCGGATGACGTCCTTGTTGCCGGTCGTGGTGACGAAGATGTCGGCCTTGTCGGCGACGTCTTCCAGGGTCTGGACCTCATAGCCTTCCATCGCGGCTTGCAGGGCGCAGATGGGGTCGATCTCGGTGACGATGACGCGCGCGCCGCCGTTCCGCAGCGAAGCGGCCGAGCCCTTGCCCACGTCGCCGTAGCCGCAGACCACGGCGACCTTGCCCGACAGCATGACGTCGGTGCCGCGACGGATGGCGTCGACCAGGCTCTCGCGGCAGCCGTAGAGGTTGTCGAACTTGGACTTGGTGACGCTGTCGTTGACGTTGATGGCGGGGAAGGGCAGCTCGCCGCGTTCGGCCATCTGGTACAGGCGGTGAACGCCCGTGGTCGTCTCTTCCGACACGCCGCCGATGGCGTCGCGGATGGCCGAGTAGAAGCCGGGCTTCTCGGCGATGTAGCGCTTCATCACCGCGAACAGGGCTTCTTCTTCCTCGTTCTGCGGGTTCGACAGGACCGAGATGTCCTTCTCGGCCTTGGGGCCAAGCACGCACAGCAGGGTGGCGTCGCCGCCGTCGTCGAGGATCAGGTTCGGATAGCCGCCGTCGGCCCATTCGAAGATCTTGTGGGCGTAGTCCCAGTATTCTTCCAGGGTCTCGCCCTTGGTGGCGAAGACCGGCGTGCCGGCGGCGGCGATGGCGGCGGCGGCGTGGTCCTGGGTCGAGAAGATGTTGCACGAGGCCCAGCGCACTTCGGCGCCCAGGGCTTCCAGCGTCTGGATCAGCACCGCCGTCTGGATGGTCATGTGCAGGCTGCCGGCGATGCGGGCGCCCTTCAGCGGCTTGGCGGCGCCGAACTCTTCACGCAGGGACATCAGGCCCGGCATTTCGGTTTCGGCGATGGCGATTTCCTTGTTGCCGAAATCGGCCAGGGAAATGTCGCGAACGATGTAGTCGGTCATGCAGGGGTTCTCGCGGCGAGGATTTTCAAGGCGCCGCTATAGCGCGCCCCGCGCGCCGGGGCAATCAACACATAAGGATGTCTTTATATGACAGCCTGCGGCGATCCGTCCCCAGGCTCTGCGGGACACCTACGGGATTCTACGCACCGCCCTCTTAAGACCCGCAATACCCCTAAGGTTCAAAGGGATAAACAGGCGCGCTCCCCTGCGCCGCGTTGCGTAGCGAGACGTTGATCATGGCGGGCGAGAACATCGACCACCGCATGGGTTTCATGGGCCTGGGTCCGGCGTCGCCCGGCTATCGCGCCATGGGTCCTTTGCTGCGCAAGGAAGCGCCGGTCGCCCTGGCCGCCTTCTATGACCGGGTGCGCGCCGAGCCCACCACGCGTCGCTTCTTCCGCGAGGAGGCGCACATCGCCGCCGCCAGCAAGGCGCAGGAGCGCCACTGGGACTCCATCATCGACGGCCGCGCCGACGCCGACTACGCCAAGTCCGTGCGCACCATCGGCCATGTCCACGCCCGCATCGGCCTGGAGCCGCGCTGGTACATCGGCGGCTACAGCGTCATCCTGGCCCACCTGACGCGCGCCATCGCCGAACGTCCGCGGAAGTTCTGGGCCAACAGGCGCGAGCACGATCGCGTCACCGCCGAGGCCGTTTCCGAACTGACCCAGCGGGTCATGCTGGATATGGATCTGGCCATCTCCATCTACCTCGAGGTGCTGCAAGACGAGCGCGACAGGGTGAAGGCCGCCCACGACGAGGCCGAGGCCCGTCAGACCGAGGTGGTGCGCGCCCTGGGCGCAGCCCTGCACGATCTGGCCGAGAACGACCTGTCGACCACCATTCCCGGCGTCTTCCCGGAACAGTATCGCAGCCTGCAGAACGACTTCCACGCCGCCACCCGCGCCCTGCGCACGGCCGTCCGCGCCGTGGCCGACAGCGTCGAGAGCCTGAGCGCCGGGTCCAACCAGTTGGCCACCGCGTCCGAGGACCTGGCCAGCCGCACCGAGCGTCAGGCCGCCAACCTGGAGCGGACGGTCAACGAGGCCGACGCCATCGCGCGCGCGGTCGCCACGACCGCCGACAATGCGCGCCAGACCGCCGAGGCCCTGGCCGCCGCCCGCGTCGATGTCGAGGACAGCAGCCAGGTGGTCGGCGAGGCCGTTTCCGCCATCCACGCCATCGCCGAATCCTCGACCGGCATCGCCCGTTTCACCAGCCTGATCGACGAGATCGCCTTCCAGACCAACCTGCTGGCCCTGAACGCCGGGGTCGAGGCGGCGCGCGCGGGCGAGGCCGGTCGCGGCTTCGCCGTGGTGGCCCAGGAAGTCCGCGCCCTGGCGCAACGCTCGTCCGAAGCCTCGGGCGAGATACGCACCCTGATCTCGACCTCCTCGGCCCAGGTGGCGCGCGGCGTCGATCTGGTCGAACGCACCGGCGAGGCGCTGGAGCGGATCGGCGGCCGCGTCGTGGCCATCGACGGTCTGGCCGGCGGCATCGCCAGCTCGGCCAAGGAACAGGCCGAGGGCCTGGCCCGCGTCCGCCGCACCATGGGCGAGATGGACGACATCACCCAGCAGAACGCCGCCATGACCGAAGAGGCCACCGCCGCCGCCCGCCAGCTGGCCACCGAGGCCGTCAGCCTGAACCAGCAGGTCGGCCGCTTCCGTCTGGATCGTGGGGCTGCGCCGCATCTGCGCGCGGTGAGCTAGGCCGGAGAACACCGGCGCGCGACTTCCGGCTTGGCCGCGCCGCCGCGCACGGCTAAGCCGTCGGCCATGGCTGACGACGCATCGATCCGACCCGCCCGCGATCTCTCGATCCCCCGCCACGACTGGACGCTGGAGGAGGTCGAGGCCCTGTTCGCCCGCCCCTTCATGGAGCTGGTGTTCGAGGCCGCCACCGTGCACCGCCGCACCTTCGACCCCAGCGAGGTGCAGAAGTCGCAACTGCTGTCGGTCAAGACCGGCGGCTGCGCAGAGAACTGCGGCTACTGCTCGCAGTCAGCCAGCTTCAAGACCGGGCTCAAGGCCGAGAAACTGATGGAGCCGACCGCCGTCATCGCCGAGGCCATGGCGGCCAAGGCCGGCGGGGCCAGCCGCTTCTGCATGGGCGCCGCCTGGCGCGAGCTGAAGGACCGCGACACGCCCAAGCTGGCGGCCATGATCGCGGGCGTGAAGGCCCTGGGTCTGGAGACCTGCGCCACCCTGGGGATGCTGAACGCCGACCAGGCGAAACAGCTGAAGGACGCGGGCCTCGACTACTACAACCACAACCTCGACACCGGGCCTGAGTATTACGCCGAGGTGGTGACGACCCGCTCCTATCAGGACCGTCTGGACACGCTGCAGCACGTCCGTGACGCGGGCATGAGCACCTGCTGCGGCGGCATCGTCGGCATGGGCGAGAAGCGCCGCGACCGCGCCGGCCTGCTGCACGCCCTGGCCACCCTGCCCGCCCATCCCGACAGCCTGCCGGTCAACGCCCTGGTCCCCGTCGGCGGCACGCCCCTGGGCGAGCGGGTGCTGAAGGAGGGCGAGATCGACCCGATCGAGTTCGTCCGCACCGTCGCTGTGGCGCGCATCGTCTGCCCGAAATCCATGGTCCGCCTGTCGGCCGGCCGCGAGGGCATGACGCCGGAGATGCAGGCCCTGTGCTTCCTGGCCGGCGCCAACTCCATCTTCGTCGGCGGCAAGCTGCTGACCACGCCCAACCCGGAAGAGGACGACGACGCCAAGCTGTTCGCCCTGCTCGACCTCAAGCCCATGCCGCTGAGGGGCGAGGCGCGGGGTTAGTCCGTTACGAACGGCGTCAACCAAAGGATACGGTGCGGGAACCCCGCTTAAGCGATACCGTCTGAGCTAGACGCCAATGTCCATTTGCGGCGTCAGTGCTGAGGACTGCTTACGACCCGTTGCGCACCTTGGTGTGCGCTTTCACCTTCGTCATCCTCCGGCGAGCGCAGCGAGACCGGGGGACCCAGCGGCGCCGAAGGCGATCTGTTCACGAGAGATGTTCGACCATCGTCTGC
>Ga0308171_1000965_pt1 | contig 46016 bp, 33 predicted proteins | sample PhyGR1_FD_202135 | JGI IMG/M metagenome (GOLD analysis project Ga0308171, IMG submission 202135) | Phyllosphere microbial communities from UC Gill Tract Community Farm, Albany, California, United States - DLSLSG.R1 | ecosystem: Host-associated > Plants > Phyllosphere > Unclassified | place: USA... | reverse complement strand
GCTGAGCCATATCTACATGACCAGCGCCATGCTCAAGCGCTACCACGACGAAGGCGCACCGGTGGCCGACCAGCCGCTGCTGGCCTGGGCGTTCCATGACAGCGTGCACAAGATCGAAGAATCGCTGTCGGCGGCGCTGCGCAACTTCCCGATCCGTCCGATCGGCTGGCTGATGTGGCTGCTGATCTTCCCGTTCGGCCGCCGTGCCGAAGCGCCGGGCGACCGCCTGGGCCACCGCGTTGCCGCGCTGTTGATGGCGCCCAACGAAGCCCGCGACCGCCTGGCCAGTGGCGTGTTCCTGACCCCGTGCGAGAACAACCCGGGTGGCCGCATCAACAGCTACCTGGCCAAGGCGATCATGGCCGAGCCGGTGGAACGCAAGTTCATCAAGGCGGTCAAGACCAAGGGGATCGAAGCCCTCGACTTCGTCACCCAGCTGGACGAAGCCGTGGCCGAAGGCGTAATCACCCAGGACGAACGCACCCTGCTCGAAGAGCTGCGTGCGCTCACCCTGGAAACCATCACGGTGGACGACTTCGATCCGGAAGAGCTGCGTTCGGCCGGCTACTACAAGCGCGAGCAGAAGGACGCGCAGTCGCAGGCCGCCTGATCCCGGTCACCACGCACACGACAACGGCGGACTTCGGTCCGCCGTTTTTTTGGGAGATCCCCGATGTCCGCTCCACTGCTCACGCTTTATCGCCGCATGCAGCGCTGGCCGGCCGGCAGCTGGCTGTTCGCGCGCGCGGTCTGTTTGAAGGCGCCCTATTTCGCCAGCATCGCCCCGCGCATCACCCGGCTGGAACCGGGCCGCTGCGAAGCCCGCATCGCGCACCGGCGCAGGGTCACCAACCACATCGGCACGGTGCATGCGATCGCGCTGTGCAACCTGGCCGAACTCACCGCCGGGCTGATGGTGGATGCATCGCTGCCCAAGGGCATGCGCTGGATTCCGAAAGGCATGGAGGTGCACTACCTGGCCAAGGCGACCGGCACACAGCATGCGGTCGCCACGCCGGAGCAGCCGATCGTGGCGGCCGAGGCCGGTTACGCGCTGCCGGTGAAGGTGCAGGTGCACGATGACGCCGGCACGGCCGTGTTCGCGGCGCGGATCGCGATGTGGGTGTCACCGCTCAAGCGGTGAGCGGTGGCCCGTCGCTGCGCAGAGCGTGCCCTGCCGGATCAGGCGGGCACCGTCCACCACGCCGCCACCGCCAGGATCGCCGGCACCGCCTGGATGAAGAAGATCCGCTTGTTGACGCTGTAGGCGCCATAGCAGCCGGCCACGATCACGCAGCCCAGCGAGAAGTTCACCAGCATCGGCAGGTGGTCGAACACCCCCCAGAACAGGCCGGCGGCCAGGAAGCCGTTGTACAGGCCCTGGTTGGCCGCCAGCACGCGCGTCGCCTGCGCCTTCTCCGGCGTATTGCGGAAGGTCTTCAAGCCCAGCGGCCGGGTCCACAGGAACATCTCCAGGACCAGGAAGTACACGTGCAGCAGGGCGACCAGCAAGGTCAACGACAGCGCGATCCAATACATGGGCAAGGATTCCTGAAAGACTGCAGAGAGCTTACTCCGGGCGCTCGCCCGGCAGCTTCTTTTCTTCGCGCAGCAGGCCCAGGGCGGCGACGGTCATCGCACCGGCCACGACCAGGCCGCCGACGAACACGATGTGCGAACCGAACAGCGACAGCCCCTTGTGCAGCCAGGCGAAGCTCAGGTCCGCACCGCGGTAGACCACGGTGTCGATGGCGGCGCCGGCCTTGTAGCGCCACTGGCGGTCCACGCGGGTGTAGATCGTCTCGCGCGCCGGCTTGGCCAGCGAGAATTCGCTGGCGCGGGTCATCACCTGCACGATCGCCACCATCAGCGGCAGCGGCGAGGCGGCCAGCACCGAGAACCCGATGATGATCGCCACGCCCGGGATCAACAGCGCCGGTGCGATGCCGTACCGCGACAGCAGCCAGCGCGTCGCACCGAGCTGGATGATCAGGGTCAGCGCGTTCACGGCCAGATCCACGCGCGAGAAGAACGCCGTGCTGGCCGCCGGATCGGTGTACAACCGGCGCACGATCGACGCCTGCTCGTTGTAGAGCAGCGTGCCCACGCCCACCCCGAACAGCACCATCAGCGCCAGCCAGCGCAGCATCGGCTCACGCACGATCAGCTTCAGGCCATCGAACACGCTGCCGCCCATCGGCGTCTCGCCCGAGACCAGCTGCCGCTCCTGCTCGCGCGCCACCGCCCACAGGCGCAACCGCCAGATGCAGCCCAGGCAGACCAGCAGGAAGCCGGCCGAGACCAGCATCAGGTTGGCGATGCCGACCCGCTGCACCAGCGCCGAGGTGATGATCGGCCCCAGGAACGCGCCAATGGTGCCTGCCGCGCCGAGATAGCCGTAATACGCGCGCGCCTCCACGTTGGAGAACACATCAGCCATGAAGCTCCAGAACACCGCCACCGCGAACAGGTTGAAGACGGTGATCCAGAAAAAGAACGCCATGCCCCGCCCCGGCACGTTGGTCTCGAACATCACGTAGAACCCGAGCAGGGTGACGATGAAGAACCCGTACACCACGGGCAGGAACACCCGGCGCGGATAGCGGCTCACCAGCGCCCCGTACAGCGGCTGCAGCACCAGCATGATCACGAACACGCAGGTGAACAGGAACTGCAGCACGAAATCCTGCAGGGCGATCCCATGCCCGGCGAACCACTCGATCATCGGCAGCGGGAACACCGTCTGCAGGTCTGAGGAGGCGGCCATCGCCTCGCGCACCGGGCGCAGCACGTAGTAACCACTGAGCAGGCAGAAGAAATACAGCGAGGCCCAGATCAGCGGGGGCGAACGGCGCCACGCACCGAGCAGGCTGCCGCGTTCGGTGCCGTCGGCTTCGGCACCGGTCATTGCCCGTACTCCGTGCGCAGGGGGCGTCGCGGCGGCTGCATGGTGGGGAACTCCGGGCATCAAAGCGCGCAAGGTAAACGATGCACCGCAACATCGCCAGCCTATGGCGTGGCCATCCGTGCAACGCAGCGTGGTACCCGGCCGGCGCCCACCGCCGGCCATGCTGCCCTATGCTCGGGCACAGGCACCGTCGGGAAGCGGCATGTACGACTACATCGTGATCGGGGCCGGTTCGGCGGGCTGTGTCCTGGCCAACCGGCTCAGCGAGGACCCCGCCTGCCGGGTGCTGCTGCTCGAAGCCGGGCCGCGCGACCGGAATCCTTTCATCCACATGCCCGCCGGGCTGGCCCGGCTGGTCAACAACCGCCGCATCAACTGGAACCTGGAGACCGAACCGCAGGCCGCGCTGCACGGACGCCGGCTGTGGTGGCCACGCGGCAAGGTGCTCGGCGGCTCCAGTTCGATCAATGCCATGTGCTACGTGCGCGGTACGCCGGCCGACTACGACGGCTGGGCCGCCGCCGGCGCGCAGGGCTGGGGGTGGGAGCAGGTGCTGCCCTGGTTCCTCCACAGCGAGGACAACAGCCGCGGTGCCAGCGCGCTGCACGGGGTCGGCGGTCCGCTCGCGGTGTCCGACCTGCGCCATCACAATCCGCTTTCCGCCGCCTTCATCGCCGCCGGCGTGCAGGCCGGTCATCTGCACAACCCCGACTTCAATGGGCCTGCGCAGCTCGGTGTCGGGCTGTACCAGGTCACGCAGCGCGCGGGGGCACGCTGCTCCAGCGCCGACGCCTACCTGCGCCCTGCACGCCACCGGCGCAACCTGAGCGTGCTCACCGGCGCGCAGGCGACCGCGCTGAGCTTCCGCGGGACCACGGCCACCGGCGTGCACTATCGGCGCGGCCGCGACCACGGCCATGCACGCGCGGCGGTCGAAGTGATCCTCAGCGCCGGCGCGATCCATTCACCGCAGCTGCTGATGCTCTCCGGCATCGGCGCGGCGGACACCCTGCGCTGCCACGGCATCACCCCGCGCGTGGACCTGCCCGGCGTCGGTGAAAACCTGCAGGACCACCTGGACATCTGCACGCTCGTGCAGAGCCGCCAGCCCGGGGTCAGCTACGACCGCACCAGCGAACTGCGCATCGCGGTCGATTACTACCTGCGGGGCCGTCGCGGGGCCGGGACCAGCAACCTGGCCGAAGCCGGCGGCTTCGCACGCTCGGCACTGGCCAGCGATGCGCACGCCGACGTGCAGTTCCATTTCGTTCCGGCGCTGCTTGACGATCACGGCCGGCACCGGCTGCCCGGCGAAGGCTACACCCTGCATGCCTGCCCCCTGCAGCCGCGCAGCCGCGGCCGCCTGCTGCTGCGCGATGCCGATGCGCGCTCGGCACCGCGCATCGCGCCGGGTTACCTCAGCGATCCGCAGGGCCATGACCTGAAGATGATGATCGAGTGCCTGCGACTGTCGCGCGCGATCCTGGCCCAGCCGGCCTTCGATGCCTGGCGCGGCAAACCGCTTTACCCGCCCCGCGACGATCTGGACGCCGCGGCACTGGCCGCCTTCGTGCGCGCCAAGGCCGAGAGCATCTATCACCCGGTCGGCAGCTGCGCGATGGGCGTGGATGGCGCGGCGGTGGTGGATCCACGCCTGCGGGTGCAGGGCGTGCAGGGGCTGCGGGTGGTGGACGCCTCGGTGATGCCGCGGCTGGTCAGCGGCAATACCCACGCCCCGACCGTGATGATCGCCGAGCGCGCCGCCGCCTGGATCCGCGCCCAGGCCGCCGGCTGAACAGGGGGCGCAGAACCCGCCCCGGGGCGGCCCCGGCCCGGCGCCGCAGCCGGATGCAAAACCCGGGCCTTTTCAATGTGATACCCATTCATCTTGCACCGGTTTGTGCAATCACGAAAAGCGGCGCTAGAATCGGACACAGCAGTCGCGCACGGGCCCCAGAACGATGAATCAGAACAGCAGTCGCCGACCGATCCGATCGGCGGCCACCGGGTTGCTGGGCATGTTGATGCCCATCGCCATGTCTTCCACCGCACAGACCCCCAGCGCCGCGCCCGCTGCGTTCCCCGTGAACATCGAGAACATGGCCGCGCCCGCGATCCCGCACACCCAGCCGGCCGCCTATCGCGCCGCGGTGGCGGGCATGAAGGTCGTACCGCCGGCCCCGGGATTCAACGTGGCCGCGATCGAATCGATGGCCCAGCAGCTGACCTACGGCGAGCGCGTGCCCGGCATGGCGGTGGCGATCGTCCAGGGCGGGCGCGTGATCAGCGCGCGCGGCTACGGCGTCACCGACGTCAACAACCCGCAGCAGGTTGATGCGCATACCGTGTTCCGGCTGGCCTCGCTCTCCAAGGCCTTCGCCGGCACCATGGCCGGGCTGCTGGTCAACGATGGCACCCTGCGCTGGGACAGCAAGGTCACCGATTACGTGCCCGGCTTCCAGTTGAATTCGCCGGAGGCCACCGAGCGCCTGACGGTGGCCGATCTGCTCAGCCACCGGGTTGGCCTGCCCTACAACGCGTATGACCGCGATGTGGAAGCCAACGCCGAGTACTACACCCTGACCCACAAGCTGGCCTCGACCTCGCTCAAGTGCCTGCCCGGCGACTGCTATGCGTATCAGAACGTGGCCTTCAGCCTGATCGGCGATGTGGTCTATGCCGCCTCGGGCAGCTTCTACGAACAATCCGTCGAGCGCCGCCTGTTCAAGCCGCTGGGCATGGACGACGCCAGCCTCGGCCTGGCCGGCATCCAGGCAAGCTCGCGCTGGGCGCGGCCGCACGTGCGCAGCCGCAATGGCTGGGTCTCGCTGACGCCCAAGCCGACCTACTACCGCCTTGCACCGGCGGCGGGCGTCAATGCCAGCGCCAGCGACATGGCGCAGTGGCTGCTGGCCCACACCGGGCACCGCCCCGACATCCTGCCCGCCCCGCTGCTGGCGACGCTGCATTCGACCCTGGTCAACACGCCCGGCGAGATGCGCTCGGGCTGGCGCCGCCAGCGACTGAATTCGGCCGGCTACGCGCTGGGCTGGCGCAACGTGGATTACGCCGGGCACGAGGTCGTGTTCCATGCCGGTGCGGTGCAGGGCTATCGCGGCCTGGTCGCGCTGGTACCCGAGCGCGATCTCGGCATCGCGATCATGTGGAACGGTGAGAGCAGCCTGCCCAGCAACCTGCTGCCGACCGTGCTGGATGCGGCCATGGGCCTGCCGGCACAGCGCTGGCTGGATGTGGATACCGATTTCGGCAGTGACAGCCTGATGGCTGACGATGCCGCACCGCAGGGCAAGCGCAAGGGCGTGTCGTCCAACCGCGCGGTGGCTTCGCCGCGCTGAGCACGACGCGCGCGGTATCGAAAGGCGGCCACGGGGCCGCCTTTTTTTTGCCGTGACGGGACGGCGGCCGGGGCGCGCGGATGCGCGGGCGCGGGCATGGGCGCAAAAAAAAACTCCCTCCCCGCTGGGCTGCCGGGGAAGGAGTCTCAGGTACAGCTATCGGGAAACGCTTAGATCAGCGGTGCCGGGGTCGCCGGAAGCGCGACCGGGGCCGTCTTCTTCTTGCGGACGGCCGGCTTGCGCTTGGCGACCTTCTTCACTGCCTTCTTGGCCGACGCCTTCTTGGCCGGTGCCTTGCGGGCGGTCTTTTTCGCGGTGGCCTTCTTGGCAGTGGCCTTCTTCGCGGTGGCCTTCTTGGCTACCTTGCGGGTGGCCTTCTTGGCGGTCTTCTTTACCGCTTTTTTCGCGGTCTTCTTGGCGGCTGCTTTCTTTGCCGTCTTCTTTACCGCTTTCTTTGCCGTCTTCTTGGTTGCCGCCTTCTTGGCCGTCTTCTTCACGGCTTTCTTGGCGGTTTTCTTGACGGCGGCTTTCTTCGCGGTCTTCTTGACGGCCTTCTTCGCGGCCTTCTTCACTGCCTTGCGTGCGGTCGTTGCCTTCTTGGCCGCCTTCTTCACCGTCTTCTTGGCAGCCGCCTTCTTGGCTACCTTCTTCACGGCCTTCTTGGCAGTGGCCTTCTTAGCGACCTTCTTGGCGGCCTTTTTGGCGGCCGGCTTTTTCTTCGCAGCTTTCTTGGTTGCCATGGGATGGCTCCTCGTCAGTGATCTATGGAGTTGAAACGCCCAGATAAAGCAAACCCGCCCTTACTGCGTTGCGGGGACCGCCGTCGCGTCATGCGCGTCGTGACGGATACGGTGACACCTGCCATGGACCACCAGGCAGACATCGAATGAGAAAGGGTCGTGCGGTTCGCCGGAGGAAGCGAAGCCGTCTCCACCGTCTTCGGACGCGAGGTGGATGTCCAGGTTGTGCTTCGCGACTTGATGTCGATTCTGCTCACTCTGTTCGCAGGAAAGGTCTGCTGAGGCGAAACCTAATCACGGTTTTTTTCACTGTCAACAACCCAGGCGAAAAATTTTCACACCGGCAGCGTGCCGCGCACCGGCGCAGGCACCCCGTCGAGCACCTGCAAGGCGGTGGCATCGCACCCCGGACAAACGCATGCAGCGCGCGAACCGTCGCACCCCTGAAAAGAAAAGTGCTTAAAAGAAGCACTTTGCTGTTACGCGCTTGCCGCATTCGCATGCGTGCGCGCTGCGGCGCCCCGCACTGCTCCCCACCGCCCGGCGCAACCCGTGCGGACACTAAACGGACCGAAAAACTTTTCACATCCCGGCGGTGTTTTTGAACGCGGATTTGCGCAACTGCGCAAACTTTCAGCGCTCCCTCGCCGCGGTGATCGGCCGACGCGTTGCTCTGCAGAGCAGGCCGACGGTGTCCGATGCAGGCCGGCGAACCCGGAAACGGTGCATCGATCCCATCGCGGCGCGTGCCGGTGGACGCATCCCCTTCGACCTTCCCGACGCGCAGTCCTCACGTACCACTAACGCAGCGCTGCCGCGCAGGCAAAAAAAACGGCCGCACAGGGCGGCCGTTGTTCAGCGCGGAAACGAGGATCAGTGGTCTTCGTTTTCCAGCAGCTCGGCGTAGTCGTCCGGACCCAGCAGGTCGTTCAACTCTTCCAGGCCATCCACTTCCACCACGTAGATCCAGCCTTCGCCGTACGCGTCTTCGTTGATGGTTTCCGGCTTGTCGCTCAGCACGTCGTTCACCTCGACCACCGTGCCGGTGATCGGGCTGTACACGTCCGAGGCGGCCTTGACCGATTCGACCACGGCTGCCTGCTCGCCGACCTTGACCTGCTGGCCAACCTCCGGCAGTTCGACATACACCAGGTCGCCCAGCAGGCCCTGCGCGTGGTCGGAAATACCGACGGTGACGCGGCCGCTGCCTTCAACGCGTGCCCACTCGTGGGACTTGAGGAATTTGAGGTCGCCGGGGATCTCGCTCATGGGACTGCTCCGAGGAATATCAGGGGGGTCAAGAAACGGGGGTAGTGTAACCAACCGGCGCGGGCCGCAATGCGCCCGCGCCGTACAAAATGCGATCAGGCCTCGATCAGCACGCCGGGCTGGGCCTGGCCTTCGCGCACGAAGGGGAACTTCACCACGCGCACCGGGATCTGCTTGCCGCGGATGTCCACGCGGACCTCGCCCAGCTCGCCGGCCGGCACGCGCGCGAACGCGATGCCCTTGCCCAGGGTGGGCGAGAACGTGCCCGACAGGATCTCGCCCTGGCCGCTGGCGGTCAGCACCGGCTGGCCGTGGCGGAGCACGCCCTTTTCGTCCATCACCAGGCCGATCATCTGGCGTGCATCGCCCCGGGTCTTCTGCGCTTCCAGCACGTCGCGGCCGATGAAATCGCGGCCTTCGTCCAGCGCGACGGTCCAGGCGAGCGCGGCTTCGTACGGCGAAATCGCCTCGTCCATGTCCTGGCCGTAGAGATTCATGCCCGCCTCCAGGCGCAGCGTATCGCGCGCGCCCAGGCCGGCGGGGCGCACGCCGGCGGCGGCCAGCGCATTCCAGAACGCAACCACGGCGGTCTGCGGCAGCAGGATTTCAAAGCCGTCTTCGCCGGTGTACCCGGTGCGTGCCAGGAACAGCGCGGTGCCGTCGGCGGCCGTGGTTTCCAGCGCGGCGAAACGCCCCAGCTTTTCCAGTGCCGCACGATCGGCGGCGCCCAGCAGCCCGATCACGCGTTCGCGGGCGGTCGGGCCCTGCACGGCGATGATGGCCAGGTCGTCGCGTTCGATGACCTCCACGCTGAACACGGCGGCCTGCTCGCGGATCCAGGCCAGATCCTTTTCGCGGGTGGAGGCATTGACCACCATGCGGAAGAAATCCTCGGCCATGTAATAGACGATCAGGTCGTCGATCACGCCGCCCTGCGCATTGAGCATGCACGAATACAGTGCCTTGCCCGTGGCCTTGAGCTTGTCCACCGAATTGGCCAGCAGCCGGCGCAGGAACGGCTTGACCTGCTCACCGCGCAGGTCGACCACGGTCATGTGGCTGACGTCGAACATGCCGGCATCGCGACGCACCAGGTGGTGCTCGTCCAGCTGCGAGCCGTAATGAATGGGCATGTCCCAGCCACCGAAATCGACCATCTTGGCGCCGAGTGCGCGGTGGGTGTCGTTGAGAAGCGTCTTCTGGGTCATGACCGGATCCGGGGAATTGAAGGCAATCCCCACATTATAGGTCGGGCACGACGCAACGCCTGCGGCGCTGCATCAGACCGGCTGCACCTGCAACGTCATCCCGTGCACCGCGACCACCCGCACCGCAGTGCCGGCCGCCAGGTCCGGGCCGTCCACCCCCCAGAACGCATCGTCGAGCCGGATCCGGCCGTGGCCGCCGATGATCGGCTGGTCCAGCACTCCCACCCGGCCGACCAGCTGCTCGGCGCGCCGGTTCAACAGCGGCTGGTCGCTCTGCCGGTCGTGCGACCGGCCCCAGCGGCGATAGCACTGGATGGCCACCACGCTGAGCAGCACGAAGGCCACCACCTGCCACAGCAGCGGGATGTCGGCGAACACCGCGACCATCACGAACACGGCCGCCGCGCCGATGCCGATCCACAACATGAAGGCGCCCGGCGCCAGCGCTTCGGCCGCGAACAGGACCAGCGCCAGTGCGCCCCACCCCACCACTTCCCAGCGCATGTCAGCCCCCGATCCGCGGCGGCACGCCGCGCGTGGCTTTCTTCTCTTCCTGTTTGGCGAACGCCTCGCGGGCGAGCTCAGCGACACCGGCGATCGAGCCGATCACGCCGCTGGCTTCCATCGGCATCAGCACCAGCTTCTGGTTCGGCGAGGTCGCCAGTTCCTTGAATGCTTCCACGTACTTCTGCGCGATGAAGTAGTTGATCGCCTGCACGTCGCCCTGGGCGATTGCCTCGGACACCATCGTGGTCGCCTTGGCTTCCGCCTCGGCCAGGCGCTCACGCGCTTCGGCGTCGCGGAAGGCGGCTTCCTTGCGGCCTTCGGCCTCCAGCACGGTGGCCTGCTTTTCGCCCTCGGCACGCAGAATCTCGGACTGGCGCGAACCTTCGGCTTCCAGGATCTGCGCGCGCTTCTCGCGCTCGGCCTTCATCTGCCGCGCCATCGCGTCGAGCAGATCGCGCGGCGGCTGGATGTCGCGGATCTCGATCCGGTTGACCTTGACGCCCCACGGGTTGGTGGCCTGGTCGACCACGCTCAGCAGCTGGGCGTTGATCACCTCGCGCTGGCTCAGCGATTCATCCAGGTCCATCGAGCCGATCACGGTACGGATGTTGGTCTGCACCAGCGCGATCATCGCCACCTCCAGGTTGGCGACCTCGTAGGCGGCCTTGGCCGCATCGAGCACCTGGAAGAACACCACGCCATCCACGCGCACGGCGGCGTTGTCCTTGGTGATCACTTCCTGGCTGGGCACGTCCAGCACCTGCTCCATCATGTTCACCTTGCGGCCGACCCCGTAGACGATCGGGATCAGGAAATGCAGGCCGGGCGACATGGTGTGGGTGTAGCGGCCAAAGCGCTCCACCGTCCATTCATAGCCCTGCGGGACCATCCGCACCGCCTTGAACAGGATGACGACGGCCACGAAGGCCAGCACCAGCGAGAACAGCATGGTCGGAAACATCAGGTCACTCCTTTTCCCCGGATTCGTAGGTCCGAGTATAGCCACGCGCTTTCACGCCGGCGGTAGGAGTTCTCTGGCGCCGCAGGCCGATCCGGGTCAGGCGCTGCGCGGGGCGAACATGATCACCATCATCCCGGCCAGGCACAGGCCCACCCCCAGCAGGTCCCAGCGGCTCGGGCGGATGCCGTCGACCAGCCACAGCCACATCAGCGCGGTCCCGATGTAGACGCCCCCGTAGGCGGCATACACGCGGCCGCTGGCGGTCGGGTGCAGGGTCAGCAGCCACGCGAACAGGGCCAGGCTGGCGGCGGCCGGCAGCAGCAGCCACGCACTGCCGCCCTTGCGCAGCCACAGCCAGGGCAGGTAGCACCCGATGATCTCGGCCACGGCGGTCAACACGAACAGCAGCAGCGTGTTCATTGGTCCGGTTCGGCAGCCTTGACCTGCTGCCAGAGCGCTTCCTGCGCGGCCAGATCCAGCGCGGCCAGCGACTGCCCGGCGTGGTCGGCCCGGGCTTCCATCGCGCGGAAACGCCGTTCGAACTTGTGGTTGGCCAGGCGCAGTGCGGCGCCCACATCGACCTTGGCGTGGCGGGCCAGGTTGGCGCAGACGAACAGCAGGTCGCCGAGCTCTTCCTGCAGGCGCGCCTGATTCTCCTCGACCGGGCCACGCGCGAACTCGGCAGCCACCTCGTCCAGTTCCTCGCGCACCTTGTCCAGCACCGGCGCCGGGCCCGGCCAGTCGAAACCGACCCGCGCCGCGCGGGCCTGCAGCTTCACCGCCCGCTGCCACTCCGGCAGGCCCCGCGAGATCCCGGCCAGCGCCGAGGTATCGGTATGTCCCCTGGCCGCGCGCTCGGCGCGTTTGATCGCCTCCCAGTTGCTGTTGACCTCCTCGGCCCCCTCGACCTGCACCTGCGCGAACACGTGCGGGTGCCGGCGCTGCATCTTGTCGCTGATCGCGCGCGCGACATCGGCAAACGCGAACGCGCCCTGCTCCTGCGCCATCTGCGCATGGAACACGACCTGCAGCAGCAGGTCGCCGAGTTCATCCTTGAGATCGTCCAGGTCGCCGCGGTCGATCGCATCGGCAACCTCGTAGGCTTCCTCGATCGTGTACGGGGCGATGCTGGCGAAGTCCTGCTGCAGATCCCAGGGGCAGCCCTGCTGCGGGTCGCGCAGGCGCGCCATGATGCCCAGCAGGCGGTCCAGTTCGGTGGCAGCGGGCATCTCGGCTCCAGTCAGGTCAGGCGGGCAACCAGCTGCGCCACGGCAGGCGGGTATCACCCAGGGCGATGAAGTCGCCGTTCAACAGGGTTTCGCGGCGGTTGTAGCGGAACGGCTTGCCGGTTTCGGCCGAAAGCACCGCGCCACCGGCCGCGTGCAGCACGCACTGGCCCGCGGCGGTATCCCATTCGGAGGTCGGGCCCAGCCGGGGATACACATCCAGGGTGCCTTCGGCGAGCCTGCAGAACTTCAGCGACGAGCCCTGCGCGACGACGTCGATCTCGCCCATGCGGTCGAGCAGGGCCTGGGTCTCCACGCTGCGGTGGGATCGGCTGGCGGCGACCCGCAGCGGCACCGTGGCCGGCGTGCGGGTGCGCAGCACGGTGTCGCGCATCCCGTCGCGGCGGTACGCGAGTTCGCCGCGCATCGCATGCCAGATCTGCCCGGTGGCCGGTGCCAGCACCACGCCGAAGGCCGGCGCGCCCTGGTAGATCAGGGCGATGTTGACGCTGAATTCGTCGTTGCGCTTGACGAACTCGCGGGTGCCATCGAGCGGATCGACCAGCCAGTACGCGCCCCAGTGCCGGCGGGTGTCCCACGGTACCTGCGCGGATTCTTCGGACAGGATCGGCAGGTCCGGGGTCAGCTGGGCCAGGCCGCGTTCGATCACCGCATTGCCGGCCAGATCGGCGGCGGTCACCGGGCTCTGGTCGGCCTTGATCTGGACATCGAAGGCGGTGGCGTAGACCGCCATGATCGCGGCGGCGGCGTCCTGGGCGATGGCAATGACGGTTTCGCGCAGATCCGTCGTGAGCTTGATCATTCCCCGCGCCCCAGCCACTCACGCGCGATGAACAGCGCCGCCAGCGATCGGCCTTCGGAAAAATCCTCGCGCAGCATCAGCTGGTCCAGCTCGGCCAGCTTCCACGGCACCACTTCCAGTTCTTCGGGCTCATCGCCGACCAGCCGCTCCGGATACAGGTCGCGCGCCACCACCAGCCACGACTGATGGCTCATGTAGGTCGGGGCCAGGGTCATCGGGCGCAATACATCGATGCGGCGCGCGCCGTAGCCGGCCTCTTCCTTGAGTTCACGGTCGGCGGCCTGCTCGGGGCTTTCGCCGGCATCGATGCGGCCTTTGACCAGGCCCAGTTCGTAACGGTGCACGCCGGCGGCGTATTCACGCACCAGCAGCACGGTCTCGTCATCGAGCATCGGCACGACCACCACGGCACCGTGGCCACGGGTGACCAGGCGCTCGAAACGGCGGCGTTCGCCGTTGGAAAATTCAAGGTCCAGCTGCTGGCGCTGGAACGGGCCGCTTTCCTCGTCCGTGATCTTGTGGATGATGGGCAGGCGGCGCGTCATGCGGACAGACTCTTGGGGACCGATAGAATGTACACAGTTGAAAACGTGTTCATGAGCCCGAAATGCTAGCAGACCCAGCCCCCTCCACGCTGGCCGATCCGTGGCGGCAACGCGACCTGGCCGTGTTGTGGCAGTCCGCCGCGTCGCAGGGCGCGCTTGCCGGCCCCCTGACGCCGTTGCCGATCGCCCGGGGCGAAGGCCCCTGGCTGATCGATCACGATGGCCGCCGCTACCTGGATGCGGTCAGCAGCGGCGGCAACACGCTGTTCGGGCACGCCCCGCCCCGTATCGGTGCGGCCCTCGCCGCCCAGGCCGCCCAGCTCGACCACGCACTGCTCGCCGGGTTCAGCCCTGCACCGGCGATCCTGCTGGCCGAGCGGCTGCTGGCGCTGGCGCCGCGCCAGGCCGGGCGCGCGCCGCTGGCCCGGGTGCTGTTCGGTGACAGCGGCGCAACCGCCGTGGACGCGGCGTTGGCGATGACGGCCCAGTATTTCCGCACGCGCGATGAGCCCCACCGGACCCGCTTCGTCGCGCTGGAGAACGGCGCCCATGGCGGGCTGCCGGGCGCGCTGGCGGCCGACGCACTGCTCGCGCCCTCCCCCGATGCCTACCTCGCCGCGCCCGGACAGACCGCCGCGCAGCGTGCGCATGCGGCCGCCGACGCGCTGGCCACGCTGTTCGACCAGCACCCCGGCGAGATCGGTGCGGTGATCGTGGAGCCGCGCCTGCAGTGCGCGGGCGGCATGCGCGTGCACGATCCGGTGTATCTGCAGCGCGCGCGGGCCCTGTGCGATGCCAACGGTGCGTTCCTGATTGCCGACGAGCGCGCCACCGGCTTCGGCCGCACCGGCACGCTGTTCGCCTGCGAACAGGCAGGGGTGATGCCAGACCTGCTGTGTCTGTCCGGTGGCCTCACCGGCGGCGTGCTGCCGCTCTCGGCGGTGCTTGCCACGCAGGCGCTGCATGAGGCCGTGGCGGCCGCTCCGCACGCCCCGCGCGTGCTGCACGCGCAGGCGGGCGGCCATCCGCTGGCCTGCGCGGCCGCCCTGGCCACGCTGGATATGTTCGCCAGCGAGGACGTGATCGCACGCAACCGCAGCACCGCCGAGGTGATGCGCACGCTGGCCGCGCCGTTCCGCGATCATCCGTGCGTGGCCGATGTGCGCCAGGCGGGGATGGTGGTGGCCTTCGAACTGACCCGCGGCGGCGACCGCCGCACGCCCTTCCCGGCCGAGGCACGGATCGGGCTGCAGGTGGGCAACGCCGCGCTGAAACGCGGCGTGCTGCTGCGCCCGCTGGGCGACGTGCTGTACTGGATGCCGCCGTACTGCATGGAAGACGACCATCTGGACCTGCTGGCCCAGACCACCCTGGCCGCCATCGAGGAGGCCATCGCATGCGCCTGACCCGCAGTTGGATCGAAACGCCCCTGGCCGTCGGCCAGACCCTGTCGCTGCCTGAAGAAGTGGCCAATCACCTGGTGCGCGTGATGCGGCTGCGCGAGGGCGATACCTGCGTGCTGTTCAACGGCGATGGCCACGATTACAGCGCGACCGTGGTGGAGACCAGCAAGCGCGATGCGCGCGTCCGCGTGGACGGTTCGACGGCGGTCGACAACGAATCGCCATTGCGCATCACCCTGCTGCAGGGGATCGCACGCGGCGAGAAGATGGACCTGATCCTGCAGAAGGCGACCGAGCTGGGCGTCACCGCGATCGTGCCGGTCAATGCCGAGCGCACCGAGGTCAAGCTGGATGCGGCGCGCGCGGAGAAGCGGCTGACGCACTGGCGCAGCGTGGTGGTGTCAGCCTGCGGCCAGTCCGGGCGGGCGCGGGTACCGGCCGTGGCCGCGCCGCAGTCACTCCAGGCGGCGGCGCAGAACGCAGCCGCCGACACGCTGAAGCTGACTCTGGACCCGCTCGGCGATCATCGGCTGGCCACGCTGACCCGCGCGCCGGCCGGCGGCGTGGTGATCGCGATCGGGCCGGAGGGCGGCTGGTCGCCGCGCGATCGGCTGGCGCTGGCCACGGCCGGCTTCCAGGGGTTGCAGCTGGGTCCGCGCATCCTGCGCACGGAAACCGCCGGCCTGGCCGCGATCGCGGCGCTGCAGGCGCGGCTGGGGGATTTGTAGGCCCGCAGCGAGGAGCGCCATGCCGGGCATGGCGCGCCCGCGTTCAATCGATCAGGCAGCGACCGGGAACGCCTCGTCCAGCGCCGCTTCGAGCGCGTCCAGATCCGGCAGCAGTGCGCTCTGCTCGCCCAGCAGCACGCGCATGTGCACGCCCTTGGGCAGGGTTTCTTCGGAGGCGTCGGCCAGCAGCCCATCGCGCGGCACGGCGATCAGCTGCGGGAAGGTCTGGGTGAGCAGCGCGAAATACGGCCGGCGGGCGTTGCCGCCCAGGGCCTTGAGCACCACCACCTTGTTGTTGGCATGGACCGGCTCGTCCCCCTGCCCGGACAGCCGCGCGAACGACAGCAGCGGGACATCCCAGCCGTGCCAGGCGATCTGGCCGACCAGCCACGAGGGTGCATCGGGCACGCTCTCGACCGGGACCTTGGACATCATCTCGGCCACGGTGGCATTGGGCAGCAGCACGCGCTCATGCCCGGCCTGGATCAGTACCCCGCGGATTTCGTCGTTGCTTGCGTAGCTCATGGCGTGTTTCCTCTGGTGGGCAGGCGCGCGGTTACGCGTCCGTGCCCCAACGTTCGGCAATGGTCGCGGCAAGCTGCTGGGGCTCGCCCGCCTCCTGGCCCGCGGCGATGACCGCGCTGGCCGCGATCGGGTCGTAGCAGCCTTCACCGGTCTGGCCGGCCACCCATGCACCGGCGGCGGACAGCGCGAGCACCGCCTCGACCTGTGACGCCTCGGCACCGCTGAGCAGCACCACGCCGCTGTGCGCCGCGGGCAGCGCGTCGATCTGGATGCCGCGCGTATCGCCGATGAAATGCAGGCCGCGGTTGTCGACCGTGACGCCTACATCGTCGGGCAGGATGTAAACCTGGCCAGCCTCGACCGGCAGGCCATCTTCGGCCAGCACCACCGGCAACGCGGAAACGCGCGCCATCTGCTTGACCAGATTGCCGTAGCGGCCGCCATCCAGGCGCATGTAGACCAGCACGGCCGTGGAAAGGCCGGCCGGCAGCGCGGACAACAGCCGGCGCAGCGCGTCCGGCCCGCCGATGCCGGCCAGCACCAGCACGGCGCCCGGGCAGGCACTGCCGGGATCGACGTCCGGCTCGAGTTCGACCAGCGACAGCCGGTCCGAATCGAAGCTGGCCAGCGGTGCCGGCGTCGCCGCCGCCGGCGCGGCGAGCGGCGCGGCCGCAATGGCATCGTCTTCCACCAGCGCCCAGCGGCTGTGGTCGCCCAGCGCCACCGGCGGCGGCACGGCGGCCGGCGCCTGATCGGGCACGTGCGCGGCGGCCGGGGCCTCGGCCGGAATCGGCGGGATCACCGGTGCGGGCTGCAGGGCGGCCAGGGCGTCTTCCAGCGAGACCGGTTCTTCCAGATGCGCCGGCGCCTGGTACAGGCCGTCGGCCGGCACGTCGGAGGCGGCGTGCTCGGCTTCGCGCAGATGGAACTCCAGCGGCGCGTCGGCGTGCAGTTGTGCCGGCGTGGTCGGCAGGCCGGGCTCGGGCTGCAGCCGCTGGTCCTGTTCCGACCCCGGCGGCAGCACATCCTGATGGCCGTGCAGCTTGGCCGCCAGGTGGCGCGACCAGCGCTGCGCTTCCCACCCGTCGCGGCGCGCGGCCAGCTCGGCCTCATCGAAGATCAGCGTGAGCGAGGGCGAGGCGAGGACCGGATCCAGCCGTTCCAGCGCGTCTTCGATCGCCGGTTCCAGCGCGATCAGTACCGCGCCGGGATCGGCATCGCGCAGGACCTGCAGGTCCAGCGTGTTCGGATCGTCTTCCAGCACCAGGCGCGCACCGGCGTGGCCGACGGCCTCGCGCAGGCGATCACGGGCCGGGCCGGGCCGGGCCAGCAGCGCGACCGATTTCAGGGCGGTGGGGTCACTCGCGGACACGGGCGATCCCCAGCAGGTCGTACACGTTTCGCATCAGGTCCAGTTCCTGGTACGGCTTGCCCAGGTAACGCTGGACACCGATTTCGAAGGCACGCTGGCGATGCTTGTCGCCGCTGCGCGAGGTGATCATCACGATCGGCACGTCCTTGTAGCGGGGATCGGCACGCATCGCCGTGGCCAGCTCATAGCCGTCCATGCGCGGCATTTCGATATCCAGCAGCATCAGGTCCGGCACGCGTTCTTCCAGGCGCTCCAGGGCTTCGATGCCGTCGCGGGCGACGGTGACTTCGAAGTTGTGGCGCTCCAGGATGCGGCCGGTGACCTTGCGCATCGTCAGCGAATCGTCGACCACCATCACCACCGGCGCTTCGCGGTCGCTGACCTGGGTGGTCTCTGCGATCGGCTTGTGCGGGTTGGCGATGAAGCGGCGGACCAGCGGGGCGACGTCGAGGATGACCACCACGCGGCCATCGCCGGTGATCGTGGCGCCGTAGATGCCCGGCACCGAGGCGATCTGCAGGCCGACCGGCTTGACCACGATTTCGCGGTTGCCCAGCACCTGGTCGATCGCCACGGCCGCGCGCAGTTCACCGGCGCGCACCAGCAGCAGCGGCACCTGGGCCTGGCCTTCGGCACGGGCCTGGCCCTGGCCGACCAGCGTACCCAGATCGTGCAGCGCGAATTCTTCGCCGCCGTAGTGGTAGCCGCCGTTGGCGGTTTCAAAGCGCTCGCGCGAGATCCGGCCGATGCCGCTGACCGAGGCGACCGGCACCGCGAAGGTGGTGTCGCCGATCTGCACGAACACGGCCTGGGTGACCGCCAGCGTCTGCGGCAGGCGCAGGGTGAAGGTCACGCCCTGCCCGCGCACCGAGTGGATGTCCACCGAGCCGCCGAGCTGGCGCACTTCGTTGTGCACCACGTCCATGCCCACGCCACGGCCCGCCAGCTGGCTGACCTGATCGGCGGTACTGAAGCCGGAGGCGAAGATCATCGCATCCAGTTCCGCATCGCCCAGCACGGCATCGGCGCTGATCAGGCCGCGCTGTTCGGCGCGGCGACGGATCGCCTCGCGGTCCAGCCCGGCGCCGTCATCGGCCACTTCCAGCACGATTTCCGAGCCTTCGCGGCGCAGGCGGATCGCGATCTCGCCTTCTTCCGGCTTGCCGGCGGCACGGCGCTGTTCGGGGGTTTCAAGCCCGTGCGCAACCGAGTTGCGCAGCATGTGCTCCAGCGGCGCGACCATGCGGTCGAGCACGTTGCGGTCCAGTTCGCCATGGGTCCCTTCCAGGGTGACGTGGACCTGCTTGCCGGTGTCCTGGCCGGCCTGGCGCACGACACGGCGCAGGCGCGGCACCAGCCCATCGAACGGCACCATGCGCGCGCGCATCAGGCCGTCCTGCAGTTCCGAGCTGACGCGCGACTGCTGCTGCAGCAACACGTCGTACTGGCGCGAGAGATCGTCCAGCACGCCCTGCAGGCCGCCCAAGTCGGCCGCCGATTCGTTCAGCGCACGGCTGAGCTGCTGCAGCGTGGAGAAGCGGTCCAGTTCCAGCGGATCGAACTTGTGATCGGCCTGGTCCTGTTCGCGCTGGTAGCGGGCGACGATCTGCGCTTCGGTTTCCAGATCCAGGCGGCGCAGCTGATCGCGCAGACGGGCGTTGGTGCGGTCCAGTTCGCCCATGGCGCCGCGGAAGGCACCCAGCTGCTGTTCCAGCCGCGAGCGGTAGATCGCCACTTCGCCGGCGTGGTTGACCAGGCGGTCCAGCAGGTCGGCGCGCACGCGCACCTGTTCCTGCTGCGGACGCGCCAGGCTGTCCTCGTCCGACGCCGCGCTTTCCAGCGGCACCGGTGCCGACAGCGGCGTGGCCACCAGGGCGGCGATCGCCGCTTCGACCTGCGCATCGGCCGACTCCAGCGCGGCCTCCGGCACGTCTTCGGCCACCACCTCGGCACGACCCAGGGTGCGCTGCTCGAAGGCCGCGATCAGGTCGTCGGGCATCTCCACCGTGCGGTGATGGCCGGTGCGGGTGAGCAACTGGTGCAGGCGGTCGAAACCACGTTCCAGCAGATGTACGTCGCTGCGGTCGATATCGGTGCGGTTGGCCGCCACGGCCTCCAGCAGCGATTCGATGGCATGGCCCAGGTCGCCGATCGGGTTGATCCCGGCCATGCGCGCGCCACCCTTGAGGGTGTGCAGATCGCGCTGCAGGCCGCCCAGTGCATCGCGGTCCTCCGGCGCGGCGCGCAGTTCGCTGATCAGGCCATCGCAGTGGTCGAGCAGGTCCTTGCCTTCTTCGACGAAGATGTCGACCAGTTCCTGGTCGAGCAGGGTGAAGTCCAGCGCATCGCCTGCTTCGGCGTCCTGCGCGTCCTGCACGTCCTGCGCCTCCTGCGCGTCCTGCGCGTCCTGCGCGTCCGACGCTGCGGCAGCGCCGTCTTCGTTGGCTGCATCGGCCGCGTGGGCGACGTAGGGGCCTTCTTCCATTTCGAACAACGGCGCCGGTTCGGCCGCGTCGTCCTGTTCCTGGAGGGATTCGGCAAACGCCGCGGCTTCGCCGTCCACGCCCGTATCCAGGCCCAGTACGCCTGCATCGGCGTCGGCGTCAGCGTCGGCGTCGGCTTCGTCAGCCAGCGGTGCATCGAGCACGGTCAGGCCGTCGTCGATCGCCTGCTGGGCATCGACCGGCTCACCGAAGGCCGGGGCCGGCGGAAGCACCTCGTCGAAGGCATGCGTCTGGCCGTCTTCGTCGATGTCCTCGCTGCTGGTTTCCCAGCCACTGCTGCCGAGCGTATCGGCAGCGGGGGCGTCGGCATCGGTGGATTCGGCGGGCACACCGGTTTCATGAGTGTCCTGGTCAGCGCGCGTGTGCAGCGCGGCGTCGGCGGTCTGCGCGGCCTCGGTATCGGTGTCGTTGCCGGCAAGGGCCGTTTCAGCGGCCGCCGCTTCGCTTGCGACGGTCTCGTCTTCTTCGACAGCCTCGCTGGGCGCCGCCTCGTCCTGCACTTCGGGCGCATCGAAGGCGGCCTCGGCAGGCACTTCAACGGCGTCGCGCGTGTCGTGCGTCTGCCCGCCTTCCGCGGTGCCCGCCTCGGCCAGCGCGTCGGCGTCCAGCGGCTGCTCGGCCTCGGCATCCAGCGGTGCTTCGATCGACAGGGTGTCCTCGTCCAGCAGATCCTGCTCTGCCGGTGCGTCGGCCGGATCCGGCGCCTGCGCGTCGGCGGCGGCATCCAGCCCGGTGGGCAGCGCGGGATCGAAGTAACGCGACAGATCTTCTGCGCCGGTGAGCTCGACGGCCTCCAGGCCACTGGCGGCCGGTGCGGTCTCGCCCGCGTCCTGGTCCAGCGCGTCGGCCTCGCCTGCGGCGTCCGGACGGGACGCGGGCAGGTCGGCGTTGAAGTACGCGGAGAGATCGTTGCTGCCGGTCAGTTCGGCGGCCGCCTGTCCTTCCGGGGCGTGTTCGTGTTTGTGTTCGATCCCGAGGTCCGCATCGGCCGACAGCGGTGCGTTCGGCTCCTGCGCATGCTCGTGCTCGTGCTCGTGCTCGACCACGCTGAGTGCATCGGCATCCACCCAGCCGGCCTGCAGGCCCGCATCGGCGGTGTCATCGGCCTGGGCCAGGTCGGTTGCAGCTTCCTCGGTTGCCTCGGCCTCGGCTTCGGCTTCGGCGTCTGCAGCGGCTTCGGCCTCTGCCTCGGCGTCGACGTACGCGTCGGCGTCGGAACCGGCTGCGATGGCATCGTCCTGCCCGGCCTGCGCGTCGGTGTTCTCCACCGGCGCTGCTTCAACGGCGGTGTCCTCGGCAGCCTCGATCCCGGGCGCGGCCTCATCACGCTCCGGTGCGATCTCGCCTGCCGGGTCCAGCAGGGCGTCGCTCTCCAGCGCGTCGAGCGCATCCAGCGTATCGTCGGCGACCAGGGCCGGCCAGCGTGCTTCGGGCAGGGTATCGGCCAGCGCCTGCAGGCGTGCCGCCAGCGCAGCCTGGGCGGGCACGCGCGGCGATTCGGCCTGCAGTGCGGCCATGGTGATCGTGATCGCCGCCGAGGTGTCGGCGAGTGCGGCCATACCGGCGTCGCTGGGCAGCGCGTCGGCGGCCAGCGAGCGCTTGATGTAGCTCTCGGCGGTACCGGTGACGGCGGTGATCTCCGGCACGTCGGTCATCGCGAACGCACCATTCATGGTGTGCACCGCGCGCAGCAGCGCATCGTTGACCGGCTGCGGCGCATCCACGGCACTGTCCAGCCATGCCTGCAGCGTTGCCTGGTGTGCTTCGACCTCGGCCTCGAGGATCTCGCGCAGCACGCTGTCGATGTTGGCCGGGGTGCCTTCGGCAACCACCGCTGCAGGCGCGACCACGGCGGCATCCGGCGCAGCGTCCAGCGCCGGCACGGCGCGCTGCAGCGGCACATGGAAGGTTTCCTCACCGGCAGCCACGCGGTCCGCGGTGGCCTGCATGCCCTGCAGGTCGGCGCTTACGCCGGTGCCGTCGCGCAGTGCGGCATTGAGCTGCGGCAGCACCTCGTATGCCTGGCTGACCAGGGCGACCACCGCCGGCGATGCCGGGCGACTGCCGTCGAGCACGCGGTTGAGCATGCCCTCGATCTTCCAGCTGAATTCACCCAGGATGCGCGCACCGACCAGGCGGCCACTGCCCTTGAGCGTGTGGAACACCCGGCGGATCGGGCGCAGGCGGTCCATGTTGTCCGGGGCCGCGCGCCATACAGGCAGCAGGTTGCCCAGATTGACCAGTTCCTCGTCGAACTCTTCGATGAAGACCTCGCGGATGTCCTGGTCGATGTGCTCGCCATCGTCCTGGAAGCCGGCATCGATGCTGGCCGGCGCCTCCACGCTGTCGGCGGGCGCGGACACGGCGGCAACGCTGTCGTCGCTGAGGGCCACGAACGGCGCCTCGGCCGCGGTGACCGTGCGCTCGGGCAGGCCGTCCGGACGGAACTGTGCCGCAGCGGCGTCCAGTTCGGCCAGGAAACGGGTGGCTTCGTCGTCCAGTTCGATCGTGCTGATCACCGCGTCCTGCACGGTGGTCGCGGCCGGGATCGGCGGCGGACCCGACAGGGCTTCGGTGGCTTCGGTGGCTTCGGTGGCTTCGGTGGCTTCGACCACCTCGGTGGCGTCAACGGCATCGGTAGCGTCGACGATCGCGACGGCTTCGTCAGCGTCCACGGCGTCATGCGCCTCGGCCGTCTCGAGCGGCCCGGCGGTCTCTTCGCCCGCAGCATCTTCAGCAACCGGCGTCTGCAGGAAGGCCGGCAGGGTCTCCACATCCACGCTGCTGGTCTCGACGTTCTGGTCGGCCTGCCACGGAGAAGAACCGGCTTCGTCCTCGATCTGCAGCGAGAGCACATCGCCGGCGTTGTGCAGCGGTTCGTCGAAGGTGAATTCGATCGGTTCGTCGCTCAGTTCCAGTGCGTCGTGCTCGGCGGCCACCGGATCGAATCCGCCGCCATGGCCAGCAGCGTCCGCGGCCAGCGGTGCATCGAACGACAGCGCCTCGGCCACCGGCTCGGCCTCGAGCGTACCGGCAGGTTCGCTGCCTTCCAGCGCGATCGGCGCAACATTCCATGCGGCGCTGCCGTCGGGAAGTTCAGCCACCACCGGGTCGAAGTGCGCGAAGGTCGGCACGCTGTCGATATCGGCTTCGCTGGCCAGCGTCCACTGGGCATCCGCTGCCGGCACCGGTGCGGTGGAGGCATCAAACACCAGCGGCGGTGCGGCACCGGTCATCGGTGCGGGCGGTGCCGGCGGATCGAAGGTGAGATCCGGCAACGGCGGCGGCACGCTGCCCGGCAGCGGCGCGGCCGCGGTGACCGGCACGCTGATCGGCTCGACCGACAGGGCGTCCCAGGTGGCCATCGCGATCGGCTCGGCGGCGACCGGCAAGGCCTCCGGCTCGGTGTCGGCGGCCGCCTGGCGCGCATCCGGCAACGGCCAGTAGCGCAGGGTTTCCAGGCTGGTGCGGGTGATGTCGAGGATCTCCTCGCGGCCCGGGCGGCGTTCGCGCAGGGCTTCGAGGTAGTACTCCAGGCTGGCCATCGCATCGGCCAGCGTATCGAGCTGGCGCCCGCTCGGCACGCGCTGCTTGCCCAGCAGTTCCACGGCGATGTACTGCCGCACGCCCTGCAGGTAGTCGGCCGGGGTGGACAGATCGAGCATGCGCAGCGCGCCGGCGACCTCGCCCAGCAGGCGCGGCACTTCCTGCAGCTGCTGGTGGTTCCAGTTGGTTTCGATGAAGGCGACAAAATGCTCGCGCGCGGCAGCGAAATTGGCGATCGCTTCGTGGGCAAGCACTTCCACCGTGCGGCGGTTCTCCACCGCGCTGGGGTCGTCTTCACCGCTGCCGCCGGCGCCCAGATGGGCGACCTGGTCGTCCAGCGAGGCATCCACGTACAGCAGCGCGCCGGCGATATCCAGCAGCAGCGTTTCATCGATCTGCTGCACGCCCTCGACCACGTCGCGCAGCGCGTCGCGCTGCTGCACGACCACGCCACGGGCAACGCCCAGGCCCATCATGCCCAGCGTATCGGCGACCGCACCCAGCTCATCGACCTGGGTCTGCAGCTGCACCGGCTCACCGCCGGTGCGCAGGTGCAGGTCCAGCGCATCCTTGATGCGCAGCAGTTCTTCCTTGACCGCATTGCCGACGGTGTCGAGCAGTTCGCGGTTGCGGCCGCTGAGGCTGCCGCGCGCGTGGTCCAGCTCGGCCTCGGTGGCGGTGGCGCTGTCCGGGGCGAAGGCGAACAGCACGCTTTCATTGATGCCCGGCGCCGAACGCGCCGAACGCAGGTCGTTGAGCAGCGGCAGCAGCACGATCGGAATGTCGCGGTGGCCGTTCTGCAGGCGCTCCAGGTAATCGGGCAACAGCACGCTGCCACGCATCAGCGTGGCGCAGGCCTCATCGCGGTCGGGCACGTCGCCGGCGCCGATCGCGTTGGCCAGCTGTTCCATCTCCTCGGCCACCATCGCCGGGGCGTACAGCTCGACCATGCGCAGGGTGCCCTGCACCTGGTGCAGGTAGCCGGCGCAGAAGCGCATCCGGCTGCCATCGGCCGGGTCTTCGACGAAGTACTCGACCTCGTTGCGCACCTGGCGCAGGGTCTCGTCCAGCTCCGGCTTCACCCAGCCCAGGGCGGCGTGGCTCATGGCATCGCGCAGCGTGCTCATGCCAGGTCTCCCGGCAGTTCGGCGCGCATGTCGTGCTTGGATGTCTCGCGATGCATCATCTGCTGATTCCTTCCCTCTTCGCCCTGCCCGCGGTTCACGCCGGCAGCTTGAAGTCGGCGACCGAGCGGCGCAGGTCTGCCGCCAGCTGTGCCAAATGACCGATCGACTCGGCGGTCTGTCCCGCGCCCTGCGAGGTCTGGCCGGTAATCTGACGGATCACGCCCATGGTGCGCGTGATGTCCGATGCCGCGGCCGACTGCTGCTGGGCAGCGATCGAGATGTTCTTGATGAGGTTGTTCAATGCGTTGGAGACGCGCTCGATTTCGGTCAGCGCGGTGCCGGCATCCTCGGCCAGGCGCGCACCGGACACCACTTCGGCGGTGGTCTGTTCCATCGAACTGACCGCCTCGTTGGTATCGGCCTGAATGGCCTGCACCAGGTTCTCGATGCGTCGGGTCGCACCGGAGGTGCGTTCTGCCAGGCGCTGCACTTCGTCGGCCACGACCGCGAAACCGCGGCCCGCTTCACCGGCCGAGGCGGCCTGCACCGCGGCGTTCAACGCCAGGATGTTGGTCTGCTCGGAAATGTCGTTGATCAGTTCCACGATCGAGCCGATTTCCTGCGAGGACTCACCCAGCCGCTTGATGCGCTTGGAGGTTTCCTGGATCTGGTCGCGGATCTGGTCCATGCCCTGGATCGTTTCGCGCACCACGCCGGCACCCTCGGCGGCGATGACCACCGAGCGCTGGGCCACGTCGGCCGATTCGGCCGAGTTGCGCGAGACCTGTTCGATGCTCGAGGCGATTTCGCCGATCCGGTCGGAGGCCGAGGTGATCTGGTTGGCCTGGTGGCCGGCCGCTTCGGCCAGCTGCATCGCCGTGGCCTGGGTTTCCTGGGTCGACACGGCCACCTTGGCCGAGGTGTCGTTGATAGTGGTCACCAGGTGGCGCAGCTCATCGACGGCGTAGTTGATGGCGTCGGCGATCGCGCCGGTCATGTCCTCGGTCACCGAGGCCTTCACCGTCAGGTCACCTTCACCCAGCGAGCTGATTTCATCCAGCAGCCGCATGATGGCCTGCTGGTTGCGGCTGTTGAATTCGACCTGGGTCTGGTAACGCAGGTCCTGCTCGCGCGAGCGGCTGCGCACGGTGCTGCTGACGAAGCCGATGATGGCGATCAGCGACAGGGCGCCGGAAATCACGCCGAGCCAGAAGTTCGGGAACAGGCGCGTATCGCGCACCGAACCGAACGAGGAGAACGCTTCGAACAGCTTCTTGCTGTCATCGAGCATCTTCGTGGCGCCACCGGTCAGGGCGGCGGCCGAGGACTGCGCGGCGAACAGCTGGCGCGAGCTGGCCAGGATCGCATCGGCGTCCTGCTTCATCGTTTCCCACTGCTTCTGCGACTGCTCCAGCGCGGCCAGCGCGGCGGCATTGCGGACCGGGGCGATGCCCAGCTCGTCGTTGCCCTCGCGCAGTGCGGCCAGCACCTGGGTGAACACCACCGAATCGCGTGCCAGCGCATCACCGGCGGCGGCGGCGTTGGCGCCACCGGCGCGCATTTCCGTCACGCGGCGGGCCATCGAGCCGACCACCACGACCTGCTGCAGGGCGTTGTAGACCTGCGATGCGGGGGCGCCGCTGGCCGACATGGCGCGGACCACTTCATTGAGCTGCGCCTGCAGGGCCGGCACGCCGTTGACGAAGTTGTTCGCGTTGCCGGCCAGGGCCAGCACCGCCGGCTCGCTGGCGACCAGCTGCCCGGCGCTCTTGCCCAGCGGCTCCCAGGTCTGGCTGAGCTGGTCGAGCGGCCCGGACACGTTGGCCTCGTTGCCGTAGCGGCCCTTCAGGCTGCTGACCGTGCTTTCGATCCGGGTCTTGGTTTCCTTGAACGCGGTGAACGCCTGCGCGTTGCCCAGCACGGCCTCACGGCCCTGGTTGGCCAGCTGCTGCGAGAGCACCTGCAGGTCGGCCGCACCGGTACTGGCGCCGGCCAGGCGACTGCCCTGCCAGGTCGCCACGCCGGTGTTCACACCGAACACGATCATCGACAGAGCCAGCAGGCCCAGCCAGAAATTGGTGCCCACCGAGCCGATCTTGCCGGCCTTGGCGGATTCCGAAGCAGTACTCATCGTTCAACCTCGATCTTCAATGCGGTGAGACAAACGGCAGCGATCAGGCCGCGGCCTGCCTGAATTCGGGAGTACGGGACAGCAGTGACAGCGAGAACACGCCCCAGTCATAGCCATCGCCGTGGAAGGCGCGATCGACGAAGTGGGCATAGCGCCCGGTCGCCAGGTCGCCAATGGCGACGTCCTGTTCCTGTTCGAAGCTGCGCTGGCCGAACAGTTCGTCGATGGTCAGCGCCACGTCGCCGCCGGCCTGGCGCATGATCAGCACGCGCTGGCCCTCCTGCTGCACGGTGCGCTCGCCTTCCAGGAAGAACTTGAGATCGACCACCGGGAACAGGTTGCCGCGCAGGTTGCCCACGCCCAGCAGCCACGGCTGCGCGCCCGGCACCGGGGTGATCGGCGGCATCGGCACGATTTCCACCACTTCGCGGAAGTCCGAGACCAGTCGGCGCTTGCCGACGCGATAGCCCACGCCACGCCACAGATCCTGCGAGAACTGGCGTTCCGGCAGCTGCACGGCATGGGCCAGGCTGCGCCGTTCGTAGGCTTCGAGAATGTCGAATGGAGAGCGCATCAGGCCACCAGCTCGTTGATCCGCGCGATCAACTCCTCCTCGCGCGGCGGCTTGACGATGTAGTCGGCCGCGCCCTGGCGCAGCCCCCACGCCTTGTCGGTCTCCATCGCCTTGGTGCTGACGATGACGACCGGAATGTGTTTGGTGGCCGCATCACGCGCCATCGCACGGGTAGCCTGGAAGCCACTCATGCCCGGCAGGACCACGTCCATCAGCACCAGCTGCGGCGATTGCTCGCGCACAAGCAGCAGCCCGTCCTCGGCATTGTCTGCCGCCAGGACCTCATGGCCTGCCTTGGTCAACCACTGCGTGAACACCGCACGGTCTGTCGGTGAATCCTCGATCAGTACGATTCGAGCCATTGTGCCTTTCCCCCCTGGTCAGGCGTTTACGTATGTGCGGATGGCACCCAGCAGTTCTTCACGCGTGAAGGGCTTGGTCAGGTACTGCTCCGAGCCGACGATGCGCCCACGTGCCTTGTCGAACAGGCCGTCCTTGGAGGACAGCATGATCACCGGCGTGGCCTTGAACAGCTGGTTGCCCTTGATCAACGCGCAGGTCTGATACCCGTCCAGACGCGGCATCATGATGTCCACGAAGATGATCTGGGGCTGTTGGTCGGCAATCTTGGCCAACGCCTCGAAACCATCGGTCGCGGTCACCACTTCGCAGCCTTCGCGCTTGAGCAGTGTTTCGGCCGTCCTGCGAATGGTCTTCGAATCATCGATGACCATGACCCTGAGCCCTGCGAGTTCCCCACCCGCAGCCATATTTTCAGTCATTACCTTTCCCCAAGCGCGCGACGCGTATGCTGGTCCGGCGCCGCTGCGAAAGCGTATCTATATCCCAATACCACGGCGCGCTTCAAGCATCATCTTCGCCGCCCAGCAGGCAGCAGGCCCGGCGGCGTCCGGATCGGCCGATTTGCGCGGATCGTGCGCCGCTCCGGGCCCCTCCGGACACTGCGTTGCGCCCCCCGGGGCAGGCAAGCGGGGCCCATTGCCGCTACCATCATCGCCCTGCCCGCCAGGTTGCGACCATGCCGTTGAATGTCATCGTGGTGATGGACCCCATCGCCCATATCAAGATCGCCAAGGACACCACCTTCGCGATGCTGCTCGAAGCCCAGCGCCGGGGCCATGCCCTGCACTACGTCAGCCCCGGCGGGCTGGCGCTGCACGACGGCCACGCGATCGCCCGCACCGCCCCGCTGCAGGTGCGCGAGGACAAGAACGACTGGTTCACCCTGGGCGAGTTCAGCCAGACCGTGTTCGGCCCCGGCCAGGTCGTGCTGATGCGCAAGGACCCGCCGGTCGATGCCGAATTCATCTACGACACCCACGTGCTCAGCGTGGCCCAGCAGGCCGGGGCGCTGGTGGTCAACGACCCCCAGGGGCTGCGCGACTTCAACGAGAAGCTGGCCGCGCTGCTGTTCCCGCAGTGCTGCCCGCCGACCCTGGTCAGCCGCCGCAACGCCGACCTCAAGGCGTTCGTGCTCGAACACGGCCAGGCCGTGCTCAAGCCGCTGGACGGCATGGGCGGCCGCTCGATCTTCCGCAGCGGCACCGGCGATCCCAACCTCAACGTGATCCTGGAGACCCTGACCAACGGCGAGCGCACGCTGGCCCTGGCGCAGAAGTTCATCCCGGACATCACCGCCGGCGACAAGCGCATCCTGCTGGTGGATGGCGAGCCGGTCGATTACTGCCTGGCGCGGATCCCGCAGGGCGATGAGTTCCGCGGCAACCTGGCCGCCGGTGGCCGGGGCGAAGGACGCCCGCTCAGTGAACGCGACCGCTGGATCGCCGGCCAGGTCGGCCCGGAAATGAAGCGCCGCGGAATGCGTTTCGTCGGCCTGGACGTGATCGGCGACTACCTGACCGAAGTGAACGTCACCAGCCCCACCTGCGTGCGCGAGCTGGATGCCCAGTTCGGGCTGAACATCGCCGGCACCCTGTTCGACGCGATCGAGGCACACCTGCCGCGATGAGCGCCCGCGTCGCGCCGCTGCCGCCGTTGCAGGCCCGCGAATCCCAGCGCCTGGGCGCGACCCTGGCGCTGTCCGTGCTCGTCCACGCGCTGCTGATCCTGGGCGTGGGCTTTGCGGTCAGCGACGACGCGCCGCTGGTGCCCACGCTGGATGTGATCTTCAGCCAGACCAGCACCCCGCTGACGCCCAAGCAGGCCGACTTCCTGGCCCAGGCCAACCAGCAGGGCGGCGGCGAGCACGACAAGGCGCTGCGCCCGCGCGACAACCAGGCCGGCATCGTGCCGCAGCTGCAGGCCGGCCTGTCGCCGGTCCCGCAGCAGCGCCAGGACGCGGCCAGCCCGCCCCCGCCGCAGACGCGGGTGGTCAGCAGCCGCAATGGCAGCGACACCGTCGCCGAGGCACAGCCGCAGCCGCTGCCCGAGCAGCCGCGGCCGGATGCGCCGATGACCGCCCGGGAACAGCGCGATGCCGAGATGGCACGCCTGGCCGCCGAGGTCCACCTGCGTTCGGCGCAGTACGCCAAGCGGCCGAACCGCAAGTTCGTTTCGGCCAGCACCCGTGAATATGCCTACGCCAGCTACCTGCGCGCGTGGGTCGATCGCGCCGAGCGGGTCGGCAATCTGAACTACCCGGACGAGGCGCGGGCGCGCCGGCTGGGTGGCCAGGTCGTGATCAGCGTGGGGGTCCGTCGCGACGGTACGGTGGAAAGCAGCCGGATCCTGCGCTCCAGCGGCACCCCGCTGCTGGATGAAACGGCACTGCGCGTGATCACGCTGGCCCAACCGTTCCCGCCCCTGCCCAAAACCGAGGATGACATCGACATCCTGCAGGTGACCCGCACCTGGGTGTTCCTGCCCGGTGGCGAGCTGCGCGACGATCGCTGATCGCGCGCGGACCGGGCGCAGGGTGATGCCACCCCGCGCCTGACCGGGGCGTTACGAGGCGGCCTGCTTGGCCGCCCGCGCCGCCTGCTGTTCCACCAGGGTCAGGGCCACGTTGTTGCGCAGATAGGCCGGCTCCACCCGCTCCGGCGCCACGCCTTCGCCGCGCTGGAACGCCGGCACCGCCAGTGCCAGCACATCCGAAGCGCGCGGCAGCGCCAGTGCGTCCACCCCGTCCAGCTGGCCGGCCAGGCGGGTGGCGAGCGCGCCGTCGGCCGCGCCGAAGCCGGTGCCGACGCCGAACCAGCGCGTGCCCTCGGGCAGCACCACGTTCTCCGGCGCGCAGACAACCTCCTCGCCCTGCCGCTGCCACTGGCCCTCCACGCGGATGTGGCGCGCGGCGTAGACCTCGCCCATCCGTGCATCGATGCTGGCCAGCACGTGGTCGGCCCCGGCCGGGGCACGCAGCGCCAGCGCCTGCAGCGTGGACACCGGGATCAACGGGCGGTCCAGCGCCAGGGCGATGCCCTGGGCGATGGCGATGGCCAGCCGCACGCCGGTGAAGGCACCCGGGCCGCGGCCCAGCGCGATCGCGTCCAGCTGCGCGCGCGCCACCCCCGCCTCGGCCAGCAACGCCTCGGCCCAGGGCAGGCTCAGTTCGGCGTGGCGACGCGGCGCGATCTCGAAGCGCTCACTGACCTGCCCATCCACGTACAGGGCAACGGAACAGGCTTCGGTGGCGGTTTCAAAGGCAAGCAGTTTCATGGCGGTCAGAACAGGGAATTGGGGAAGTCATCGGCGGCGGGCGCGGCGGGCGCCGGCGGCGAGGAAGAAGCGGGCTCAGCGGTGGGCACGGCGCCGTCGACAGGCCATTGTGGCGCAAAGAAGGCCTGTACATCGGCCAGCGAACGGGTGCGGCTGAAGGGCGGCAACGAATCCAGGAAGATCCTGCCATAGCTGCGGCTGAGCAGGCGCGGGTCGCACAGCACCAGCACGCCGCGGTCGGTCTCGCTGCGGATCAGCCGGCCCACGCCCTGCTTGAGCGCGATCACGGCCTGCGGCAGCTGTTCATCCCGGAACGGGTTGCCGCCGTCGCGGCGGATCGCATCCAGGCGCGCCTCGAACACCGGATCGTCCGGTGCGGCAAAGGGCAGCTTGTCGATCACCACTACGCTCAACGCATCGCCGACCACATCCACGCCCTCGCGGAAGCTGGCCGAGCCCAGCAGCACGCCGTTGCCCGATTCGCGGAAGCGCTGCAGCAGGGTCGCGCGCGGCGCTTCGCCCTGCACGAACAGGGGCCAGGGCGCATCGCGCAGTGCCTCGGCCGCTTCGCGCAGCGCGCGGTGCGAGGCGAACAGCAGGAACGCGCGGCCGTGCGAGGCCTCCAGCACCGGCGTCAGCGCGCGGATCAGCGCGGTGCCGAAGCCGCGCGCGGCCGGATCCGGCAGCCCGGTCGGCAGGTAGCACAGGGCCTGACGGCCCCAATCGAACGGACTGGGTTGCAGCAGGCTGACCGGGTCATCCAGGCCCAGCCGCTGCGAAATATGCGCGAACCCGCCGTCCACGGTCAGCGTGGCCGAGGTGAACACCCAGGCCGCCATCGAACGCTGGCGATGCTCGCGCAGCGGGCCGGACACATCCATCGGCGTGCGCTGGCAACGGAAGCCGCGCGGGGTCAGCTCGTACCAGAGCACCTCGGCCGGCGGCGGGGCGTCATCGGGATCGGTGTCGAAGTCCAGCATCGGCGCGTCATCGCCCAGCCAGCGCGACAAGCGCGAGACCGCTTCCATGGCGCGGGCATGGCAGGCATCCAGGCCGGGCGACGCCTCGCGCACGCCGGCCAGCGCATCGCGCAGCTGGACCAGCGTGCTCATCGCGGCATCGAAGCCATCACGCACCTGCGGCACGGTCAGCGCGCGCCATTGCGTGCCGCGCGGCGGCAACCCGTCCATCGCCGTGCGCAGATCACGCAGGGTCTGTTCCAGCGCCGCGGCCGGCACCTGCAGCGCGGCCTGCGCACCGGCCACGCTGCGGCTTTCGGCCAGGCAGTCGCGCGCCAGTTCCTGCCACGGGCGCATGCCGAAGCCTTCGCCGAAGAAGTTGGCGGCCAGTTCGGGCAACTGGTGCGCCTCATCGATCACGAACGCCTGCGCGCCGGGCAGGATCTCGCCGAAGCCTTCCTGCTTGAGCGCCAGATCGGCCAGCAGCAGGTGATGGTTGACCACCACCACGTCGGCGGACTGCGCGCGCTGGCGTGCCTGCACCACGAAGCAGTCATCCCAGAACGGGCACTCGGTGCCCAGGCAGTTGTCGACGGTGGACGTCACCATCGGGTACAGCGGCGAGTCTTCCGGCAAGGCCTCCAGCTCGGCCATGTCGCCGAACTTCGTCCGCCCGGACCAGGCCAGGATGCGCTGGAACTGGGCCACCTGCTCCGGGGAACTGAAACGGGGCTCACCCCGGGCCTGCTGCAGCCGATAGCGGCACAGGTAATTGGCGCGCCCCTTCAACAGGGCGCTGCTGTGGCCCACCCCCAGCGCGGCGCGCACGCGCGGCAGATCGCGGTGATACAGCTGATCCTGCAGCGCGCGGGTACCGGTGGAGATGATGGTCTTCAGCCCGGACAGCAGCGCCGGTACCAGGTAGGCATAGGTCTTGCCGGTGCCGGTGCCGGCTTCGGCCAGCAGCACGTCGCGCTGGTCGAACGCTTCGGCGATCGCCGCGGTCAGGCGCAGCTGGGCCGGGCGCGGAACGAAGGCGTCGAGCTGGCTGGCGAGCGCCCCGCCTTCACTGAGGGCGTCGCGGCTGGCATGGGCGAGTTGGGACATGGTGGCGGCAGCGCTCCGGTGCGGACGACTCCGGCGGCCGCCACGCGCAGGCTCAGTAGCGCATGATCCCCGGCACCGTGCAGCCTTCCAGCTGCGCATGCGCCGAGGCGGCGTTTTCCTTTTCACCGCGGGCCAGGCGCGCCTGTTCGATCGTCGCCCAGTGGCGGCGGCACAGCGGACCGGTCTTCGAGCCCAGCTCGATGGACTGGCGCGCGAAGGTTTCCGCCTTGGCCCAGTCGCCCTGCAGCAGGGCGATCTCGGCGCGCTCCTGCAGCACCGACGGATCGGTGGCTGCAATGGCCAGGGCCTGGTCCAACGTCGCCGCCGCGGCAGCGAGGTCATTGCCCTGGCGACGGACCAGCGCCGCTTGGCGCAGGTCCTCGACCTCGGCATCGCGCAGCGGCTGGACCGCCAGTTCCTTGTCGTCGTTGCCCGCCGCGGCCTCGACGGCGGCCATGCGCTGCGCCGGCGTGGTGGTGTCGACCGGGGCGCTCGGCACCGGGGGCGGCGTCACGCAGCCGGCCAGGGCCAGGCTGAGGGTGAGCAGGGAAACGGTGCGGATCAGGTGTCGTGTCTTCATGCCGGGCATCATCGCGCAGGGGGTGTGGAGGCCGGTGCATTGGCGGCGGGTTCGGCGGCCGGCTCGGGCTTTTTGTCCAGCCCGAACCAGCTGCGCCAGCCACCGCCTTCGCTTTCGCCCTCGCCCTCGCCTTCGGGCAGCGCGGTGGGCGCCACGCAGGGGGCATACGCGGGCGCATAGCCGACCACGAACGGGAAGCGCCGCGCGCCCGGGCAGTTTTCGTCGGTGGTGGCGGTGCCGGTGCCTTCCACGTTCTGCCAGTCCAGGCCCTTGTTGCTGACCTTCAACGGCGCGCTCGGCAGGCGCTGGAAGATGCTCGACCAGACCCGCATCGAACCGGTGGCGCCATACAGCCCGGCCTGCGCGTTCTGGTCGTTGCCCATCCAGATCACCGCCAGGTGGTCGCCGGTGTAGCCGGCATACCAGCTGTCGCGGCCGTCGTTGGTGGTGCCGGTCTTGCCGGCCGGCTGCAGGCGGCCGAGGCCGTCGGCATTCAGGCGCTGCGCGGTACCGCTGGCCACCACCTGCTGCAGGCCGATGCTGATCAGGTTGGCCGCGATCGAGTCGCCCTCCTGGGCCGGGGCCGGGCTCTTGTCGTAGCGCTTCATCAGCTTGCCCTGCGGATCGAGGACGCCGCGCACCGCATGCAGCGGCTGGATCTCGCCACCGGAGGCCAGGAACTGGTACAGCTGGGCCATCGCATACGGGCTCTGGTCGGTGGAACCCAGGATCACCGCCGGATTCGGGTCGGCCTTGATGCCGGCCAGCACGTGGATCAGCTGGGTCAGCCGCTCCGGGCCGACCTGCATGCCTACGCGAACCGTGGCCTGGTTGTAGGAATGGGCCAGCGCATCGATCAGGCGCACCGTGCCATGGCTGCGGTTGTCGGCATTGCCGGGCGACCAGTTGCGGCCCCGCGCCAGCTGCACCGTCACCGGCGAATCGTCCACCCAGCTGGCCAGCGAATAGCGGTCCGGCTGGGCCAGGGCCAGCAGGTACACGAACGGCTTGAGCAGCGACCCGACCGGGCGCTGCGCTTCGATGGCGCGGTTGAACCCGGGCTCGGCCACATCGCGGCTGCCGACCACGGCCAGCACGTCCCCGTTGTGCACATCGGTCAGCACCATGCCGGCCTGCAGCTCGGGCCGGCGCTTGCTCTCCAGCGACTTGATGGTCTTGGTGACCGCGCCTTCGGCATAGGCCTGGGCCGACGGAGCCATGCCGGTCATCACGCTCAGGCCAGCGCCCTGCAGCACCGATTCGGGATAGTCGTGGCCCAGCTGGCGACGGACCAGGTCCACGTAGGCCGGGAAGCGGTTGGCGGCGATCAGCCCCGGGGTCTTGGGCACGCCAAGCGGCGCCTTCAGCGCACGCTGATACTCGGCATCATCGATCAGCTGGCTCTCGTGCAGCTTGCCCAGCACGAAGTTGCGGCGGTCCAGCGCCCGCTCCGGATTGCGGCGCGGATCGTAGTAGGACGGGCCCTTGACCAGCCCGATCATCAACGCGACATGCTCGGTGTTGAGCGAGGACAGATCACGCCCGAACCAGAACTCCGCGCCCGAGGACATCCCATGGATGGCCTGGCTGCCGCGCTGGCCCAGGTAGACCTGGTTGAGGTAGGCCTCCAGGATGGTGCGCTTGTCGTAGCGCGCTTCCATGATCAGCGCGTACAGCACCTCGTTGAACTTGCGGGTGACGGTCTGTTCCTTGCCGATCCCGAGCAGGCCGCTGCGGGCCAGCTGCTGGGTCAGCGTGGACGCACCCTGCCGGCTCTGTCCGCCCGAGCGCACGGTGACCCAGATCGCGCGGGCGATACCGCTCAGATCGATGCCGTGGTGCCGGTTGAAGTCCTTGTCCTCCACCGCCTGCAGGCCGGTGACCAGCAGCTCGGGCGTCTCTTCGATCCGGACCAGGCGGCGCTCTTCCTGCTTCTGGCCATACAGCGTGGCGATACGCGCCGGATCCAGCCGCGCGGCCTTGATCGCCTTGCGGCTGTCGGCATCGCGCAGCGAGGCGATCTGCCCACCGGACAGGCTCAGCTCGACACGGCGCGGGGCGACCCGGCCATCCACGTCGTTGTAGCCCCGGCTGGCGATGACGAACCGGCCGCCGTCCTGGCTGTAGGTCGCCGCGGACTTGCCGGTGCCGTCATCGCGATACGCGGCGGCGGCCAGCTCGGTCTTGAGCGTGGCCGCATCCATCGCCACGCCGGGCGCGAGCGCCAGCGGCCGGGCATAGACCCGCGTCGGGATCTGCCAGCGCAGCTCACCGAAACGCTGGGTGACCTGCTGGTTCAGGTAAACGGTATAGGGGATCAGGAAGCCCAGGGCCAGCGCGAACGCGGCCATGCCCCAGGTGATCAGGCGGCGTCGCCAGAGCGGCCAGCGGCTGTCGCTGGCGTCGTCGAGGGCGTCGTTGTCGTCGGAATCGTAGCGTCGGGGCACGGGAATCGCGGAACTGGAGGACCGACGGAGTCTAACCCACGGGCGCTGACGGGGCGGGCCTTCCAGATCGCGCGTTTCACGACACGACAGCTACGGCATGGGCCCGCTTCGGCCGCGCACGGCGTCCCATAAACCCCGCAGCATGAACACCAGGCGCTCGCCGCGGGGCGCGATGAACAGCGCATTGCCCAGGAACTTGAGGACCAGCCGCGGTAGATCCTGGGCCACCCAGACGGCGGGCGTCTGGGCGCGAGGGTACAGCAGCACCCGGTTGCGCATGATGTAGTAAAGCCGGAACGGCTTATGCACGATCACGCCATCGCGTTTGATCCGGGACGGCCGGAGCTGCTCACCGATGCGATGTCGCATCTGCGCATCACATACGCCGTACAGCAGAAACCCTGCCGCAGCGGCGCGGAAACACCAGTCCATGTCGATATTGTCGATGAACAGCGATTCGTCCATTCCTCCGACACGGTCCAGTACCGCCATCGGGATCAGGGAGCCGGAGGTGATCAGAAAATCGCAGGCCACCCGTGCCCCGGGCCCTCCATACAATTTGCGGTTCAGCGGGAAACCGATACGGACAAAAGGCGCTACCGCGCCATTGCGCGCATCCTTGAACTGCGGCCCCACCGCCGCCACCGGATGGTCCCGTCCAAGCTCCATCAACGCGACGGAAAGATGTCGCACCATGCCCTCGTCAAGAACACTGTCCTGGTCCATCAACAACACATGGCCAAAACCCAGCGCGCGTGCACGGTCGCACGCACGGTTCAACGCGGCGCCAAGACCGACGTTGTGCGGCGAGACCACGATCGTGACGGCGGCATCGGCAAGCGTCTCCAGCCCCGGTTCGGTGGCGTCCAAGGGGCTGCCGTTATCGAACAGCACCACGTGGTCCACCTGGCGGCGCGCGCTTTCCAGAACCCGGTGCAGCAGCGCCCGGTCGGGCGCGTAGCTCACAATGACAGCGCAGATTCCGCCGGGATGCGACGAAACGGGGAAAGCCGTGGGCACACTCATCGTTCCACTCGTCGGTACAGCGGCCAGGAATCGCCCGCAACGGATCGCCGGCCATCGCAACACCGCTGATCACGGCCGGTCGAGCGCCCGGGGTGCAGCGGCAGCAGATCTGCGGACGACAGGGCGCCAACGACGGCAGTGCGGCCGATCAGCATGTCAGACGCATCGGCGGGCAGACGCGTCGGCACGGGGCTGATCGACAGGGGTCTGCGTTGGCAAAAAGAGCATGCGAGGCAACATCAGCGGGAAAAGTAACGGCGCCACTATAGCCGACGAGGCCCGCCTGCGGCCTGCGCGACGTTCATGGCGCGCCCCCGCCGGCACTGCGCACACGCGCGGCGAAATCGGGCAGTTCGGGCAGGTCCGGTTGCCAGCGCCGCGCCTGCTCCAGGGCGCGCTGGGCGAAGTCCCGGTCGCCGGCGCCGAGTCGTTCACTGCCGATCGCCAGCCAGCGCTGGGCGAGCCGGCGCCGCGCGGCAGACTGCCCGCCGTCATTGGACGAGAGTGCCTGCCACGCTTCCAGGCAGGCCCCGGCGGCCATCACCCGATTCTCGCGCAGGCGGTCTTCGAAGCACCGCTGGCTGGCCGGCAGCAGCCGCTGCGCCGCCGCGCGCACGCGCGGATCGCGCGGGGCCACCGCCTGCGCTTCGCGCAGCGCGTCATACGCACTGCGCCCCGGTGGATCCAGGAACTGGCCGCGATCTTCGGCGTCGCTGATGCGCGCCAACAACGCGCCGAGCGCCTTCTCGCGCTGCCCGCGCGGCACCGCCGGCGACTGCAGCGCGCGTTGGGCCTGCCGGGCCTGCGCGATCTCCTGACGTGCCGCCTCCAGCGAGCGCTCGGCGGCGCCGTTGTCGGCCGCAGCCTGCAGGGCCTGACCGGCGGCATCGAAACGGAAATCCCCGGCCAGCCGCGCGGCGCGGCCAAGCTGTGCGTCGGCCACCTGGCGGCGGCCGCGCAGTGCGGCGCCATCGTCCGGCTGGACGGCCAGGACCGCCTGGAACGCCTCGGCCGCGCGCGACCACTGCTGGCGCCGGAGGGCGGCATCGCCCTCCCGCTGCCTGCGTTCCAACGCGGTGTTGACGGCCGCCTGGGTGGCCGGCAGGTCCACATGCCCCGCGTCGAACTCGCGCGCGCGCCGCACCAGCGCCGCCGCGCGCGCCACCTCCCCGCGTGCGGCCGCCGTGCGCGACTGCTGCAGCAGGTCCGACAACGCGTCCTCGCGCCCTTCCAGTGCGCGCAGGTGGTTGGGCGCCAGCGCCAGCACCTGCTGGAACAACGGCAGCGCACTGTCGTCACTGCCGTCCAGGCGTTGTGCCTGCAGCGCCGCTTCAGCGCGGCCCAGCAACGCGCCGATACCGGCATGCGCCTGGCGCCGCTCGCGCAGCTGCGCCGCTACGGCCTCGGCCTGCGCCTGTGGCACCTGCAGTTCCCGCGCGAGCGCCAGCGCAGCGTTCGCGGCAGCGTCATCGTCCCGCTCAAGCGCATCGCGCGCCTGCTTCAAGGCGGCCTGGCCGGTGTTGGCCAGCCCGGTGCGGGCCTGCAGCCGGTCGCTGTCGAGCGCCAGCGCGGCCTGGTAGGACTCGCGTGCACCACGGCCATCGGCCGCGGTCAGCTGGCCGGCGCGCAGCGCGCGATCGCCCTGGTCGAGCAGTTGCTCGATCTGCGGCTCGTTCCAGAACCAGTTGGCCAGCGGCCGGCGCAGCAGGGCCAGCGCGACGAACAGCAGCACCGCCACCAGCAACGCCCAGCGCCAGATCCGGCGCGCATGCCACATCTGCACCCACCACCACCGCCCCTCACGGCGCACGCGCCGCAGGGGATCGTGCGCGGGGTCGTGTCTGTCCCTGTCCCGGCTCATCCGGCGAGCCTACCCGCAGGCACGTGAGGTCAGCCTAGACGGCGGGCTTCGCTGACGCCGGGCAGCGCGTCCAGCTTGCCCAGCAGGGTGGAAAGCTGTCCGTAATCGCTGACCTTCAGGCGCAGCCGCAGGTGCGCGCGGCCGCTGTCGCGGACGTTGTCGCTGTGGATATCCAGCACGTACGCGTCTTCCTGCGCGATCAGGTTGGTGATGTCCTTGAGCAGCCAGCGCCGGTCCACCGCATCGACCACCACATCCACCTCGTAACCTCCGCCGGCCCGGCCCCATTCCACCGGCAGGATCCGCTGCGGACTGACCGCCGACAGCCGCGCCAGCGCGGCGCAATCGGTGCGATGCACGGTCACCCCGCGGGTGCGGGTCAGGTAACCGACGATGGGCTCGCCGGCCACCGGCTGACAGCAGCGTGCCAGCTGCACCAGCAGGTTGCCCACGCCCTGCACAGTGAAATTGGAGGTGCTGACACTGCCGCGCCGCGCGGTCGGGCGTGGCAGCACCGGGGCCGCGGGCTGGCTGGCGGCCCGCTCGGCTTCCAGCAATGCGCGGCTGACCTGGCTGGGGCCGGTATCGCCGAGCGCGACCTGGATATACAGGTCGTCCACGCTGTCGGCATGGAATTTCTTCGCCGCGATCGACAGATCCGCATGCTGCAGCCCGAGCCGCTTCAATTCGCGGTCCAGCAGGTCACGCCCGGCCTGCACGTTGCGCGCACGGTCCAGCTTGTGGAACCAGGCGCGCACCTTGTCGCGCGAGCGGTTGCTGGCCAGGAAGCCGCTGGAGACCAGCAGCCAGTCGCGCCGCGGCTCGGCCTCCTTGCCGGTCAGGATTTCGACCCGGTCGCCACTGCGCAGCCGGTAGGTCAGCGGCACGATGCGGCCGTTGACCTTCGCGCCGCGGCAGCGATGGCCGACCATGGTGTGCACGTGGTACGCAAAATCCAGCGGCGTGGCACCCTGCGGCAGGTCCAGCACCTCGTCGCGCGGGGTCAGTGCGTACACACGGTCTTCGGTCAGTTCGGCGTCCAGCGCGCCGGCCAGCTCGCCGCCGTTGCCCTCCTGGGACTGCTCCAGCAGCTGGCGCATCCAGGTGATCTTGCGGTCGAACGCCTTTTCCGCCCCCTTGCTGCCTTCCTTGTAGCGCCAGTGCGCGGCCACGCCCAGTTCGGCCTGGGCGTGCATGTCGTGGGTGCGGATCTGCACTTCGATGGTGCGCCCTTCCGGGCCCACCACGGCGGTGTGCAGGGAGCGGTAATCGTTGGCCTTGGGCCGGGCGATGTAATCGTCGAACTCGCTGGGAACCGGCGCCCACAGCGCATGCACCACGCCCAGCGCGGCATAGCAGGCGGCCACGTCATCGACCATCACGCGGACCGCGCGGATGTCGTAGAGCTGCTCGAAAGCCAGGCGCTTTTTCTGCATCTTCCGCCAGATGCTGTAGATGTGCTTCGGGCGTCCGCTGACCTCGGCCCGGATGCCCTGCGCCAGCAGTTCACGCGACAGCGCCTTCTTGACCGTCTCCACGTAGCGCTCGCGGGCCAGCCGGGTCTCGTCGACCTCGCGCGCGATGCGCCGGTAGGTGTCCGGCTCGAGGTGGCGGAACGCCAGATCCTCCAGCTCCCACTTCAACTGCCAGATGCCCAGCCGGTTGGCCAGTGGCGCATGGATGTCGCGCGTCAGCTGCGCCAGCGCGCGGCGCTCTTCCTCGTCCAGCCGGTCCGCCGCGCGCATCCGTGCCAGTTGCCGCGACAGCAGGATCGGCACCACGCGCAGGTCCTGGATGATCGACAGCAGCAGCCGGCGCAGGCCTTCACTGTTGCGCCCGGCTTCGCGCCCGGCATGCAGCGCCCAGACCTGGTCGGCGGCGTCCTGGCCTTCGAGCAGGCCGACCACGGACGGCTTCAGCGGGCCCAGCGGCAACGCGTCGAGCCCGGCACGCAGGCCGGGGAGATCGAACAGGAGCGCGGCCAGCAAGGCGCTTTCATCGGCAGAAAGCAGTGCCAGCGCATCCAGCGTATCGGCCAGTACCGGCCAGCCCGCGCGCATATCCTGGTCGGTGCCGGGTGCCTCCCAGCGCGCGCACAGCGCATCGCGCATCGCGGGCGGCAACGAGGCCGCCGAGGGTCGGTTCAACAAGGCATCCAGGCCGGGGGCAGAAGCGCGGTTCACAGCATCGTGCAGGCAAGACAGAGACATCTACACTAGCGCCGCGGCCGCCGATGGACAATCAAAACCGCCGCACCGGCACGCATCAGCTGATGCCGTTGCGCAGCGTGCCGCGCTGCACGCTCCCCCAAACGGCGTGGCTGGCCCTACACTGCGGCCAAACCCAGGAGACCTGCCATGCGCTTTTCCCGTCTACGCTTGTTGGCCAGTGCGGCCGTCCTGTTGAGCCTGGCCACCCCTGCGCTGGCACAGCGCGTGGTCGAAGGCGATCTGCAACAGCAGATGACGCCTGCCGAATTCAAGGCCGCCGGCCTGGACAAGCTCAGTGCGCAGGAACTGTCCACGCTCAACAACTGGCTGCAGGGCAAGGTCGCTGCCGTGGCCGCCGATGCGCGCGAGCAGGTCCGTGAGCAGGCCCGCGAAGAAGGGCGGCAGGAAGTGATTGTCAAGAATCGCGGCTTCTTCGATTTCGGCAGCAAGGAGCCGATCAAGAGCACGCTGCAGGGTGAGTTCAGTGGCTTCGGCAAGGGCCGCACTTACGTACTGGCCAACGGCCAGGAGTGGGAGCAGGTCGACGCGGCAAGCCTGTCCGGGGTACGTGGCGAATCGCTGGCGGTCACCATCACGCCCGGGGTCATGGGCGTCTGGTATCTGCAGGTGAAGAACAGCAACACCCGCGCCAAGGTCCGCCGCACCAAATAAGCACCCGCCCACCCCGCGCCGTCCGGGCGCGGGGCATGCGGTTCACGGCTTCTGCAGCGCCGCCACGCGCTGGGCCAGTTTCTTGGCCGAGATGCCGGTCTTTGCCCCCAGTTCCTGGGCGAACAAGGACACCCGCAGCTCTTCCAGATCCCAGCGCAGCGCCTGCCATTGCGGGCGCTCGCGCAGTCCGCGCGCTTCGGCCTGGGCCAGGGCCTCCACGAACGGCCGCAGTTCCAGCATCCGCGCCTGGTCGCGCGGCGGATCCCGTTTGGCCCGCTCGGTGCGCAGGATCATCGCGCGCAGGTAACGCGGGAACTGCGCCAACCCATCGGCCGGTGTCTCACGCAGGAACCCGGGGTGGACCAGGGCAGCCAGCTGCTGTTCCATGTCGTCCAGGTTGCCGCGCGCCCAGCCCATCAGCGGCGCTTCCAGCTGCGGCTTGAGCTCGGCCACGTGCGCCAGGATGTTTTCGGCCAGCTTCAGCCGCGCCATCGCCTCGCCGAACAAGGCCTTGCCTGCCTCCGCGCTGCGCTTGGCGAATGCCGCTGGATCGCGGATATCGCCCAGGCCATCGGCAAGCACGGCATTCATCGCGGCATCGACCAGGTCGCCGCGCAGGCGTTCCTGCGATTCGATCGCCGCATACAGCAGCCCGGTCTTGGGCGGCACCGGCAGCTGCTTGCGCGCCTGCTTGGCCTTGTCGGCCAGCGCGATCTCCAGCAATCGACGCACACCGCGCGGATGCTGCTCCAGCGCCTCGTTGCGATCGGCAAAGATCTTCAACGCGGCGGTGTCGCCCTGGTCCACCAGTGCCGGATAGGCCGGCACGCCAGCTTCGCCGGGCACCTGCAGGGGGATCGGGCTGGCCGGGAAATCGCGCAGGCCGTCGGCCGCCAGCGCACGGCCGGCACGTGCGGCGAAGGCGTCGCCGGCCTTGTCGCCAAAGCGGGCGCGCAGTGCCTCCAGATCGCGCGAGGTGGCCAACACCTTGCCATCGCCATCGCGCAGGCGCAGGTTCATGCGCAGGTGGGCCTCCAGCGCCGCGTCATCGAAATCGGTCGCGGCCAGCTTGGCGCCGGTCGCGCGCGACAGGAACCGCGCCAGCTCGCCGCGGATGTCATCGGCGGTCGGCTCGGCAAACGCTTCTGCGAAGGCGCGGCCAAAATCCGGCGCGGGCACATAGTTGCGACGCATCGCCTTGGGCAGGCTGCGGATCAAGGCCGCGGCCTTGTCGGCCACGAAACCCGGGGCCAGCCACGACAGCCGCGCCGGATCGAGTGCGTTGAGCAGGTGCAGCGGCACCTCAAGTGTCACGCCATCCTCGTCCGCGCCCGGCTCGAAGGTGTAGTGCAGGGGCAGCCGCGCATCGCCCAGCGGCAGATACGCCGGATAGCGCTCGGCATCGCTGCCCTCGCCCGGCAGCAGATCGGCCAGCGTCCACGACAGCGCACGCCGCTTCTCCGGTGCCAGCGCCTTCCACCAGGTATCCAGGCCCATCGCCGAGTGGATCTCGGCCGGAATCCGGTCCAGGTACCAGCGCGCCTGCCAGCCTTCGTCGGCCACGATGCCGGCGCGGCGCAGCTTGGCCTCTTCTTCGCGCGCCTGGTCCAGCACCTTGAGGTTGTCGACGACGAAACCGGCGCGGGTGTTGATCTCGCCGGTCACCAGGGCCTGGCGCACGAAGATGTCGTGCGCCTCGCCCGGCGCGATGCGGCCGTAGTGCACCGGCTTTTTCGGCGCCAGCACCAGCCCGAACAGGCTGATCTGCTCGGAGGCCAGCACCTGGCCCTGCGCGCGCGACCAGTGCGGGTCGAAGTGCTTGCGCAGCAGCAGGTGCGGCAGCTCGTTGATGACCCAGTCCGGCTCGATCGCCGCGTTGGTCAGGCCCCAGATCTTCTGGGTATCCAGCAACGTGGCGGTCAGCAGCCACGGCGGCGGCCGCTTGGCCAGGGTCGAGCCCGGGAACGGCAGGAAGCGGCGCTGGCGCGGGGCCAGGAAGTCGCCCTTGTCACTGCGGTGGCCGATCTGCGTGGGCAGCCCGGCGATCAGCGCCCGGTGCAGGGTCTGGTAGGCGGCGGCGCGCACCTTGTCGCTGAAGGCATTGCGCGCCTCAAGGTCGCCCCCTTTACCGGCTGCCGCCGTGTTATCGGCAGGCGCCGGCTCGGATTTCCCTTCGCGGACCAGGCGCGCGGCACGGTGCTGCTGGCCGCGCGTCGCCTTGATCTTCGCCTCGTCATCGCGTGCCGGCGCCGGTGCGGAAGAACCGGCCAGCAGCGGTGCCAGCGAGGTCTCGGCGGGCTCCTCGCTCCAGCCCAGTTCCTCGCACAGCACGCGCAGCTGGCGATGCAGCTCGCGCCACTCGCGCATGCGCAGGAAGCCGAGGAAATGCCGCCCGCACCAGTCGCGCAGCTTGGATTGGGTCAGGTCTTCATGGGCTTGGCGGTAGCCGTCCCACAGGCGCAGCACGCCGACGAATTCCGAGCGCCCATCGGCGAACAGCGCATGCGCGTTGTCGGCCGCGGCGCGCGCTTCCGGCGGGCGCTCGCGCGGGTCCTGGATGCCCAGGAACGAGGCGATCACCAGCATCGGCCGCAGGCATCCCTGGGCCTGCGCGGCGACCAGCATGCGCGCCAGCTTGACGTCCACCGGCAGGCGCGCCATCTGGCGCCCGATCGGGGTCAGCCGGCGTTCGGCATCGACCGCACCCAGCTCACCCAGCTGCTGCCAGCCATCGGCGATGGCACGCTCATCCGGCGCTTCCAGGAACGGGAAATCCTCGATCTTGCCCAGGCCCAGCTGCAGCATCCGCAGGATCACCCCGGACAGGCTGGAGCGGCGGATTTCCGGATCAGTGAACTCCGGGCGCGACTGGAAATCCGCTTCGGAATACAGCCGGTAGCAGATGCCTTCGGACACGCGCCCGCACCGGCCCTTGCGCTGGTTGGCACTGGCCTGTGAGACCGCCTCGATATGCAGCCGGTCCAGTTTCTGGCGCGGGCTGTAGCGCTTGATGCGGGCGAAACCGGGGTCGATCACATAGCGGATGCGCGGCACCGTCAGCGACGTTTCGGCCACGTTGGTGGCCAGCACGATGCGCCGGTTGGCGCCCGGGTTGAACACCAGGTCCTGGTCCTTGACCGACAGCCGCGCATACAGCGGCAGCACGTCGGTGCCACGGTACTTGCGTCGTTCCAGCGACTGGTGCGCATCGCGGATTTCGCGCTCGCCCGGGAAAAACAACAGGATGTCGCCACGCGGGTCGATCCGGGTGATTTCATCCACCGCCGCGACCACCGCATCATTGACGGTGCGCTCGCCGTCGCGCCCACCGTCGGCTTCGCCACCGCCCTCACCTTCCAGCGGCCGGTAACGCACCTCCACCGGGAAGGTACGGCCTTCCACGCTGATCACCGGGGCATCGTCGAAATGCTGCGCGAAGCGCGAGGTGTCGATGGTCGCCGAGGTGACGATCAGTTTCAGATCGGGGCGCTTGTTCAGCAGTTGCTTGAGGTAGCCGAGCAGGAAATCGATGTTGAGGCTGCGTTCGTGCGCCTCGTCGACGATGATCGTGTCGTAGTTGGACAGCCAGCGGTCGCTGCTGATCTCGGCCAGCAGGATGCCGTCGGTCATGAACTTGATGCGGGTATCGTCACCAACGCGATCGGTGAAGCGCACCTGGTAGCCGACGGTGGTGCCCAACTCGGACTGCAGTTCCTGCGCGACGCGGGTCGCCACCGCACGTGCGGCGATCCGTCGCGGCTGGGTGCAGCCGATCATGCCGGCGGTGCCACGGCCGGCGGCCAGGCACAGCTTGGGCAGCTGGGTGGTCTTGCCCGAGCCGGTTTCACCGGCGATCACCACGACCTGATGGTCGCGGATCAGCGCGGTGATGGCCTCGGCTTCACGCGCAATCGGCAGTTGCTCGTCCAGAGTGATGGCCGGCTGATTCAGCGCACGCGCTTCACGGCGCTGCACGGACGCCTGCAAGGCCTGCTCGAACGCCGCCGCCAGCCCCGTATCCGCCGGTTTGGCCCGCCAACGCGAGAGCATCCCCAGCAAACGACC
>Ga0308171_1000964_pt1 | contig 46019 bp, 42 predicted proteins | sample PhyGR1_FD_202135 | JGI IMG/M metagenome (GOLD analysis project Ga0308171, IMG submission 202135) | Phyllosphere microbial communities from UC Gill Tract Community Farm, Albany, California, United States - DLSLSG.R1 | ecosystem: Host-associated > Plants > Phyllosphere > Unclassified | place: USA... | reverse complement strand
ATCAAGCGAGTTGGCGATCCTAACTGCACAAACTAAACTTGATTGAGCGAGACTGTGAGCCTCGAAGGAGCCGGCCACTAATTGGTATAAATGTTAAACGCTGGACTGATAGCAGGCTCAGTTCTTGCCGCATCGTTCCTGACTGGCTATCAGCGCATCGCCCACTGGCAGGGCTCAAACGTTCTTATCCTTTCACGGTACTAGCAAGGGTTGTCTGCCTTGCGCTGTCTGACGTTTAATCCGGATGTTCTCGTCAGCCGGAAGTAGCAGGACTCGGCAACATTCAACTAAAGGATTTATAGTTAGGATAAGAATCTTTACCGCGCTTATACGTAGGGCTCGTCGGTTGCGGCTGGCGTTGGCAGGCAGCCAATGCGATCGACGTGCCCAGTTGCCACGGACGTTGTCTCGCTGAGCTCGATACCGAGTGGAGCTGAGCAGTGTTCGACACGGGGTCGCACTTCCTTGAAATCTTTGCGCGACAACGCAATCGAGTTCAAGCTTCAAGCCCCTTCCAAAGACGGCTTTGCTTTCCAGCGAAATAGCGAGGCGCGATCACTATGAGCTTGCCCCCAATGAAACAACTTTGCTATCATTGATTAGCGAGGAGACCTGAATATGTTTAGAACGCCAACATATACTGTCGGAGCTTTTCTCTTTGGATTTTTTGGCTGGAGCCAACTTGCTGCTGCTGCTGATCCATGTGCGGGTGTCGATCAAAGCCTCACCAAAGAGAACAAGGCGCAGTATGCTACACTTATCGCCAAGAGCCTGGATAAGAAGGTGAAGCCCACGAGCATTGAAATTGATACGGCTCTTCGTTCTGGAACCTGGACCGTCATATACGCATCGACGCCTATTGCTGACCCAGGCTATTTTTTCTTCGACAGTTCCTCCGGGGCACCAGTGTTCAAGGACGTTTGGGGTGGTATGCCTGATGACGGAGATGGGCCTGTTTTGATTAAATGGGCGCGTAAATTGGGGGCCAACAAGGAAATCTCGTCTTGCTTTTCGCATGTCGTGATGAGTAACTGATGCTTTGATCCGGTCCGGTCTGAGGTGCGTTGAGTTGTGCGCTTCCGATTAAGTAACCGATAGGTCGCGATCGCGTCTGCGGACTGTAAGGTGCGGATTCCGAGTCTTGTTGGCGTATTTGCGTCTAAAAAGTTTTGGCTACAGTAAGTCACTGTAGATTGCTGTTATCCAGATCGCGTCAAGCAAGAGCCATAACACACCCAACCACATGATTGTACGGCTGTTATCGGTTCTCATAGCCACAAGCGCGATGAGTAGTCCTGCGGCGACCCGTGCCAGATACCACGGTCCAAGCTGCTCGAAGTGTTCTCTACCTTTGATATAGGTGTCCATCAGATCGAACACGAAGGAAGCGGCAAACAGCGCAAAGAAAGCATGTCGCCTGCGCAAAAAGAAACTTTCCCGTTCTGACAATTCCTGAATGTGGTCGGGATAAAGCAGCGTTGACATCAAAAAGAACAATGATGTGTAGATCAGAACAAAAATGTATATCCAGAAATGCCAGTTCTGGATCTCGCGAAGTGCAAACTCCCACCACCAGAAATGAATAGCCCCAAGCAGCAAGGCAATCGACCAGACAATCTGCGCATGCATGCGATCGGTTCTCACCGGCTCTTGGAGTCTTCTGGAAAGGCCGGAAAGGACGCGAGTGATGGAAAGGCCGAGAATGAGGCTCACCAATATCCGCAGATGTCCGTACGCGTCCATTTCAAGGCTCCGTGATCGTTCGATTGTCCGCTGCACCTTATGCTTAAAGCGGCTGGCTATTCAACACGCGTGGACGTCGTGAGGCCGTTCGCCAGCGATTTAGCTCAGTACTGTGCGGGCGACGACCCTGACCTCGTTCATACTTCGATATTTGCCAGTGGTTCAGTGAGTGTATTGATCAGTGCTCTCAGACCTGACGATACGTGGCGACGCCCCGAGTGATACAGACACAGTCCCGGAAATGCGGGGCACCAGTCTTCCAGAACCCGCTTTAGGCGACCGTCTTCCAGCGCATCTGCCGCAAGGTGATCGGGCACGAACGCGATGCCGATCCCGTCGATTGCGGCTTCAACCATTAGCGGTTGGTCACTCAATGTGAGAGGACCGGAAACGTTGATCCGTTCGACAGCGCCCAAATGTTCAAATTCCCATCGGAAAATTGCTCCACTTTCAAACCGGAAGCGGATGCAATCGTGGCGGTATAAATCCCGCGGTAAGACTGGATGTCCTCGACGCTCGAAGTACTCTGGGGATGCAACAGCCGCAAAGCGCACCTCTCCCATTATCGGGATGGCCACCATGTCTTTCGGCACTGCCTCCGCCAATCGGATCCCGGCATCGAAGCCATCGGCGACGATATCGCTGAGCCTACCATCGCTGACTATGTCGAGATGGACCTGAGGATACTCTCGCAGGAAGCGTGCGAGCACCGGCCGCAATACCATCCGGATAGCCCCTTCGCTGGCATTGATCCGTACGGTTCCACTCGGGACCGGATCATTTCCCTCCAGATCCTTAACGGCTTCCTCAATTGAAGCCACCGCAGGGCGCAGTTTTGCGGCAAAGCGCTCTCCTGCCTCCGTCAACGAGACGCTGCGAGTCGTTCGGTTGAACAGGCGGACGTTCAACCGCTCTTCGAGAACCTTGATCGAATGGCTGATCGCCGAAGGCGTCATGTTGAGTTCCTGAGCGGCGATCCGAAAACTGCGATGGGTCGCGACCGCTAGGAATGCGGCGAAGGCCGCCAGATCGTTGCCCTTAGATTGGTGAATTGCTTTCATCATCACGGCAAGAATTGCTCAGATTGTTTCGGTAGTCAACGCGTCATAAAGTGGGACGGGGCGGGTTACCGGATGGTTTCTCGCAAGGGCCAGGCCGCCAACCCCACCAGTGGCCCGCGAAGAGAGGAGAAATTAATGAAGATGAAAGCTGTTGTGATGACCGGGGCGAACCGCCCCTGGGAAGTTCAAGAGGTTCCCGTACCCAAGGCAGAGCCAGGACTAGTCCTTGTGAAAGTTCACGCATCCGGCATGTGCTATACGGACGTCTGGGCGACCCAGGGCGCAGGCGGTGACATCTATCCGCAAACCCCCGGTCACGAGGTGGTCGGCGAGATTGTTGAGGTCGGTGCGGGCGTTCATACACGCAAGGTGGGAGACCGGGTCGGCACCACCTGGGTGCAGTCCTCTTGCGGCCGATGCTCGTACTGCCGCCAGAACCGACCATTGACCGGCCAGACGGCCATGAACTGCGATTCACCCAGAACGACCGGTTTCGCGACGCAAGGCGGGCACGCAGAGTACATCGCGATCTCGGCCGAAGGTACTGTGTTGTTGCCCGATGGGCTCGACTATACGGATGCCGCGCCTATGATGTGCGCGGGCTATACCACCTGGAGCGGTCTGCGCGATGCGGAGCCGAAGCCCGGTGACAGGATCGCGGTGCTGGGCATCGGCGGGTTGGGCCACGTCGCACTACAATTCTCCAAAGCATTGGGATTCGAGACCATCGCGATCACGCATTCACCGGACAAGCACAAGCTGGCCACCGATCTCGGCGCTGACATCGTCGTCGCCGATGGCAAGGAGCTGCTGGATGCCGGAGGTGCGGACGTTCTTCTGGTTACGACAAATGACTTCGACACCGCCGAAAAGGCGATCGGGGGAGTAAGGCCCGACGGGCGCATCGTCCTTTGCGGACTGGACTTCAGTAAGCCGTTCTCTATCCCGTCCGACGGCAAGCCGTTCCACATGATGCGTCAACGGGTGATTGGTTCCACGCATGGGGGACAGCACTATCTAGCCGAAATTCTTGACCTTGCCGCGAAGGGGAAGGTCAAGCCAATTGTCGAAACCTTCTCGCTGGACCAGGCAACGGAGGCTTATGATCGGCTTTCTTCCGGCAAAATGCGGTTCCGTGGTGTGTTTCTACCCTCCCATGGATAATAATCTCGTGTTTATAGGAGTTCTGGCGATCCCGTATCGCCGGAATTTCTTTCGTTCAAGAACGGAGCGATGCGTTTTGGCGGATGAGATCTTTAGCGCGGTGGCTGCGTCGCGTTCCGTCATGTCGTCAATCGTTCTGGCACGTTCCAATATGGAGTATGCGACCACTCTCCTGCTGGCAGACGTGGCGGAAAGCTCAGAAAGGCTTAAAGTTGGATGGGACTGTTCCTCTTCGAGCAGGAAGTGCTGCAAAAACTCTTTTCCTTGTTACGTCCATGGAATTACGCTCGGATTTTCGACTTTGCGAATTCTGGGATAATACTTCTCAGCCACAGGAAGTGAGGAACAGTGGGTGGCCAGTTCGAACCCCTTCAAGAGCTTAGCTAAACACAGTTGGTTTGCAGTGGCCCCGAAGCAGTAATCCAGTACCGCCCCTTTGACCAGGCCACTCTCACGTCGCCATGTGCCGATCCCATATCTGCATCAGTGCTGTCACAGCTTCGTTGATATCGCCGCCATCAGCACCGTCCCGCGCTTCAAATGCAATTCCCATCAGGAAGGTATGAAATAGGTTCGCTAGCCCCCGAATATTCGTGGTGCTGACAAGCTCTCCCGCATCGACCGCACGCCTGATGCAGGTTTCGATGCCTCCACGATTTCGCATCCGGTCGGCTGCGAGCACATCATCTACGTGACGATTGTCGGGCGCACAGTTGCTGGCACCGAGGATCATCAAGCATCCTGGCGGGTGCGTCTTATCGGTTTGCATCTTTGCTGAAAGCCTCAGAGCGGTCTCGATAGCTTCGCGCGGTGTCCTTCGATCGCGCTCGTCTTGATCGCTTCGTCGCTCAAGAGTTCGATGCGCAACCGGTCGCGGTCGTCGGGACCGATGTGACGCACAGCGCCGATGACTTCGCCGGAGGAGAGCAGAAATCTCTGTTCCAGTGCCGCGAGTGCAGACGCGTCATAGCGAAAATGCGGCCAATCAGGCTGTTTCCAATTCCAGGGCATGAGCGATAACATCCATTTCTATCACTCTCAGTATCATATATTATGAGTAATAGAAGCCCCCCTATTGCTCACCACCCTACTTGCGGAGAAGCTGTTGCGCGTCCGCACCGCGCGTAGTCATTGGCGTAGCATTCCTACAGGTTCTACAGCGGAAATTGCGCTTATCCTGGACTAAAGCCTGAGATAGGCGTTAAAGGAACTGGCAGATTTCGGCTCTATTGCTGCCGTTCAAGCCCAGAAGAATTCATTCCTGACTGGCACACGAGATTTTTCAATCTCTCGATCGGTTTCTAATCCGCTATTCGTCGGCTTTGATTTGCGCATGTGATATGAGCGCAAAAATAAAAGTACCTCCGAAAACATTTCCAAAAAGGGTGGGGATACCAAATTGCATAATGGCATCAGAGATAGAGACCTCACCCATCAGCAGAAGAAACATAACTTCGATCGAACCTACAATTATATGAGTAAAATCTCCAATCGCGATCAAATATGTAACAAGAAATATTATCGCGAATTGGGATGCCTTGGTACTGTGCAACATCCAAACGAGAGTAGCGATGAGCCATCCTGATATTATGGCCTTACCAAACATTTCGGCTGCTGAGTTTTCCATGAGGTGATGCCCCATCGCAACAAAGGCGCGAAGCGTATCGTCCGAAAAAATAGGGAGTATCGCAAAGGCTGACGCTGCTATTCCCCCTCCAATCAGATTTCCTGTCAAAACAATGCCCCAAAGCCTGCCAACCCGCCATAAATTTCGGGCACTAGGCCGATCCATAAAGGGTAGAACGGGAGTAATCGTGTTTTCGGTAAAAAGCTGTTGATTGGCAATAATTACGATAATAAAGCCGACAGTATAACCTGCGGAGCTAATCAGAAATGAGATTTCTGAAGCTGGCAGATTGGCCTCAAGGATACCTCTCGCCATCATAGAAAAGCTCATCGATATACCCGCTGCTATCGCGGACCAGAGGAGTGCAAGCACTTCGCGTCCGAGTTCTTTCTCACCATGTCTGCGGATTAATTCGTGTATCGCAGCAGATTTTGATGGAAGAGTTTCTTTTAGCGTTTCAGCCGTTTGCTCAGCACTGGTATTCTCGGCCATGGGGTATCCTATAAAGGAGAAATTTTTTCGTATTAGTGCGTTTGGCAAAGCTTCTTGTCGACAATTCGTAACGCTTCAGGCGAGTTAAAACTCTTACAAATTAACTCGTCGTTTCACCATTGCCAAAGCGGTATTCACATCAATTTTCACGAGCGTCCCGTTTATCGTTCGAAAATGATTATAAAGATGAATGGTTCCACGTCGTTATTAATGTACGGAGGTCTTTTTACTCTTATCAGCAAACAGTTCATAAGAGCGCACGATCCTTTTCGCGCATTACCGATTAAGATTTGTTCTTAGAGGCACTTAACATGGCGATACAGATTTTCATCCGCCACGTCTCGACATTATTACGTCGAGCCTGAAATGCAATCTACGATATGCTGGGGGGTTGTCGAATAACGACTCTTTAGTGGAATTAGAGATCTTAATTCTATCAATGCCGACCGCTCGCGTACAAGCACGAAAACCTGCAGTGGAAGTGCACAGTTAGGCTCTCTTATCTCATCGCATAACGAAGAACGATTAGTCACGAATCGGGATCGGGTTGACAATCATCGCGCGCACCGCCGAGTTGCGGCTCGCATCATATTAAGAATTTCGGCTATTTAAGCTGCTATCTGAGGTCTGCGAGGAAGTTGGCAGCCTGGCGCCTGGTCTCTTCACGGATCTCATCGCTCATCCTAGACCACGTCGCGTAAGGCTGCGCCAAACGGCGATTGGATGCAAGCTTGTCCTGGTTGCGGTCCAGAAAATCCCAGTAAAGGGCATTGAACGGGCAGGCGTCGTTTCCAACCCTCTGCTTAGGATTGAAGCTGCTGTTGCCGCAATAGTCTGACATCCGATTGATGTATTTGCCCCTTGCCGCACAGGGCTTTGTACCGAGAAACCCTCCATCGGCGAATTGGCTCATTCAAATGACATTAGGAAGCTCCACCCATTCGTAGGCATCTGCGTAGACCTCAAGATACCAATGGTGAATCTGCTTTGGATCAATGCCTGAAAGTAAGGCGAAGTTTCCCGTGATCATCAGACGCTGAATGTGGTGGGCGTAGGCGTGTTTGATGGTTCCTGTGATAACCTTCGAAAGGCAATTCATTTCAGTCTCGCCTGACCAGTAAAAGGCGGGCAGCGCACGGGTGTTGCCCAAGAAGTTGTTTTCGACATAGTCGGGGCCCGCAAGCCAGTAGATGCCACGCATATATTCCCGCCAGCCAATAATTTGGCGAATAAACCCCTCGACAGCGTTCAGCGGTGCGCTCCCCTCGAGATAGGCCCGCTCCGCCGCACGGCATACTGCAATTGCATCAAGGAACCCGATGTTGATATAAAACGATAGTAGCGAATGGTTGAGCCAGGGGTCGTCCTGCAACATGGCATCCTGCGTCTCGCCAAAGTTGGGAAGAAAATCAGAGATGAACCCGTCGAGCACCTCAATGGCGTCGGACCGGGTGACAGCAAACCCAAAATTTTCCAGTTTACCGAAGTTGCCGGAAAAGAGCTTTCCAACTTAGTCCACAACCTCCATCGTAATCGCATCGCGCGGAAACTGAATGTGCTTCGGTCTGAGTAGATCTGGTTCTGCCGGCTTACGGTTCTCGGAATCAAAATTCCATCGGCCACCAACGGGCTTATCGCCCTGCATCAACAACCCGGTTTTTCGGCGCATCTCGCGATAGAAAACTCCATCGTCAACGACTTTCGTCCCTCTGCCCAATGCCTAAACTCGCGGTGAGAGCAGATAAAGCGGTGATCTGGCCGCAAATCTATTTGGAGATTGAGAGTTTTGGACCAACTTCTAATTTCCCTGAGAACACGCCACTCGCCGGGCTGCGTAACGCAAAGAGATTCCGGACGAAGCTCACGATGCGCGCGTTTAATCTCGCCGCTGAACGAACCAGTATTGTCAGGATCATCGATCCTGGTGTAGCGGACATTGTAACCATCTTCTCTCAACGCTTCCGCGAAATGGCGCATTGCGGAGAAGACGAAGGCTATTTTCTTTTTGTGGTGGCCAACATAGGTCGCCTCCGCCATCACCTCGCACATGAGCACGGTATCGCGGGCTTTGTTTGCGCCATCCAGCGACGAGATGGCCAGCGACAACTGGTCTCCAAGGATGAGGATCAACCTGGACAAGAAAACTCCTTATGGACCTGACGGTCGACTATAACGCGTTGCGAGTAAAGTCAAATTTCCTCGCCGATCAATGCGCCTAATCAGATCGGTTGTCAGCCGGTTCTTTTAATCGCAAGCTGTTACTTCTTTTATGCACGGCCCACCGTGCTCGTAATTCAGCTTAGCGCCATTCCGATAATATAAGTGGTAATCGCTGGTAAATCCAAATGCGCGGTCGGACACCAGGCCACTAAGTCAACTCACTCTTGAGGCCCAATCCCGATACGAATGACTGCAGCGGCTTGGAATCTAGGCAGTTGTGAGCAGGCATCAACGAGTTCAAGGCCACCGATACCCACTATGCAGTATTGGGCATATATATCGTCGTGAGTTACTCGTAAACATTCTACCCTTCGGCCATTTTAGCAGCATATCTAATATCATCTTGAGTCAGTCACTGGCGTATTTGCGACAATTTATCTGAGGTTTTGAAAGTTTTTCTAGTATATAATAACTGGACATAAAGTGTTTTGTTTCTCGAACTTGGTCATCCTCTGATTAGAGACTTTTTAACATCGTGGCTTCTTCGAGTGCGGCTCTGAGTTGTTCCATCATAAACGGCTTTGAAACCTGAAAAGCATCGGCTAAACCTGAGGCCGCCTTGGCATTGCTATTGCCACTCGCAAAGATGATCCGCACATTTGGCCACTTTTCATCTGTCATTTGTGCGAGATCTATACCTGACATTCCCGGCAGCCCGACATCAGTCAAAAGTACGTCCACCTTATCAGCTTCCAAAATCGAAATTGCGCTCTCAGCCGATTCTGCTTCAATCACAATATATCCAAGCTCTTCGACCATATCGACTGTGGACATCAAGATAAGCGGTTCATCCTCAACAACAAGAACACGCGTTAATTCCTTGGCAATGAAGTTCTGATTCTCTCCTTGAACTTTTTTCTGGTTTTCTTCTCGCTGCAGTGCGATCTGTTGTTGCTTCGTATTGCTCAGCACGTGACGCACCTTGCGAGCCAGGGCTTCTCGAGTGTAGGGCTTAGATAGGAGTTCGACACCAGCTTCTAATCTCCCACCATGCATAATTGAGTTTTCCGTATACCCTGAGGTGTAGAGAACAGCCATGGCAGGAAACAGCGTCTTAGCTTTTTTGGCGAGTTCCGTGCTGCGCATCGGTCCGGGCATAACAACGTCGGTGAATAACAAGTCGATTTCCACCCCACTGTTTACGATGGCGAATGCGGACTGCGCATCGTTTGCTTTGAGCACGCGGTATCCGAGGTCACTCAAAAGCGCAACAGACGTCTCGCGAACGCCGTCATCGTCTTCGACAACAAGCACGGTTTCTGTACCGCCTACAGCCGGTAAGCCGCTTGCATCAGTTAGTGTGTCTTCCATTTGTGTGGTGCGCGGCAGGTAGAGCTTCATTGTGGTTCCGTGACCTACCTCGCTATATATTTTTAGATGTCCGCCGGACTGTTTGAGGAAACCGTAAACCATCGACAGGCCCAGACCCGTACCTCTGCCATCTGTCTTGGTGCTGAAAAATGGCTCCACAATTTGTTCGATTATATCGAGCGGAATGCCCGATCCTGTGTCGGTTACTGCGACGAGTACATACTGCCCCGGGCGCACATCCTCATGCTCTCTTGCATAATCATCATCGAGATACGAATTAGCGGTTTCTATTGTCAAATGTCCCCGACCGCCCATTGCATCTCTGGCATTAATAGCCAGGTTCAGAATGGCATTTTCCAGTTGGCTTGGATCAATCATTGTGTTCCAAAGACCACCTGAAACAATGGTTTCCAGTTCGATTTCTTCTCCGAGCGCTCTTCGAAGCATGTCGTCCATATTCTGGACAAGCTTCCGGACGTTGATAACTTTTGGCTCAAGTGGTTGCCGGCGACCAAATGCGAGAAGCTGCGACGCCAACTTGGAACCCCGCTCGACGCCTGCCAATGCGTTTTCGAGCCTTTGCTCAGCCTGGATATTGCCATGAATGCTTTTGGATAGGAGCTGAAGGTTGCCGCTGACGACCTGAAGAAGATTATTAAAGTCGTGAGCAACACCGCCAGTGAGATTGCCCAGTGCTTCCATCTTTTGTGCTTGCCTCAAAGCAGTCTGGGCGTTCTCGCGATCTACTGTCTCCTTTTCCAGGTCGAGTAGAGCTGTGCTCAATTCGCGAGTGCGCTGCTCAACCCTCTCCTCCAATGTTTGATTAAGACTTTGAAGCTCACTCTCGGCTCGCTTTTGGTCTGTCACATCGAAACCATCTACGAAAATCCCGGTGACCAACCCATCCACATCCAAAATAGGTTGGTAAATCAGATTTATAAATCGCTTGTCGGGAATGCAATCGTTGTTGTGTTGCAACGTGACCGGCAGGTAATTACCAATATATGGTTCTCCAGATTGATATACCTTGTCGAGAAGTTCGAAGAAGCCTTGCCCCGCAAGGTCTGGCAGCGCATCACGAACGCTTAAGCCAACAAGGTGCCTGTTACCCACGAGTTTTAGATATGCATCATTAACGAGCTCAAACACATGATCCGGGCCGCTCAATATACACATGAAGCTCGGGGCTTGTTGGAACAGGACTCGCATGCGATCGCGCTCAGCCGTGCGAAGCTTAATTTCGGAGGACAGCTGGCGGTTTACCTGTTCAAGAGCAGTAGCTGCCTGTTCGCGCATCGCTGCGGCTTCGGCAAGCGCTGCTGCCCGGCGACGCTCCGTCTCGAACGCTTCCGCACTCGCTAATCGCGAAGTTATTTGGCCAGCGATCAGTTTGAGGAAATCAAGGTAGTCATCACCCGGAGGTTGATACGGATTAAGCCCGCTTATCAATATACCTTTCGGTACCTCGTTACCCTGTCCAATCAGTGGAAGAACTGCAGCTTGCAATGGTGCTTTGTGCCATGGTTCCGATGACGCATCACTTATTGCCGGCAAATCAATCAGTTCAACGATTTGTTTCGTCCACACGTCTTCGATGTACCATAGCCCCGTCCCGAGAACGATTTCTGCGGGTAGGAACGTCGGATCGTTGTGCTCGCCGAAGAGCCATTGACGAGTTGCGTTTCCATCTTTGTCAAAGAGGTAAAGAGCACTAAAGGGAAGGTCGTGTAAATTTCCTCCAAGCGCTGTAAATGAGGCTTGGAGGACGTCATCTTTTGTGTCCGCCGCTGCCAGGCCAGATGCAAGGGCTCTCATCGTAGACATACGACGCTCGCTTACGACTCGCTCTGTTTCCTCGGTGACCGCACAGAAAACACCTTGCACGATGCCACTCTCATCAATAAGCGGACTATATGAGAAAGTGTGATAACTCTCTTCCGTGTAGCCATTACGCTCTAGCAGGAGAGGCAGATCTTTATCCCAGGTAGATTGGCCATTTTTGTAAACCGTTTCGAGACGACCTTCGATATCGTCCCAGATTTCTGACCAAAGGACCTTTGTCGGCATAGCGAGCGCATTCGGATGTTTTGCTCCAAGAGTAGGCCTATATGCGTCGTTGTAGAAAAACGCGATGTCTGGTCCCCAGCCGAGCCACATTTGAAACTTTGATGTGAGCAACAGCCGTATCGCAACCTTCAGAGCCTCTGGCCAAGCGCTTGGTATTCCAATAGGGCTGTGCTCCCAGTCGTGATTGCGCATCAACTGCGCCATTTCTCCGTCGCCGACGAAAATATCTTGAAATCGATCAGAGACTTGTAAATTCATTAACTTTCCATCGGGCAGAACACGATCTAACCAAGCAATTCACAACGCCCATCCGACTATATGGTTGCCTCTCGAACCAATTTTTGTTTGGCAGACAGGTACAAGAACGTTTGGCCCTGTTACTTTAATGTGAGCGGAGACGTAACTTACCCTTTAGCGCGTCAATTATGCATAGTCCGGGCAAGCGATCGGCCGCCACATATTTGTGGCGGCTTGTCGTAATTTACGATGATCGACAGCGTCGAATTGGTTAAGGGGGAAGTAATATATGTTGTAGATCGGATCATGTTTCGACGTGAGGTTTTGCACATGTCGCGCCGATCTAAAGCGCTTCATAACCTACTCGCGCGGTTGGATCGGCTGATGCGAATTCTCTGCCCTATTGTTCAAACCCTTATGCCGGCGATGATCGCAAACGTTAAGGCCTATCTCTCGTTTGGCAGCGCCATAAGATCGTAATTTATCGGTAACCATAACCCGCGGCGCGCAGCCTTGAGCAGAGAAAAGCTTGCCCATAAAAAGCTTGGAAGCCTTGGTATTGCGGAGTTTTTGGACCAGAACATCTATCACGAAATCATCCTGGTCAACCGCTCGCCAAAGAATGTGATGCTCACCTTTGATCGTAATGACAACCTCATCCAGATCCCATTCGCCACCAATTCGTGGTGTGCGGCGACGGATACTACTGGCATAGGTCCGTCCGAATTTCACAGCCCATTCGTACACGGTCTTATATGTGACGAAGATCCCACGATAAGCCAGCACGTCTTCAACCATGCGAAAGCTTAGCGGAAAGCGGAAACACAAACATACGGCTTCCGCGATAATCTCAGATGAACAACGAGGGCGATGGTGAAGCGAAGAACGAGGTACGGTCATAACACGTTATCGCCGTTGATGCTTACCCTCAGGTTAGGGTAACGGGGCCATCGCGGTCGACAGCTTGATACGGATAACACCAATTACCCTAAACCCATAGATAGGCCTCGTTTTATTATCCAAGAGCTGGCGGCGCGGCGTTTTCGTATCTGAGGTTGCTCAGCGATCTCCGGTGAGTAGCAACCACCGATCGGTATAGGGTTAAATGGTCAACGGAGGTGCCTCGACCCTCTAGTATCTCCGCAGTTCACGATAGGACATCGAATAGTGCACTTTGAAATCGACCGCCATGCGCTACCGCCACAATCAAGGTCTGCATATTTTCATTTGATAACTCAACAGATGTAAGAAATTTGCGACACGACCACCTTTGCTCATTCTTACTCGCGATAGATTTCGGCAAGGTCACCAAGACCCCAATTGCCGCCTGTCAAGATTGCACAGACATTCTCGTCCTTTTGAACCTTTATAGATCCAGCAAGGAGAGCGCCAATTCCAATCGACGCAGCGGGTTCGGCAATGAGTTTTGCGTCAGTCGCCAATGCCCGCATTCCTGCGATAATATGTTTATCTTCAACGAGAACGATTTCATCGACATATTTCTCTATAATAGGATAAGGATTGCGCCCGGGCACACTGATCCTCAGACCGTCGGCGATGGTCTCGTTGAGAGGAAGTGAGGTGGGTGTACAGTTCTTGCGGCTCCAATAATATTTGGGCGTTAAAGCTGGCTCCGCGCCGATAACACGAACAGAGGGATTAATTTCCTTGATTGCCGTCGCCACACCCGAAATCAGACCGCCACCGCCGAGAGGAACAATCACGGTGTTGACTTCCTTCAGGTCATCGAGAATCTCACATCCAATTGTGCCTTGGCCTGCCATGACCATCGGATCTTCAAAACCGTGTATCACAGCGTAGTTATTGGTTTCTGCAATCCGATAGACCTCCTTCCATCTGGTGGCGTTGTCACCATCAAACAGAATGACTTCTGCTCCCAAAGCACGTGTGTTCTCAATCTTCATTTTTGGAGTAGTAACGGGAAGCACAAGTACAACTTTGACACCCATCATTCGTGCCGCGTATGATAATCCCTGCGCATGATTTCCGGAAGACGAAGAAATAATCCCACTAGCTATTTTCTCGGGTGGAAGCGCTAGAACCGCGTTAAGAGCGCCGCGTATCTTGAATGCGCCCGTCACTTGTAGGATTTCTGGCTTCAGATAAAGATTACAAGCGACTTTGGCTTCAATTTTGCCAGCGCGTAAAAGGGGTGTATGCCACACGTATGGCTTAATCCGCTTCTGCGCTTCTCGAATGTCTTCAATTGTAGGATAGTTTAGCATTTATCACCGTTTGCCTTCGCTTTGCTTTGATGTTCGAAACTGTGCGCCCCAGGCTGGAAACGGCTAGTCTTCAAAGAAGGAAAATCTGGTGCCTACATTCTGGCGAAGGGCACTCTGATAGATCGCATTCGCTGTTGTGTTATCCTGAGCAGCCATCCCAGTTGAATCAAAGAGAGTTATCTCTTTGGCATTCTCTCGACCAGCTTTGGTTCCGATCAAAATCTCACCAATTTCAGCGTGAATATTATTTATTGTGATCGTACCGCGATTAAGTGCGTGCCAAGTTTCACCTTTTTGCAAGCACTGACGTGTCGAATCCGTAACGATTTTAGCATTTCGAAATATCTCAGGCGCTAGTTCCTGCTTCCCCGGAGCATCTGTTCCAATTGCAACAATATGTGTCCCTGGCTTTATCCATTCGGCTTCTACAAGTGAGCCTTTGCCGCGCGTAGTGGTGATCAGAATTTCTGCCTGTTCCACAGCATCTCGCTTAGATGCCGCCATTACGACAGGAATCTTAAATTCACTTTCGATGTCAGCCTTGTATCTCGATAGTGTTTCCGGGTTAGAATGCCACGCATGGATCTCCTCAATTCTCATCACTTCTCGCATTGATCTAATTTGCATGCGTGCCTGATTACCAATCCCAATCGAAGTTACTTTTTTTGCGTCTTTCCGCCCCAGTAATCTAACCGAAATCGCACCGGCCGCTCCGGTTCTTAGACCTGTTATCAGACTACCATCCATAACGCACACCAATGCGCAACTCTGTGCGTCGAATAGAAGAATAGTGCCCATACCGTTAGGAACACCGTGTCGAGAAGGATTGTCAATGAAACCACCCGAGGACGCTTTCATTGATATCATTTCGGATGATTTTAAGTAGCCCAGCTTAAAATCAATTTCTCCACGGGGGGCAGGTAGATGAATACCGATGTAGTCTGGCTGTTCCACTTGGCCGCTGTTGAACGCGCGATATGCATCCTCAACAGCAGCGATGACCGACGACAGAGAAATGAGGTTTCTGACTTCGTTCTTTGTCAATAGCAGCGTCTTCAAACCAGCCTCCTTCAGGCGCATATTTCTGTGGCAAATGGCATCGTCAAAGCAAGTATCGCAATAGCTGGAAAGCATAAAATGCTGAATCGATCCAAACAACGCAACGAATGGCCGAAATGACATGAAGGATGAATTCAGGGACGGATCTGTGTCCAGGACGCTATTTTTCTGATAGCCATGTAGAAGGATATATGAGTGAGCACTTCAAAGACGATGAAGCCCGACGCCATTATGGCATCGAGCTTCTCTCTAGCATTGTGAGTGGATGGATCAGGCCGAGCGCTCACTGGCATTCGGACGCCATTTGATCAGCCGCGTTTCAACGACATCAAGAATACTGTCGATGATCAAAACGAAGACTGCCAGAATCAGGATACCGGCAAATACGCCGACAGCATCAAAGTTACCTTCAGCCTGGGCGATCAGATAGCCAAGCCCTGCTGAAGAGCCAAGATATTCGCCGATAATTGCGCCAACCACTGCAAAGCCGACTGACGTGCGCAAAGAGGACAAAATCCAACTCGCCGCTGCCGGAAAATATACATGACGCAAGAGATCAGAGCGTTTGGCCCCAAGAATACGCGCATTCGAAAGCACGACAGGATTGACTTCGCGCACACCCTGCATTGCGTTGAAGAAGGTAACGAAGAATACCAGTGTGACGGCGAGTGCTACCTTGGACCATAGGCCAAGACCCAACCAAAGCACAAAGATCGGTGCAAGAACAACGCGCGGGATAGCGTTCAGGCACTTGATGAACGGATCAAGGATACGTGCAGAGCTACGGCTGAGGCCCAGCCAGACGCCTGCAGCAACGCCGAGAGCTGTTCCGATCAGGTACCCGAGAACGGTTTCCGTCAAAGTGATCGATACATGGCGATAGAAACTTGTATCGGTTATCCACTCCACCACCTGATTGAAAATGTTAAGAGGCGCCGGGAAGAAAAACACGTCGATAAAACCTAGTGATGTACCAAGCTGCCAGCCACCGAGAATAACGACTAGCAAACCAACCTGGATAAGACGCTCAGTCATGGCGTTCATAGCTTTTCTCCACTTCGCCGCGCAGCGACGCCCAAATATTGCGGTAAAGATCCATAAAACGCGGATCGAGCTTGATTTCCGCGACGTCGCGCGGGCGGTCTAGATCGACTGGAAAGCTGTCAATTACGCGGCTGCGGGGGCCAGCAGCCAAAACGACGACGCGGTCGCCGAGTGCTATGGCTTCTTCGAGATCATGCGTAATCATAACAACCGCACGGCGCTGTTCCTGCCAGAGCCGCAAAAGCTCGTTTTGCATGAGGTGACGCGTATGGATGTCGAGAGCGGAAAATGGCTCATCCATGAGGATGACTTTCGGACCTGTGATCAGCGCCTGTGCCATTTGAACGCGCTTACGTTGTCCGCCGGAAAGCTGATGTGGATAACGGTGTTCAAAACCTTTCAAGCCTACCTTGGCCAACCAGTTGAGCGCGCTCTTGCGTCGATCAGAAGCATCTACACCTTTAAACATCGGACCAAGCTCGACGTTTTCCAGCGCTGTTTTCCAAGGCAAAAGCGCATCCTGCTGAAACAGATATCCAATGTCGTTGTGAACACCAGTGACAGCGTTACCGTCAATCGAAACTTTGCCGTGCGAAGGTTTCAACAATCCGGCTATGGCATTAAGAATAGTGCTTTTCCCACAGCCAGTCGGGCCGACGATGGCAAGAAACTCGCCATCTGCAACGGTCAGATTGACATTCTCGACGGCAACAAAATTACCGAACGACATGGTTACGGCATCAATTGACACCATTGCTTTCGGGTTGGGACTTGCTGCGACTTCCGGCGCAGATTTGACGACGGCCAATGACATTGCCTCCTCCTTTTAATTCGTAGTCGCGTGCGGAGCTTTTTCTACGAAGCTGTTCGTGTATGTTTTTGAGAGATCTATATCGGTTGCCGCAACTTTCTTGTTGAAGCTGTTCAAAACCACGAGGGGGGTCTTGATATCTTCCTCGTTGAACTTTCCATCGGCCGAAAAAATCGCTTTGGCATTCTGAACAGCCTGAATGTATGTGTCGCGATCACCCGAGATGAATTCTTTCGGTAGCTTTTCGACAATTTCTTCTGCCGAATGAGTGTTCATCCATTCTAGTGCTTTAACGGTGGCGTTGGTGACTTTTTGAATGGTTTCCGGGTTGCCGTCGATGTAATTTTGCGTGGCATACAGAACCGATGTTGGATAGATCCCGCCATAGATTTCCTTTGCGCCATCATCACTGCGCCCATCAATCAAAATTTTTCCGACGCCTTTGGCTTCGATAAAAGTCGCTGCTGGATCGTAATTGACCAGAAGATCGATCTTGCCTTGTTCAAGAGCTGCAACAGCTGCTGAACCAGAACCAACGCCAATCAGGGCAACATCATCAACAGACAGATTGTGGCGCTGCAGATAGTAGCGGACGAAAAAGTCTGATGAGGAACCAGGTGCCGTAATGCCGATTTTGGCACCCTTAATAGTTTCCGGTTTAGCTGGATCGAATGTAGAATTGTTCCCACCAGCAAGAACAAGCCCGGAGTTGCGTGCTAGTACAACGAAGCCGACAACTGCCTTGTTCTGTGACTGCATCTGAATGGTATGGTCGTAGAAACCAACGGCAATATCTGTCGATCCGGCAACGAGTGCCTGCAACGTCTTTGAGCCGCCGGAAGCAAAGTTTTCGACCGTCACGTCTAATCCTTCTTTCTCATAAAGGCCCAGTCCCTGTGCCACAGGAAATGGTAAATTATTGAGATTGTAAGACCCGACGCTAATGCGTACCGGTTCAGCAAATGCTGTTCCGGCAAAAGCTACCGTTGCTGCCAGGGCGAGCATAAATTTACGCATGATTTTCCTCCGGTTTAAATGGTGCCCTCCCGGCATCCAATGGAATTATGCCGCGCAGGCGGCTTTTTTGACAGGCTTTGCAAACACATGACCGTCGAAAAGGCGGCGGGCTGTTCGCAGGATTCCAGCAATCACTTTTCCGTCTCTCTCCTGGAGTTTAACGTCGAGATGACCGCTGGGATGTTCGATCGACAGCACGAGCGGTGGTGTGCGAAGACCGACTAGTTTTGAGGCGACCGTATCGGCGGTTATGCAGGCTGTTGCAATGCCAACCGCGCCAGTGGTGGCAAGGGACGGATGACATTCATGTGGCATGAAATAGCGTACATTGATATCGCCACCGTTTTTGGCCGTGCTGATCAGTACTGGTTTGGGTGTTACGTGATTGGTGACATCGCCCATGCCCATACGTCTGCCAGCTTCGATCCGTACCCGTTCCAGCCTCGTAAGGAGCGCCGTGTTGGCATTGAGCTCGGCGGCGGTCTCGTAACCACTGACACCGATATCCTTCGCTTCAATGAGAACCATAGGCATTGCGCAGTCGATGCACGTTACGGCTACGTCTTCAATTATTTCATGCGGTGCACCGGTTGGAAATAATTTGCCGGTTCTTGCCCCTGCAGCGTCCATGAAAGTGAGTGCAATCGGAGCTGCTTTTCCGGGTACACCATCAATGCTGGCATCGCCCAGATATGAGACTTTTCCATCAGGTGTAGGCACTTCGGCTTCTATGAGTTTGCCGGTATTGACGTTATGAATGCGAACAAGCGTCGTTGCACCCTGTGCTTTCATCAATCCCGCTTCAATTGCGAAGGGGCCGACGGCTGCAAGCATGTTACCGCAATTCGGTGCGGTATCGACCAGCTGCTGATCAATACGAACCTGTGCGAAAAGATAGTCAATATCTGCTCCTGGGATGCTGGATGGACCAATGATTGCAACTTTACTGGTCACAGGGTTTCCGCCGCCGATACCGTCGATTTGAAGCGGATGGCCCGACCCCATGATCGAAAGCAGAATCTGATCACGCTCATTGCAATCCGTTGGAAGATCGGATGCCAGAAAGAATGGTCCTTTCGATGTGCCGCCTCGCATCAATACACAGGGGATAGAGATCAGATCGTTCATGCTTGCGCTTTCGCCTCCACTCATGTGTAGTGGGCATCAATGAGTTTGTTTGTTGCACTTTCCGGCAAACTGATTGATATGTAAAATGCGAATATTCGGAGTATTGATGCAAAATGAGCATTAATTGCGAGATTTTAGACCTTAGAGCATTTCTTTCCATCGTCGAACTGGAAAGTTTCCATAGGGCAGCGGATACGCTGAACATGTCCCAGCCAGCACTGAGCAGACGCATCCAGAAGTTGGAATTGGCAATCGGTGCGCCATTGCTGGAGCGCACCACTCGACATGTTTCACTTACAGCGCTTGGTACGGAACTATTGCCTTTGGTGCGGCGCATGCTGGAGGAGTTTGACAGCTCACTTTTTGCGGTTCGTGATCCTGCCGTTCAGCGCGGGGGCCTTGTGACAATCGCTTGTCTGCCAACAGCAGCATTCTATTTTCTGCCGAAAGTTATAAAGCAGTTCAATATTGAGTATCCGAACATCCGATTCAGAATTCTGGATCTGCCGGCGACGGACGGATTGCAGGCTGTTGCTCGCGGTGAGGTAGAGTTTGGCATCAATATAATGGGAACAGCCGATCCCGACCTGATCTTTGATCGGCTTGTCGAGGACCCCTTCGTTCTTGCTGCCAGCAAAGACCATCCTCTGGTCGAAAAATCCGAAGTCGGTTGGGACGACTTAGCACCTTATCATTTGATCACAGTCCATCGCTCAAGCGGCAATCGAACATTGCTCGATGGGGCTTTGGCGAAATCCAATATCAAACTTCGCTGGTTTTATGAAGTAACCCACTTGTCCACATCTCTTGGTTTGGTCGAGGCCGGCTTGGGTATATCCGTACTACCACAAATGGCAACGCCACAAGGAGAGCACCCACTGCTGATTACGAGGCCTATTCGCAACCCAGAGATTTCCAGAACCATCGGCGTTGTGCGTCGCAGGGGTGGAACATTGTCCCCTGCAGCTGAGCGCTTTCTCAAGATGTTGATCGGTACCTGGGGGAGTTTCTGAGGAGCTTCTTTGCAGGAAGTTACGACGATAACCATTGCGGCCATTCTTTGCCAGACAGCCTATTTGCATGGTGGCGATAGCTGCGTCTTCCAGCCGTAATCATAGAGGTCGGGAGATTTGCGCTGTGAGGCATACAGTCGATTAACCCCGCAAGCTTATGTGAAGCATCAAAATATGCGAATGATACGGGAGAGCAATCTGCCAACCAGTTTTGCGTCCTACGACACGTTATTTAGCTGTAAAACATGAAAAACCCCAAGCTGCGGCTATGGTATTTGGAAAACGCGATCTTCTTGCCTGACAGAAAGCAAAGATTATCAGTGCCTTGCGCTGGCATTTAACTTTGTTTGGCATTGTAGTTGCCCAAAGGAACTGTGCACGTTAGCAAACTGGTAATGGTTGTTTAGGATTCATATTAGACTTTGCTGGAATTGGCCCGACCAGCTCTGGGCGTGCTTGTTAATATGCTTGCTACATTGGATGAGTGTATTCAATTTTTAGACAAAGAGATTGCCCGCCGATTAAGAGTAGATAGAGTCGCTCATCGCTAATTGAAGTATTGGACGGCTAATGCTACTGCCTTGACGGCATTATCTTTAAAACGTGGGTGGGATTTTGCAGCCTGGCTTGGTTTTCGCCGTTATAGCATTCAACCGTTAGCAATCGGCAGCTGGATAGCACATCCAAGATGGGTTATCGAACATTATAAAAATTGCTCAGTATCGGAGTTAGCACCGTTATTCTCTGGGGGTGAGAAAGTGATCGGATGAGGGTACTTCAATGGCAAAGAGGCGCATCGAGATCCAGTCTCTGTAGTATGAAAACGCAAAGAACCGGTGAGTGTGGTAGGTGTAAGAAAGCAATAAGGAACTTTGTGACGTAATAGTCGATGAAACAAGATCCCAAAAACCAGATTGTGACGACGTGTTCAAAGCGCCCGGTTGAATATGGCCGTGACCTGTGAGTTCCCATGAGGCCCAGCACTGGGTTAATCGCGACATCACAGGCTGGATACAGTTCAGCAGCTGACTTACACGCTAAAGCTTTTACTACGGGTTCTTCTTGCAACTAATGAGGCATCTAGACATGTTGCAAATTTTTGATAGATCGAAGGCGGCCTGATCTGTTGACGAAATAATACTGCGATTGTGGCATAGAGCTAGAATGGCGAACCATTTTCAGTAGCCAATTGCTTTTTGCGTATCCCGTCGGACATTTCAATGCTGGCAATTTTAGCTGACGCTGATTGAACCGCTTTGAAGCCTAATATGTGTTTGCGTATCCGTTTGATGAACCGATGACCCTGCTCGGGGGTATGCCCTAGATCTATGGACATGCGGGATTTCGATTACTTAGCCCAAAATTTATTCGCACCAACCAATCCGATGACAAGAACGCCGACTGTTAACGTTAAACTGGCGATGGGGATCAAGCAGTCAATAACAAGGCGAATATGGCAATGGCCGCAAGCAAGATCACACCCCAATAGTATTCCCTACGCAGCATCCGAAAAGTCACTAAGGAAGTAACAAGAATGGCGAGGGCAATGGGAATTATGATAAGATTGATATCTACGGGTGATAGGTGCACCATGCTGGTCGCTCTCCGTATCCGCCAAAACTGCGTCAGAGCAACGTCGCGGCGGGCGATAGTCGAGGCCTCTGTCACCATTCTGTTGCAGCCGAGACTGTATTATTGCTTCGTCAATGCTTCAAAGGAACCGCAACGGTCTGCAACTGTCATTCCAGTTCCCTGTGCGATGGCTTCCATCGAAACGCTAGAGCTGCCGTCAAAGCTGTTTCCCTTTGCACCCTCCGCTTCGTACTCGTCCCCTTCCGTGGTGCTAGCAGGTGTGGGCAAAATGCTTACGATATTCTGATAAGTCTTGATCGTATCGTCGTTCAGGTGGCCCTGCTCAACACAATACTTGATCAGGCCGAGCTGGTTTCTCGAATTGTTGTACAATTGTTGGGTTTCATCCGCAGAAGCAACCGATGCCACGATCATGAGCGATACAGTTGCTGCCGAGTAAAGTGCTATGTGACAGTTTTTCATCGTATTTCCTTTCTATGTCGATTATTCGCCGGCCTTGTTTTTCGCCATCATGCGGCCAAGCGTTACTTGCGATTTGTACTGCTCACAAACTGCTTTCACATCGACATCGTTTGCCGCAGCAAGGTCTTCGAGGGACTGCTCGTCACCCTGAAGATAGGAAATGCCTTCACGACCCTTTTGGATATGAAGCTCGGCTTCAGGCGAAGGGGCAACTTCGCCAAAAATTGCGACTGTTCCAACGTGGAAAAACTCTTCGGAATCGGACTCAAGAAACCCGTGTGCGATGCAATATGCGACAATGCCCTGATCATTTTGGCGTTCCAAATAGGCTTCGTCGGCGTTTGTTTGAGATAAGGCCGATATGGAAGATAACAATAGAATTGTTAAAGTAGAAATTGCACGAGATAGGGTTGTGCGCGCCAATTCAGATCACCTAAGATTGATTTATATTTATATTACCGGCTCAATTACACTTAATAGTGCCAAGGCACGAGCCTCAACATCATCGACATTGGTATAAGGCTTCCAATTTATAGTCAAAACACCAGCATTCATGTTGACACCATCTTTGTAATTGCTCGATGGTGCGCTCGTTTCATCATAGTGGATGACGATCGTTTTAAGTCCGTCTTTGAGCGCGGCTCTCCCAATTTCAGTTGCTGTGATTGCTCCAATTGCCTGAAGTATCGGGTCAATTATTGGCTTACGCAGATAGTCATCGTCTGCATATGAATCTGCAAGGCCAGGTAAGGCTAAGCTTTTGCTATCGAGATTGATGGTAACCGGAAATCCGGCAAGATCCTGAATTTCTAACTCGTATTTCGGCCAGATATCCGTTGAATAGGCCGCAATGGCACGACGCTCAGCAAGACCTAAGTTTTGGGCAAGCGCTGCAACAGGTGCAGACGAACAGAAAATGCCAACCAATGCCACACAAAACAGTTTCTTCAAGATATACTCTTTTCGCGGTTTATTCGTAAGTTTTGGATATTTTCGGCCAAATAATGCGCGAGTTGTTATCATTCTGGGGTTTGTTTGGAACCATCCAATTGCAGTTAGTGGCTCAGACCAATTCTTCTCCTAAAACTCGTTTAAGGCAGTCAGAATTTTGCGATTTCGTGAGGTGTTGCTTATAAAGAATTGCGATAACTGTAAAATTGGTCTGGTATGATCGGCTTTATTGGAGGGAAACTATCCATCCAATATTGGCTAAAGGCTGCGTCAACCCGTGGATAAATTTCTGCGCGAATAAGGGAGACTTGCCAATGACCAAACCAACATTCAACGATAGTGATGTGCGATTTTCGGAGGAAATTAAAGTCCGTGCTGTGGGACCAGCGGATAAAACACACTGGAAAAAACTCTATCGAGCCTATGCCGCTTTCTACAAGGTACCCATGAATGACGATATACTTGATCGCACATGGGCCTGGTTGCAAGACGCATCGCATCCAGTGGAAGGGCTGGTGGCTCAAGCAGGCGAAAGCATTATCGGTTTTGCCCACTACTGGCCTCAACCAAGGCCTTTGCAAGGCCAATATGCTGGGTTTCTTGATGACCTTTTTGTCGATCCATCTCACCGCAGTCGCGGTGTTGGGCGTATGCTTATTGGGGCGCTCAGCGATATTGCAAGCATGCGCGGCTGGACCATGCTGAGTTGGGTGACTGCGCAGGACAATGTAACTGCGCGTCGTCTTTATGACGACATTGCAAAAGCAGCCAACTGGGTCACTTACGAGCGTTCATTTTGATGATTTTGCAGCCTGCGGCGTTAATACGCTGCAGGCTTTTACACGTAGCTAAAACTTTTTGGGTTTAGCTACATTTTAATGACGGAACGACCTTGAGTGTGTGGAATATCTTTTCAAGTTTCCTGACCGCGATCTCTAGTTCGATCGGCGTATAAGCTGCGAAGCCGAGCAGAAACCCAGCTTCGCCTTCACCTGTGGCATGGAGTGCTGATAGCCCTAACAGCTCAATTTTAGAACGACGAGCGGCTTCCAAAACCATTTGCTCGGAGATGTCGCATGTCAATAGGCACGGCATTTGCAAGCCCCCCACCGGAACGCGCGGCTCGACAAATCCCGCAAGATGTTTGCGAACCAACCTGCTCAATATTTCAAGGCGCTGGGCATAGATACCGCGCATGGTTCGAATATAGGCTCCGAAATGTCCGCCTTCTATAAAGCGGGCAAGCGTATATTGTGAAAGGGACGCGGTATGACCATCGAGAAGCGTGCGGGCCGTGGTCATCGGTTTGACCAGCTGTTCCGGCAAAACTACATAGCCTATTCGTAACCCCGGAAAGAGCGACTTTGTAAAAGTGCCGATATATATGGTTCTTTGATGCTGATCGAGGCCTTGCATACAGGCGGTAGGCCGACCTGCATAATGAAACTCACTGTCGTAATCATCCTCTATTATCCATCCCCGATGACGTTTTGCCCATTCAATCAATGTAAGCCGACGGTCCAGGGCCAAGGTCGATCCCGTCGGGAATTGGTGTGAGGGCGTGAGGAACACAGCGCGTGCCGGATTGGGGTCATTAAGGATTGGCTCGACGTTTACTCCTTGCTGATCCACCGCAACGGGCACGCAATTCAACCCAGCAGCATCAAATGCCTTGCGGGCTCCATAATAGGCAGGATCTTCGATATAGATGCGCTCACCCGGATCAAACAAAACATTAGCACAGAGCGTCAGGGCCTGTTGCGAGGATGTGAGGATTAGCACGCAATCCGCAGTGGCACGCGCGCCACGCTCGAGATTGATGTAATCAGCTATCGCTTGCCGCAAGGCTTGCACACCTTGCGGATCTCCATGCAAAAGCATTTGCTGTCCGATCTCTTTGAGAACTTGTCTTTGCAAACGCTCCCAAAGCGCGAGCGGAAAATTTCGTGTTTCGGGTATGCCAGGAGCAAAAGCACGCGGGGCCAAGCTCTCGCGCACGCCACCGCTGTGAATCATCGCATTGCCACGCTTGCTGAGTTCAGGCGACTGATCTTTCAGCTCTGTATTATATCGTGCGCGCCGATGACCAAGTGAAAGTTCTGGAATCTGTGCCACGAAGCTACCGCTGCCGACGCGACGGTCGATGAAGCCTTCTGCATGAAGCTGCGCATAAGCTGCTTCAACCGTATCGCGTGAGACACCGAGTGACTTCGAGAGCACGCGCGACGCCGGCAATGGTTTTCCGCGGCTGAGTGTTCCGTCCACGATCAGTTGTCGGATCGCACGTTGAATGCGCGCATGGAGTGGCATCGCAGTATGCGCTGGGTGATTGAGCCATGCTTTTACAGATTCGAGTTGCGAGTGCTTGAACAAATGGACGGTATCTCTTGCTGTAATCGAGGGGCATATCAGGCCACTGTGCGTGTAAAAGTCAAGCCGTTCTATTGACCTCTCGGAGAAGCCTTCCGCCGCTACAGCTGCTCGGATAGATGATATATTCCACCCTGTTGTTGCTTAATTGATCACAGTTATCGTCAATTATGGCGGCACGCTTATTCTCTTTTTCAGGCTGCCGCGTAGCCAATCTTAAGCCAGATTTGACAGCATCTGGGTCTGGTCGATTTCGATTGGTGTCGGGCTTTCTGGTTTGCTGCTGAGCTGGCGTTATCGTGAACCAATTATCACGGCATGGTCCACACCGGCCGCAGCGTTCCTCGTCACTGCTCTCGCCACGACATCCTATGCGGAAGCGATGGGTGCATACATGATCTCAGCTATTGCCTTCGTGGTTCTCGGCCTCACGCGATACTTTGAAAAAGTTATCCGGCTGATACCTCCGGGTATAGCTTCGGGCTTGCTTGCAGGCATATTGTTACAGTTCGGAATAGGCGCTTTCAGCAGTGTGAGCGTCGATCCCGTTTTGGTGGGTACGCTGATCGCTGCCTATGTCGTTTTAAAGCGTGTTTCCGCACGATATGCAGTCATTGGCATCTTGATGATTGGGCTTTTTCTTTTGCTGATGCAGGGTCGTGTTGATCTGTCTGATCTGGAATTGAAACTGGCCGCGCCGGTTTTTACCATGCCAGAGTTTAGCCTGAACGCCACGCTCAGTATCGAATTGCCGTTGTTTCTGATCACACTAACGGGTCAATATATGCCCGGCATGTTGGTGCTACGAAATGATGGATTTCAGACAAGTGCCAACCCCATCGTAACCGTAACGGGCCTGGGTTCACTCATAATGGCACCTTTTGGCTCGCATGCTTTCAACATTGCAGCTATTACTGCTGCGATTGCTACCGGACGGGAAGCGCACGAACATCCGTCAAAACGCTGGATTGCCGGTATTGCTGCGGGTTGTTTTTATATTCTGGTTGGGGTTTTTGGTGTAACACTCGCAGCAGTGTTTATGGCATTCCCCGCGACGTTTATCACTGCGCTTGCGGGGCTTGCTCTGCTTGGCGCCATTGGGGGAAGTCTTGCTGGTGCAATGGCAGATGCTCGTTCGCGAGAAGCATCGCTTATTACCTTTCTGGCATCCGCTGCGAATATCAGTTTGCTCGGCATCGGCGGAGCATTCTGGGGGCTCGTCATTGGCCTCGTCGCTTCTGTCATCCTCAACGCAAGTTTCCGTCCTGAATAAGAGTAATTTCCCTCTTTTGCGTTTAACTGCATTGCAGTCAGCCTTGCGTGTAGTTCATAGCTGAGATGCGCAAAAAATAGATGCAACATGATAATTGTTTAGGCATAAGTCTATCAGCTGTGACGCGCGTTCCTCCCATTTCCGCGTCCAGTTGTTCCCCTCTGAAGGTTTGACCTTCTAAATTTATAGGGCCTCGGTTTCCGATGGCTCTATTTTTTTATCTATCCGCTAGATTCGTATGGTCTTGAAGATTGCTATCAGCGGCAGACTATTTGAAAGCAATGTCATGCTATTTCGTTATAAGTGGGAAGAAAAGCAGTCTGGAGCCCACACCCGCGAAGCAAGTTCAACTGATCTAGGTCTGTTAAAGGCCATCGTCTCGTTGGTCGTTGTTTTTCGACCGTTCTGTTCTGCAGGGTGCTCGCGGGTAATAGAGAGCGATGTCGGCAGCCGTTCGTTAAATACAGCCGCTAGCAGTGACACTTGTTAGGTTCTTTTACGGTACAATCTCTGCTCTCTCAACACGAGTCGTTCGCACGAGAGGATGGCTTGCATCATCTCAAAGGGGCTTGATGATAATTAGTTCGAACCGACGTGCGTTCAAAGCTACAGCCCAGCGAATTCCTGCCGATTACGTTCTGCAACCAAGCAGCATAAAACGCTAAGTGTAAATTATCTGCTGGGATAGCCTCCAAGTCCGCAGGGGTATAATGATGCGGTATAAATTACAGTCGTTTGTGAATGCGAGACCGCACCGTTTTCTGCTTTAGCGCTTGTACACTCCGGCCGAACCATGAAGGTTTAACCTATTATCCTGCCGCTTTTTTGCCTGCTTCGTAAAGTTTGCAGAAAACCTGCACGATAACCCCACAGACTAATTATACTCATTCACCTCACCCGTTACTAGCCGACTTAGGGATGAGATTAACGTTCGACCCCTCTTTGTAAAGAATGGTATTTCAAAGCTGGCTAAATTTTTCGGTTCAGGAAAATCGAAATGACTGTTGAAGCTTCGCTAATTGTTTTTTCCCCCCTATACCTGGATCTAGTGGGGGATGATTTTTTCATTAAAGCAGAAGACATTGACGGAAGGCTCTGGACCCTAATGGGTCCAATATCCGATAATGAGGTTGCTGCTTCATTTCGCGCTGCTCAAAGTGCTTTGGAAGATGGCTGGGGGTATCTGATTGCTTTGAGACGTAAGCTTGCTGGCCCAGAATGTTGACACGCTCAAAGCACCACTCTTGCTTGAAAAATACTGGATAAGTAAATGCTATTTAAGTAATTACATAATTTTTTCTTAATAGTTCAAATATTTGGATATTTTTATGAAATGTTAAGTATTTATCATCTGTTGGATAAATTATTCGTTATGAAATAATTATTTTGGCGCGTTGGCAAAAATTTGAATATCAGGAGAAAGAAATGTTGATACGCAATTTTTTCATAGTGTGCTGCATGTTGTTTGCCTTCGCATGTTTAATGTCATATTTGATCAACAATTTCCAGGAAGCTCGTCCAGAATTTCACCACGCAGCTTTTTATAACTACCCTTAAAGAACCACAACCGGTGACGGTTTTTCCCTAATTAAGAACCCATAGATCCAAAAAGAAATAATGATAGGCTGAGTCACTGATAAAAGTGGGCTGAAAATCACAACCTCCATACAATCTGCACCTTTTCTCGATCTTACGTAGACTGAAGGATGGGAAGTGGTGGCATTCGATTTAATTTGGACGACCCTATGTCAAACCGCCGCTTCTCCATTCTCGCTATCGTTGCAGGCGGATGTTTCATCGCTGCCATGCTTGCTTTGCAAGATTGGAGCAGTTCAGATCCGGAAGCCGAGTTTGCCTCATCAGCCGTCCCACTGCACGCTGAAACTGTTAAAGTCGGTCGGGAACGCGTTCTTCTTACGGATGAACTGCCGGGGCGAGTTGCGGCTTTTAAGAAGGTTGAAATCAGGCCGCAAGTCAGTGGGATCATTAAAAAGAAAGTTGTTGAGGCCGGCTCCCGTGTCAGCGCTGGTCAGATCCTTTTCGAGATTGAACCTGCTTTATTTTTGGCGGATCTGGAAACTGCACGGGCCGCATTGACGCGTGCAGAAAGTGCGCTGGAGCATGCTCGCTCGGGCTTTCAGCGCGCTGAAGCTTTGCTCGCGAGTAAAGCGGCAAGTCTCAAAAATTATGAAGACGCGCGCAATAATCTGACGACGGCGCAGGCAAATCTGGCCGAGGCACGTGCTGTTTGTCACCGTCGTCAGCTTGATCTTGACTTCGCCACCATAAGATCGCCGATTGATGGCTACGTCGGGCGAACCGTAGCGGACGAAGGCTCTCTCGCATCAATTTCGGGGCAGACCGAACTCGCAGTCGTTCAGCAGCTGGAACGTGTTTATGTGGATTTACGCCTGCCTGCGACAAAACTCGATGCCGTGCAATTTGCGGCAGAAGAGAAAATAGGCCAGATTGAGATACTACGTGCCGATGGCAAGCCATATTCCTATCCGGCGAAGCTGGTGCTTTCAGATGTTACGGTTGACACCGTGACGGGTAATGCAACGATCCGAGTGCTCGTTGAGAATCCTGAATTGCAGCTTATGCCTGGCATGTTTGTTCGTGCCCAAGTGCCAAGCGGATTGCTCTCCGATGTAATACTTGTTCCTGAATATGCTCTCGTTCGGACAGGAGGAGACGACGCCAGTCTCATGGTCGTTGATCCCGACGGGCACGCAAAAAGGCGCAAAATAACGCTTGGAGAGGCCATCGGTCGCCGTGTGGTGGTCAAGTCAGGGCTTCAACCGGGTGAAACCATCGTAATTCGCGGTCAGGACCGTTTGCAGGATGGGATGCTCGTAAACGCTGATCACTCACCAAACGCGACGACTGTGAAAGACAAGATTTAAAGGCCAGATCACCATGCCACAATTCTTCATCAATCGCCCGGTGTTTGCCTGGGTGATTGCCATATTCATTGCATTGGCTGGTGTTGTTGCGATCCCACAACTGCCGGTTTCACGTTATCCTGTTATCGCACCGCCAAGTATCAGTATTTTCACAACATATACTGGAGCTTCTGTTCAAACGGTCAATGATAGTGTGGTTGCTCCTATCGAAAAGGAACTCTCAAGCGTCAAAAACGTTTTATATTATGAATCGACTGTCGACTCGACAGGTGCTGCGAATATCACGGTGACGTTCAAACCTGGAACGGACCCCGAACTCGCGCAAGTGGATGTTCAAAACAGGTTGAAAAATGCCGAGCCTCGTCTTCCAGAAGTCGTTCGCCGTAACGGAATAAATGTGGAAGCGTCAGAGTCGGGCTTCCTTATGGTCATTGCGCTCAAGTCACGCAGCGGTGAGACAGACGAGCTGAGCCTTGGTGACTATCTGACGCGTAACATCGCCGAGGAGCTCAAACGCGTTCCCGGCGTTGGACGTACCCAACAATTTGGTTCCGAACGTGCAATGCGTGTTTGGGTTAACCCGACGAAACTAGCTGCCTATAACCTGAGTATGTCTGACGTGACGAGCGCGATTGCCCGCGAAAATGCTCAAGTTTCGCCGGGCAGGGTTGGGGACGAACCGACCGTTCCGGGGACCAAAGTTTCAACGCCACTGATTGTGCATGGACAGTTGAACTCACCCGAGGCGTTTGCAGCAATACCTTTGAAAACCCAGACAGATGGCGCGCGGCTGCTGTTGTCTGATGTTGCACGTGTGGAACTTGGCGCACAGACTTTTGCCTTCAGCGTCAGCAGTAACAGCAAGCCTGCTGCTGCAGCGGCGATACAAATGTCGCCGGGTGCCAATGCCGTCAGCACTGCGGCGGCGATCGAAAAGCGGTTAGGTGAACTGCAGGCTACAATGCCGAGTGATCTCTCAGTCTCAATTTCCTACAATACCGCGCCCTTCGTGAAAGTGTCGATTTTGAAGGTGGTGCAGACACTTGTAGAGGCGATGGTTCTGGTGTTCCTCGTGATACTGCTGTTTCTGCAGAAGTTGCGGTACACATTGATCCCAACAATTGTCGCGCCGATCGCGCTGCTTGGCACATTCGCGGTGATGTTGGTTGCCGGTTACACGATCAATGTTTTGACCATGTTCGGCATGGTTTTGGCAATCGGTATCATTGTTGACGACGCGATTGTCGTCGTTGAAAACGTAGAACGGATCATGGCAAGGGAGGGGCTCTCGCCGAAGGAAGCCACTCGCAAAGCAATGCGCGAAATTTCGGGCGCTATCGTCGGGATCACATTGGTTTTGGTCGCCGTCTTTATCCCTATGGGATTGTCCGATGGTTCTGTGGGAGCAATCTACCGCCAATTCACAATGTCGATGGCAGTGTCGATCCTGTTTTCAGCCTTCCTCGCACTTACCCTTACGCCTGCTTTGTGCGCCACTATCCTCAAACCTGTCGGCCCCCACGCAGAAGTGCGTTTCTTTTCGTGGTTTAATACCAAGTTTGACCGTTTAAGTGCACGCTATACCGGCGCTATCGGCTGGATTTTACGGCGTGGTGTTCGGATATTGTTGGTTTACATTTTGCTCTTGGGAGTATTGGGCGTTGGTTACTCTCAACTGCCGACGTCGTTCGTGCCTGAAGAAGATCAGGGAAATTTCATGGCAATGTTCGAGCTGCCGGCTGGTGCCACAGCAGAGCGCACGCGGGAGATTATTGCAAAATATGAAAAACACACGGCATCGCGTGCTGATATTACGGAGAGCATCGTTATTCAAGGTTTCGGATTTTCCGGCTCTGGTCCGAATGCTGCTCAGGCGTTTACCAGTCTTAAGGATTGGAGTGATCGTAAGACAACGGTAAACGACGAGATCGCGGCGGCGCAAGCGGCGATGACGGATATTCCGGAGGGAACTGCGATGATAATGAAACCACCGGCCATTGAATCGCTGGGAACAACATCTGGTTTCTCCCTTCGCTTGGAGGATCGGGGTAATGCCGGGCCAACAGCACTGAAAGCGGCCGAGAGCGAGTTGATAAGGCTCGCCTCCAAGAGCAAATTGCTCACGGGCGTGATGACGGATGGGCTTCCAGATGGGCAGAGTATTGTGTTGAATATTGATCGCCAGAAGGCGCTGGCTCTTGGTGTTTCTTTTTCAACCGTGAGCGACATGATTTCGACAGCAATCGGGTCAACTTATGTCAACGATTTTCCGAAAGACGGCCGCCTTCAACAGGTAGTCGTGCAAGCCGATGCACAGCATCGTATGCATATTGATGATGTGCTTCGCCTTGAAGTGCGCAATATTGATGGCGCAATGGTTCCCCTGTCGGAGTTTGTCCAGCCTGTCTGGCAAACGACGCCGCTTCAATTGGCGCGCTATAACGGCTACCCTGCTGCTCGTCTTTCAGGTTCCGCTGCGCCGGGCGTTTCGAGTGGAGCGGCAATGTCCGAGATGGAGCGATTGGCAAAACAGTTACCGTCAGGATTTGCGGTTGCGTGGACGGGGCAATCGTTACAGGAAAGACAATCCGCAACCCAGACGCCAATTCTTTTAGCCGCATCGATGCTCGTGGTATTTCTGGTCTTGGCCGCACTTTACGAAAGCTGGACGATCCCGCTGGCCGTTATGTTGGTTGTGCCGCTTGGCGTGCTCGGGGCTGTGCTGGCTGTGCTGGCGCGGGGCATGGAAAATGATGTGTTTTTCAAGGTTGGCGTCATTACGATAATCGGACTTTCTGCAAAGAACGCCATTTTGTTGATTGAATATGCTCGCCATCTGCGCAACGAGGGGCAAAGCCTCAACAGAGCAGTGCTTAAGGCATCACGATTGAGATTCCGGCCAATTCTGATGACTTCACTGGCCTTTATCTTGGGGGTCGTGCCACTCATGATCGCGCGCGGGGCCGGTTCTGAAATTCAGAATGCAATAGGAACAGGGGTTTTTGGAGGAATGTTATCCGCAACCGTCCTGGCTGTTTTCTTTGTACCCTTGTTATATGTAACAATCAGCCGACTAATCAGAGTAAGAAAATAACACCCGTCCGCCGAACTCAATCGGTGCCTTAAATGAACACCCGTCGAAAACGTTTCAGAGATGGTAGATAGCCATGAACAATGCCTTAATTCTTATTGTTGAGGATGAGCCCGAAATTGCTGAAATCATCGAGACATATCTATCGCGTGAGGGATTTCGCGTTGTCACGGCAGGTGACGGAACGGTGGGGCTGGGCCACCATTTGCGCCTACGCCCGGACCTTGTGATCCTCGACATCAAGTTGCCGGGTCAGGACGGCTATGACGTGTTGGCTGCCATCCGGCGTCGCGGTGATACACCTGTCATTATGGTGACTGCGCTCGCTGAGGATCTGGATAAGTTGCAAGCTTTACGCATTGGCGCCGACGACTATGTCGTTAAGCCTTTTAATCCGCTTGAGGTTGTGGCGCGTGTCAAGGCAGTGCTGCGTAGAAGCATAGGAGCGCCCACTGAACGTTTGTTACGGGTGGGGCCGTTAAGCGTGGATTCTCAAGCGCATCGTGTGACGGTTGACCGAGCGACGGGAACTGTCGAGCTTGAACTGACGAGGACAGAATTTCGCATACTTTCTCATATGGCGTCGAGCCTTGGAAAAGTGTTCGAGCGTTCGGAACTGGTTGACGCATGTCTACCAGAAGGTGAAGCGCTTGACCGGACCGTGGATAGTCATGTCAGCAATCTACGCCGCAAGTTAATCGCTGCGGGAGCGGGTGGAATGCTTAGCGGAGTTCGCGGTGTGGGCTACCGGTTGGATCCAATAAATGGGTAGGAACTTAAACTCGCTTATCGTCCGCTCGATGATAGCGCTTACTCTATTGGCCTTTGCCGTGGTTTATTTCGGGCTGACGGCCTACTTCTTTTTTATTTACGAATGGCTTTATCCTGGTTTCACAGACGATGACGTGCTGCGCACAGGGGACATCGTTACTCTGGGTCTTCTGCTTGGCATAGGAATATTGACAGCTTCGGTTCTCGGGTGGTTTCTTGCCAAGCGCATTGTCCACCCGTTGAAATCGGTAGCCCACGCGGCCCGCAAGATCGCAAATGGTGACTTTTCGGCCCGGGCCAGTCTGCAACATGGAAACTTCGGCGAAGCACGGGAACTGATTAACGATTTCAATCAGATGGCAGAGCGGCTACAGCGCGCTGAGTCCGAGTTGCAATATTCGAATTCAGCTATTGCACATGAGTTGCGAACACCATTGACAATACTTCGCGGCCGTCTGCAGGGACTGCTGGATGGAGCTTTCTCACCCAGCAATGAATCCTATGCCCGCCTCATAGCACATGTCGATGACCTTTCGGCAATTGTCGATGAATTGCGGACTCTGGCGCTCGGGAATGCGGGCAAACTTGATCTGGAGTACACTTCGATTGACCTCGCGATGGAGGCTGAGAGTGTTCTTGCATCACTGGAAGATCAATTGACGCATGCTGGTATCAAAACGTTGCCATCTCTGGGTCGTGCAATCGCCGTCGCGGACCGTTCGCGCATGCGGCAGGTTCTTGTAGCATTGCTGGAAAACTGCTGCCGTTACGCACCGCAAAGTACCGTCTCTATTGAGACGGGCGTTTCAGGCGCACATGTTTTCTTCCGCTGCAGCGACACTGGGCCGGGGCTATCTAAGGAGAACCGCTTGCGAGCGTTCGAACGTTTCTGGCGTGCTGATGATTCAAGAGGGCGGGGCAGAGGCGGGTCTGGTCTTGGCCTGTCGATTGTGAAAGCGATTGCACAGGCGCATGGAGGAGATGCCCATATTCTCCCATCGGAAAACTCTGGCTTCGGAATCGAAATACGTATTCCGAGCCGGGAAAATACCGCTACAGATTGAGAGAACCAATGTCTTCAACGGCCCCTGCATCCGGCGAATATGATGAACTTGCCACGCGCCACGTCTCGTTGGGACGTGTGCTGGCCCTCTTTAAGCCTTACCGGAAAAGGATCGCGCTTGTTATTGTGCTGATGTTGGTAGCATCGGCGACCGGATTAGCCGGGCCCTTCCTTTTACGTGCGATTATTGATGACGCCCTGCCGAGAAATAACCTCAGCCTTTTAAGCTGGCTTGTCGCGGGCATGATCTTTGCGGCGCTCCTGTCAGCGCTCATCGGTGCATGGCAGGTCGTTTTAAGTTCACGCATCGGACAGGCTGTTTTACACGATCTGAGGGTTACCTTATACGCGCATCTCCAGAATCTTTCACTTCGGTTTTTCACGGGTACCCGTGTAGGCGACGTACAGTCGCGGATCGCCAGTGACGTTGACGGACTCCAATCGCTTGTGAGCGATACGGCGAATGATCTTGGGCGCTCACTCAGTTCTGTCATTATGACCACAATAGCCATTCTCATTCTCGACTGGAGACTGGCGCTCCTTGTGCAGCTCATCGTGCCGGGGACACTCCTCATAAGCGCTCGTGTTGCCCGGGCACGCGAAGCCATCACTTTTCAGCAACAGGGTCGCGCCGCCGATTTGTCGGTTGCAGTACAAGAAACATTGTCAGCTTCTGGCATCATCCTTGCTCGTACCATGGGCCGTGCAAAGCATCTCAATCAGCGATTTAGCCGCATCTCAGGTGACCTCGCGCAGCTTGAGGTAAAATCGCGTACGGCTGGTGAATGGCAGTGGTCGTTGATCGGGTTCGCGCTTGCTGTTCTGCCAGCAATCACGCTCTTTGCCGGGGGGCTCTTAATGCAAACAGCGAGCCCGGCAACGATAGGCACACTTGTGGCGATGATCGCGCTTCAAGAACAATTGCTATGGCCATTCGAGCAGCTACTTGAACTTGGCCGTGATGCGCGGAAGACGCGGGCATTGTTCGCGAGGATTTTCGAGTATTTAGACAAGCCAGTTGAAATCACGGAAAAAGCGAATGCTACCACGATCCCTCGTAGCGATATGAGAGGGGAAGTGGAAGTGGACCATATCAGCTTTAATTATGTTGAGGAGGGCCGTTCGGCATTGCACGACGTCAGTCTTACCATAAACGCGGGTAGCAATGTTGCAATTGTTGGACAGACCGGTTCGGGAAAAACAACCCTCGGATATCTGCTGGCCAGACTTTATGATGTTGATAGTGGAGCGATCCGGTTTGATGGCGTTGATTTGCGTGATCTCAGCTTCGTCTCCTTATCTGAAATGCTTGGTGTTGTGTCTCAGGACCCTTATCTGCTGCACGCTTCGGTGGCAGAAAACCTGCGTTTCGCGAAACCTGAAGCAACCGATGAGGAACTTTATGCTGCTGCTAAGACGGCCCAGATCCATGATCATATTATCAGTTTACCTGAAGGTTACGACACGATCGTAGGGGAAGAAGGCTATCGCTTTTCCGGAGGAGAAAAGCAACGGTTGGTTTTAGCCAGAACCATTCTCCGAAATCCTCCGGTACTGTTGCTTGATGAGGCCACAAGTGCTCTTGATACCCGCACAGAACGTGCAATGTCAGAGGCTTTGGCACGCATGTCGAAGGGGCGTACCACAATTACCATTGCCCATCGATTGTCCACCATACGTCACGCTGACATAATTGTGGTTATGAATGCAGGGCGAATAGTGGAACAGGGCAGCCATGATGAACTTTTGGCGCTAAACGGAGCCTATGCAGAATTGCTGCAAAATTCATAATTAAATACGCATTCTTTGCATCGGGTACTGACAACATTAATTTGCGCCGCAAGAAAGCCAGCGGAAGTTAATGACATGCTTCTATCTTTGCGTTGGGAATGTTCTTGCCAGATAGGCAGAGTTCAAGACGTTGATCGAACGCGATCCAACAAAGCTCCAGAAGTTGGGGCGCCGCCAACTGGGTGAACTTGCACGGTCATATTCTGCGCCAGATAAAATTCCCCGCGTCCAACTAATCTCCAATCTTCGTCCACGCAATCTCGATTAAGGCTTGTTAGCTCTAATAATGGCATGTGATCCTTGGAGAGAGAAGGCACGAAGAAGCAGTTATATTCTAAATGGAATTCGTAAGCTTAATAAGAATTTTGAAATATCTCGAAAGAAAATTGGTAATATTATCAAAATACATCAGTGTCAGATGTAAATACATAGACATGAATAAAAATCAGTGATGCAATATTGCAACAAATAGTTATGCCCAAGTAGAAAGTATAATTAGGAAGTTGCAAAGTTTATTAGAATCTTACTAGAAGGTCCTGCCTAATAACAACGGAGAGCGAAATTGAACGCTAGAATTATTCTTTTCTCATTGGTAGCATCACTTGTATCTATTACATCTGCGCACGCCGCTGATTATATTGTTTCACCAGAGCCTGAATCGGTCCAGTACGTTCGCGTATGTGACGCATACGGCGCTGGTTACTTCTATATCCCTGGCACAGAAACTTGCCTGCGTATTCACGGCTATGTTCGCGCTGACCTGAACGGCGGCGATAATGTATATGGACGGACGCGCCACAATATTCCAGGCTTTACGAACAACAGCCGGGACACTTACAACTTTTTGAGCCGCTTCACCTTGCGTTTCTCGACGGCGTCTGAAACCGTACTCGGTACCTTGCGCACCTATGCTGAAACTCGCTTTCAGTATGAAAATGGCACAGATTCCAGCTCGTCCGGCTCGTTGCGTTTTGGCTACATTCAGCTCGGCGGTCTGCGTATTGGTCTTGATGAATCAGCGTTCACAACATTCACCGGCTATGCTGGAAGCGTAATCAACGACGATGTTATCATGTTTGGCGGATATCGCACAAACGCGATCAGCTACACTTTCACGGGTGACAATGGCTTCTCGGCTATTGTCGCTCTGGAGCAGGGCGGCAACGGTGATATAGATGCAGGCAAATATACGTCAAACGGCCGTACCCATACTGTTGCTGGACGGATCGACAATTACACACCGCACGTTGTTGCAGGCCTTCGTTATGAACAAGGTTGGGGTGCAGTGTCGACTGTAGCGGCGTATGATTCAAAAAATGAGAAATGGGCGGGAAAGGTTCGTCTTGACGTGAACGTCACGGATCAGTTGTCGTTGTGGGTGATGGGTGGCTATAAGTCAAATAAAGACCGTTACATTGCGACAGAGCTGAGTTCCGATGGTTCGTTCTATCGCGGAATTCGCTTGCGTGACAGCTTCTACGGCACCTGGGGCGGAGACTGGGCAGTTTGGGGTGGCGCCAAATTCAAGGCTACTGACAAGGCTCACTTTAATGTACAGTTGGCCTATGAAGATGCGAAGACATTCGCAGCCACTGCAAATGTCGCTTACGAAATGGTGCCTGGATTCACCGTCACACCTGAAGTGTCTTACACCAAATGGAATGACAAGCTTTCGGACCTCAAGGGAAAATCAGCCTGGCAAGGCATGGTGCGTTTTCAACGTTCGTTCTGATCTGAAATTGTCGTGAAGGAAAAGTTGACCTCCAGTCCTTAGACTTACGACAGGAGCTGCGGCACAATGCCGCCGCTCTATTGTTATCAGCAATAAGCGGTTAGCGCTCTTCACAATAAGCCGGGCGGTGACATCGGTCTGCGCGACCCGTTCCAGGATTATTCCTTCATCTGGATCTGGTGCAAAGTATTATTGTTTAAAAGTATTTACTAAAGCATTTCCTGTGTTAGTCGAGTCATTGGAGATGCTCCATCCATCTGTTTCTACTCGCATCTTGTTCCGAAAACCGCTTCGCACTTTTCTGGAGGCGCTCTAGCGCCTGCCAAGGTCCATACTTCGTACCTATCGATTTGTTTATAAACAGACGCTCCATAAGTTCTGGATGATTTCTCAACTTCATCTTGATGAACATCCTGTTGAAGGGCGATGAGCGCTCGTCAGCATCTCCGCGACATGAGCGTCTTTCGAGATTTCGAAGCTTATTAATCGTAGAAAAAGCGCATTATGTACTCAAGAACAAAAAAAACCTGGCGGTTAAGTGTTAACAGTATCACATTAAGTTTTCTCGTCACTTTATATCTTATTATTTTTAATAATAATGCATTTTGGCGGCGCTCGTCCGAACTGCTTTCTACATACAACATAGCATCACTATTCATATTTTTGTTTTGTATAATATTTGCATTATGTGTAACGTTCTCAGCGAAGTACGTTGCTAAGCCAGTATTCACTTTCTTGATTATTACAGCGGCATCAGCGTCCTGGTTCGTCGACAGGTTTGGCACAATTATCGATGTCGAAATGCTGCAAAGTGTGGCTGATACCACCCCCGCAGAAGCCGGACATCTGATAAGTTTTGGTTTCATTGTCCATCTTGCACTTTTTGGCGTGATCCCAGCTCTTTTAGTTGCTTGGGTCAAAATTGTGCATCGACCGATAGACGCTAAGATCAGGCAAAACTCTGCCTATATTTTTGGAGCCTTGTTGATGGCGGTTGCGGTGTTTCTGAGCCAGGCTGGCCCATTCACATCGTTAGGCCGTGAGCATCGTGACTGGATCGCCAAGCTTAATCCCGTCATGCCGATCGGGAACGCTGTTAAACTTGCTCTAAGGGCCAGCAAGAGCAAAAATATTGTCGTCAAACCGATCGGAATGGACGCTAAGGTCGCAGAAGATATCACTAAGCGACGCAAACCCCGCATTCTAATCGTTGTGGCTGGCGAAACAGCACGAGCAGAGTCTTTTTCGTTAAACGGCTACACCAGAAACACCAATCCGGAATTAGCGCGAGAGAACATTTTCTATTTCTCGAAAACCTCGAGTTGTGGGACGATCACTGCAGTTTCCCTTCCGTGTATGTTCTCTCCCTACACCCGTTCAGATTATTCGCATCAGAAAGGACTCGAGACCGAGAACCTTCTTGATGTGCTGGTTCACGCAGGCATTCAGGTGGACTGGTGGGAAAACAATACCGGACATAAGGGGCTCGCCGACCGAACCGGAAGTCAGTCAGTGTCACCTTCTCAATATCCGGGGTACTGCAAAAACGGAGAGTGCCAGGACGGCGTCTTCTTAGAGAGAATACATGAGTATCTCAAAAATGTTAAACAGGATACAGTTCTGGTCCTGCATCAGTTAGGTAGCCATGGTCCCGCATATTATTTGCGATATCCAGAGGAATTTCGTCGTTTCACTCCTGACTGCAGAACGTCCGATTTTGCAAAATGTACTAAACAAGAAATTGTCAATTCTTACGATAACACAATTGCATATACGGACCACGTTCTCGCCTCTCTGATACAGAAGCTTCGTCCTCACCAAGATGCAGTTGAGACGTCGTTGGTTTATATGTCGGATCACGGTGAATCACTTGGAGAGTTTGGCATTTATCTTCACGGGGCACCATATTTTATGGCTCCCTCGCAACAAACACATGTCCCTTACCTGATTTGGCTGGGGGATAACAAGCTATCTGGCAAGCAGGATGCCTGTATTCGACGGGCAACGACATCGTCACAAAGTCACGACAACTTGTTTCACACGGTTCTGGGATTGATGCATGTCGAAACTGACGTCTACCTGCCTGACTTGGATACCCTCTCATCATGCCGGAGTGAAGAACCGAAATGACGCAGTATATCCCTCCTAAGAAAAAAGGTGTTGCTCATCTCATCGCTGCTACGACGTATTCTCTTGGAGGTGCCCGACGTCTCTTCAAAGAAGAGGCAGCACGGCATGAATTGGTGGGCTTCATTTTAGTTTCTATATTGTTCTTTCTGGCAGGTGTGAGTATTCAAAAGCATCTTGCTTTTTTTGTATTATTCCTGATTTCAATCGCGCTGGAGGCATTGAATACAGCTATTGAGGAAATCGTTGACGTTGTCTCGCCCACTTACTCGACCGCCGCACGACACGCAAAAGATTTGGGCTCTTTCGCGGTGTTTTGCATAATTGTTGTTAATTTCATCTACGTCTGCCATGTATTATCAACGTGCTGGCTGTAGTGGATGATGCCTTTGCATCCTGGACAGGCTTTATGGATGTGAGGTCAGGCTGAAGCGCGACTTTTGCCGTTTGAGTTTACGCAAAACGATGTATGTTTGCGAAGATTTTCTGCCGAAACACTTCTGCGGGCGTTTTGTACCCCAACATTTGCGCGGCGTATTGTTGAGCCGATGACAGATGAATGCGAGGTCTCGATCACTGAGGGTGAGCGGATCAAGGTCTCGGGGGAGCCAACGTCTTGTGCGTCTGTTGGTGTTTTCAACGGTGCCTTTCTGCCAGGGTGATTGCGGATCGCAGAACCATATTTGCGACCCTATTCCATTCTGTAGATACGACCACTCTGTAAACTCAGTGCCACGATCAAACGTGATTGATCGGCGGGCCATTTGGGGCAGGGGTTGGAGTACCCTAATCACGCCATCCATCACCGGCCGTGACTGACGATCATTGTTACGTAGCAACACAGTAAAGCGGCTCACCCGTTCGACCAGAGACGTCACATTGGCCTTGCCGAACCTCTTGCGAAACTGGATGAGGTCGCATTCCCATGTGTGGATACCCCCGGTAATGCAAGGATTATTTTTGGATTGCTCGAACGTGAGATCGGTTACGGTCATGTGTCAGGCCTCTGTTGAAGCGGCCATTTATGCCGCGGGCCGGTATGGCGATGCGAAGGTCAGGTCCATGTCAGTGGCGCGGGCGCGAAGCCCTTTGGGAATGCCTGGTTTTCCTGATCTCGATCTTGCCGATCTGTTTGCCCTTACTTTCCAACGTCCTCCTCACATAATCGGAGATTTCCGTTTCGGTATTAAGCCGAAACAGGTTCTCCCCGATATTCTTCACCTTTTGTCATCATTGCCCAGATCGCTCGCGCAGTCTTATTTGCTAAGGCGATAGCGATGAGCAATCGTGGTTTACGTTGCAGCATTTTCTGAAGCCACGAGCCTTCAGGGACTCCATTCTTGATCGCCCATCGAATGCGGGTCATTGCCCCAATGATTAGTAGGCGGCGGATGTCGCGTTGTCCCATTTTCGAAGTACGACCAAGTTTTTGTTTGCCGCCAGTCGACTTCTGCAAGGGTACAAGGCCAAGCCACGCCGCAAAATCACGGCCGCGACGAAAGCTGTTCATATCAGGCCCAAAAGCTTTGATAGCCATAGCGCTGACAGGGCCAATGCCTGGTGCAGTTTGCAGGAGTAGCGCCTCTGGGTCACGCTTCGCTTCTTCCTTCATCTGCCGCTCGACAACAGCAATCTTCGTATTGCAGCTCTGGAGCTGATCCATAAGTAGACGTCCGAGCTCCACTACCAGCAAAGGCAACGGTGTATCGGGATCTTCTATCTCCCGTTCAAGTTTGCGCACAAAAGTAAGGCCCGCAGGTACAACAATCCCGTATTCCATCAAGTGTCCGCGCAGAGCATTGACGATTTGGTTCCTTTGACGAACCAAAAGATCTCGTGTCTTAAAGATCATTGCCCTTGACTGCTGTTCAGCAGACTTAACCGGAACGAACCGCATGGTCGGCCGGATAGCGGCTTCGCTAATGGCTTCCGCGTCAGCGGCATCATTCTTGTGTCTTTTAACAAAGGGCTTAACGTAGATAGGTGGAATGAGCCTGACGTCGTGGCCAAGGGCACCAATCTCACGCCCCCAATAGTGCGCAGAACCACAAGCCTCCATTGCGACTACTGTCGGCGACTGACCTGCCAGAAAGACACTTAACTGATCTCTTGTCAGTTTTTTCCGAAACAGGGGTTTGCCAGTGGTGTCTGCTCCGTGCAGTTGGAATACAGATTTAGCGAGATCAATACCAATTATTGCGGCGCTTTCCATGAACACATCTCCGATGCCAGATTAGCCCCGCACCCGCAGTATGCCTGATCTGCCTACGATCGGGGAAGGGGTATCCACACCATCAGTGTCCGAACTGCTTGCGCCTGGCAACCATGTCTGGACGATAAAGGATGCTCAGTTCTGGTGGAAAGCGGCGTCCATGATGACGCCGGGCATGACGTGGGCGGCGTCGGGCACGACGTTCCGGCAGATATTTCCAAAGCTCTTCTTTTCGACCGTCGGTGGAATACACAAACTGATAGATTGTTTCGTGACTGACAGAGATGGGATGCCGCTCCAGTCGCATTCTCCCGGCAATCTGTTGCGGTGACCATCCATCGCTGATGTGATCGATCACGGACTGCCGTAGCTCATCATACCGGATGAGCTTGCGTTGCTTCGAACGCCGCTCGCGGCATTTCTGGTCAGCAATCGTACAATAATAGCCGTTTAGATCTTTGATCTCATCATCGTTAAACTGGTTGCGTTTCAGTTCACGAAAAATCGTCGAGCGATGCCTTCCAAGCTTCTCCGCAATAACGTCAACGGAAAGCTTTGCAGTGCGCCAGCGTACTATTCTGCGACGTTCATCCAGATCAATATGCGAATAGATGCGGTCCATAAAGGGTTCCTTGCATTGGATAACTCATTGTTATCATTTGCAAGTCGCACTTCAAAATAGAACCCACCCTGCGCTATTGTCGTTTCGGTGGGAATAATTGAGTGAGGTCACTGGCTATGGCAATTGATTTCGAAGGTTTTAATTTCCCCAAAAGTGTCACCCTTTATGCGGTGTTCTTCTATGTTCGTTATTCCGTTTCTTATCGTGATCTTCAGGAGATCTGGCCGAGCGTGGGGTGGACGTTGACCATGCAACATTGAATCATTGGATTGTTCTTTACGCGCCGCAGATTGCAGATCAGGCTCAGAAGCGTAAACATCCAACCCTTCACTCGTAGCGTGTTGATGGTTCCACCAGAGATTGTCCCGTTGCGCGCTGCGCGCGCTAGTGTTTTCAACCCATTTTCCATTCGTGTACGACGATCTTCCAACCATTCCCGAGGACGCAGGGGAATGGCAAGTCGGGTTGTGTTAGCAACATGGAAAAGCTGCCCCAGGTGCATCATGCCTTCCATTATGGCATGTCGAAGCAAAATTTTTTGCAATTCTGCTTTTAACGCATTTGGCAACGTGGTTCGTCGGCTTTGGGTTGGAGCCAGGATTCTTGACTGGCAATCAGTTTGTTGGATTGATTTATTCAAATAGCGAAAGGATCGGTCACCCGCTCAGCTTTTTCAGCAGGTTGGAACCAGAGCCGGTTCTGACAATGGGAAACAGTCGAAACGACGATTTGGGCGAGAAACTCTCGATGTGTCTGCTGCCGTGAAATTCAACGCAACATATCGGCAAGTGCGAGGCGCATCGAGTGGCTCGAGATTTCAAAAATTCCACCATAGGGCCGGTCAAGGTCCAGAATAACGAACACTACGCTTATAACCGAAACTATGGCGATTGCGACGATGCAAAAGGATAGGGAGTTTCGAGGCGCCTGAAGGCCAAAACTCAGGAACATCAACATTAGCCAGAACACCAATACCCCAAAAAATGGTTCTGAGAGCGAGCCTTGGGTATCTTCAATAACGGTCCAGCGGGCCGCAGAGACAACGGCGAAAATGTCCTTGCACCGCGTCGCCAGTGCCTGATGCAGCGGATCCCGCGGTTGCAAAGCCGCCAATGCAATGCCGATATCGTTCATTACGCCAGTGAGCACAGGGGCTTCTCCAACGAGCGGAAACTGGGATGTGTCCGGATATTTCACTCCTGCTGGGTGAGGTTCATCAGGCCAGGTGCTGGCGATGACTGCGGCTGTGTAACCATGCAATTGCTGCCGCTGTTCCACCAGTTCAGGGCCGAAATCTCTCATGCAGCCATCCAGTTGCGTGAGGTTTGCGGCATAATGATTACGGTCATGAGAGGCTGTGTTATAGGAAGCCAGTTCAGAAGCGAGTAGCAGGCTCAGGACCAGTGCAACGAAGGTTACCAGAAGTGCGGTCACAATTCGTAGAAAGTCTAAGGATTCATTGCTACGGTGTGGAGCGGGAAGTCGGACCCGTAAAAACGCACCTGCTGCCGCGCTGGCAATCAGGATTATCAATAATAACAACGTCCAGACTATTTCCCGATCCACGACAGCCATCCATTGGTCATGAATAATCTCACTGGTGTATTATCGTTCCGAAGAATTAAGCCGCTATTTTTCCCACGGATAGCTTAGGTCGTCAAAACTATTCAGCATGAACAAGAGTTTTGACGCTCAATGATTTTTTAATGTCTGGCAAAAGCAAGACGGTCTGCTAGCGGCTCCATTCGGGAGGTTAGACTCCCGCACTCTCTGATCGGCAACCGCTCGGAAATTATCTCCTTCTAGGCAATAGAAAACAAAGCTTTGTACTCAACGGGGATTGAGGTATGATTTATTCATACCTAAATGGATCGGGTAAAACAGGTGCGAAATGGCTAACATCGAAAAACGTACGATTAGTCTGCCGAGTGAACAGGCAGCATTTATCGACTCAAAGATCAAGACGGGTGACTACGCTTCGGTCAGCGAGGTTGTCCGTGCGGGTATCCGGGCCCTGCGTGAACGGGACGCGGCCATCGAACGCTGGCTGAAAAACGATGTAGCAGCTTCTTATGATGCAATGACGTCCGACCCATCTCGGGCAGTATCAGTTGATTCCGCTCTGGACTCAATTCGTCAACGGCATGCCAAGCGTAAGAAAGATCTCAAGTGATAAGTAGGACAGTAGTTCTATCACCCGAAGCGGAGATGGACCTTTTGGCCCTTTATGACTGGATCGCGGAAAATGCTTCTCCGGATACCGCGCTTGGCTATATTGAAAGATTGACCAAATACGTGCGTGGCTTTGAATGCGCTTCTGAGCGGGGAATATTACGGAACGATATTCGTGAGGGGCTACGAACGGTCGGGTTCGAACGTCGAGTTACGATTGCTTTCAATGTTACTGAGAGCCAAGTGATCGTGTTGGGCTTCTATTATGGCGGTCAGAATTGGCAAGACACCCTGTCAGAGCATTGAAAAGAAAATAATTTTTTTCGCAGCGCAGTGGGTCTTCCTGATCATTAAGCAGTTTCATAAGTGGAAGCAAGAGACTGCCAGAGAACCATAGGTTCTGTCTCTTCAAAGAGAACGATCTACTTTCCAGCGATGGGTGTGTTTCTGACTGACAATCAGCGTTCCGTTGCAGGACATTTTTGTAACAGAACCTCTACCCTTCTGGTCGAGCGAGGATCGCACCTCCTGAACTGATCCGCGATCCCTTCGAAGCGCCGCCGAACGAACTCGAGGAAGCAAGAGTTCCCAGGTAGGTAGAATTCGTGCAAGCTATTCAGATAAGAGTGGTATAATGCATTTC
>Ga0308171_1000963_pt1 | contig 46024 bp, 40 predicted proteins | sample PhyGR1_FD_202135 | JGI IMG/M metagenome (GOLD analysis project Ga0308171, IMG submission 202135) | Phyllosphere microbial communities from UC Gill Tract Community Farm, Albany, California, United States - DLSLSG.R1 | ecosystem: Host-associated > Plants > Phyllosphere > Unclassified | place: USA... | reverse complement strand
GCCGGCATGAAAGACTCCAAAGTGATCGTTGCGATCAACAAGGACGAAGAGGCGCCGATCTTCCAGGTGGCCGACTACGGCCTGGTTGCCGACCTGTTCGAAGCGGTTCCGGAGCTGGAAAAGCTGGCCTGACCAGCCTGCCTGGTTTTTGAAGCAGCCCGGCCCTCTTACAAAGGGTCGGCTTGCAAATGCTTCTTCAGAAAAGCCCGGGTACGATCCTGCACCGGATTCCTCAGGATTTCCCCAGGAGCCCCTTGTTCCACAACAACCCCACCATCCATGAATACGATCTGGTCAGCAACCTCGCCGGCAAAGCGCATCTCATGCGTGACGATCAACATGGTCATGTGCTCGGCCGCCAGTTGCTTCATCACCAGGTTCACTTCTTCCACGAGCTCCGGGTCCAGGGCTGAGGTTGCTTCATCGAACAACATGACCTTGGGTTGCATGGCCAACGCCCGGGCAATGGCCACGCGCTGCTTCTGCCCACCGGACAAGCGCGAAGGATATTCGTCGATCTTGTTAGCCAGCCCGACCTTGTGCAGGTACTCCAGGGCCAGCGCTCTGCCCGCAGTTTTCGAGTAGCCTTTGAGCTTCACAGGCCCGATCGCGACGTTTTCACAGACGGTAAGGTGCGGGAACAGATTGAAGTGTTGAAACACCATGCCCATTTGCTGGCGCACCCGATTGATGTGCTGCTCGAAGGCGCGGCCTTTCAAGGGGCGGTTGACCTGATCACCATCCAGCCAGATTTCACCGTCATTGAGCACTTCGAGATGGTTGATCGACCGCAGCAAGGTGCTTTTGCCAGAGCCACTCGGGCCGATGATGGCGTAGATCTGCCCACGCGAAACCGACAGGTCGATGCCCTTGAGCACCTCAAGTGTGCCATAGGCTTTGCGAGCGCCCTTCACTTCTACCATAGCGTTGTTGTTCATCGTGACATCTCGACCTTGGCTTCAATAAGATGCAACCCGGCCTCGAGCACCAGGTTGGCCACGTAGTAGATCACTGCGACGGCGATATAGAATTCAAACGGGCTGTACGTTTCGCTGACGGCCAATTGGGCGCTGTAGACGAGTTCGGCAATACCGATGATCGACACCAGTGAAGTGTCCTTCAGCAACACAATCAGGTTGTTCCCCAGCGGCGCAATGGTTTTTCTGAGCGCCTGCGGAACAATGATGTAGCGCTGGGTCATGGCCCTGCTCATGCCAATCGAGCGCGCGCCCTCGATCTGACCTGGGTCGACCGCCTCGATCCCGGACTTGATCACCTCGGCGTTGTACACCGCAAAATGCAGGCTTAGCCCGATTATCCCCGCAGCCAGCGCCGGTATATCGATACCGACCTGAACCAGCCCGTAATAGATCAGATACAGTTGCAGCAACAATGGCGTGCCCATCAACAGCCAGGTCACGAAACGCACAGGCAATGCCATGGCTTTCGGCGCATACAGGTCGATCAGGGCAAACAGCACACCCACCGTCAGGCTGATGACGCTGGAACAGAGAAACATGACAAGCGTCCACCACAGGCCGGTTGCCAGCATTTCATAGTAAGGCGTGATGACACTCAGGTTTAGTCCTTCCACTGGCACTCCTCACTGGGTTGCGTATCGCCGGTCCAGTATGTCCACCAGGTACTTGACCGAGTAGACCATGACGATATAAAGCAACGCCGACACCATGAATATCTCGAACGGCTTGTAAGTTGAACTGATAAAACGCTGCGCGGTGTAAGTCAGTTCTACCACCGAAATGGCCGACACCAGGGCAGAACCCTTGATCAGCCCGATGGCATTTACGCCTAGCGGCCTGATCATCAGTTTCATTGCCTGGGGAATGATGATGAACAACAGCGTCTGCCTGCGGCTGAAGCCAATCGACCGCGCGCCCTCCTCCTGGCCTGGGTCGACATTATCGATAGCCCCTCGAATGGACTCCGACATATACGCCGCTATATTCATGCCTAAACCGATCACCGCAGCAGCAAACGGCTCAAGCTCAATACCTATTTGTGGCCCACCAAAATAGATAATGAACAACTGCACCAGGCAGGGTGTACCGCGAAATACGCTGACGTAGATGTTGGCTGCCCACCGCAAGATAATAAATGGTGATAACCGGCACGCCACCAGAACGATTGCAAGGAGTAAACCCAGCAAGAGTGACAGCAACGAGATCTGCACAGTTACCCAGGCGGCTTCCAGGAAGAACGGGTAGGTGCGATGGATCAATGACAGGTCCATAAAAACCACTCACAAAATTCAGCCAACCCGGCCCAGCCTCTCGGTCAGGCCACTCCAGGTGTGCATCAGCGGATGTCGCTACCCACCCATTTCATGGAGATTTCTTCATAGGTGCCATCGGCCAGGATCTCGTCCAGGGCCTTCTGTAACTGGGCCTTGAGTTCAGGGTTGTTTCTGCGAATGGCAATGCCCAGGCCTTCACGACCACCCTGCTCGTCCGGCAGGCTGATGATCCGCACCTTCTGCCCGGTCTCTTTTACCGCAACCATTACCGGAATACTGTCCATTACTACCGCGTCGATACGACCGGCTTCCAGGTCCACCAGCATTTCCGGCAAGCCTTTATAGGTGCGCACCTTAAGATTGCCGCGATTACGCGCCCATTTGTCATGCGAGTCGCCCAGGGTAACGCCGACGGTGACATCCTTGAGGTCATCAAGCCCCTTGATCGGAGACTCTTGCTTGACGCCGATGGTACGGCCTGCATGGTAATAAGGGCCCACGAAGTCAACGGCTTTCAGCCGCTCGGGGGTAATGGTCATCGAGGCAATGACAGCGTCATACTTCTTGGCCAGCAGCCCGGCGATAATGCCGTCAAACGGTGTGGTAATAATTTTTATATTCACGCCCAAACGCTGAGCGAGTGCTTCACCAATAGAGGCGTCGAAACCGACAATTTCATTCCTTTCATTGGCAAAGCTGAAGGGAGCGTACTGGCCGCTCATTGCCACGCGCAGTACTTTTGACGCTTGAACGGCCTGCAAGTCATCGGCGTACGCCAGACCGTGAGAGAACAACCCAGCCGCCGCAACAGCGGTGGAAGCCAGTAGCATCCTGGTTTTTCTTGCCAGCATCGAGGCACTCCTTGGAAGTTTCTATTTCTTATTGTCTTGGGTTCTGAGGCCCCAACCTTCACTGAGAGCTTTGCACACTGATACCTTGAAATCACCCTGCAATGTGCGCGTTCGACTGGCACATTGCCGGAATCCACCGACACAATGCCGGCACTACTTTGGGCATTGGAAAACTGGAGTAGTGTCTGCCAATGCACTAAAAACAAGCAAGTATTCGGCGGGTTTGCCTACTGCACTTTTCCGGGGCGGCCAGTCATTTACCGGTGATCAGGCGGGAGTGTCAGCATTGCGCGAGTTAGACGTCAAAGATCGGGAAATCCTCGAAATACTCTCCAAGGAAGCGCGTGTGGCGCTCAAAGCGCTGGCTGCAAGAGTTGGCCTGTCAAGAAGTGCCACCAGCGAGCGGGTTTTGCAACTGGAGCGTAGCGGGGTCATTCGAGGATATCGCGCCGACATCGGTGAAATCGATGCCAATGTCATACGGGCAATCATTCTGGTAGCGCTGAAACGTACACCGGCGCTCGGGTTGTTGGACCTCCTGGCACAGAACGCCCAGGTAAAACGGGTTTCATCGGTCAGCGGGCAGCTCGACCTGATAGTGGAGGTTGAAGCACGGACGATTGATGATTTGAACCGTGTACGGGACGCCGTCGCGTGCCACGACTCTGTAGACGACATCACCACGGCGGTAGTGCTCCGGCGTGACATAGACCGGCAGAAGGCGTGATGCAGGAGCGGCCTTGTGTCGCGACAGGGCTGCGAAGCAGCCCCAGGTTTCAGTGCTGATGCACTAATTGCCGGGGCTGCTGCGCAGCCCTATCGCGGCACAAGGCCGCTCCTACAGGGACGGTGCAATCTGTGAGGGCTACTTCAAGGCTGCCACAAAGCTGTCTTTCAGCACCTCGAGAAGGAAGTCGGCATTGGCCCGGCTGAAAATCATTGAAGGGCGCATTTTCAGCACGTTGTCATGCGGGCCTTCAGTGCCGATCAATACGCCGCGCTCCCTGGCGCCATCAGCCACTTTCCGGGCCAGGGCCGTGGCCGGCGCCTTCGACTTGCGGTCGGTGACCAGGACGATACCGAGAAACAGCCCCAGCCCGCGCACATCACCAATCACGTCAAATTGCTGCTGAAGCTTGCGGAAACCCTCGAGCAAGTAATTGCCGACGTTCAAGGCGTTTTCTTTCAACTGGTCGCGCTCGATTGCATTGAGCACCGCCAGGCCTACCGCGCACGACACGGGGTTGCCGGCGAAGGTATTGAAATACTCCATGCCGTTGTTGAAGGCATCGGCAACCTCACGGGTGGTCACAACCGCCGACATCGGGTGGCCGTTACCAATCGGTTTGCCCATGGTGACGGCATCCGGCACCACGCCCTGGGTCTCGAATGCCCACCAGTGGCTACCGACGCGGCCGAACCCGACCTGTACTTCATCGGCCAGGCACAGCCCACCCTCGGCGCGAACCATGGCGTAGACCTCCTTGAGGTAGTTGTCAGGCAGGAACACCTGGCCTGCCACGCTGGGGATCGACTCGGCAAGGAAGAAGCCTGGGCCCTTGCCTGCCTTGCGCATGGCATCCAGCTGCTCTGCTACCGACTCGGCAAAGCGCTTGCCGTGCTGTTCCACTGGCCAGTGCTCAGGCGCGTAGTAGCTGTCCGGGACCGCCGCCTCGTATACATGCGCTGCCCTGCCCTTGCCGGCCTTGCGTTTGTACTTGTAAGGGCTAAGGTCGATGAGTTCTTGCGTGGTGCCGTGGTAGGCCCAGTCCAGCACGATCGCCTGGTCACTGCCGGTGTAGTTGCGCGCCATGCGTAGCATGAGGCTGTTGGCTTCACTCCCCGAACAACCAAAGGACGCTACGCAAAGGCCCTCTGGCAGGGTACCGGTCAGGCGTTCGGCGTATTCGACGATGTTGTCGTGCAGGTAGCGGGTGTTGGTGTTGAGTAGCGCAGCCTGGCGGGTCAAGGCCTCGACCACGTCGGGGTGGCTATGGCCCAGGTGGCACACGTTGTTGAAGCAGTCCAGGTAGGCGCGCCCGAAATTGTCGATCAGCCATACGCCATCACCGCGCACGAACTTGATCGGGTCGCTGTACGAAATCGACAGGTTCGGTAGCAGCAGTTCCTTGCGCCTGGCGATGATCTGGGCCTTGGTAAGCCCTTGCTGGGTGTAGGTCTCTGGCGGGATACCCGCCAAGGACGAGGCATCGGGGAACAGGTCGGCCCACACTTCGCGGTACTCTGGCTCACCCACGCCAATGACCTCGCTCGCGCTCAGCTGGGTATCGGTGGCCATCTGCAGGTGCAGGTGGGGAATCCAGCCGCCGTTTTCATGATCGGTGCCCATGTAGCCGACCAGGTCGCCAGCTTCGAGCTTGTCACCGGCTTTCAAGCGGCTGAGCGCTTCATGGGCCATGTGCCCCCACAAGGTCAGGAATGGCGGGCAACCGGGTGGCGTGTGCTCGATCATCACCAGGCCACCATACCCCAGCGGGTCTGGTTCAACCTCCACACTTCTGACAGTGCCAGCGACCGGTGCGTACAACGGCGTACCTGCTGGCATCACCAGGTCGACACCGACATGCAGTGTACGGCGTTGCCCCTTGATGAAGCGGGACTCGAACGCGCTGTCGGTGTAGATGCTGCGCAACTCACCCCACGGCCCGATGGCCAGCGGCACCTGGTGAGCAGCAGAGAACTCGTCCCACCAACGGGTTGCATCTGCAGGGCGCTGCTCAGCCGAGGCGATGGTCATCTCGTGGGTGGCGTCGCCAAACGGGGCAATCACCTTGTTCAGGATGGCGGCAGACGGGCGTACCAGGTCGGCGAAGGATTTGTGGTTGTCCGCAATCCAGCGGCGGACATCACCCGCGCCTTCGATGGCATCGAAACCACAGGCCTTGCGCAGGATGCCGGTGGCCAGCCGTGGGTTCATCGCATCAAGCTGTTCCAGAAGGCGCCAGGCAGGCGCTTCACTGATCGCCAGGTAGGGGTTGTCGTCTGTCTGGTCATGCCGGGAAGCGGAGAAGGTGACGCTGATGACCAGGCGCATGGCGATCAGGTTGAACAACACATCAAGCTCTTGCGCTTGCAGCGGGTACTTTTCATGGAAACCGGCGACCAGCGCAGCAGCGGCTCCGATCGGGTCGTCCATGTCGAGAATGGCGTAGGCACTGGCGATCGCAACCTCGGCTATCAGCACGGTATGCACGGCATCGCCAAAGTCGATGAAGCCAGTCACGGTACTGGTAGTTTCGGCATCGACCAGAATGTTCCAGTCGTTGGCATCGTTGTGGATCACCTGGGCCCGCAGGGAAGCCAGCCTTGGCTGTACAGACTGTTCGAACTGGGTGATGAAGCGCTCGACAATGGCCCGACGTTCAGGGCTCTTTATGAAGTGCAGCCGCGAACGGGAGCGCGCAGCATGGCGCAGATCCCAGTCAAGGTCGCGGATGGCACCCGGGTGCATGAAGCCCTGCAGCGCGCGGTCGAGTTCACCGAGTGCCTGGCCGAAGTTGCTCATCAGTGCGAATGAGCGCCTGGCCTCGGCAAGTGGCGTGCCGGCCAACCAGCTGACCAGGCGCACTGCGTGCTTTTCACCTGTGGCACCGGTCACCGACGGCAGGTAGTCGCCAGCCACGCTGGCCCGCAAGTGAGGCACGCCCAGATGCCCGCCGTGCACGGCCAGGTGATCGAGCAGCGCGGTTTGAAACTCGCTTTCTACCCTGGGCTCGCTGGCATTGACGATTTTGAGTATCCAGCCCGCATCCAGGCCCGTCTGCAGCCGGTAATTGCGATCACGCTCCCCGTCCAGGGGCGTGGCAGTGCCAGAGACATTGAAGAAATCTTTTGCGAGGCCCTCTGCATCGCTTGCCGAAAACCGAGGTGCCGGGTGGGAAAGGTCTGTCATATCATCACGTTCCGAGCGAGCAAATTGTTTTTTCAATAGCTTGTCATGCACCACCGAAACCGACACCCTGCATACGGTCGGGATCAACAGGCATTATGCCGGTTCTGACCGGCATAAAGACGGCGAGCTAATCGGGTGCTGCAATGCGTGAGCTGGATGCAAAAGATCGTGAGATTCTTGAAGTACTTTCGAAGGACGCGCGCATTGCGCTGAAGGCATTAGCCGGCCGCATAGGCCTTTCCAGAAGCGCCACGACCGAGCGCGTTGCCAACCTTGAACGCAGCGGGATCATTCGCGGTTATCGGGCGGATATCGGCGAGATAGACGCCAATGTCATCCGCGCGATCTTGCTGGTAACGTTACAGCGCACACCTGCCATGGGGCTGCTTGACCAGCTGGCTACTGACGCACGCGTGCGGCGGGTTTCCTCGGTGAGCGGTCAGCTTGACCTGGTGGTTGAAGTGGAGACCCGGACCATCGACGACCTCAACCAGGTACGCGACAACGTCGCACGCCACGAATCCGTGGATGACATTACCACGTCGGTAGTCCTGCGCCGTGATATCGACCGCCAGGGTGCCTGACGACCTGCAGGATGGCCCGGGCTTCGCCGGTGCCATCCACGCCTAGGGAATCAAGCGTCGCGCATATGCCGCTCCTGGCGCTCCTGCCGCTCCTTGGCCTCGATGCTCAGTGTCGCTGTCGGCCGCAGCAGCAAGCGCTTCAGGCCGATGGGCTCGCCGGTGTCCTTGCACCACCCGTACTCACCTCGTGCAATGCGCTCCAAGGCTTCGTCGATCTTGTCCAGCAGCTTCTTTTCCCGCTCAAGCAGGCGCAGCTGCGATTGCCGCTGCTCTTCCACAGTGCCCAGGTCAGATGGGTCGCTGGTTGGCTCGAATGCGCGCATCAGCTCGAAATCGCTGGATATTCGCGCTTGCAACTCGTTGCGCTGCGACAACAGCAGGTCGCGGAAGAACCCCTGCTGGCGGGCATCCATGTAGGCCTCTGCAGGCATGCAAAGCAGTTCTTGTTCGGTCATGTCCATACGCTCGCGGCAGCATTCGAAGGTCGGGCCCGGGTTGCAAATGAATCGTCACTTGGCTAATTTTGTTACTGTATAACATTCGCTAAGGAGTTCTACAATGAAACCAGGCATTCACCCCGACTACCGCCCCGTTCTGTTTCACGATGTGGCTGCCAGTGCCTTCTGGCTGATCCGCTCGACCATCGAAACAGACAAGACCCACGTGCACACCGATGGCATCAGCTACCCCTACGTCACCCTCGACGTTTCCAGTGCCTCGCACCCGATCTACACCGGCCAGGAACGCAAGGCGAAGGCCGAGGGCCGGGTGGCTGGCTTTAACAAGCGGTTTGCAGGTTTTACTGCCAAGTAGGAAAAAGCCGCTTTCGGATCAGGGAAAGCGGCTTTTCCAACCCATCATCGCGCCGCCTCAAGCCGCCCAGGTTTCCTGAAGATGGCGCCACAACACGCGTCCGCCTTCAGCACTTAACAATGCAGTGGAGATGCGCGCCTTCGCTTTCTGGCCGGGCAAATGGTGCGTCTCGCGATAGCACACCACGGCACCCTCCGGCCAGTGTGCGATTGTTTCCAGTTCGGTGACCTCAATGCTCAACCCTGGCTGAGACCCTGCACGCTGAGCAAACAGGGATGAAACATCGCCCAGGCCTACCTGAGCACCAGCAGGCGTCACCATTGAAAAATCCGCGTGAAACCGCTCGACCATGGCTGCAACAGAACCCTCCCCCCTGGCGAAAAGCGCCTCGATCAATACGTGCAGATCAATGACTTCTTTCAGATACCGATTCATGACGTTCCTTTCGTTTGACAAGTGAGCGTATCCGCAGACAGAACAGGACGGCCAGGCAGGTTGCCTGCACCCCTCCTGCCAGCATGAATGTGGCTTGGTAGGCTTGCCGAGTCCCCAAGAGCATGGTCAGCAAGCTGAAGAACAGGCTGACGGCTGTCACGCCAAGGCAGAAGCTCAACTGCCGGTTCAGGGCCCACAAGGTACTGGCCTGGCCAAGTTCCGATGATGCCAATGCTGAAAAGGCAGCGCTTTGCGCGACGCTGGTGCATAAGCTCCCCCCGACACCGAGCAGCGCGTAGGCAATCATCAGTGAAGACGTGCTGTAAGCCAGCGCCAGCAGCGCATAACCCGGTATCTGCAGCGCCAGCCCCAGCAGCAGTAACGGGGTGGGCCCGAATGATCTGTAACACCAGGTGGTGCAAGCGATCGCCAGCGCTGCCCCCACGGTCCATGGCAACATCAGGCTGCCTGCTGCGCTTGCGGTCCATCCAAGGTCGGCCTGAAGGTAAAGCATGGCCAACAGGTTTACGCCGATGAACAGGCCCGGCACAGCCAGGTACAACATCATCGATCCGGCGAAAACGGGCTCTCGCATCACCGAGAAGTCCAACAGGGGTGCAGCGATACGCCGTGAGTGACGCAGGTAGCTGCCGAGCAAGATTGCAGCCAGTGTGGCCCAGGCCATAGCCATGCCACCCTGGCCCCCCCCCGCATCAGTCATACCCAGCAAGCCGCTGGCAACCCCTGCCCCAGCCAGTAGCAAGCCTTTGCCATCAAAGGGTTCATTGCGCGCGGCTGCCGGTGGGCGCGGTAACCAGCAATCGCCCAGAAGCAAGGCCAGCAGTGCCATGGGAAGACTGGCGAGCAGCACCCACTGCCAGGGCATCCGTTGCGACAACCAACCGCCTGCCAGGGGTGATACGGCTGGCGCTAGCAAGCCTATGGCCATGATCGCCATGGTCACCCTTGGCCGCTCATGGGCCGAGTACAGGCGGTAGACCAGTGCCTGGCCCAGGGGAATGAACAGCCCGGCGGCAAAACCCTGCAGCCCGCGTAAAGGTAACAGCGTTGCCATCTGCCCCGACCAGGCGATCAGCAGTGTGGCGCCTGAGAAAAACACCAGTGAACCCAGCAACACCGGGCGCTCGCCCATGCGCTGCCCCAGCCATCGGCTGGGTAACATTCCCAGCATCAGCCCAAGCAGATAGGCCGTACTCACCCAAGCCAGCGTGGCGACATCAGCGTGCAGTGCTTCACCTATTTTCGGTGAAACCACGGCGGTGATGAAGGTATTGATCAGGTCTACGAAGAAACCCAGCAAGTAGAACAGCGTGATGCGACGACGCAGGTTGAGTAAGGCCACGGTGAACTCCAGTCAGCGAGCGTGACTGTACCCCTGCACCGACAGCGACATAAGTGCTGTAATATCGCCCACACTGTTAACTGATTTTTGACAATGATGCTCGACCTCAATCGCGTTGCCAGCTTTGTCGCCGTTGCAGATAGCGGCAGCTTTACCAAGGCTGCTCAGTTGCTGGGCCAGTCCAAGGCGCGGATCAGCTTCAATGTACGGCGCCTGGAAGCTGAGCTGGGCGCCAGCCTGTTGGCCCGTAACACCCGCCGCAGCGTGCTGACCGACTGCGGTGAACGGTTTCTGGTTGAAGCACGTCAGCTGCTTGACCAGGTGGAGCGCGCGACAGCCAGCGTGCAGCAGTCATCCGCGGGGCTTGGCGGGCGGTTACGCATCACCAGTACCTCCGCCTTTGCCCAGCGTGCAGTGCTGCCGGTGCTGGCCGACATGGCAGAAGCTCATCCCGATCTGTCGATCGAGCACGTAGCGTCATCGCACCTCTGTGACCTGGTTGCTGAACGCTTCGACGTGGCAATCCGGCTAGGCGAGTTGGCGGACTCCGATTACAAGGCCGCCAGGATTGGCGACTATGCCTTGCAGCTGGTCGCCAGCCCGGCGTATCTGCTACGGCACCCGGTTGGCTCAGCGGAGGCGCTGGTCAACGTGCACTGGCTGGCTCATACGCACCTGAGCGATGCGCCCTGGCGCTTCTTCAACTCACAGTCCATGACCGAAAGCTGCCAGTTCGTGCGCCCGTCCCGCTTTCAGGCAGATAGCGCAGAGGCGTTGCTGGACATGGCCTTGCGCGGGCTCGGGGTTGCGCTTCTGCCAAGCTGGTTGGTAGACGACGCCATCGCGAAGGGTAAGCTCAGCGCCGTCCTTGACCCACAACACTTTGCACGGCAACCCATTCATGCGTTGTACCGCAACAGCATGTATGTACCTGCGGCAACACGCGTTTTCATTGACCACCTGGCAGCCCGATGGGCCCTTGAGGACACCGGGCTGTAACAGCCATATCACGTTGCTGGCACAGCTCGCATGCGTGCAAGCACGCCCTGAATCTCGCCAACAACCTGCCGCGTTGCCTCGTCGATCGTCCCTTCATTACGGCACAGCACCCAGCCGTGCGCTGCAACGGCACGCTCGAACGCCTCGGTACAGGCCACCTGTTCATCCAGGTTGTGGATCACCGTACTGCCCAGCCCACGCGTACGCGCCGCGGCCCGTGCCCATGAGGTTTCAGGGGCTGTGACCACCCCGACATGCAAATCGGGCACTTGCACGTTTCGCTCAAGGTTCAGGCGCAAGATCTGGTCGAACGGCACCGTGCGGCGGAACGCAGCATCGGAGGGGTACCAGCGATCAATCAGGATGATGCTGTCAGCTGGCTGCCTGGGCAGCACATGCCGGGAAATCCAGGCGCGGCTCTCGGCAAAGCGCTCGCACACCTTGAACTCCAGTTCCCGGCATGGGCTTCTGGCAAGCTGGTTGACCAGGGCCATGGTCTCGCCCCGGCAAGGGTCGTTCTTTCTTTCACAAAGGCGGATCACCTTGTTCCCGTCCAGCCGCAAGGCTTGAGTGACGGCCTCCAGCAGCGTGGTCTTGCCGGTACCCTTGGGCCCATCAATGGAAACAAACAGCGGGCGGTTCATCGTTCAATACCAGTAGGCTCAGGCGCGGGATGAGACCATTGATCGTGGCTCGGCTTCAAGCGATTCTCTTTCTGCGTCAACCCTGAGCCTTCCAACCCACTTGCTCAAGGGCCGTCAGCAGCCGCTTACCCTGCAGGCCCGGCACCTCTCGCCCATCCTCTGCCTGCATGGTCCTGCCAGCCAGGATCGCGTTGACAATGGCCTCTTCCACCGCCTCGGCCGCTGCTGCGAACAGCGGCGATATATGGTCGTTGTTGACCATCGCCACTTGCGCTGTCATCGGCAGATCGCGGCGATTGTAGTCGGCAGGCGCCAGCCCGGTATTCCCCGTCGAGAATGCCAGGAAGATATCGCCGCTGGAGTCATCGGTGCCGCCACCCGTGCGGGCAATGCCCAGCGCAGCACGTTGCGCCAGCCGTTGGCACTGATGCGGCAGCAACGGTGCATCGGTGGCCAGTACCACCACGATCGAGCCCATGCCGGGGGTATCCTGCTGGTCAAATGGCGTGGGCAGGTCAAGCAACACCCGGCCTACGGGATAGCCATCCACCCGCAGATCGCGGCGCTGGCCATGGTTGGCCTGGACAAAGGCACCCACCGTCCAGCTACCCTGCTCTGCCGGCAATAGCCGCGACGCAGTACCGATCCCGCCTTTGAATTCATGGCAGATCATGCCGGTACCCCCCCCTACCGCACCTTCGGTAACGGGCCCGCCACGGGCCGCCCCCAGCGCTTGCTGTACCAGGTCCGCATTCACATGCTGCCCCCAGATGTCGTTCAGCACGCCGTCGTAGGTCTCCATCACCACCGGCATGCACCAGTAGGTCGACGCGTCCGCCAGGGTCGCATGCTCATGGGCGATGAGTGCATCGCGCACCACGCCGACGCTGTGCGTGTTGGTGGTGGCAATGGCTGTCGTCAACAGGCCCGCCTCACGAATCCACTCCAGGCCTGTGGCGTCGCCATTGCCATTGAGCACATGGTAGCCGGCAAAGCACGGTTGATGGCGCGCCGGGCCTTCGCGGGGCTCGATGACACTGACACCGGTGCGTACAGGCTTGCCATTGTGGTGCTTGTCCAGGGTGGCGTGGCCAACCCGCACACCCGGCACATCGGTAATGGCGTTGTGGGGGCCAGGCCGACCAAGGCCCAGCGTGATACCGAAATCGCGTGCTCGCATCTTGTCTCTCGCTCAAAGTTTCTGGAAGGCCGGGCTCAACTTGCCATACGTGCCGTACAGCAACACGGAGGTCAGCAGAATGCCAAGAATGATGAAAATGTCCCGGGCTGAAGCCGTACTCAACAGGGTAGTCAACAGGTACCCGGCCCCGGTCACCGCAGCCAAGGCAGGCAGTGGCCACAGCGGCATCCGGTAAGGGTGCTCGCGGTCGCGGCGCAGCACGCGGCTGAACAGCGCGCACATCCCCACCACCAGGTACACGCACAGGATCAGCAGTACGGTGAAGGACGTGAGCTCCGACAGGTTGGAACTGAACGTCAAGGCAGCGGAAGGCACGGCGAGGAACAGCGTGGCCAGCCAGGGGGATTCCCACTTGGGGTGGATGCGGATGAAGGCGCGGTTCAGGGTCGGCATCCACAACGCATCCCGCCCGCTGCTGTAGATCACCCGCCCGCTCTGGATGACCAGGGCAATGATGGCATTGAACACCGAAAGGAAAATCCCGGCGCTGACCAGGCGCGAGAGTGTTTCGTTGCCATGGGCCGTCAGCAGGTAGCCGATAGGGTCCGGGCTGGCCAGCATCGCCTCAAGCGAGGGTGCCCCTACCAGCAGCGCCACCAGCGGGACCACTTCGATGGCCAGCACCAGCACCAGCGACCACAGCACTGCCCTGGCGATCCCACGCCCGCCACATTTCATGTCTTCGGCCAGCAACACGGCGCCGCCATAACCGTTGAAAGAGAACAGCGCAGTGCCCACCGCACCAATCACCAGCGCCCAGGGCGCCGCGTGCAGTATCCCGTTATCGAGTACCAGCGGGCTGACAAGGCTGCTGACCGGTTGTTGGGCGTGGCCAAAGCCCAACACCACGATCACCATCAGTGCCGCCACCTCAAGGAACAGGCAAATGCCGGTGACCCACGCGTTCAGCTTGATGTTGAGAATGCCAAGCAAACAGCCCAATGCCACAATCACCAAGGCCACCGTCTGCCCGTCAAGCTGGGTGCCGAGCGCTGCATTCAGGTAAGTGGCTGCCCCCGTGGCCAAGACCGGTGGAATGAACACCAGCATCGCCAGCACGGTAAGGAACGTGGCGTAACCGGCCATCCCGCCAAATACCCGCTTGGCAAACACGTATTCACCCCCTGCCGCACTGTGCGCCCGGCCCAGTTCGGCATAGCAAAGCGCAAACATCAGCGCCAGCACACCACCTAGCACGAAGGCCCAGATCACACCTGTACCTGCCTGGGCGATAGCAAAGGGCGCAATGACGAAGACGGAGCTTGCGGGTGTCACCGATGACACGGTGATGGCGACTACATCAGCGACGCTCAGCGTCGGTTTGAGTTCTGGGGTGGGTGCACTACAGGACGTCATTTGTTCATCCTCACGTTGTTGTTAGTGTCAGAGGCAGAACCAGTAAGCGAAACGTGGCGAGCTCGACGGCCCGCTTGATAGGTATGAAATCTATGCGGCGGCGCCCGGCAGGACAATTCCCACTAAGGGGTACCCCGGTTGACAGCTGAGGCAAAGCGGGTGCCAATGCCCTACTTCTTTCAAGGACGCTGTCGTGGAAATTCTCTTTCATGAAGTTGCCGGCCACACCGCGCTGGCCAGAACGATCGAGCAGATTGGCAGCCAGCGGTTCTGGCGTCAGCTGATCCTGGTGCTGAGGCACTGGGTGCCGTTCGACAACGCGCTGGCGATGCACTTCCCTCCCCAGGGCGCCCCACAAGTGCTGGAGGAATACGATGCAGCGCCAGCCCCCGCAGCGGGTGAGCTGTACCTCGACGGGTTGTACCTGCTAGACCCTTTCTACCAGGCCGGCCGCGAAGGCTTGGCCAGTGGTTGCTACCACCTGGAAGAAGTGGCCCCGGACCATTTCTGGCAAACGGACTATTACCAGAACTACTTCCAGGACCATGTGCTGGTCGACGAAGTCCAGTTCCTGTTACAGCTGCCCGATGGGGTGTTGTCGCTGTCACTGGGCATGCGTCGCGCTTTCGACGCAACAGAGCTGGGCAAGCTCAACCTGATCAGTGCCTGGGTGCTGGCACTGCTTGGGCAGCACTGGGCGCGTAGTGGCGTGCCGGTGCCCGTGCAGGCGCCGGTTGGCGATGCATTGGCCAGGTTCGCCCAAGGCCTGTTGTCCGAGCGGGAGCTGGAAATCGCCCGCCTTATCCTGCGCGGCTACTCGTCGAAAGCGATGGCGCAACGGCTCGGTATCTCGCCAGAAACCATAAAGGTGCACCGGCGCCACCTATACGCGAAGCTGAACATCTCGTCTCACCCCGAATTGTTTTCAATGTTCATACGGGAGCTGGGGTTCGCAGATGAACGGGGGGAGACCCCATCAGCCTGAAAAGGCAACCACCCGGCAATGCCCAAGGCGGACAATGCCTGCTAGGCTGACGATGGCGGCCGTCCTGGCAGCCTACTCTTTACCCTTAGGCACGGGCCAAATGACCTTCGACCCACAAGTGAACCTGACCAACTGCGACCGCGAACCTATCCAGATCCCTGGCAGCATCCAGCCCCACGGCTGCCTGCTGGCCTGTGATGCATCCGCGACAGTGGTGCTGCGCCATTCGGTCAACGCCCCGCATCTGCTGGGCCTGGCAGGCGATATCAACGGCCAGAAGCTGCACGCGGTGCTAGGGGACGAGGTAGCCCATACCCTGCGCAATGCGCTGGCCCGTACCCGCGAAGCCTCGCGCCCTGCACTAAGCTTCAGCGTGATGCTGCCCAACGGCCAGGCCTTCGATATCGCCGCCCACCTGTTCAAAGGTACGGCAATCCTGGAGTTTGAACCGGCCGGCGCCAGCATCGCCGAGCCCATCGAGCTGGCCCGTACCCTGATCGCGCAGCTGCGCGAAATCGACCAGACCGGCAAATTGTTCCGCGACGCTGCCCGCTTTGTCCGGGCCGTACTGGGCTACGACCGGGTGATGATCTACCAGCTCGGCGCAGACGGTGCCGGCAAGGTGGTCGCCGAAGCCAAACGTGGCGATCTTGAGAGCTTCATGGGCCAGTACTTCCCCGCCTCCGACATCCCGCAGCAGGCCCGAGCGCTTTACCTGCGCAACCCGATCCGGGTGATTTCCGACGCCCATTTCAAAACGGTCGCCATAGAGCCGGTCCTTGACCCGTCAGGCGAACCGCTCGACCTGTCCTACGCGCACCTGCGCAGCGTATCGCCGGTGCATTGCGAGTACCTGTGCAACATGGGCGTGGGCGCCTCCATGTCAATATCGGTCATCGTCAACGGCGAGCTGTGGGGGATGATCGCCTGCCACCACTACGCGCCACGTACCTTGGCCATGGGGCAGCGGGTGGCCGCCGAAATGTTCGGCGAGTTCTTCGCGTTGCATATCGAGACCCTGCGCAGCCGGCAAAAACTCGAAGCCGCCGTGCGGGTTCACAAAGCACTGGACACCATCGTGCGCGATGCCAACCAGTCAGCGGACATCAATGGGTTCTTCCACTCACGCCTGCCGCGGCTGATGTCGCTGATCCCCTGCGATGGCATCGGCATGTCGTTGCAAGGCCGCTGGGCATCGGCGGGGCTGACATTGCCCAAGGCTGCCGTGCCCGACCTGTTGCGCCTGGCGGATATGGTCGCCGATGGCCGTACCTGGGCGTCCAACCGCCTGTCGATGGTGCACCCTTCGGCCCAGGCGTATTTCACCGATGTGTCCGGCGTGCTGATCATTCCGATGTCGCAGCAGCCGAGGGATTACCTGATCTTCTTTCGCAAGGAGGTCATCGAGACGCTCGAATGGGCCGGGGACCCGAACAAGACCTACGACAGCGGCGCGCTGGGCGATCGCCTGACGCCACGCAAAAGCTTCGCCATCTGGAAAGAAACCGTTCACCAGCAGTCGCTGCCCTGGACCGAACAGGACCGCCAATTTGGCGATGCCATCCGCACCGCCATCGTCGAAGTGGTGCTGCACAACAGCGAGCTGCTCGCCAGCGAGCGCTCGAAGGCTGAAGTGCGCCAGCGCATCCTTAACGAGGAGCTCAATCACAGGGTCAAGAACATCCTGTCGCTGATTGGTGCGCTGGTTGCCCACCCGACCTCCGAGAGCCAGACCCTCCAGGACTATGTGGCCACCCTCAAAGGGCGTATCCAGGCATTGTCACTGGCCCACGACCAAGTGGTGCGTGGGGATGGTGGCGGCCGCCTGGCAATGCTGCTGGAGGCCGAGCTTTCGCCCTATCGCACTGCTGCCGACGTGATCGAGCTGCAGGGCCCGAACGTCATCCTCGACGCGCGCGCCTACTCGGTGATGGCCCTGGTGCTGCACGAACTGGCCACCAATGCGGCCAAGTATGGTGCGCTATCGCGGGCCAGCGGCAAGCTTGCGGTGAGCTGGGCGATCGACGCCGCCAGCGCCTGCGTCATCAGCTGGCGTGAAAGTGGCGGGCCAACGGTACGCCCGCCCAGCCGCAATGGCTTTGGATCGGTACTGATCGACCGCAGTATCCCGTTCGACCTGGGCGGCACCAGCACGGTGGAATATTACCCCGAAGGCCTGCAAGGCGTTTTCCGGATCCCTGACAAGCACCTGACCGTAGCTGACACCTTCGAGCCAGCCATCCCGGTCTCGGCCATGGCCCGCGTAGGCGATACCTTTGCAACACGGGCGGGCTTGTGCGTGCTGATCCTCGAAGACCAGTTGGTGATTGCAGTCGGCTTGGAGCAGATTCTCAACGATGCTCAAATCAAAGACGTGATCACCGCCAATTCCGAAGCCGAGGCGATGCAATTGCTCGCCCGCCGCACACCGGACGTTGCGATACTGGATGTCAACCTGGGCACCGGCACATCCATTTCCGTGGCCGATGAACTGGTGCGCCGTCAGGTTCCATTCCTGTTTGCCACAGGCTATGGCGATGGCATCAGCATTCCCGAGCACTTGAAGGGCGTCCCCGTAGCGCGCAAGCCTTACGATGCCAATAGCATCCTGGCCAGCCTGCAGGGCCTGTTGGATCGTTGACAGAAGTGACGGACATTGTGCGGCCAGCAAGGCCTGGGGGGATGGCGCGGCAGAAGCCGCTCTTGCAGGAGGACAGCGCCAGCCCTGAGGCTGGCGCCGTACCTTAAGGCTTACACCGCCAGCGCGCGCTCACGCAGCTCGCTGTTGAGGATGCGGTCGTTCTCGCTGTAATCGACCGGGCAGTCGATCACGTGCACGCCTGGGGTCTTGATGCAGTGTTCCAGCAGTGGCAGCAGGCCTTCGGCGCTTTCCACGCGGTGGCCGTTCGCACCGTAGGCTTCGGCGTATTTGACGAAGTCCGGGTTGCCGTAGTCCAGGCCGAAATCGGTGAAGCCCATGTTGGCCTGCTTCCAGCGGATCATGCCGTAGCCATCGTCACGCAGGATCACCACGGTGATGTGCATGCCAAGGCGTACAGCCGTTTCCAGCTCCTGGCTGTTCATCATGAAGCCGCCGTCGCCGCACACCGAGATCACCGGGCGGTCCGGGTGCACCAGGTGCGCCGCCATGGCCGATGGCAGGCCGGCGCCCATGGTGGCCAAGGCGTTGTCCAGCAGCACGGTGTTCGGTTTGTGCGCCTTGTAGTTGCGGGCGAACCAGATCTTGTAGATGCCGTTGTCCAGGGCAACGATGCCTTCGGACGGCAGTACGCGACGGATGTCGGCCACCAGGCGCTGTGGGTAGACCGGGAAGCGGTTGTCATCAGCGCCTTCGGCGATCTGTGCTTCGTTGGCTTCACGGATGGCCATCAGGCGGGTGAAGTCCCAGTGCGACGTGTCGTTCAGCGCTTCGCTGATCTGCCACACGGCGTTGGCGATGTCGCCGATCACTTCCACCTGCGGGAAGTACACGGCATCGACTTCGGCAGAGCGGAAGTTGATGTGGATGACTTCGGTGCCGCCACGGACCATGAAGAACGGCGGCTTCTCGATCACGTCGTGGCCGATGTTGATGATCAGGTCGGCCGCTTCGACGGCGCGGTGCACGAAGTCACCCGACGACAGTGCAGCGTTACCGAGGAAACGCGGGTGGCGCTCATCGACCACACCTTTACCCATCTGCGTGGTGATGAACGGGATGCCGGTCTTGTCGATCAGCTGCTTGAGGACCTTGGCGGTCATCTTGCGGTTGGCGCCAGCGCCGATCACCAGAATCGGGTTACGGGCGGTCTTCAGCTTCTCGACTGCAGCTTCGATGGCCACGTGTTCGGCCAGCGGGCGGCGGTGCAGGCTGCGCGGGATCGGCAGTGCGTCGGTCTGCTCGGCGGCGATGTCTTCAGGCAGTTCCAGGTGTACCGCACCTGGCTTCTCTTCTTCAGCCAGGCGGAAGGCTTCGCGCATGCGGGCCGGGATGTTGTCAGCCGAAGCGAACTGGTGGGTGTACTTGGTGATGGGGTCCATCATGCCGCACACATCAATGATCTGGAAGCGGCCCTGCTTGGACTTCTTGATCGGCTTCTGCCCGGTGATCATCATCATCGGCATGCCGCCCAGGTAGGCGTAGGCGCTGGCGGTAACCAGGTTGGTGGCGCCAGGGCCGAGGGTCGACAGGCTGACGCCGGTCTTGCCGGTCAGGCGGCCGTAGGTGGCAGCCATGAAGCCTGCAGACTGCTCGTGACGGGTCAGTACCAGCTTGATCTTCGACTTGCGCAGGGATTCGAGCAGGTCGAGGTTTTCCTCACCAGGAATGCCGAACACATACTCGACACCTTCGTTTTCCAGACATTGCACAACGACATCGGCGGCCTTGGCCATTTGGGGTACTACCTCAAAATCTTTGTGGGATTGCAGCTTTATTTCGCTGCGTGACTGAGATATTGCAGGATGTCTCAGTGGCGCGCATCGTAGGCCCTCTGGTTAATAATAATAAATATATTGTTATGATGCTTAGCATCACAGTTCGTTATGAATGGTAGAACGCCTCAATGAACCTCAAGGCATTGCGCTGCTGCGTCGAGATCGTGCGCCAGGGCAGCTTCACCAAGGCTGCGCAGCATTTGCACATCGCCCAGCCTGCGCTGAGCATGGCCGTAACCCGGCTGGAAGAAGAACTGGGCGTGACCCTGTTCAACCGCACCACACGCAAAGTCATCCTCACCGCCGAGGGCGAACAGTTCCTGCCACGCATTGCGTCCGCGCTGCGCGAAATGGATGTTGCCCGGCAAGAGCTACGTGACATGGCCGACCTGAAGCGCGGCGAAGTGCGCCTGGGCATCCCGCCCATGTTCGGCCTGCACTATGTGCCCGGGTTGATGAATGCCTTCCGCCGGCTGTTTCCAGGCATTGCCATGACCGTGTTCGAAGGCAGTGCCGAGGACATTGGCCATCGCCTGGAACAACGGGAAATCGACCTGGCATTGCTGGAGTCCAGGCGCGTGCCCCCCGACAAGGAATCGATCCTGCTGGGCAGTGACGAGATGCTCGCGTGCATGCACCCCGACCACCCCTATGCCAGTAAGGCCTTCCTCACGGCGGAAGACCTGCGCAATACCGACATGGTGGTGTTCGACCGCACATTCGTTCAACGTCACCTGTTGGACGCGTTCTTCGCCGAACATGGCATCACTTACCAGGTGGCGTTACAGAGCAACTTCGTCTCGCTGGTGGTGCAGGCCGCGCTGGACAACATGGGCGTGGCGACCCTGCTGCGCTCGGTCCAGCAACGCACGCCGGGCATTGTCGGGGTGCCGTTCCGGCCCGCGCAGCAGATGAGCTTCAGATTGTGCTGGCGCTCGGGGGAATACCTGTCGCTGGCCAGCAAGCGGTTCATCGACTTTGCTGCGCAGACGCATTACCTGGAGCGGTGAGGCTAGCCTGTTCCGGCCCTTTCGCGGCTAAAGCCGCTCCCACAGGTTGGCGCATGCCTTGAAGCGAGCGCGACCGATGTGGGAGCGGCTTTAGCCGCGAACACTGGCAACGCCGGTGCCAGACCGACGCAGGTGTTCCTGTCAGCGCCCGGTTTTCAATGCCAGATGGGCGATCACCTGCTCAGCCGCCCGCCCCAGGCAGCCCTTGAAAAAGTGGTTGGCACCTGCATAAACCGACACCGCCCGTTGCCCCGGGCCTGCCCATTGCAACAGGTTGGCCAGCGGCGCCATTTCATCCTGTTCGCCATGCAGCAGCAGGCAATCCGCAGGCACCGGCAATGGCTCGTAATAGCGCCCACCAGGCACATCACCCACCGGCAGCCCCAGCAACGCCACTGCCTGCAACTGCCCTTCAAGCGCACAGGCCACACGGGCGAACACATAGGCACCAAAAGAAAACCCTACCAAGGCTATTGGCAGCTCCGGCAACTCCTGGCAGAAGTGCCGGATGACCGCGATGCAGTCTTGCGCTTCGCCGATACCCTTGTCGTGCGCACCTTGTGTCTGCCCTACCCCACGGAAACTCGGCCGCACCACTTGCCAACCGGCTGCGCACAGCTGCCGCGCCAGGGTCAGCGGCACAATATGGCGCGGGGTGCCGCCCAGCAGCGGTTGTGGGTGGCTGACCACCACCACCCCCTTGGGCGGCCCGGCGGGGTGGTCGATCAGCAGCTCGATCTGGCCGGCCGGCCCAGCGATAAGCAACGGGTTACGTGGTGCATCCGACATCGTGTTCGTCCTTGCTAGCCAAATGAGTGGCGCGTGATCACGCCGTTTGCCGCGGGAGGCCATGCATCACCAGCAACACCAGTACGACACTGGTAAATGCCAGTGCCGACAGCGTTGCCAGTACACCCGTCGCGCCGAAGTGCTGGAACAGGTAGCCACCCACCAAGGGCGTCAGTGCCTGGCCAACCAACGAGGGGCGCGACATCTTGCCCATCAGCGCAACATACTGGGCTGGCGGCATCAGGGCCAGCGGCAGCAGCCCCCTGACAATCGCCCGCAAGCCATTGCCACAGCCATACAGCAGCAGGCCCAGCGCGGTCACGCCCGGCGCCACGGCCACCAGCGTCAGGCCGACTGCGACCAGCACCGACGACACCAGTGCAGTCCAGATCGGGTGGCGCTTGCCGGCGATGATCTGCAGTACCCGCGACGCCACCTGGCTTGGCCCGAGCAAGGCACTCAGGCCAATGGCAGCCGCCAGCGAATGGCCCTGGCCCTGCAGTACCGCTACCAGCTGCACCGAAACAGCAGTCATGATGATCGCGCCGATGGCAAAGATTGCGGTCAGCAGCCAGTACAAGCGGCGGTCCACTGGCAGATCGTTCGTCACCGTCGCGCCCTGGGCCTTGTGTGGGGGCTGGCCTGCCGGCAACACCCAGAGGTACAACGGCGCCACGGCAACGATCAGCACCAGCGCATAAGCCGTACACGCCGTGCGCCAGCCCAGTTGCTCGATGGCCAGGGCCACCACCGGCCAGGTGATGGTGGTGGCAAACCCCGAAATCAGGGTGATACCGGTAATCGCCCGCCCCGCCCGTTCCGCATACAAGGCACCGAGGGTGGCAAACAGCGCTTCATAAAGCCCCATTGCCATCCCCGCGCCAATGATCACCCAGGCCAGCAGGAACACCGGCAGGCTGTGGCAGTTGGCAACCACCAGCAAACCCATCCCTACTACCACACCGCTGGCGGCCAGTTGCGAGCGCCCGCCATAACGCGCCACAAGGCGGCTGGACAGCGGCGCCAGCAGCGCCGAAACCATCAGGCCCAGCGAAAGCGCCCCATATACCCAGCCGCTGTCCCAGCCGGTCTCGCGCAGGATCGGTTTACCCATCACCGCCAGCAGGAAGAACGAACCACCCCACACCAGGATTTGCAGCAGCCCCAGCCAGAAAATGCCCAAGGGCCCGGGAAAACGTACGCCAGCATTCACTAAAGCAACCTTATCGACCAAGCGGGCCGGATGTCGGCACACGCAGGCGGCAGTCTAAAAGAGCTGGCGTACGGCTTGCCATAACATCCCGGCATTTCAGTTATGCGCTCGCTGTTGTGTGCCGGAAATCTGAAAAGAGTACTTTTGTCCTCTGCCTGGTAACCCGGTGATGAAACTGTCGAAACAAGTACTTAGTGGCTATTCAAGACCGCACGAACAAGGAGCCAAAAGCCCCAAGCCGGTCAGCTTCTCGACGTTGCCGGCAAATATTGACTATGATCCCGCCTTGAACGTTTCAGCATGTTTCAAAAGGGATACAGATGTCAGTCCAGGAAATACCCCCTCTCCCCAGTAAAGGCACCGTCGCAAAGATGGAAGCCGCCATGGCGCTGGGCAGCTTTGCCATCGGCACCGGCGAATTCGCCATCATGGGCCTGATGCCCGACATCGCCAGCAACCTGCAATTAAGTGAGCCCCAGGTGGGCCATGCCATCAGTGCCTACGCACTCGGGGTGATGGTTGGCGCCCCGACGCTAGCGATTCTGGGCGCCCGGCTGCTGCGCAAGCACATGCTGTTGCTGCTGATGGCACTGTACGCCCTTGGCAACCTGGCGACCGCCTTCGCCCCCTCGTTCAGCAGCCTGGTTGCCTTCCGCTTCATCAGCGGCCTGCCCCACGGCGCGTACTTCGGCATTGCCGCTGTGGTAGCATCGAGCATGGTGGCCAAGGACCAGCGAGCGGGTGCGGTTGCCCGGGTGATGATGGGCCTGACCTTGGCCATGCTGCTCGGCAACCCGGTAGCCACGTACCTGGGCCAGTACTTTGGCTGGCGTTCGGCGTTCGTGCTGGTTGGCGCCATCGCGCTGTGCACCATCGCCCTGGTGTGGCGCTTTGTGCCGCAGCGCCACGACGAAGTGCGCAGCGACCCACGCAAGGAATTGCAAGCCTTCACCCTGCCACAGGTGTGGATGGCGCTGGCCATCGCCTCGATCGGCTTCGCCGGCATGTTCACGGTGTTCAGCTACCTGGCGCCGACCATGCTGCAAGTGACCCAGGTATCGCCACAGTGGATTCCGTTCGGCCTGGCGGCGTTCGGGGTGGGCGGCATCGTCGGCAACATTGCCGGCGGTAAACTGTTCGACCGCCTGCAGTTCCGCGCCGTGGGGCTGGTGCTGGTGTGGTCGATCGCCGTGCTGCTGTTCTTCACCTTCGCCGCCCAGGCGCTGTGGAGCCTGCTGTTGGGTATCGGCCTGGTGGGGACCATGATTGCCCTGGCCGCGCCACTACAGATCCGCCTGATGGACATTGCCCATGAAGCGCCGAGCCTGGCTGCAGCGTCCAACCATGCCGCATTCAACCTGGCGAATGCGCTGGGGCCATGGTTGGGTGGGATGGCGATTACTGCGGGCATGGGCTGGACCAGTACTGGCTATATCGGCGCGGCGACTGCGCTGGTTGGCCTGGGCATCTATCTGGTGGCGCGACGGATGAAAGGCGGCCACTGAGGCCCGCTCCCACAGGTACATTACGGCCTTCGAGGCAAATGCAAATCCTGTAGGAGCGGCCTTGTGTCGCGAGGGGCTGCAAAGCAGCCCCAAAATCTCCAATCAACCGCAATCCAGAGTGGCCCCCAAAAAAACGCTACCCTACCCCCCTTCTGCACAAGCTACTGCCGAGCCCTCCATGTTCGATTGGGAAGACCTGCGTCATTTCTCTGCCTTCACCTCGGCCGGTTCGCTGTCCGCCGCCGCCAAGGCCCTGGGCGTCGACCACGCCACCGTAGCCCGGCGCATCGCTTCGCTCGAAGCCTCGCTCAAGCTAAAGCTGGTCGACCGGCGCCCCCGCGCCTATGTGCTCACCGACGAAGGCCGACGCGTTGCCGAACTAGCCGAGCAAATGACCCTGTCCTCCTTCGCCCTTGAACATTTCGCCAGCGCCGGCCAACAGGCGGTGGAAGGCGAAGTGGTGCTGTCGGCACCACCGGCACTGCTCGGCAGCATCGTCGCCCGGCGCCTGGGCGAGCTGTACCAGCGCTACCCGCAGTTGCGCCTGAAGCTGGTGGGCAGCAAATCAAAGGCATCCTTGGCCCGCCGCGAAGCCGACATCAGCATCGCCCTGGCCAGGCCCACAGAACCGACCTTGGTGGTCAGCCTGCTGGGCCACCTGCACTACCGGCTGTACGCCTCGGCCAGCTACCTGGCCAGCGCGGCGGCCTGGCGCTACATCGGCTACGACGAGTCCCAGGCCAGTTCCCCACAGCAACGATGGCTGAACCGCCAAGCCGGCCAGCAGCCCTTTGTGCTGCACAGCAATGACCTGCGCATCCAGGCTCAAGCCTGTGCCGGCGGCATCGGAATCGCCTGCCTCCCCGCGTTCATGGCGCACGAGCACGGCCTGAAGGAAGCCGGCAGCCCCGAGCAGACCATGAGCATCGAAATCTGGCTGGCAGTGCATGAGGACGTGCGCGCCACCCCACGGATCAAGGCAGTTACCGACTTCCTCCAGCAACAGGTGCGGCCACTGCTGCGCTTGTGAATTTTTGCGGACTGGACCTGCATCAATATGGAATTTTCGCGCAAGGCTGCCCGCGTTAGGCTCACTCCATCACTAACGCCCTTGAAGGAGACGACGATGCAATACGTAAAGCTGGGTAACACCGGGCTGGACATCTCCAGGTTGTGCCTGGGTTGCATGACCTTCGGCGAACCCGACGCCGGCACTCATCCCTGGACCTTGGGCGAAGACGCCAGCCGCCCCATCATTCGCCATGCCGTCGAGCAAGGCATCAACTTCTTCGACACCGCCAACAGCTACTCGGCCGGCACTTCGGAAAGCATCCTCGGCAAACTGCTTAAGGAGTTCACCCGCCGCGAAGAAACCGTGATCGCCACCAAGGTGTTCTTCCCGGCCAACATGTGGGAAGGGGCCAGCCGGCCCAATGAACAAGGCCTGTCGCGCAAGGCGATCATGGCCAACATCGACGCCAGCCTTACCCGCCTGGGCACCGACTACGTCGACCTTTACCAGATCCACCGCTGGGACTACCACACCCCCATCGAGGAGACCATGGAAGCCCTGCACGACGTGGTCAGGGCCGGCAAGGCGCGTTACATCGGTGCATCGTCGATGTACGCCTGGCAGTTCGCCAAGGCACAGAAGGTGGCGGTCAGTAACGGTTGGAGCCGTTTCGTGTCGATGCAGAACTACCTCAACCTGATCTACCGCGAGGAAGAACGCGAGATGATCCCGCTGTGCCTGGACCAGGGCGTCGGCCTGATGCCCTGGAGCCCGATGGCCCGCGGGCGCCTGACACGGCCGCATGGGCAGCAGACCGCACGCACGCGCAGCGATGTATCCGGGCAGTCGTTCTATGAAAAGACCGAGGTGGAAGACGGCCGGGTGATCGACGTGGTCGAGCAAATCGCCGGCGAACGGGGCGTGCCAATGGCCCAAGTGGCGTTAGCTTGGGTACTGGGTAAAACCGGCGTTAGCGCCCCTATCGTCGGCGCCTCGAAGCCTGCACATCTGGACGATGCACTGGGCGCGTTGACACTGCAGCTGAGCGAGGACGAAGTGGCACGCTTGCAGGCCCCTTACGTCCCCCACACGGTGACCGGTTTCAAGTAGCGCTGGCTTGCGGCAGGTCGATACGCACCCGCAGCCCACCGCTGGCTGCGGCCTGCGCGGAGATGCTGCCGCCATGCAGGATAATGGCGCGCTGGGCAATCGCCAGACCCAGGCCAAAACCATCATCGCTGCTGTCGGTGCCCCGGTCGAACGGCTCGAAGATGCGCTTCAGCCGCGCCGGGTCCACGCCCGGACCGTGGTCACTGACACTGACCTGAAACCATTGCCCGCCCGGCGCCAGCGCGGCCTCGACCAACACTTCGGTGCTGGCTGCGGTGTAGCGCACGGCGTTACGGATGATGTTCTCGAACGCCCGGTACAGCAGCTCTTCATGCCCATGGATGAGAAACGCGCCGTGGGCGTGCAAGGACACCTGGCACTGCTTCATGCCCGCCTCGAAACGGGCGTCCTCGACGATCTGCGCCAGCAGCTCTACCACATCGACACTGGCAAAGTCGCTGTCACCCTGCCGCGCCTGGGCGCGGGCCAGGGTCAGCAGCTGCTCGATCAGGTCGTCCATACGCCGTGACTCACGCTCCACCCGTTCCAGCATGTCGTGCCGGTCGGGCTGCTGACGCATCAGGCCGATGGCGGCATGCATGCGGGTCAGCGGTGAGCGCAGTTCGTGGGAAATATCGTGCAGCAGGTTCTGCTGCGCCTGCACCAGGGCCTTGAGCTGGCCAGCCATGCGGTCGCAGTCCTCGGCCAGCTCGACGATCTCGTCGCGGCGCTTGCCCAACCTTGGTTTCACGCGCACATCGAACCGGCCCTGAGCTACCTGGCCCATGGCTTCGCGCAGCCAGGCCAACGGGCGAGTCAGGTACAAACTGCACAGGAAGGCAAACAGCGCACTCATCAGCGTGCCGGTAAACAGCGGGCCCATGCCTCGAGGACGCGGCGGTTCGCCAAGCACCGTGGCCACCGAAGCACGCAGCACCAGTGGGCGGCCTTCACTGTCGTTCAACGCCTGCTCGAAACGCACGACCGGCACCGCTTTGCCTGCCAACAACTGGCCCTGGCCGTCGTAAAGGCCCACTTGCACATCCGGCGGCTGCGGCGACACCTCCAGCAACTGCCGGCCGGGCTGCTCACCATAACGCTGCAGTACCTGCAGCTCGGTGGCCAGCAGCGAACGCAGCGCCGGGGTATCGCCACGCCACTCATTGAGCATGAAGGCGCCCGCGCCCACCAGGAAGGTCAGGCAGTTGGCCAGCCAGAACGCCAGGAACAGCTTCCAGAACAGGCGCCGGCGCATCATTCGACTATCAGCATGTAGCCCATGCCACGCACGCTCTGGATCCAGCTGCTGCCGTCGGCGCGTGGGCCGAGCTTTTGCCGGATGCTGCTGACGTGCACGTCGATGCGCCGGTCATAACGAGTCAGCGGCCGGCCCAAGGCATTGAGTGACAGGTCTTGCTTGCTGACCAGCTGGCCAGCCTGGCGGGCCAACGCTTCGAGCAGGCTGAACTCCGAGCCGGTCAGCTCCAGCGTGGTTTCGCCCCAATGCGCCTCACGACGGCCCGGCCACATTTTCAATGCGCCCGTGCGCACGTGTTCGGGCGCACTGCCCTCACCCGTGGAATGCGGCTGCACCCGGCGCAGGATCGCCCGCAGGCGTGCGACCAGTTCACCCGGGGAGCTGGGCTTGGGCACGTAGTCATCGGCCCCCAGCTCAAGGCCGGCAATACGGTCGATGTTGTCGCCACGGGCAGTCAGCAGCAGCACCGGCACCTGGCTGCGCGCACGCACGCGCCGCAGCACTTCAATGCCAGAGATACCCGGCAGCATCACATCCAGCACCACCACCTGGAAGTGACCGGACAACGCCTGGGTCTCGCCCTCTTCACCCGTATCCACGGCAGTGGCCTGAAAGCCTTCGCGCGCCAGGTACAAAGAGAGCATTTCAGTCAGTTCGCGGTCGTCGTCGACCAGCAGCACAGGGATCATCGGGGCCAGACATCGCAATTGCAGGGGCTGTAATGATCGCCCCGCAGGCCGGCACTGTCACCGCCGGCCGGTCGGACTTTACACATCTTTACCCTCGGCTAACCGCGCCGTACACAGCCCGCCCGTATCCTCATCGCCCGCTGCTAGCGGGTTGCCCGCGCTTGCTCCCCTACGAATCCGCTTGTCTGGAACCCCCGATGAACTACCCGCGCCTGTTGCTCTCCATCCTGTTGCTGAAAGCCTCGCTGGCCCAGGCCTCCCCTTTCAGGATCGCCGACATCCGGGTCAACGGCCTGCAGCGGGTTTCCGCTGGCAGTGTCTTCGGTGCCTTGCCGCTGAACGTCGGCGATCAGGCCGATGACCGCCGCCTGGTGGACTCGACCCGTTCCCTGTTCAAGACCGGGTTCTTCCAGGACATCCAGCTGAACCGCGATGGCAATGTGCTGATCATCAACGTGGTCGAGCGCCCGTCGGTGTCGAGCATCGAGATCGAAGGCAACAAGGCGATCAGCACCGAAGACCTGATGAAGGGCCTGAAACAATCGGGCCTGGCCGAAGGCGAGATCTTCCAGCGTGCCACCCTTGAAGGCGTGCGTAACGAGCTGCAGCGCCAGTACGTGGCCCAGGGCCGCTATTCGGCCGAGGTCGATGCCGAAGTCGTGCCGCAGCCGCGCAACCGCGTGGCGCTGAAGATCAAGATCAACGAAGGCACCGTCGCTGCCATCCAGCACATCAACATCGTTGGCAACAACGTGTTCGATGATGACACCCTGGGCCAGCTGTTCGAGCTGAAGACCACCAACTGGCTGTCGTTCTTCAAGAACGACGACAAGTATGCCCGCGAAAAACTGTCCGGTGACCTGGAGCGCCTGCGCTCCTACTACCTGGACCGCGGCTACATCAACATGGACATCGCCTCCACCCAGGTGTCCATCACGCCAGACAAGAAACACGTCTACATCACCGTCAACATCAACGAAGGCGAGAAGTACACCGTTCGCGACGTGAAGCTGTCCGGTGACCTGAAAGTGCCGGAAGATCAGGTCAAGTCGCTGCTGCTGGTGCAGCCGGGCCAGGTGTTCTCGCGCAAGGTGATGACCACCACCTCCGAGCTGATCACCCGTCGTCTGGGCAACGAAGGCTACACCTTCGCCAACGTCAACGGCGTGCCACAGCCGAACGACCAGGACCACACGGTCGACATCATGTTCGTGGTCGACCCGGGCAAGCGTGCCTACGTCAACCGCATCAACTACCGCGGCAACACCAAGACCGAAGACGAAGTGCTGCGTCGCGAAATGCGCCAGATGGAAGGCGGCTGGGCTTCGACCTACCTGATCGACCAGTCCAAGACCCGCCTGGAGCGCCTGGGCTTCTTCAAGGAAGTCAACGTCGAGACCCCGCCGGTGCCAGGCACTGACGACCAGGTCGACGTCAACTACAGCGTCGAAGAGCAAGCCTCCGGCTCGATCACCGCCAGCGTCGGTTTCGCCCAGAGCGCCGGCCTGATCCTCGGTGGTTCGATCAGCCAGAGCAACTTCCTGGGTACCGGTAACAAGGTGTCCATCGGACTGACTCGCAGCGAATACCAGACCAAGTACAACTTCGGCTTCGTGAACCCCTACTTCACCGCCGACGGTGTCAGCCTGGGCTACAACCTGTTCTACAACACCACCGACTACAGCGACTACTACGACGATGGCGTTTCGTACTATGCGATCAACAGCTACGGCGCCGGGGTCAGCTTTGGCTACCCGATCAACGAAACCTCGCGCCTGACCTACGGCCTGACCCTGCAGCATGACGACATTTCGCCGGGTACCTACAGCGCCGACGAGATCTACGACTTCATCTCCCGTGAGGGCAAGAGTTTCAACAACCTCAAGGCGTCGATCGGCTGGTCCGAGTCCACGCTGAACAAAGGCGTGCTGGCCACACGTGGCCACTCGCAAAGCCTCACGCTGATGGCCACCACCCCTGGCAGCGACCTGTCGTTCTACAAGCTGGACTACAACGGCCAGACCTTCCTGCCGGTGACCAACAACACCTCGCTGCGCCTGCACACCAGCCTGGGCTATGGCAATGGCTACGGGTCCACCGACGGCTTGCCGTTCTATGAAAGCTACACCGCGGGGGGCCAGGGCTCGGTACGCGGGTTCAAGGACGGCACCCTCGGCCCGCGCAATACCCCGGCCACCGGCACCTACGCCAGCGCGGGCCAGGCTTACTATTCCGACCGTGACACGGATGTGCTGGGGGGCAACATTCTGGTGACCGGCGGTGCCGAATACCTCTTCCCGTTGCCGTTCGTGAAGGACCAGAGCCAGCTGCGCAGCTCTCTGTTCGTCGACGCCGGCAACGTTTATGCCGACACCTGCTACCTGTCGACCACCCAGGGCTGCGGCAGCGTCGACCTGGCACAGATGGCCGTGTCGCTCGGGGTGGGCGTGACCTGGTACAGCCCGATGGGGCCGCTGAGCTTCAGCCTGGCGGCGCCGTTGAAAAAGCCGGACAACGCCGAGACCCAGATCTTCCAGTTCTCGCTGGGGCAAACGTTCTGATACACCCGCCATGCACGGCCCCTGTAGGAGCGGCCTTGTGCCGCGATGGGCTGCGCAGCAGCCCCATAAGTTGTTGCCATGACGCTGTAATCCCGGGGCTGCTTCGCAGCCCATCGCGGCACAAGGCCGCTCCTACAGGGGCCGCGTAGGGCCTGTTTGAGTATTACCCGCTTTTACCCCCGCTTAACCCAAGTTGACAGTCACCTTGCCTAAGCTGGGCAACACTCGAACCCGCCCAACAGGACACCCTCATGCCTCCGTTCACACCCTGTTTCCCCACATCACTGCGCCACGATGAAGTACCGGTCGCACTGCTCGACCTGGTCCAGCAACGCCTGGCCGGCCTGCTGGGCCCACGCTTTACCGTGGTGCTGGGCGGCAGTGGCAATGGCGCCGGGGTCAGTCATTACCACTTGGCAATACAGCACAACCAGAGCGGCGTTTCACTTGAGGACTATGGCGACGTCGGTGCCGGTTTCATCGAGCGGCTGCTGCGCATGGGCGCTCAGGTCAGGGATATGCTCGACTCAGCCACGTTCAACCGCATGGCCGGCGACGACCCGGGCCGACCGCTGGTATGGCTCAGCGAGCTGGCCAGCGACGGGGAAAGCATTACAATGCGCCCCCCAATCTGAAATATGTTTTTCCCATGAAATCACTGCTTTACGCCGTAACCTTAGTGTTTTCCTTCACCCTCCCTGCCTTGGCCAACCCGCCAGCCACGTTCACCGAGGCCAAGGTGGTGGCCAAGCAGAAGGTGTACCTGGACCAGGCCAGCAGTGCCATGGGCGACCTGTACTGCGGCTGCAAGTGGACCTGGGTGGGCAAGTCGGGTGGGCGCATCGATGCGGCTTCGTGCGGCTACCAGACCCGCAAGCAACAGAACCGCGCCGAGCGCACCGAGTGGGAACACATCGTGCCCGCCTACACCTTCGGCAACCAGCGCCAGTGCTGGAAGAACGGCGGCCGCGAGCACTGCGTGGACAACGACCCGGTGTTCCGCGCCATGGAAGCCGACCTGTTCAACCTCTACCCGGCCGTGGGCGAGGTCAACGGTGACCGCAGCAACTTCAACTACGGCATGGTCGCTGGCAATGCCGGCGAGTATGGCCAGTGCACCACCAAGGTCGACTTCGTCCAGCGCGCCGCCGAACCGCGCGATGAAGTCAAAGGCCTGGTAGCCCGTACCACGTTCTACATGTTCGACCGTTACCAACTGAGCATGTCGCGCCAGCAGCAACAGCTGCTGATGGCCTGGGACAAACAGCACCCGGTGTCGGCCTGGGAGAAAGAGCGCGACCGGCGCATTGCCGCGATCATGGGGCATGCCAACCCGTTCGTGAGCGGGGAGCGCAAGTGGACGGCTGACTACAAGCCGGTTGGCAGTGGCGTGGTGCAAGCGGTGCCGGTGAAAGCCGCCAAGGCAGAGGCCAAACCGAGCCTGGCCAGTGTCCAGTCAGTCGGGGCCGTGCTTGGCAACCGCAACAGCCACGTTTATCACCTGTCTGTAGGTTGCCCGGGCTTCAACCAGGTGGCCGCCAAGAACCAGGTTACCTTCGCTAACGAGGGTGAGGCGCAGGCAGCGGGCTATCGCAAGGCAGGTAACTGCCGATAGACCTGTATTGTCCGGGGGCTGCTGTGCAGCCCATCGCCGGCAAGCCAGCTCCCACAGGGACTGCGCAAGGCTCAGGCCTGTGGAAGCTGGCTCGCCGGCGATGGGCCGCATAGCGGCCCCTTGTTCTCACGTCCTGCACACCTCATTCACCAAATTCGCAGGCCGCTCGCCGGCCAGCGCGCTCAGCAGGTTGTCTACCGCGCAACGCGCCATGGCCTGCCGGGTTTCCTCGGTCGCCGAGCCGATATGCGGTGTCGCTACCACGTTATCGAGCTGCAACAGCGGCGAGTCTACTGATAGCGGCTCCTGCACAAACACATCCAGCCCCGCACCGCGTATGCGCCTGGCCCGCAACGCTTCGACCAGCGCCTGCTCATCCACCACGCGCCCGCGTGAGATGTTCACCAGGATCGCCTCAGGCTTCATCAACGCCAGCTCCCGTGCGCCGATCAAGCCTTCGGTGCTGGCGCTCAGCGGCACCGTCAGGCAAACGAAGTCCGCCTGCTGCAACAACTCATCCAGGCTGCACTGGCGTGCCGCATGGCGCGCCTCCACCTCGGGCTTGGCGCGCTGGCTGTGGTACAGCACGCGCATGCCAAAGCCGGCTGCCGCGCGCCGGGCCAAGGCTTCGCCGATGCGGCCCATGCCAACGATGCCCAAGGTCTTGCCATGCACGTCACAGCCAAAATGCGCCGGCCCCAGGTTGGCCTGCCAATGGCCGTCACGCACCCAGTTCGCCAGCTCGACCACCCGCCTGGCTGTAGCCAGAATCAAGGCAAAGCCGGTGTCGGCAGTGGTTTCGGTGAGCACGTCAGGTGTGTTGGTCAGCATCACGCCACGCCGGCTGAGTTCGGCAACATCGTAGTTGTCCACGCCCACCGAAACGCTGGACACCACTTCCAGCTGAGGCGCCAGGTCCAGCAGGCTGGCATCCAGGCGCAGGCTGGCCCCCAGCAACCCGTGAGCCCCCGGCAACGCATCGCGCAGGCGGGCCAGGCCATCGGGCAGGGTGGTATCCACCCAGGTCACCTCAACGCGCTCTTGCAGGCGTGCCATCAAGTCGTCGGACAGGCGTTTGTACAGCACGATTCGCTTCTTCATTGCAGGTTTCCTATGGGTTCATGGCCAGCCGCGAGCTACCGCGCTTGGTCCGGCCAGACGTCTGGGATGTATTGAGTGCGGCGGTAAGTGCCACTGCGGTCAGCAGTGCGCCGCACATGAACAGGTAAGAGGCCCCTGGTCCACCGGTAGCGCCATTCAGGTAGCCCACCAGCCACGAGCCGCCGAACGAGCCCAGCGCGCCCATGCTGTTGATCAGCGCCATGGCCCCGCCTGCGACGTTGGCCGGCAGGATCTCGGGCACGATCGCGAAGAACGGGCCATAGGGTGCGTACATGCAGGCGCCGGCAACCACCAGCAACGCGTACGACAGCCAGAAATGCTCGCTGCCCAACGCGTACGAGCCATAGAACGCCACGGCGGCAATCAACAGTGGCGGCCAGACGAAGCGCTTGCGCTTTTGCAGGCGGTCGGACGCCCAGGACACACCCACCATCGCCAGCACCGCCGCCAGGTACGGCACCGAGGCCAGCCAGCCGGCCTGCACGATATCCACATTCGCGGCCTGCTTGAGAATCGACGGCAGCCACAGCACGAAACCGTACACGCCAATGCTCCAGCAGAAGTACTGCAGCGCCAGGATGATCACCTGCGGCGAGCGGAACGCCTCGCGGTAGTTCTTCACGGGCTTGATACCCTGTTGCTCGGCAGCCAGTGCCTGCGCCAGGGCCGCCTTCTCCTGATCGCTCAGCCACTTCACCTGGGCCGGGCGATCATCCACCAGGCGCCACCAGAAGAACGCCCAGATCACGGCAGGCAGGCCTTCGATGATAAACATCCAGCGCCAGTCGTAATGCTTGATCAGGTACCCCGAAACCACCGACATCCACAGGATGGTCACCGGGTTGCCGAGCATCAGGAAGGTATTGGCACGCGAGCGCTCGGCACGGGTGAACCAGTGGCACAGGTACACCAGCATGGCCGGCATGACGGCGGCCTCTACCACCCCGAGCAGAAAGCGGATACCGATCAGCATGTAGACGTTGCTGACCATGCCGGTGAGCGTGGCAAGGCCGCCCCACAGGATCAGGCAGACGAAGATCAGCTTCTTCACGCTGCGCTTTTCGGCGTAGATGGCGCCGGGCACCTGGAAGAAGAAGTAACCGAGAAAGAACAGCGCACCCAACAGCGAAGACAGCACGGGGGTGATGTGCAGGTCTTCGGCCATGCCGGAGGCGGCGGCGAAGCCGTAATTGGCGCGGTCCAGGTACGCCAGGCTGTAGGTGACGAACACAATCGGGATGATGTACCACCAGCGGCGAGGTGCCAGGCTTTGGCTTTGCATGGTTTGGTTCTCCTGAGCTTGTTTTTTTTGTTGCAACAGGTGATTCGGGGTTGGCTGGCTCACGCGCTCCTGCGCAGGTCGTAGGCCTCCAGCTCGTGGCGCAACGGCAGCCCTTCCATGTCGCCGCGCGACTGCACGGCGCGGCTGCCGCACCAGTTGCCACGCGCCACTGCTGCGGGCACGGCGCGGCCCTCCAGCAACGCGCTGAGCACGCCGACGGCGAAGGCGTCACCCGCACCGACGGTGTCCACCACTCTGCTGACCGGCACGGGTGCTACCTGTCCTTCGCCCTTGGCGCTGCGGAAGTAGGCGCCGGCATCGCCCAGCTTGATCACCACCAGTTCCACCCCTTGGTCGAGGTAGAACGCGGCGATGTCCGCCGGGGTATGCTGGCCGGTCAGCAACCGCCCCTCTTCCAGGCCCGGTAGCACCCAGTCGGCCTTGGCCGCCAGGGCATTGGTTTCGCGCACCATGCTGTTTTGATCCGGCCACAGCGAGGGGCGCAGGTTGGGGTCGAACGATATGCTGCGCCCGGCTACGCGCATGGCGTCCACCAGCGCGTGGGACAGCGCACGGCAGCTGTCGGACAGCGCCAGCGGGATGCCGGTGGCGTGCAGGTGGCGAGCCTGAAGGCAGGCAGGGCTCAGCAGTGCGGGCGACAGCCTGCTGGCTGCCGAACCGCGGCGAAAGTACTCCACTGCCGGGTCGCTGCCATCATCGCAACGCGCCTTGAGCTGAAAACCCGTCGGGTAACTGGCATCCACCTCGACACCGGAACAGTCAAGGCCTTCGCGGCGCAAGCTTTCGAGCACAAAACGGCCGAGCGAGTCGTCGCCTACCCTGCTCAGCCAGCGCACCTTGAAGCCCAGGCGTGCCAAGCCGATGGCCACGTTGCTGTCCGCGCCGGCGATGCGTTTGCCGAACTGGCCGACACTGGCCAGGTCACCTGCTTGCTCGGCGACGAACATGGCCATGGTCTCGCCGAAGCACAGCACGTCATGCTCATGCATGGGCCACCTCCACCCTCGCGCCCAATGCAGCCAGGCTGCGTACCTGGGCACGGGTAACCGCCAGCAAGTCTTCGCCAACCAGGGGGTATTCGACGGCGCGCATCACGCCGGGGGCGAACTCGGTCATCAGCGCTGCCCACGCCTGCAGGTCCGCCGCTTGGGGCGGTATGGCAACCAGGCGACCATCGGCCCGGTGCTGCACCGCCTTGCAATGCACATAGCGCACCCAACGGCCCAGTTGCCGTGCGGCTTGCCGCGCAGGCTCGCCTTGCCACTGCCAGTTGCCGATGTCGAAGGTCATGCCCAGGCGCAGCCCAAGCGTGTCGGCACGCTGGAAGAACTGCAGCAGCGGTTCGATCCTGCCACCCTGTGCGGTTTGATCGTTTTCCACCAGCAGCAGCGGCCCATGCGCAGGCAGAAGCGCTGCCAGGGCGGTGACATCGCAGTGCGCATCGAAGTGCCCCAAGGAAACCTTCAGCGCTACAGCGCCAAGCGCCCGCGCAGTTTCCAGCTTATGGACCAGTAGCGGGTCAGGCACGCCTTGCGCGGTCCACAGTTCAAGAGGTGTCGAGTACAGGCACTCCAGGCGCAGTGCGGCGATGACCGCACCGAGTGCAGCCGCGTCCGGTGCACTGGCGAACAACTCTTCGCGCAATTCCACTCGGCTGACGCCAGCGGCCGCCAGCATGTCCAGGAACTGCTCCTGTCCACGCTGCCGCACAAAGTCGGCACCGTAGCTTGAGAGGCTGATGGAAACGGGGTTCGGGTGCATTGTTTTTATCCTTATGAAACCGGTTTCATTTTTAGTCGGCAGTAGCAGGCGCAGGCCTGCCGTTGCTTACTGGGGTTGGGTTGAACCGCGGATGATGAGGTTGGCCTTGAAGTCGATGCGCCGGGCTGCCCCGCTGTCGCCGCGCAGGCGACCGAGCAGGCTTTCGAATGCCGCCACACCGATACGCTCGGTGGGTTGGGCCAGTGCAGTGATGCCTTTGCCGACCAAGGGGTACCAGTCGAGGTCGTCGAGGGCGATCAGCCCGACATCGGCGAACAGGTTGCACCCGGCCTCGTGCAGGGCCCTGGTCACCGCCAAGGTGGCAACGCCGTTGAAGGTGAAGATGGCTTGCAGGCCATGGCCGCGGCTGGCAAGAAACCTAGCCAGTTGGCCCTGCAGCCCGGCGCTGATTTCCAGCACCTGCTGGCGCATGCCGGGCCGGCGGCTGACCGACCCGCCGAATGCCTGCACCCGCTCCAGGCGTGAGCTGGTGCCATCGAGGGGTTCGCTGACCGCCAGGATGTCGCGGTAGCCCTGGGCCTGCAGATGGTCGAGGGCCTGCTCGACCGCATCGGCATTGTCCAGCCCTACCAGGTCGACATTCAGCTCGGGCAATTGGCGGTCCACCAGCACCATCGGAATGTCACGCTGCAGGTTGAGCAATTCGCCGGGGTGATGGCCGAGCGTGTTCACGATCAAACCTTCGACGTTGTAGCTCTGCAGCGCCACCAGGTGGTGGCGCTCCTGCTCGTCGTCGCGGTTGGTGTTGCACACCACCAGGCTGTAACCGTGCTGACGGCAGGCGGTTTCCACGCCATGCATCACTGCCACTGAATAGGGGTTTAGAATATCGGCCACCAGCATGCCGATCAGTCGCGTCTGGCCACGCTTGAGGCCGCGGGCCATCTGGTTGGGGCGGTAGCCGAGGCGTTCGATGACATCTGCCAGGCGCTTGGCCGTGGCTTCGGCCAGCAATTGGCGATCGCCACCGATGTAACGGGAGACGGTGGCTTTGGAAACGCCAGCGACACGCGCTACTTCGCTGATGGTGACCCGTTCGCGGGGATGGGCAGGCGCGTCGGTCATGGGCTGTCCTTATGATTATTGTGATAGCGATGAAACCGGTTTCAATACAGCAAAACTACGGCAGTTCGTCAACCTGCCGTTGGTCGGCAATGTTGAAAACAACATGATATTCAAGATTAGATAATCAAATTAAATGATTGATGCGAATACCCTTTCAACCAAAAAAATGTGGGAGCGGGTTCACCCGCGAATGCGTCTGTAGCTTCGACATCGCATTCGCGGGTAAACCCGCTCCCACAGTGGATCAGTGTGCAGCTGAAGAGGTCAGCGAAGCGACTTCACATCACCCGCCGTAACGGCGCTGCCCTGGTTACCCCAGCTGCTTCTGATGAAGTTCACCACCTCGGCAACCTCCTGGTCACTCAGGCGCCAGCCGAATGCCGGCATGGTGAAGTTCGACGGCGCGGTGTGCGTCGCCGGCACCGTCCCCCCCGCCAGCACCACGTGAATCAGCGACGTGGCATCTGCGGTCTGTACCACCGGGTTGCCAGCCAACGCGGGGAACACGCGGGTGTAGCCTTGGCCATCGGTACGGTGGCAGGCCGCGCAGTTGTCGATGTACACCGCCGCCCCGGCTTTGCTGTCATCACCCTTCCACAGCGCATCCGCCACCTGCTTGTCGTAGACGTGCGGCTGGTCATTCGGGTTGCTGGGCGGCAGGGTCTTCAGATAACGGGCGATAGCGGTAAGGTCGGCGTCACTCATGTGCTGCATGCTGTGTTCGACCACATCGCTCATGCCGCCGAACACCGCGCTGCGATCGCTACGCCCGGTCTTCAGAAACTGCACCAGCTGCGCTTCACTCCAGCTGCCCAGGCCGTCCTTGTGATCGCCACGCAGGTTTTTCGCGATCCAGCCTTCCAGCGGTGCGCTGCCAGCCAGGAACTGCTCGCCCTCTGCAGGGCTCAGCGCCTTTTCCTGCATGGTCAGCGCCCGCGGCGTATGGCAGGCGCCACAATGCCCAAGGCCCTCGACCAGGTACGCGCCACGGTTCACCACCGGGTCGGCTGCCGCCGATGCCTGCCAGGGCTTGGCCTCTGGCGCAAACAGACCACGCCAGATTGCCAGCGGCCAACGCATGCTCAGCGGCCAGGGAATGTCAGTGGCCTGGTTCGCCTGCTCGACCGGCTGCACACCTTTCATGAAGTAGGCGTACAGCGCCTGCATGTCCTGCTCGCTGACCCGCGCATACGACGGGTATGGCATGGCCGGGTACAAGGTGCTGCCATCCTTGCCAATGCCCTTGCGTACCGCCTGGTCGAAGTCTTCGAAGCTGTAATTGCCGATGCCGCTGGCCGCCGGGGTGATGTTGGTGGAGTACACCGTGCCGATTGGCGTTTCCATCGGCAGGCCGCCGGCAAAGGCCTTGCCGCCTTTGGCGGTGTGGCAGGCCACACAATCACCGGCGCGGGCCAGGTACTCGCCTTGGCGCACCTGCGCATCGTCATTCGCCACGGCCTGTAAGGCCGTAGTGGCACCGATCAGCAGGGTTGCGATCAACATTGTCTTCATGCTCATCGCTCCTCAGGCCTGGACCAGCGGGCCGGGGTTTTTCAGGTACTGCTCGCGGATCGCGCGTGCCGACCAATAAGTCAGCGCGGCCAGCAGCCCGGTCGGGTTGTAACCCAGCCCCTGCGGGAACGCCGAAGCCCCCGGCACGAACACGTTATGCACGTCCCAGCTTTGCAGGTAGCGGTTCAGTGCACTGGTCTTGGGATCGGTGCCCATGATCGCACCGCCGTTCAGGTGGGTAGTCTGGTAGCTGGCGGTGTTGAAGTGGTCCTTGACCTGCTTGCCCAGCACGGCAATGGCCTTGGGGTTCATCGCCTGAGCGATCTTGCTCAGCTTGTCTACCATGAACTGGTTCATCTTGATGTCGTTTTCCTGCCAGTCGAAGGTCATGCGCAATAGCGGCTGGCCGTAGGCGTCGCGGTAGGTGGGGTCCAGGTCCAGGTAATTGGCACGGTAGGACTGGTGGGCGCCGTGGGCGTCCATCGACACCTGGTGGGTGTAGTAGTCGGCCGTGGCTTTCTTCCAGGCACTGCCCCAGGCCGGCGTACCCGGCGGGTTGGAGGTGCCGGCAATCGGCCGGCTGCCGGCCTGGTTCACCCACATCGGCGAGCCGCCGACAAAGCCGTGGGGGCCATGGTCGAAGTTGTCGGCATTGAAATCGTCGATGGCAATGCCGTTGCCGCCCGCGCCGATGAAGTTGTTGGTGTAGGTGTTCTTGTCGAAGAATGCCTTGACCGTGCCCATGTTCTGGTAGGCGAAGTTACGCCCGACCACACCTTCGTTCTTGACTGGGTCGTAGGGCTTGCCGATGCCGGAAAGCAGCATCAGGCGCACGTTGTTGAACTGGAACGCCGCCAGGATCACCAGCTCCGCCGGCTGCTCCACCTCGCGCCCCTGCGCATCGATGTAGGTCACGCCTGTGGCCTTGCGCTTGCTGTCGTCCAGGTTTACCCGCAGCACATGGGCATTGGGCCGCAACTCGAAGTTGGGCACCTGGCGCAGCGCCGGCAGAATATTCACGTTGGGCGAGGCCTTGGAGTACATGTAGCACACGTAGCCGCTGCAGAAACCACAGAAGTTGCACGGCCCCATCTGCGCCCCGTAGGGGTTAGTGTAAGGCCCGGAGGTGTTCGCCGATGGCAGGTTGTAGGGTTTGTAGCCCAGGCTGGTGGCGGCTTTTTCGAACAGCCTGGCCGACACCACGTTCTTCTGCGCAGGCAGCGGGAACGGGTTGGAACGGTCCGGCGCGTAGGGGTTGCCGCCCTTCCCTTCACCCACCACCTGGCCGTTGACGGTCCAGGCCTGGCCTGAGGTGCCGAAGACCTTTTCGGCAAAGTCGAAATACGGTTCCAGCTCTTCGTAACTGACGCCGAAGTCCTGGATGGTCATGCCCTCAGGGATGAACTTGCGCCCGTAGCGCTCTTCGTAATGGCTGCGCAGACGCAACTCGACCGGGTCGACCCGGAAGTGCACGCCCGACCAGTGCAGGCCTGCGCCGCCAACGCCCTTGCCCGGCAGGAAGGCACCGAGCTGGCGATTGGGCAGTGCCACGTCCTTCACGCTGTGGCGGATAGTGACGGTTTCTTTCGACACATCCACGAACAGCTTCTTGCGCACGCTGTAAGTCAGCTCATCGATCACTTGCGGGTAGCTGCCTTCCGGATAGGTATCCTGCATCGGCCCCCGCTCCAGGGCTACCACATGCAGCCCGGCCTCGGTCAGTTCCTTGGCCATGATCGCGCCAGCCCAGCCGAAGCCGACGATAACCGCATCCACTTTGTTCAACACAGTCGCCATGCCTCAGGCCCTCTCGCCGCGGATCGATACAGCCGGGAACGGGTAAGGCTCGTTACGCTCGACCCAGTCCATGAAGTCGGCGCGGGCACCGGGGAAGCCAATCTGGGTCCAGCCGACCATGCCTTTGTTGCCGCCATGAATCGGGTCGCAGAAGAACCCCTCACGGGTGTTCTGCACCAACAGGCTGAAGAACACCTTCGCCGGGACGGTGTCGAACACCAGCTCTCCTGCCTCGACCTTGCTGAGAATACGGTCTCGGGTAGCGCTATCTTGCGCGGCAAAAACTCGCCCGCCGTTGGCTTTGCACCAGCCGTCCACGGCGGCGATGCCCAGGCGATAGATTTGTTGCGGGCTGAGCTGCAACTGGTAGCCCAGCTCGGGCGCGGCGTCGGCGTTGAACGGGCCTTGCATGTACCACTGCGCGCCAGTCGCGTAGGGGGTGTTCATCTGGCGGTCGATGAACTCGGCGGCGCCGGCTTCGAGTGCGCCGGGGCCAAGCTCATCAGCCGGGATGATGCGCGATACCGCAGCTTGTACAAACGCCCACTCTTCGGCGCTGAAGAACGTCGGTTGATAGTTGCCCGCTGGCGGCGTGGCCGGTACGTTCGGTTGCTGATGCGGTTGGGGGGCCGCAAGCAGGTGGCTGGCGCCTACGCCAAGCCCTGTGCTGGCCACGGTAACCACGGGGATCAGGGTCAAGGTCTTGCGCAGAAAATCCCTGCGCGGGTTGTCTGGAGCATGCTCAGGCATTGCGAATCCTCATCGGCTGTGCGGCGGCCTTGATAAGCGCCATCTGATTTTCTATGGGAGGTGATCTTGATAGGCCATCAAGAAGACAGCCGAATAATCTAGCGCGTTCAGAAATGTTTTGAAACCGGTTTCATGCTTGACAATAACCCGCTGAGCCGCCCCGACACTGCCGGCCAGTCAAGGCCTTTTCCATCTGTTTCACTCTCATCGGATATACCGCTACCTAAAAGACGCGTCATCGGGGCCGGTCAATACACGGTAAATCGGCAGGCCATCGGGTGGTTGGGTCATGTATTCGGTACTTGGGGTAGTAGGTGTGTCTTCCAAAAAATACCGTTTTCTGACGGGGCACGGCTGGATGGTTCCATGAGGTCTTTACGACATCTCTTCAAACAAAACCTAAGATGTTTAGGCTGATCAACACCCTAAACGGCGGTGAGAAGCTCCCGAAGGCGCTGAAGGGCTGGCAAGTTACGATTTGACTCACTATAAGCCAGTACGATGTTTCGGCTGTAACGGGAATCCTGACTTACGGGGATATAGTGAGAACTGAACGACCCTATCGTGAGCCACTGAGGTACCAGTGACACCCCCTGCCCACAGGACACCAGCAAATCAATGGCTTCCAGTGAATCGATATCGCAAGCCACCCTTACATCAATGTCACGATCATCAAGGTAACGTTGAGCCAATGACCCGCCCCATGAGTTGACATCGTAGCGTATGAAGGCCTGAGATTGCATGGCGGATGAAACTGCTTCTGCAGTGACCGGCGTACTGCTTAGCAGCCCAAGCGGCTCGGAGCGGAGCAAATATAACCTTAAAGACTTAGGTAGCTTGAACGGTGGCTCAACGAGAATGGCCGCGTCCAGATCGCCGCCGACAAGTTTATCGTACAGGAGCCTTGAATCGCCTGGGGTAATCTTCAGCTTCACGTCAGGTGCGCATACCGAAAACTGCTCGATGGCTGACGGTATGATCCCCGTTAACGCAGTGGATATAGCGCCAAGACTAAGGTCCCCTCGCAAGCCATCCAGTTGCAAATCGAATTTCAACTCATTGGCTTGTAGTATGATGTCACGAATTTTTTGTATCACTGCAATCAGCCTCTGGTTGGGCCTTATCGAATGGGCATCTCGATTGAAAAGCTCGCACTCCAGTTCTTTTTCGAGGCTTTGAATTCGCAAGCTGATGGCCGTCGATGACACACTCGACTTTTTTGCAGCACTCGCGATTGACCCATGGTCAATGACAGATATCACGGCCTCAAGCGTTCTGATGTCCATACCGATTCCTTATGCTCAGACCAAGCGTTGGTGGGTGTACATGAATCGCGCGTTCTGAAAAGCTTTCCTCCCCCTGCTGAGGAGAGTCGCCATGTTTAATCCTTTCCATATCGCCTACCATGTTACCAGCCTTGAAGAATCCCGAAAATTCTATAAAGAATACTTGGGATGTATCGAGGGGCGAAGTACTGACAGCTGGGTAGATTTTGACTTTTTCGGGCATCAGATCTCCCTTCATCTTGGTGAACCATTCAAGACTACCCGTACAGGCAAAGTGGGCCAGCACATGGTGCTGATGCCCCATATTGGAGTAGTGCTGCCGCTTGATCGCTGGCTAGAGCTTGCTCAGCGGTTAGAGGCCAAAGGCATCGTGTTTGAGATCCCCCCAGTCATTCGGTTCAGAGGGGAGCCCGGGGAGCAATGTACGATGTTCTTCCTTGACCCGAGTGGCAATCCAATTGAAGTCAAAGGCTTTAGGAATTTTCCCGCCGTCTTCGCTTCTTGATACATCTAAATAAAAACAAGAGACCCAACACCATGGCTGCGAAAAAAAAGATCAGCTTGATCACCCAGATTGCAATCGGCTTGTTTTCAGGGGTTATTGTCGGGCTACTGCTCAACTACTTTCCCGATCAAAAAGGCTGGTTGGTAGCGCAGGTCCTTCAACCGGCGGGCGATGCCTTCATCAAGCTGATGAAAATGATCATCGTCCCGCTTGTTTTCTCCTGTATGGTAGTGGGGATTGCTGGGTCTGGGGGCCGTTCTCTCGGGCGAGTGGGAACAAAGGCCTTGGTCTACTTCTTTTCTGTTACCGGCGTGGCAATTGTTTTCGGATTATTAGTGGGTAATATTTTCCAGCCTGGCGTTGGTGCTGACTTTTCCAGCGCAGTCACCTCCACGGTGCAAGCCCCTATGCAGGCTGCTTCCCAAGGGTTAGGCAATGTGCTCCTGGGGATTATCCCTGATAACATCATCGCGGCAATGGCTGAAGCCAAGCTACTTTCCGTACTGTTTTTTGCGATAATTTTTGGGGTTGCACTTTCTAATCTGGAACCGCAAAAGCGACTTCCCTTGGTGGGTGCATTACAAGCCGTTGCCGACACCATGTTCAAAGTAACGCACATGGTGATGGCGTATTCTCCGATCGGTATTTTTGCCCTGATTGCAGTAACAGTATCCAGCTTTGGTATTCACGCCCTGCTGCCGCTGGCGAAGCTGATCGGCGTGACATACCTGGCGGTTATAGTCTTTGCTATCGTGGTGCTCGGCTTCATTGCAAAGCTGGTCGGCGAAAATATTTTTGAAATCATCAAGGCTTTCAAGGATGAATTATTGCTGGCATTCAGTAGCGCCAGCTCCGCGACGGTCATGCCTCAACTGATGGCGAAGAGCGAAGTGAGAGGCGTGCCACGCAACATCACCACGCTTGTCATACCGCTGGGATATTCGTTCAACCTTGATGGTGCCTCTTTGTTTGCAGGGTTAGGGACACTGTTTATTGCCCAGGTTTACAATATTGAGCTCGCCCTGGCAGACCAGATCATGCTTGTTTTCATCATGGTCCTAACCTCCAAGGGCGCGGCGGGCGTTCCGGGGTTCATGTTTGTCATCCTCACTGCCACGCTCACCGCCGCCGGGTTGCCGTTAGAGGGTGTTGCCTTGATCGCGGGCGTGTACAGGCTAATGGATATGCCGGTTACTGCACTGAATGTGCTAGGCAACGCGCTGGCCCCCTTGGTAGTGGCAAAATGGGAAAGTCGATCCCTGAACCGTGATGAATCTGTGAAAGGTGATGCTGAAACTAGAGCACGCCCTCAAGAACAGTGATTCGATCAGTATCGCTGCGTTTTGCGAAGCACGAGGAAGCGCAGTAGTCAGTCGATCAATTTCACTGGACGAAATGGAGGACAGGGTAAATGCCATGCTCTTCCATTTCCGGGTGGTGCGTGAAAGCCTTACCTGAATATCGATCCGGATGCCATCGCCCAGCATTTATTCGTAGCTACGATGGTAGAGCTTAGGGTAGACCCACGCCCAGTATACGTTACTCCTCATTCGCATACAGCCTCCAGCAACCAAGGTTTGGAGCAAGGCAGGTGATGGCCGGGTGACCGCGCCTCCAGCGGGTCTTTGGTATATGGACCTATCTACGCGCTGCAGAGCTGGCGCTATATGTCCCATACGTTCTGGGCCTGGATCTGTGCCTGGCTTACGACCTGGGCAACTACATGGTTCTTCATATATACGCGTCGCGTTGGCACCTGAAAACAGCCTTGCACTACTGGCCGCTGCTGTGCCGTGGCCCTCGTATCAGAAGCACCAGCAGCCACACAAAACAACCGCGACATATATCAAAGCACCGACACGTTCCCTGCGAATAATATTTTAAAAATAAACTGGAGCGAAAGTTCCTACAGCTCTTTAGGAAACTTCAATCTCCCATAGAAAATGATTCCTCGTTAGTCTTCAGGCTTTCGCAAATTGCTTGCGCCCGATCACATGGGAAGTCTGCGGCCATTGCGTGAGTTGCCCTGCTAATTGACGAGGATTAAGGATGTCCAGACTGTCCGATGGCACTGACAAACCGGTGCCGGTCAAGAAAAAACCAGTCCTGCTTGAGGATATCGAGGAAACCCAAAGGTCTCGTACCGGCGCTGATCCTCAACTCGCAACGGATCTATCCGGTTACCCCGCCGACCCGGAGTTCCAGCTGCGGGGCGGCTTCGCAAACCTGATGCTCGACGCGGCAAGCCCGCTGTTCGGGCTGGTCATTCGCCTGCGCACCCTGGATGACCTACCCAACCTCGCCT